>Ga0208301_1000013_pt1 | contig 112290 bp, 95 predicted proteins | sample 25BtaG_FD_184100 | JGI IMG/M metagenome (GOLD analysis project Ga0208301, IMG submission 184100) | Marine viral communities from Cariaco Basin, Caribbean Sea - 25B_WHOI_OMZ_CsCl (SPAdes) (version 2) | ecosystem: Environmental > Aquatic > Marine > Oceanic | place: Caribbean Sea: Cariaco Basin...
GAAAAGGGCTGCGTTCTGGCATTACTCAACAGCCACTCGCGCTGAAGATGCGAATCCTGATAAGCAATGCCAACAGCCAGTACCTTCAGACCGCTCAATCAGCGCCCTCGTGAATAAGGCGGGCTAAGGGGTAAAGCTGCTAGAATCATAGCCAACAAAGGGGTTGCTTTAACCGCTTATTCTAACCAATTACTCGCTTTACTAAGGAGAGCTGCATGAGCGAGGCATTTGCCCGCGAATTGATGGCCCAACGTTTTCGCAGTTATCTGCCGGTCGTCATTGATTTAGAAACGGGTGGGTTTAACGCCCAAAGTGACGCAGTACTCGAAATTGCCGCCGTGACGCTCACCATGGACCCTGACGGTAATTTATTACCCGACGCCACTTACGCGTATCACATTCATCCGTTTGAAGGCGCAAACGTCGAGCAATCTGCGCTTGATTTCACTGGCATCAACCTAGATGACCCACTGCGTCGCCAAGTGGCACTAAGTGAATCTGAAGCGCTAGGTGAAATTTTTCGCCCCATCCGTAAATCAATCAAGGCACATGGGTGCTCACGGGCAATACTGGTTGGTCATAATGCTGCCTTTGATCATGGCTTCCTAAATGCGGCGGCGAACCGCTGCGGCGTGAAACGGAACCCATTCCACCCTTTTTCCAGCTTTGACACAGCAACCCTGGCAGGTTTTGTGTACGGCCAAACAGTGCTTGCTCGTGCATGTCGAGCGGCAGGCATCGAGTTTGATAACAAGTCCGCCCACTCGGCACGCTACGATACCGAGCGCACAGCAGAACTCTTCTGTGCGATGGTCAACCGCTATAAAGACTTAGGCGGATGGCGGCTGGCTCAGCAGGAACAGGAACTGGACGACAGCGAGTGATGAGCCTCCAAGATGCACCCACAGTGGCTTTGCGCTAAACTTCGCGGCTGCATGCACGCGTTTGCACGATCTTTCTACGTAAGCGTGTCATTAGAGGTAAGCGTGCCATTAGTGCGCGCTGCTTAATGCACGATTATGAAAACAAGCAAAGGGGCATTATTTCCCTTTGCTTGCAGACTGTTTTAACTACCCGTTTTCAGGAGATGAGACGTTTCCATGGCCCAGCATAATGCCTTTTACGCCCAGTCCGGTGGCGTTACCGCCGTCATCAATGCCAGCGCCTGTGGCGTTATCGAAGCTTGCAGGCAAGCGCCCGACCAGATTGGCAAGGTATATGCCGGTCATAACGGCATTATCGGTGCCTTAACGGAAGACCTCATCGATGTGACTCAAGAGAGCGATGAATCGATTGCTGCCTTGCGCCATACGCCTGGCGGTGCTTTTGGCTCCTGCCGCTACAAGCTGAAAGATATTGACACCCACCGTGCTCAATATGAACGCTTGATCGAAGTTTTCAAAGCCCACGATATTCGTTACTTCTTCTACAATGGCGGCGGTGATAGCGCAGACACCTGCCTTAAAGTGTCCCAGCTGTCTGAAAAGCTCGGCTATCCGCTAACCGCGATTCATGTGCCGAAAACCGTTGATAACGATCTGCCTATTACTGATAACAGCCCCGGCTTCGGTAGCGTTGCCAAATATATTGCCACCTCTACCCGTGAAGCATCGCTGGATATTGCGTCTATGTGCGCCACATCCACTAAGGTATTCGTCCTTGAAGTGATGGGACGTCATGCTGGCTGGATTGCAGCAGCGGGCGGCTTAGCGGGAGAAGGCGAAGGCGAACCGCCTCACCTGATTATCTTTCCTGAAGTATCGTTTGACCGTAAAGCGGTCATGGCGCGCGTTGAAGAGTGCGTTCAGAAGTACGGCTATTGCGTCATCGTTGTCTCTGAAGGCGCACGCTATGAAGATGGTACTTTCCTTGCCGATGCGGGTAATACCGATGCCTTTGGCCACCGCCAATTAGGTGGCGTAGCACCAACGCTGGCAGGAATGGTAAAGCAAGACCTGGGGTATAAGTACCACTGGGCAGTTGCTGATTATTTACAGCGTGCGGCGCGTCACTTGGCCTCTAAAACTGACGTTGAACAAGCCTACGCAGTGGGCCGCGAGGCGGTAACACTAGCTCTTGCAGGTAAAAATGCCATGATGCCTGCCATCCGCCGTATTTCTCAGGCTCCCTATCAGTGGGATGTCATCTCGGCGCCGCTGTCACAAGTAGCTAACCAAGAAAAATTCATGCCACGGGATTTTATTAGCGAAAACGGTTTTGCGATTACACCCGCTTGCCGAGAGTATCTCTCTCCGCTCATCCAGGGCGAGGATTTCCCTCCGTTTGAAAACGGCCTACCTAAAGTGGCTAAGCTGAAGCTGGCAAAAGTCGCACAAAAACTGCCTAAATTCACGCTGTAAATAGTTAGCGTGTCATAAAAACGGGGCGATGAAATCATTCACCGCCCCGTTTTTTGTGGTTAGTATTTATTAATTGAACAACGTTACGCTTCTAGCGCAACAACCAGGAAAGCACCAATAAGAGCAGCAGAATACCCGCCACCCCCTGCCAAAAGCGCCGTGACTCTTGGCGAGGCTCCTCACGGCTGGGCACGCGCCCCAATGGGACTCTTAAGGCATGCAGAAATTCGGAGAGACGTCTAAAACGGAGTGCGCGCTGAGGATCTAGCGCACGGCGCAACGCATCATCAAGCTCCGTCGATATTTCTGGGTTAGTTGTTCGGGCACTGCGGTAGCTGAGCTCTTCGAGATCGGTATGACTGCGCAGCCGATTGGGCGTCAACGTATAAGGCAATGCCCCTGTCAGCAACCAATAGACCGTTGAAGCTAAAGAGTACTGGTCGCTACGCCGACCTACGCTATCACCTAGTGCGTACTCAGGGGCCGTGTGTTCATTAAAACCAATTTGGCGGAGTAGCTCGCCCGAGTGGCGATGGCCATCCACCTCGCGCATGTGGCAAGCGCTGAAATCTGCCAATACAAGCTTGCCATGGGGGTCGATCAGCACATTATCCGGGGTAATTTGCTGATGAATGATATCGCGATGATGCAATGCTTGAACCGCTTTACCCAGTTGATTAGCGATATCCAGGCGCTGCACCAAACTCGCTTGCGGGTGCCTTTCTGCCCACTGGCGGAGCGTTTCACCTTCAACGTGCTGCATTAAGTAATAAAGGTAACGGCGCGGCCGTGACGACTGCATTACTTTAACGACAAAGGGCGAATTTACACGCTCGACCACCCATTGCTGCAGTAAAAAATGTTCCAGATACGCGTTACGCAGTGAGAGTTCTGGGCTGGGTGCTTTCATCACCATTTCACGCTCTGAATACACATCGCGGACACGATAAACTCTAGATTGCGCATTACGTGACAGCACCGACAGCACTTCAAGCCCGTCAAACCGTTCTCCTGGCGTCAGCTCGGGGGGAATAGGCAAATCACCATAAATAAGCCCGGGGTGATCTTCAGACTCTTCCGGCAGTTCATCAATACGCAGTATCTGGAAGCAAAATTGATCGCCTCCATATCCCCTATCTTGGGCACGCTGCTTTGCCTCGCTTGCTAGGCACTCACAGGCGGCGTCTAGATCACTGGCATTTTGGCGGATCAGACGAACATAATCAGAGGGCATTAAGGTGCCACGGACACCCTGGGTGGTGAAAACAAAAAAGTCGCCCTGTTTAAGCGCTAAATGGGTATAGTCGATATCAACGCTGCCATCCATTCCCAAAGCACGCGAGGGATAACGGTAGCCGCCAATATCGGTTACATGGTCGCGAGTTAGCTGCTCGAACTCAGCGCCTCGCAAGCGAAAAACTAACGTATCCCCCATATGAAATAGGTGCGCTTCACGCTCGCGAAAGACCATCGCGGATAGCGAAGATACGAAACTGCCTTCTTTAACATGCTTGCTTTGGCTATAGCACCAACCATTGAGAGCACGCAGCACCCGGGTTGCCGACGTTTTCGTGTCCCAATGGTCAGGCGTAGAGTAATAGTCAGCCAAAAAACCACGAACACTTAAATCACCTGCCTGTTTAGCTAAGGTGTTACGAGAAATCGAGTCACTAATAACTGCGCAACCCCCTTTTACTTTCAACAGCTGCGCATCAGGCAACCGCACCGACATAGAGCTACGGTGCAGACGTCTATCAGGGGCTACAAAGGCTTGGCCATAACTAATTAGTAACTGGGCGTGCGCCAACTCATCCTCCTGGGCTTTAGGCTCTTCATGGGAACCACACAGTGGTTATGATACACGCTGATCATAAGAAGCGATGCCCGCCAAACGTCGTGGTGGCGAAAAACGACGCTTATTTTTGGATTCATTGCCATTGTTAGCGGCACACACCTATGTCGCATTGGTAATCCACTAGCCAACTTCGTATAATTCTCCGCCATTAATGCAATGCATCAACTGCTTAGCCTTCGCACGACATAAGCCAAGCTAAGATAAGCCAAGCCAAGGAATAAACGATGAACTTCGATAACATCCCCGCTGGAAAGGATCTGCCCAACGATATTTACGTGGCGATCGAAATTCCTGCTAATCATGCGCCGATTAAGTATGAAATCGACAAAGATATGGGTGCCCTTCTGGTTGACCGCTTCATGGCAACCCCCATGTTCTATCCGGCTAACTACGGCTTTATTCCCCACACCCTGGCCGATGATGGCGACCCGCTGGATGCCTTAGTCGTTACCCCCCACCCCGTAGCTCCGGGTAGCATCATTCGCGCTCGCCCTGTTGGCATTTTGAATATGACCGACGAAGCCGGCGAAGATGCAAAATTAGTGTGCGTCCCGCATCCCAAACTGAGCACGTTGTATGACGATATTCAAGAAGTGACAGATCTTCCTGAACTGCTGCGTCAGCAAATCGCTCACTTTTTCGAGAACTATAAAGATCTCGAAAAAGGTAAGTGGGTGAAAGTAGAGTCTTGGGAAGGTGTTGAAGCGGCACGCAAAGCGATCGAAAAATCAGTTGCGGCGTACCAAAAAGCTTAACCTATCGGGTTGAGCAATAACGCCAGACCTCGCTTCCTCATAAAGGCTGCCCATGTGGCAGCCTTTTGTATTTTCTGTCGCTTAATTCCGAGTTCTGAGATTTAACATTAACGCAGCATGAAGAAGCGCGTCACGTCACCGCAGCATCTACGCTGACTTCACAAGGTAGGATATGCTATTTCAAAATTTCCCTGATACATCTGCGTAAGGATACTTCGTGTTGTCTTTTAAGCGTTTAAGCTTGTTACTGTTACTTTGCTGGCTCCCCCTGCTAGCCCACGCTCAGTGGTTTTCCTCTTCCAGCAATCAAAGCGACTTTTTACCTGTTCTAGAGGCCTTTCAGCCTACCGCTTGGCATGATGGCAACGCCATTTATATTGGTGTCGATATTGCCGATGACTACTATTTATACCGCCACCAATTTAGCGTTAGCAGCAAAACGGACGCTGTATCCCTTGATGAACCGCTACTTCCGCAAGGAACATTCACAACTGATGAATTCATGGGCGATGTGTATGTTTTTCGCGACCGATTAGTCTTTGAAACCCCATTTACCCCTGCCTATAGCGGCCCGATCAATATTGAACTAACGTTCCAAGGCTGTGCCGACGCAGGTCTCTGCTATCCGCCGGAAACCCTGTCGCTTGACGCTTCAGAGTCATCCCCCCCCTCGGCCTTTGCTGACTGGGACGCTGCACATCAAGCACAGGCAGGCGCAGAGGGCAGCAATACCCAGCAAATTAGCCAAACCGCAAACACAAATAGCAGCGCTGAATTCTCAGCCCCACAAAGCGAAGATAGCCGCTTTAATGCCTTGCTCGGCAGCGCCAGCCTCCCTCTTGCCTTAGGGTTATTTTTTATCGCCGGACTGGGGCTTACTTTCACGCCCTGTGTACTACCGATGATACCTATTTTGTCTTCCATTATCGTAGGACAAAAACCAACTCGGCCCCGAGCATTTGTACTCTCAGCCAGCTATGTTTTGGGCATGGCATCCACCTATGCGTTAGTCGGCGTGTTAATGGGACTGTTCGGTGCGGGATTAAATCTTCAAGCCCACCTACAATCAGCACCGGTGCTAGCTACTTTTGCTGTTCTATTTACGCTATTTGCCTTAGCGATGTTCGGCGCGTTTGACTTAAGAGTTTCGCCGCGACTGGCCGCCAAAATTGACGGCTGGCAAGCACGTGCACAGCAAAGCGGTCCTGCGGGCCTAGCCCTAGCAGGCGCTCTATCAGTCTTAGTGGTTTCCCCCTGTGTAACGGCCCCACTTGCCGGTGCGTTGGTGTTTATTTCCTCAACCGGAAACGCAGCCATGGGTGGGGCTGTTTTATTTGCACTAGGTCTAGGCATGGGTGTGCCACTGCTATTAGTGGGCACCTTTGGAGCAACGCTGCTCCCCCGCTCAGGCGCTTGGATGAACGGGGTTAAAATTGCTTTTGGGTTGCTGTTACTGGGCGTTGCCATTTGGATGGTTGAGCGATTAGTACCGCCTTCGATAGCGCTTTTGCTCTGGGCAGCGCTGGCGATAGGTAGCGCACTCATGCTGGGCGCCTTAAACATGAATCAGCCGCAAGGCTGGCCTAAAGCACGACAAACGCTAGGACTGATGTTACTGGCATGGGGCATTGCCCTTGTCATTGGCGCAGCCCAAGGCGGCAGTAATCCATTGCGTCCCTTAACGGTATCCAGCTCCTCATCGGACAGCGGCACGCCGCAAGCCACACTGGCTTTTCAGCAAGTTGATGAACTGAGCGCACTAGAAACAGCACTCTCGGAAGCCGCAAGCGCTCAACAGCCTGCCTTTGTTAATTTCACTGCTGACTGGTGCATCTCCTGCAAACTAATGGAACGCGATGTTTTTCCGGACCCCAATGTGGTCGCAGCATTGAACGATTTCCGCCTGATTGAGGTCGATGTCACCGATACAGATGCTCAAAGCCGAGAGCTGCTTAACCGGTTTAACTTATTCGGCCCACCAAGCTTACTTTTTTTTAGCCAGGGAGAAGAAGTGCGAGATGCACGCATTCAAGGCGAAATAACTGCGCCCCAGTTAGTGCAGCACTTGGAAGCGTTACGCCGCTGGCAACAAGGCTGAGCTGGAGCCTAAAGCCACCTTGTGTCGCGAACGTCGTCAAACAGTTGTTTAAATAACCAACAACGAGCTTATGTCGACCTTCACTAGACATGCCGGTACTTTTTCGGCAAACTTCGCAGCCATATCTGCTAAAATCCTCGTTTTTTAGGACTTAGCGCCGGGTAACGTTCAACATCGTGCAGCGTTCTGTTCATTTTCAGACAAGGTTTACTGCGCTGTAACGACACGTAATGCAGCTGGCTGTACCACAGCCAACTGCATTACGATTAACCTTCATCACTTTTGGGGCAACAGGTATGGATATTCGTAAAGTTAAAAAACTGATTGAACTCCTCGAAGAGTCAAACATTAGCGAAATTGAAATTCAGGAAGGCGAAGAGTCGGTCCGCATCAGCCGCCATCCTAATGGTGCAACATGGCAGCCTCAGCCAATGCCACAGTACGCTCAAATGGCTCCGATGCAGCAGGCACCCGCTCAACCCAGCGCCCCGGCAGCCGAGGCAGAGTCCCCAAGCGCAAGCTATCAAGGTGAAGCGGTTAATTCACCCATGGTAGGCACGTTCTACCGTAGCCCAGCACCGGGCGCAAAATCGTTCGTGGAGGTTGGCGATACGGTTAAGCAAGGCGATACGGTATGTATCGTTGAAGCAATGAAAATGATGAATCAAATTGAAGCCGATCGCGACGGCGTCGTCGAGGCCATCCTTGTGGAAGACGGAGAGCCGGTGGAATTCGATCAACCTATGATCGTCATCGCTTAATCTTTCACAACAACACGGGTGGATTCTCCCATGCTGGACAAGGTACTTATCGCAAACCGCGGCGAGATTGCCCTTCGTATTCTCCGGGCCTGTAAAGAGCTAGGCATTAAAACCGTTGCGGTTCACTCCAAAGCTGACCGTGAATTGATGCATGTTCGCTTGGCCGACGAAGCGGTATGCATCGGCCCCGCTTCCTCAGCGCAGTCATACTTGAATATTCCTGCATTAATAAGCGCTGCTGAAGTGACGGATTCAAGCGCCATTCATCCTGGCTATGGCTTTCTCTCGGAAAACGCCAACTTTGCTGAGCAGGTTGAGCGCTCTGGCTTTACCTTTATTGGCCCGCGCGCGGAAACTATCCGCTTAATGGGTGATAAAGTTAGCGCCATTGAAGCAATGAAGGCTGCAGGTGTTCCTACCGTGCCTGGCTCAGACGGCCCGTTAGGTGACGATGACGCCACCAACCTAGCCACTGCACGCCGCATTGGCTATCCGGTAATTATCAAAGCGGCTGCCGGCGGTGGTGGCCGCGGTATGCGGGTGGTGCACACCGAAGGCCATCTGCTTTCAGCCATTACTGTCACCCGTACTGAGGCGCACTCGGCGTTTGGCGATGGCACGGTTTACATGGAAAAATTCCTTGAGAAACCCCGCCATGTTGAAGTTCAGGTGCTGGCTGACGGGCAAGGCAATGCTATCCACCTTTATGATCGCGACTGCTCTTTACAGCGTCGTCACCAAAAGGTTCTGGAAGAAGCGCCTGCTCCTGGCATCAACCCGGAAGCGCGTGCAAAGGTGCTCGAAGCATGTCGTCAAGCGTGTCTCGAAATTAACTATCGTGGCGCGGGCACCTTCGAGTTCCTATACGAAGACGGTGATTTCTTCTTTATTGAAATGAATACCCGTGTACAGGTAGAGCACCCTGTCACCGAGATGGTCACAGGCGTAGATATCGTTAAGGAACAGTTGCGCATTGCCTCTGGCCTGCCACTTTCGATTCGCCAAGAAGACGTAAAGATCAATGGCCATGCCTTTGAGTGCAGGATTAATGCGGAAGACTCGCGTACGTTTATGCCCTCCCCGGGCAAAGTCACTCTGTTCCATGCCCCCGGCGGCCTTGGCGTGCGTATGGACTCTCATCTGTACACTGGCTACACCGTACCGCCTCATTATGATTCACTGATTGGCAAGCTAATCACCTGGGGAGCTGATCGCGAGATTGCCCTCACGCGTATGCGCAACGCCCTAGATGAGCTACTGGTTGAGGGGATCAAGACCAATATTGATCTGCAAAAAGATTTGGTGAGAGATAGTTATTTCCGCCAAGGCGGCGTCAATATTCACTATCTTGAAAAGAAACTCGGTAGCTAAGATCTGCAAAAGCGATATAGATAGCTGATAATGCTCAACGGGGTGGCCATAGCCACCCCGTTATTGTTTTACCTTTGCGTGAATGCACCTACGCAGTGGAGATTACTGATGCCCTGGCTCCAACTCAAAGCCCATGTTGCTCCAGAACAAGCCGAACTACTCGAAGATCTACTGTTAGAGGAAGGCGCAACGGCCATTGGCCTGCAAGACGCCCACGATGATCCCGTCTTCGAACCCGAGCGAGGCACTACCCCGCTTTGGCAAGATACAATTCTGACCGGCCTATATGACGACTTAGGCGGCGTTGAAGCCATGCTTGAGCGTATTCAAGCCGCTTGGTCTGAGCAAGTCCCCGGCGAACCCTGCCCAACGATTGAGTATGAACTATTAGCCGATAGGGACTGGGAAAGAGAGTGGATGGATGACTTTACGCCGTTGCGAATGGGCCAACGGCTATGGATTGTGCCGAGCTGGCATGAGCCACCAGAAGCCGATGCTGTCAATCTCATTCTTGACCCAGGCCTTGCATTTGGCACTGGCACCCATCCCACGACAGCGCTTTGCCTGGAGTGGTTAGATAGCTTGGCAGTTAGCGGCGAGCTGGAAGATAAAACGGTCCTGGATGTGGGCTGCGGCTCAGGCATTCTTGCCATTGCCGCGCTAAAGTTAGGCGCATCCCACGCCGATGCCACTGATATAGACCCCCAGGCACTTCAGGCAAGTCGTGACAATGCAGCGCGCAATCAGATTAGCAACGCACAATTGTCGCTGTACTATCCAGAACAACTGAACGACGGCCACTACCCAGTCGTCACGGCTAATATTCTAGCGGGACCATTAGTTGAGTTAGCCCCAATGATTGCAGGTCATGTCGCGCCCGGCGGACAAATAGTATTGTCTGGCATTTTAGCTAACCAAGCGGATGAGGTCTTGCAAGCCTACGAAGCCCAGGGCTTGACAATGGAGGAGCCAACAATTCGCGAAGGGTGGGTTCGCCTATCTGGCCACCGCGCTGTTTAATCTAGCCAACGGCCTTCACCCCATCGTCGAGTAGGCGTATCATACGCCCCCTTGAAACGCCTACTCGACGATTTTTATCTGTATCAACAGCGCAGCACAATGACCACACAAAACTTTCAGCCACCAATGATAGGGCCTCACCAGTTACCCAACCAAGTTATCTTGGCGCCGATGGCTGGCGTTACCGACCGCCCGTTTCGCCAACTTTGTAGGCGTTTAGGTGCGGGGTGGGTGGTCGGTGAAATGGTGACAGCTGACCCTTCTCTTTGGCATACCCGAAAGTCCAAGCTACGCATGGATCACCAAGGCGAGCCTGACCCACGGGTTGTACAAATTGCCGGGGGGGATGCTGAAATGCTGGCTAATGCTGCGCGCCTTAACGCCGAACTAGGCGCCCAGGTGATTGATATCAACATGGGATGCCCGGCTAAAAAGGTCTGCAATAAGGCGGCTGGCTCTGCCCTAATGCGTGATGAAGCGCTAGTAGCCGAGATTCTGGACGCCGTTGTTAAGGCTGTTGATATTCCAGTTACCTTAAAAATTCGTACAGGCTGGTCTGCTGAAGCTAACAATGGCCTACGCATTGCTAAACTCGCGCAATCCGCAGGCATCCAAGCCTTAGCAGTACATGGACGTCATCGAGAGCAGCGCTATACTGGATGGGCTGAGTACGACACTATCGCTGAAATTAAGTCACACCTGACGATACCGGTCATCGCCAATGGGGATATTACCAGCCCCCAAAAGGCCAAAGAGGTCTTGTCATATACAGGTGCCGATGCAGTAATGATCGGTCGCGGAGCGCAAGGTAACCCATGGATATTCGAGCAGATTACCCACTATCTTGCCCATGGTGAGCTGTTAACACCCCCGACTCTTGATGAGCGCCGCGATGTTCTCAATGAACACTTACAAGCTCTGCACACGTTTTACGGCGATACAATGGGTGTTCGTATAGCACGCAAACACCTTGGTTGGTACTTGAATGAAGACCCGCGCTTCAACGACAAACAGTATTATCTGCTGAAGCAGCAATTTAATGCGCTTGCCACCCCAGCATCGCAATTTGATTGGATTAATGATGCCATGACGCAAGACGCTGCAGAGCGTCTGCTAGCTAAAGGAAGCCATGCTGCATGACTGAACGCGACCTGCTTTCGAACGAGTTCTCTCACCGTCTTACAGGCACTCTGGCAGACCCCGCCGCGAGCGCACCGCCTCAACCACTTAGAGAAGCGGTTGAAACGGCGATACGTCGTTACTTCGAGCATCTCGATGGCAGCCAGGCAACTGATCTCTACGCTATGGTGATGGCCGAAGTAGAAGCGCCACTACTTAGCTGCGTAATGGAACATACTGAAGGCAACCAAACCCGCGCCGCGGATGTATTGGGCTTAAACCGTGGCACATTGCGCAAAAAACTTAAGCTCTATGGATTGATTGAAGGTGACGCCCCATAAGGGGCGTTGTTGTTTGTAATTTTCGATGTTAACTCCTTGACTCTGCACACGAGCACTCTAATGGCTGATAGTACTGCTACCCCCGTCCGTCGCGCCCTTTTGAGCGTATCCGATAAAACCGGCATTGTTGAATTCGCCCGCGGCTTAAGCCAGCACGGCGTAGAACTTCTTTCGACTGGCGGAACCTTCCGGTTGCTTCAGGAAAACTCAGTTCCTGTTAAAGAAGTCTCTGAGCACACTGGTTTTCCTGAAATCATGGATGGCCGTGTAAAAACATTGCACCCCAAAATCCATGGTGGAATTCTGGCACGCCGCGGCCAGGATGATGCCGTGATGGCAGAAAATGACATTGCCCCCATCGACATGGTGGTCGTTAATCTTTATCCATTTGCCGCCACTGTCGCCAACCCAGACTGCACATTGGAAGACGCCATCGAGAATATCGATATCGGCGGACCGACCATGGTGCGCGCATGCGCCAAAAATCACGCCTTTACCACCATCGTGGTTAATGCCGATGACTATGCTCGGGTACTGGGAGAGCTGGCTGCGCAAGACGGTCAAGTGAGCGCCGCTACCCGCTTTGACCTGGCCGTGAAAGCATTTGAGCATACCGCCGGTTATGATGGCGCCATTGCCAATTACCTAGGCCGTAAAGTGACTAGCGAAAACGCAACGTTTGCGCGCACTTTCAACCTGCAATTAGACAAAAAGCAGGACATGCGATACGGCGAAAACCCGCATCAGCAAGCTGCTTTTTATATCGACCCTCAAGCCAGCGAGCCAAGCGTCGCCACTGCAAAAAACCTACAGGGTAAGCCACTCTCCTTTAATAATGTAGCTGACACAGATGCAGCATTTGAATGCGTTAAAGCGTTTGATGAAACGGCTTGTGTCATTGTCAAACATGCCAACCCTTGCGGTGTAGCCATTGGCGCCACTGCCCTTGAAGCATATGACAAAGCCTTCGCTACCGATCCGACCAGTGCTTTTGGTGGCATTATTGCATTTAACGTAGCGCTAGATGCTGAAACCGCTCGGGCAATTATTGATCGCCAGTTTGTTGAAGTGATTATCGCCCCCGGCGTGAGTGATGAGGCAGCGGCTATCGTGGCAGAGAAGCAGAATGTACGCCTGCTTGATGTCAGCGCCCACTGGCCTGGCGAAACACAGCCTGCGTTTGACTTTAAACGTGTTAACGGCGGACTGTTGGTACAAGAGCGCGACCAGGGTATGGTCACCCGCGAAGAACTGACGGTAGTTAGCGAGCGCGTTCCAACAGAACAAGAACTGCGTGACCTAGGTTTTGCTTGGCGAGTCGCTAAATTCGTTAAATCGAATGCGATTGTATACGCCAAAGAGGGTCAAACAGTCGGTGTTGGCGCCGGCCAAATGAGCCGCGTTTACTCAGCGAAAATTGCTGGCATTAAAGCGGCAGATGAAGGTCTTTCAGTGCCAGGCTCAGTAATGGCGTCAGATGCATTCTTCCCTTTCCGCGATGGCATTGATGCTGCCGCAGCCGCAGGCATTACTGCCGTTATTCAGCCCGGCGGTTCCATGCGTGATCAGGAAGTCATTGATGCCGCTAACGAAGCGGGCATTGCCATGGTATTTACCGGCATGCGCCACTTCCGTCATTAATCGCCTCATCCTGCCATAAAAGCAGGCCCCCAGCGGATTCCGATGGGGGCCTGCTTGCTGATAGCGCTGTTTATTTACAGCACTGTTTATTTATAGAGCTTGCGCCTGTGCTTAACCTAGATCAATACATAGATATTTGGTCTCAAGGTACTCTTCCAAACCTTGGTGTCCACCTTCACGCCCAAGACCGGATGCTTTAACGCCTCCAAAAGGCGCGGCCGCATTAGAAATAAGGCCGGTGTTAATGCCCACCATGCCATACTCAAGCGCATCAGCGACGCGCCAAACGCGACCCAGATCCTGTGAGTAGAAATAGGAGGCTAAACCATACTCGGTATCATTAGCCATCTCGATAGCAGTTTCCTCTTCATCGAAGGGAAAAACCGCCGCCAGAGGGCCAAAGGTTTCTTCGTGAGCCACCTTCATCTTATCTGTTGCAAAGCTAATCAACGTTGGAGTAAAGAAGTTGCCACCTAGCGGATGCGGATGACCACCGAGCAGCAGCTCTGCCCCATTATCGACGGCATCTTGCACATGCTCACCGACCTTTTTGACCGCGTCACCGTCGATCAAAGGGCCAATGTTAATATTGGGCTCGGTACCATTACCAACGTACAGCTCACTATTCATAGCAACCGCCAACTTCTCACAGAAGGCGTTAATAACGCTAGACTGCACCAAAAACCGGTTAGTGCACACGCATGTTTGACCAGCATTACGAAACTTCGCAGCCATGGCACCTTCTACAGCGGCATCAAGGTCTGCATCTTCAAACACGATAAAGGGCGCATTCCCTCCCAGCTCTAGGGATATTTTTTGCACATGCTCAGCCGCCTGAGCCATAAGCTTGCGGCCAACTTCTGTGGACCCCGTAAAGGTGATTTTGCGCACTTTGGGTGATTGAGTGAGCGCACTGGCAATATCCGCAGCGCTGCCAGGCACCACATTGAACACGCCACGGGGAATGCCCGCTCTCTCTGCCAACAGGGCGAGAGCCGTTGCAGAAAATGGCGTTTGGCTTGCAGGCTTAACGACAATCGTACACCCCGCTGCTAACGCGGCACCGGCTTTACGCGTGATCATAGCAGCCGGAAAATTCCAAGGCGTAATAGCCCCCACAACACCGACAGGCTGTTTTGTCACCACAATACGCTGGTTTGCTTTAGCGGCGGGAATAGTCTCGCCATAAACACGGCGCGCTTCTTCAGCAAACCAACGTAAAAAACTAGCGGCGTAGGCAATTTCGCCCTCTGCCTCTTTTACTGGCTTGCCTTGCTCGTAGGTCATGAGCAAAGCGAGATCATGTTTATGCTCCAGCATAAGATCATGCCACTTCAGCAGCAGATCAGCTCGTTCTTGAGCTGTCAGCGCACGCCAAGCGGGTAACGCGGCATCCGCTGCATCGATGGCGCGCTCTGTCTCAGCTTTACCCAGGCGCGGCATGTCGCCCACGGACTCACCCGTTGCAGGGTTTAAGACATTAATTTGCTCACCGCTGTCGGCGGCTACCCAGCTACCATCGATATAGGCAAACGGGCAATACAGCTGTGTTTCTTTCAGCGCTTCCATGACAGACTCCTGACCAAATATTGGCCTCACGGGCTCATTGACCTGTTCATGCTAAGACGAAACCACGTGTTTAACCAAATCTTTACAATGAAACCTGCCAAAGATTCTTAGCCAGTATTTCAACTGATTAACGTTAAGAATTCCTGCCGAGTGGCTTGATTGCTGCGAAAACTCCCCAGCATCACAGAAGATGTCATACTTGAATTTTGCTTTTCCACACCGCGCATCATCATGCAAAGATGGCGTGCCTCAATCACCACAGCGACACCTCTTGATTGGGTAACTTGCTGCACTGCCTCGGCAATTTCACGCGTCAAGTTTTCTTGGATTTGCATACGCCTAGCGTACATATCAACAATGCGGGCAAACTTCGAAAGTCCGAGTACTTTTCCGCTAGGCAGATAAGCGATATGACATTTGCCAATAAAGGGTAGCAAGTGGTGCTCACACATCGAGTACAGTTCAATGTCTTTTACAAGGACCATTTCATCCGTTTGCGACTCAAATACCGCGCCATTAACAATCTCCTCTAGTGATTGCTGATAGCCAGCATTCAAGAACTGCATTGCTTTTGCGGCTCTTTTGGGTGTATCGCGCAGCCCTTCACGGTCAGGGTTTTCACCGATTGCGGTGATAATGTGGCGGTAGTGTTGAGCAATGTCGTCGGTCATTTGAAGCCTCATCAAAACTGTACGTGCTAGCCATTGAAAAATATTTGCTCTACTAGAGCGTTTACTCAACGGCGAAATATTGCTATCTATCAATAGCTGAGAGCCGTGCGCCAATCATGTACAAAAAATATACGCGAAACAACTTTTGCACAATAAGAAACACCACACCCGGTTATTTTAACGCACCTAACCGTGCTGTGGCAGAGTGCCGCGCACCCCCCTTTGAGACTATTTAAGCTGTGCTATCATGGATCGAACTAGCCAGCTTAATTCGTAGCGCTCATCTGAGATTTCCTTATGTCATTCAAATCTGCACCATTTTTCTTAACTGCTCTATTGGGAACTGCATTGGCAACCCCCTTGTTAGCCGCTGAACAGACATTAACACTACCTAAAGGTGCTAGTGTCGGTGTCGAGGTGATCGAAGAGTTTGCTTTTAGCGACAGCCAATCGCGCTATGAAGCTATCTTACTTCATCCCACTCAAGCTGGCGGTGCCTCACACCAGCTACCCGAATACTGCGTTTTAGTTGCCAATGCACAGCTCACTAATGGGCGTATTCGTATTACAACGCAAGACGCAACCTGCATTGAAACACACGATGCTGAAAGCGCTATTTTTACAGGTTCATTTAGTGCAGGTGCCTATGCGGCAGATGGACAGTACGGCCTTGCCTGTGATGAGCCGTCTTGTACCCTATCGCCAGGCCAAGCATTCGTGGTAACGCTGGATGAAAATATCGACATCAACGCTCAAGACAACCCTTCAGCGGAAATTAATGCTGCTCGACGGGAGGCTGATGGAGAAGGCGTAGCCAACCCAATCCCCTCAGATCGGCCTGATCCCGATGCAAGCGCTGAAAACCCACGCTCCGTCAATCAACCTGAATAGAACCACGTCACTCATCGTCAATGGGGGCGAGGCTTAATTAACTACCGCTGCAATGGTTATGCTAGCCAAATAGGCTTTTCAAGCTGTAACAGCTGCTGTTCAAGCTGGCGGATATGCTGATCCCAATATCCGCTCTCCGCCAGCCATGGAAAGGCACGAGGAAAGGCCGGGTCATCCCAACGAGAAACAAGCCATGCGGTGTATCGGATAAGGCGATAAGCCCGCAATGGCTCGATCAGCGACAGCTGGTGTTGCGGAAATACTTGCTCCTCTTCATAGCCTTCAACAATTTCACTTAGCTGCGCTCGCCAACCGGATGGATCATCAACGGGTAACAGCATCCATATATCTTGGATAGCGGGCGCCATAAGGCAATCGTCAAAATCCACCAAGGTAAATGAGTCATCTCGTCCTAGCACATTGCCCAAATGACAATCACCATGCGTTCGAATCATTTGGTCGCTGGCAATGGGATGCTTTCCAAGATGAGCCAGTATTTTTTGGACAACGTTGTGATAAGCGCGCTGCTGATGCTTGCTTAGCCTTTTACTCTCGATAACACGCGCCACCGCATCATCAATACCGTGCTGCCACTCAACGCTTGGGCGATACTGAAACGCCTTTCGTGATGACACTGCATGTAGTCGCCCTAATGCATTACCCAATGCAAAAAGATGCGACGGATTATCTAGCTCTGGCGCTCGACCACTGCACTGCGGGTAAAGTGTGAAGCGAAATTGCTGGTAAGTATGGAGTGATTGGCCATGCGGGTCACGCCAGGGCGCAACAACGGGCACATTTGCAGCAGCCAACTCTTGAAGAAAATCATGCTCTTCCTGAATAGTCTCATCCGACCAACGACTAGGACGATAGAATTTCACAACCCAGCGCTCACCGTCATCGTCACGAAACATCAGCACTCGATTTTCATAGCTATTAAGTGCAAACGGCTCACCAGCCGGCCAAATCCCAACAGACTCCGCAGCAGACATCACAGTATCCGGAGAAAGCGTACTAAATGGGTGTGGCATATACCGCTCCTGTGCAATTAAGCCTGCATTCTATCAATTATGCACCAGAGGTGTTCGAGCAACTGCCCAAATATCGACACGTTTAGCCCCCGCACGAAGCGCCTCTTCTGCAAGTGCTTGGCAGGTTGCGCCAGTAGTAACAACGTCGTCAATGATAGTGAGATGTGATGGCAGAGAACCATTAATGTGAAAAGCACCTACCAAATTTTTTGCTCGCTCTTTTCTGCTTAACGTCCGCTGAGAAGGCAGCTGTTGACTACATTCAGCCGTTACTACGGGCAATTTGACCCGCTTGCCTAGTTGACCAGCCAACCAGTGAGACTGATTAAAACCCCGCTGCCGCGCTCGGGTGCTATGCATCGGCACCGGCAATAGCCCCTCTCCCAAGCAACTAGGTGGTTTACTCATCATCAGTTCTACCAGCAGCATGCCCGCACGGGGTGACGCATTAAATTTAAAGTCATGAACTAACGCTCTTATAGGCTCTTCAAATAAAAGCTCCGCCGTCGCGGCAGTAAACGCCGGCAGACTCTCTCTACAGTGCCCACAGACGGATAGAACGGATGCCTCGCCCCCAACCGCCAAGGGCTCTTTACACTGCCTGCAGCCATTGGCATTCCATGGCAACTGTGCAAAGCACTCCTGGCACCAACCACTACTGGTTTGCTGGGCAGATAGGCAAAAAGCACAATAACCTGGCAACCCCTTTTTGGCCCAAGTGCTTGCACAATGTACTAACCGCGTCAGGAGCATACTTTCCTCAGACTGATTTAATTAACAATTTTAGTGACACACCGTTGACATTAATACGAATGCTGTTAATATACGTCTCGTCTTCAGCGGATGTGGTGGAATTGGTAGACACGCTAGATTTAGGTTCTAGTGCCGTAAGGTGTGGGAGTTCGAGTCTCCCCATCCGCACCAATTTAAAGGTCTTCACCTTCGAAAAATTCGGTAGCTTTATGCTAACCGAATTTTTTTGCTTTCCGACTCTAACATTACTCAACTAGCTGACCCCAACCTCTTTTTGAGCTACGTTAGCAGTTATCAATGCCACTTTGATTTGAGAAGGATCTCAACCCATGGAATGGCTTAAAGATAACGCCCAGGCAATCTCTGCGATTGCCAGCATCTGCACCCTTCTTGTCTGGGTATTTTATGCCCAGCTGCTTTACAACGGCTACGTCCGCCAGAGACGCCCTAGGATTATCGTTAACAGAGGCAAGGGGATTGGCAAAGACGCGCTATGCTTAATAAGCAACATGAGCAGTGAAGCCATTTATATTCAGCATTTAGTGGCCGTCTTACACACTAATGAGCACCGCTATGAGCTTGATGTTGTGGAATATCAGCAGCAAAGCGGTGATGATGAAAACGCAGGTTACCGGACGCACCAAGGCCCCCTGGCGTCTGGCGACTATCTTCACATACAATCCTTTGGCGCTATCTTGCAGCAGCTAATCCACCATTATGGTATTGATGAGCACTCTTTAAGACAGCATACTCCTCAGCTCGAAATACGCGTCATCGCTATTTATAGCTCTGAAGACATGCCTGTCGGCGCAACACGGCACTTTGAATTAAACTTGTCAGCCGACCCTCTTTACCAACTAACCCCGCTACAGGTCGATACGAAACGTATGACCAGCCGCCGGGAAAGACAACGCGTACTGCAATGGGCTAAAGATATTGAAATGTACAAAGCAAAATAATATGTCGCATTCGGACAACATTTTTCTAGGGACCCTTCGATGAAACCAGTGCTCGCTGTCTTTTTCTTGGGCGTATTTTGCGCACTGTCGCCAAACGCCTATTCTGATGAAACCTATGCTACCGAGGAAGATAGCGACAGCGACCTACCCGAGTGGGCTGAAACACGCGTTGAGCCATTTCGCGCAAGCATTGGCAACTGGGTAGACAATACGTCGAGAAACATTGACGCTTTTTTTGGCGGTGATCAATCCGCTTCTGCCGACAACAGATCTTATCTCCGCCTTGGCCAGGAAATTGACTGGATGGAAGGCGAAGGCACTAACGGTGATATTAGTGTGCGCTATCGGATCGATCTTCCCACGACAGAAGACCGACTTCGCCTAATCATTGAAAGCGATCCAGAAGAATCACAAGGCACGCTGGCTGAACAAGGCTCTGGGCGGCTCTATAACGACCAGCGTGACCGCAGAACATCAACATTCGGCCTTGACTGGTTAGAAAGTAGAGACAAACGTGAGCACTGGAGCAACCGCTTTGGCGCTGGCGTTCGCCTGCGACTCCCCCTTGACCCCTATGTCCGCTTTACCAGTGAGCGCCTATGGGACTTAAAGGATAGCCCCTGGCAGTTAGAGTCATTTAATCGACTATCCTGGTTTAACAACTCAGGTTATTCAGCACGCACCGAGTGGGATCTTGGCCGACCATTATCTACCAATCGCCACCTGCGATTTATCACCAACGTGCAATGGCGTGAGGAAGAGGACACCCTTGAGTACAGCGAGGTAGTGCAGCTAAACCAGCGTTTAAACAGCCGTAGCGCACTTCGTTACTCAGCGATCGCCATTGGTGAAAGCCTGTCTAGTCCACGAATGACAAACTATTATCTGCAAACCCGCTACCGCAGAGATATCCATAAAGGAATACTGTTTGCAGATGTCATTCCAGAACTGCATTTTCAGCGAGAGGTCAGCTACGACCCACGCTGGGCAATGACACTACGGGTAGAAATGTACTTTCAGCGCGAGCTACAGCGCGATCACTTCCGCTTCTAGTCATTAGCGCCCCACCACAAACACACAATAGGCCATTGGCAGTTCTGCCAATGGCCTATTAGTTAGTTGCCACCGTTAGCAGCGATACTAGTCGCATCAGCTCTATTGGCAACCGCTGATTTTTAGTGATTTAAAGCCGCAAACCACCGTCACACTCGATAATTCGCGCCGTGAAGTAGTCATTTTCAAAAATGAAGGCAACGCTTCTCGCGATGTCATCTGGATTACCCAACCGCTTAAGAGGCACATTCGAAGCGATTCTTTCTAACATATCGGGTCGCATGGAAGCTGTCATTTCGGTCTCAACAAACCCTGGCGCCACAGTTCCAGTACGAATGCCATAGCGGGCAAGCTCTTTACCCCAGGTAACTGTCAACGCATGAACACCAGCTTTGGCAGCAGCGTAATTACTTTGCCCCATATTTCCGGCTCGAGAAATACTTGAAATATTAACAATAACGCCCTGGTGACCAGCTTCTACCATCTGCGTTGCCGCTTCCCGACCGCACAGGAAAACACCGGTTAAATTAACATCAAGCACTTTTTGCCAAGCGGATAGCGACATGCGTTTTTCAACTACCCCTTCTTTTGCTTTGATCAGCAAGTCGTCATCAGTGATTCCCGCATTGTTAATACAACCGCCTATCGGCCCCATGCGAACTGCAATGTCAGCAAATGCCTGCTGCACTGACTGCTCATCGGCCACATTTGTCACAAAGGCGTGCGCCTGAATATCTTGAGACGCTAACACCGATACCGCCTCATCCAGTGTTTCTGCACTCATATCCAAAAGCGCCAGCCGGGCACCTTGACTACCTAGCCGCTTCGCCATAGCAAAGCCTAGACCGCGGGCTCCCCCGGTAATCGCGATCACTTTATTTGTCAGGTTCATCTGATTCTCCTTAGACCAATACTTATAAAGACCGGCACTTAAAATTGCTTACTAAGCGCTACCTGCATCGCCTCTTAAAAGGTCACCATTGTGCATCGCAGCATAAAGGCTATTAAACGAAATATCGAGCATTAGAACACATACGTAAGCATGCTAACCGAACGTTGGCTGCTTGTTTTCACGAATTCTGCCACCATATTGATCAATTACGCTTGTTATGGAGTCTGTCATGCCCATTCTTCTTTTTATATCGCTGTTTACGTTAGTTGATTTTGTATTATTGTTTTCTATCGGTAGCCAAATTGGTTTATTAACCACTCTGCTTCTAGTACTGGGCACTGGCTTCATCGGTCTACACCTAATTCGCAAAGAGGGTGTTTCCACTCTGGCGCGCGCGCGACAGCGCATGCAAGCGGGCGAAATTCCTTCTCAAGAGCTGTTTACTGGAGCCGCACTAATTTTCGGTGGCGCCCTACTTTTGGCCCCAGGCTTTCTTTCTGACGCGTTAGGCATCGCCTGCCTGCTACCGAACGCTCGCCAGTTGATGTTTAAAGCGCTCACTTGGCTAGGCTTAAAAAGCACTGCTGACCAACAGCAGCAGGCAAGCTACGAGCAGCCCCATACATCCCGTTCCGGTAGTCAAGAGGGGCCAATTGAAGGTGAATTCATTAGCCGCGATGAAACAGCAAGGCGGCGCTGAAGGCTCACCGAAGAAGAATGTCAAAAAACCACATTTTTTTTATCACTTGCCCTTGAAAGGCTACGAGCAGCCCCCACTTTTTGAGTCAGCACACAAGTTCGGCGAACGCACTAGCTTTCGCCATTAACATGAAGGTGGTTTACCTTCACTTTTCGCGGGCAAGAGGCCCACGAAAATCTCATTTAGCTAACTGCCCTTATGGGCTTTGACGATACTCAGGAGAACGTGAGCATGAATATCCGTCCTTTGCACGATCGCGTCGTTGTTCGTCGCGTGGAAGAAGAGCAGAAAACCGCTGGCGGCATCGTGCTTCCGGGCAACGCCCAGGAAAAACCCACTCGCGGTGAAGTCCTGGCGGTTGGTAATGGTCGCATTCTCGACAGCGGTGACGTACGCCCGCTGGACGTTAAAGTTGGCGACTCGGTGATTTTCAAAGACGGTTTCGGCGTTGAGAAACAGAAAATCAACGGCGAAGAAGTTCTGATCATGAGCGAAGCCGATATTTTGGCAGTCGTCGAAGGCTAAACCTCGCCTCGACTACTTACTTTTCCTTTTAAATTTCAATGTTTAGGAAATAACGAACATGGCAGCTAAGCAAGTTAAGTTCTCCGATGATGCCCGCAAACGCATGGCACGTGGCGTTGACGTTCTGGCCAACGCAGTAAAAGTTACCCTCGGTCCGAAAGGCCGCAACGTGGTGCTAGACAAATCTTTCGGCGCACCGACCGTTACTAAAGATGGTGTCTCAGTTGCCAAAGAGATCGAACTGAAAGACAAGTTCGAAAACATGGGCGCTCAGATGGTCAAGGAAGTTGCTTCCAAAACGTCTGACGCTGCAGGTGACGGTACTACTACAGCAACTGTTCTGGCCCAAGCAATTGTCGCAGAAGGCTTGAAAGGCGTTACTGCTGGCATGAACCCGATGGATCTTAAGCGCGGTATCGACCAAGCAGTTAGCGCGGCCGTTAAAGAGATTCAGGCAATGTCGGTTCCTTGCACCGATACCAAGTCGATTGCTCAGGTAGGTACTATCTCTGCTAACGGTGACAAGCGCATTGGCGAGATCATCGCTGAAGCGATGGAAAAAGTCGGTAAAGAAGGCGTCATCACCGTTGATGAAGGCCGTGGCTTCGAAGACGAGTTGGAAGTTGTTGAAGGTATGCAGTTTGATCGCGGCTACCTCTCGCCCTACTTCGTGACGAACCAAGACACCATGGCTGTCGAGCTGGAAGACCCCTACATCCTGCTCGTAGACAAAAAAATCTCCAACATCCGCGAATTATTGCCGGTGCTGGAAGCGGTTGCTAAGCAAGGCAAACCGCTCGCGATTATCGCCGAAGATATCGAAGGCGAAGCGTTAGCAACCTTGGTTGTGAACAATATGCGCGGCATCGTTAAAGTTGCTGCAGCTAAAGCACCTGGCTTCGGCGACCGTCGCAAAGCGATGCTGCAGGATATCGCTATCCTGACCAACGGCACCGTGATTTCTGAGGAAGTTGGCCTGACGCTGGAGCAAGCGAACCTGGATCACTTGGGTACCGCTAAGCGCATGACAATGTCTAAAGAAAACACCACCATCATTGATGGCGCTGGTGTAGAAAATGACATTGAAGCACGCGTTAACCAGATCCGTGCGCAGATCGAAGAAACTTCTTCTGACTACGACAAAGAGAAGCTGCAAGAGCGCGTCGCCAAGCTGGCAGGCGGTGTTGCTGTTATTCGCGTCGGTGCGGCTACCGAAGTAGAAATGAAAGAGAAGAAAGCTCGTGTTGAAGATGCTCTGCACTCAACCCGCGCTGCAGTAGAAGAAGGCGTTGTACCTGGTGGCGGTACTGCACTGGTTCGCGTCATGGCTAAAGTACAAGGCCTGACTGGCGACAACGAAGACCAAAACCACGGTATCAACATGGCGCTGCGCGCTATGCAGTCTCCGCTGCGTCAGATTGTTACCAACGCCGGTGAAGAAGCCGCTGTTGTTATCAACCGCGTGAAAGATGGTGAAGGTAACTTCGGCTATAACGCGCAAACAGGTGAGTACGGCGACCTGTTCGAAATGGGCGTTCTGGACCCGGCTAAAGTAACCCGTACTGCACTGCAGTCCGCTGGTTCTGTCGCTGGTCTGATGATCACCACTGAGTGCATGATCGCTGACGACCCTGAAGAGAAAGAAGCTGCTCCTGACATGGGTGGCATGGGCGGAATGGGTGGCATGGGCGGCATGATGTAATGCACCCTTGAGCCTATTGCTCTGACGTTTAACGTCGTTAAGAACCCCGCCACGGCGGGGTTCTTTATTTGGCAATGCCTCTCCCTACCTCTAACGGTAGTTAAAATCATGCTACCATCAGCGCCTTTATCCGGCAGCTGTAGGTCTTCATTACCGTGCTCTCCAATATTCGCATCGTACTAGTGCAAACCTTCCACCCAGGCAACATTGGCGCTACCGCTCGGGCGATGAAAACCATGGGCTTATTCGAGCTCGTATTGGTTAATCCGCGCGCATTCCCAGATGACGAAGCCACTCGCATGGCAGCGGGTGCAACAGATGTGCTTGAAAATGCCAGCCTTGTAAGCAGCCTTGAAGAAGCGGTTAGTGATTGCGTACAAGTGGTGGGTGCGAGTGCAAGGCTCCGTAGCCTGCCGCTGCCACACTTCGATGAACCTGATGACATGGCACAGCAGGTAATTGAGAACGCCGCACAAGCGCCAGTTGCACTGGTATTCGGGCGTGAGCGCTCAGGTCTCACCAACGACGAAATACGCTGCTGCACACACCAGGTCAGCATTCCTGCCAACCCTGAATACGGTATTTTAAATCTATCGCAGGCCGTGCAGATTTTAGCCTATGAAGTACACCGTGCTTGGCGGAAGCGCGATGATAATCACTTCATATACCAACGGCCACTTGAAGCCACCCCGCCCAGCCGCGAGCAGTTTGTGCACTTCCAGGAGCATCTTGGGCGTCTGATGCAGCAAAGTGGCTTTCTTACCCAGCCCCATGCCCGCACAGAAGAACAGCTTCAAGCGCTGTTTTCCCGCGCCCAACCCAGCCGCAAGGAGCTCTCCTTACTGCGCGGCCTGCTCAGCGCTTTCGAGACGCACCTCCCCAGGCAATAATCATGATTGTAGTAAATAATCATGGTTGTAGTATAAAAAAGGGCAGCTCATGGCTGCCCTTCTTGGTCTGCGCGTTGGTTTTGCGTGACAAAGCTTAAAGCGACATCGCAGCCAACCACCCAAAAGCAATTAGCGGTATATTGTAGTGCAGAAAGGTAGGCACCACGCTGTCCCACATATGATCATGCTGCCCATCAACATTTAGACCCGAAGTTGGCCCCAACGTGGAATCGGACGCTGGCGAGCCAGCATCTCCCAGTGCCGCTGCCGTACCAACCAGTACAACCGTCGCCATTGGCGAGAAACCGAACTGCACCGCCAGCGGTACAAAAATCGCTGCGATAATGGGAATGGTTGAAAACGATGAGCCAATCCCCAGGGTAATAAACAAACCCACCAGTAGCATAACGAACGCCGCTAAACCACGGTTATCACCAAACAGTTCAAACGCGCCTGTCACTAGCGATTCGATATCCCCTGTGGCTTTCATTACTTCTGCAAAGCCTGCCGCTGAAATCATGATGAAGCCGATTAACGCCATCATGCGCATACCACTGGTAAATAGATCGTCTGCTTCACGCCACTTAAAAATGCCCCCCAGCGAAAGCAAAGCAATCCCCACTAGCCCACCAATTATCATAGAACCGGTATATAGCTGTAATCCTAACGCGGCCACAATCGCAACGCCCGACATCACAAGTCCAAACGTATGAGGCTTGGCAGGCGAGTGGCCCTGCTGGGCGTTAGTTGCTACTAGATCTTTATTAGTATATTCGCGCTGCCCGCGGTAGCTGAAGAACAGTGCTACTAGTAAGCCAATGGCCATTCCTCCTACCGGAATAGCCATCGCCATGGGTACCATCCCCCGGGTAATTTCCAAGCCCAATGACTCGCCAGCGCTATTTAAATTTGCCAGCAGAATATCATTCAAGAAGATCGCGCCAAATCCTACAGGTAGCAGCATATACGGAGCGGTTAAGCCGAAGGTGAGTGCACACGCCACTGCGCGGCGGTCAAGCTGGAGGCGATTCATTACCACTAACAGTGGCGGAATCAACACTGGGATAAACGCTATATGCACCGGAATGGCATTTTGTGATGAGATAGCTACTAAAAGCACTGCAACAAGCAAAAACACTTTAACCCGCGCCTGATGTGCCGCAGTTGCTTCTTTTCCCAACATTGTAATCAAGCGATTGGCCAGCATATCTGGCAGCCCTGAGCGGGAAATAGCCACCGCAAAGGCCCCAAGCGTGGCATAAGCAAGGGCAACTTGCGCGCCCCCACCGACGCCATCATTGAATGCACTGAGCGTTTCATCCAGCGAAAGACCGCCAACCAAGCCCCCAACCAGCGCGCCTACCACCAGTGCAAACACCACGGATACCCGAGCAAGCGAAAGCGCCACCATGACTAGCACAGCAAGAATTACCGCGTTCATTAAGATTCCCAGTTAGATAAGTGAGTGAGCTTACAAAAACTGACGATTCTATCAGATCAAGGGTTTCTCGGTAGCGGTAATGACTATAGTAACCACCACAACAGAGGCTGTACTCAACCATCTCTACGAACATCTCTACGAACAGTGGTTCAAGCAATCCCCTGAGCAGCATCAGATGGCAATATTAAAACGTTGCTTAATCCACCCTATTGAGCAACGCTAGACAATCACTGGCGATGACTCGCTCTTCATCAGTGGGAATGACCCAAACGCCGACACGGCTACTCGTTGAGGAGATGCAAGTAGCATCACGCGCATTGGCTTTTTCATCAAGTTGCATGCCCATCCACTCACACTGCGTCACAATGCGAGCACGTACCGGTGCGGCATGCTGACCAATGCCCGCAGTGAATATCAATTGATCAAGCCCGCCTAACGCACCAGCTAAGCTGGCGATTTCCCGCGCGGCGCGATAGCAGTAAAGCTCAACAGCCTCTTCGGCTTCAGGGGTATCGCTTGCAAGCAACTCGCGCATATCGCTACTTATTCCGGAGACACCGAGCAACCCTGAACGCTTGTATAAAAGCGCTGACACGTCCTCAATACTCATTTTTTCATTGCCAATTAGGTAAAGCACTACTCCTGGGTCCAAGGCACCGGAACGAGTCCCCATCGGCAATCCATCAAGCGCAGTAAACCCCATGCTGGACGCCACACTAACCCCATCACGAATAGCACACATGCTGGCACCGTTACCCAAATGCGCCACCACCACCCGTGAACGGCGTGCATCGTCAGGTAACACATGGGCTAGAGTACGCTGAATATAATCGTAGGAAAGACCGTGGAAGCCGTAGCGTATCACCCCCTTGGCCGTCAATTCCCGCGGCAAAGCAAACTGCCGAGCCACCCAGGGCTGACGAGTATGAAACGCGGTATCAAAACATGCGATCTGTGGCACGTCTGGCAACTGCGCCATCAGTAGCTTGATAGGTGCAAGTCCATGGGGCTGATGCAGCGGCGCTAAGCTTGAAAACTTTTCCAACTCGATCACGTCGTTAGCGCTTAACTTAGTCGCTTCAAAGTAAGTTTGGCCACCATGAACAACGCGGTGACCAATGGCAATCAGGGCACCTTTATCCTCACGCTGCTCAAGCCATGCTATTAGTTTTGTGATGGCCTCTTCATGATTTGCTGCTGGCGTTAGCCCTAGCGCCTTCAGTGTTTGCGCATCATAGTAATGCGGAGACTGCCCAGGTTCGCGATGGGCTAGTGACACGCGACATTGCGACGTTGCCAAGCCCGAAAAATGACCGCTGTAGGCGAGTGTTAACGCCTCTTGAGCACCACCGGCAGCGCCTTCAAGATTGATGTGATAAAGCGCAAACTTGACGCTGGAGGAACCGCTGTTCAGCACCAGTATTTCCTGCATGATTATGCTCCTGAAGGGCTACTAAGCAGGCTACTCCGGCGCTGATAGTCAGCAAAGAGTAACGCTAATGCACTGGATGCCATACGCGTCAACGCATCATCCGCGCGACTTGTCAGCATGATCGGCACTCTAGCGCCGATGACAACGCCTGCCCCCGTCGCATCCGCTAGGTGAGTCAGTTGCTTCATCAACATATTGGCCGCTTCAAGATCTGGCGCGAGCAGGATATCGGCGCGCCCTGCCACTGACGAAACAATACCTTTGGTTCTTGCCGCCGCTTCTGAGACGGCATTATCGAAAGCCAGCGGACCGTCCAAGGTGCCACCGCTAATCTGGCCGCGCTCAGCCATCTTACATAGGGCCGCCGCATCAATCGTAGAAGTGATTTTGGGGTTGACGGTCTCAACAGCAGAAAGGATCGCCACACGAGGATTGTCGTTACCCAATGCGTGAGCTAACTCAATCGCGTTTTGAACAATATCGCGCTTTTCAGCTAGCTTAGGATAGATATTGATCGCTGCATCGGTAATCAATAATGGCCGCGGGTAGGTTGGCACATCAAAGGCCATCACATGACTCAGGCACCGCTCGGTACGCAATCCTGTGTCACGCTTAAGCACTTCATGTAAAAGCTCATCGGTGTGCAGCGCGCCTTTCATCAACGCACCTACGTGGCCCTGACGTGCGAGTGCCACCGCTTGTTCAGCAGCCGCGTGGCTGTGGGCAACATCCACCAGCTCGAATGCACTGATATCCACCTCGGCCTTCTCAGCGGCGAGCTGTATTTTCCTTTTAGGCCCCACTAATACCGGGATGATCAGTCCTTGCGCCGCAGATTCAACCGCTCCACAAATGGCGCTTTGGTCTACCGGATGTACAACCGCAGTGGGCATGGGCGCGGGATGATCGGCAGCGGTTAGAATCTCATGCAACCTGCCGCGCTCGGTTAAACGCACTTTGGGCAGCGAGGCGCGAGGCCGTTGGATTTTTTTAACCGGTGCCAATACGCTAGCTTCACCTTCGATTACCGTATCACCGCGTTGATTTTCGCATCGGCAAGCAAAGGTGATCCTATGACGCTGATCGTCTTTTTCGATAGCCCTAACGGATACCCGCAGCACATCCCCCAGCCTTACGGGTGCTTTGAACTGTAACGACTGGGTAAGATAGACCGTGCCCGGCCCAGGCAGCTGTGTTCCCAGTACAGTGGATATCAGTGCGCCTCCCCACATGCCATGGGCAATCACTTCCTGAAAACGGCTACTCTTGGCGAAATCGCTGTCGACATGTGACGGATTAATATCACCTGACATCACTGCAAACAGTTTGATGTCCTCCATGGTCAGGCGTTTTTCTAGGTGGGCTTCATCACCTAGCGTAATTTCGTCATAGGTACGATTTTCAATTAGCTCATTAGCGTCATTAACCGGCATCAACTTACTCCTTTAAACCACTTCCTTTAGAAACGAAGGTGATGGCCTGCATCTACATAGTGGGTTAACCCCGTCAGTGATGCGCCCGCATCAGAGGCCAGATAAACGACGGCATTGCCGACATCCTGTACGCTAGCAAGGCGGCGCAGCGGTGAGCGCGTTTCACCATCATGGGCCAACTCATCAAACGCCTTAAGCCCGGATGCGGCTCGTGTACGAATAGCACCAGGCGATACCGCATGAACACGAATCCCCTGAGGGCCAAGTTCAGCCGCCATATAGCGCGTAGCCGACTCCAATGCGGCTTTCACTGGCCCCATCACATTGTAGTTATCAACGACTTTTTCGGCTCCGTAGTAGGTCATATTGAACAGACTTCCGCCCTCTTTCATTAGTGGCTCGGCATGCTTGGCCATGCGAATAAAGGAGTGGCAAGAGATATCCATAGCAAGTGCAAACCCCTCTTTGGAACAGTCAACTACTCGTCCATGTAAATCATCAAGGGGAGCATAGGCAATCGAGTGGACGACAAAGTCTAGCCGGCCCCAGCGCTTGTGTGCGCGAGCGAATAACGCAGCCAACTGATCATTGTGCTGCACATCACACAGCATTAGTTCCGGCTCCCCCATATCGCCTACCAGCGGCGTGACAAATTTTTCAGCACTGGGCGAAGCGTAGCTCACTAAGTACGTAGCACCAGCGTGATACAGCGCTTGGGCGCAGCCAAAAGCGATACTGTCTTGATTAGCAAGTCCCGCAACAATCCCGACCTTGCCTCGCATGGAAAAAGGATTCAGCACCACTGGCCTCCTGCTAATAAATTATCAAAAGTGGTCCTACACCAACCGATGAAGGGGGCGTCGGTGTCACCCACACTGCCCTGCCTTAACTTAAGCATTTTTTATGTCGTTTAAGCGTCACTAACAGATACGAATCATTTGTGACACAAGCTTACGACTTTAGTCAAAGCACACTTGTTGCTTTGCAACATACTACCTAGTATGCCGCCCTCGGCCACTTACGGACACTGCTAATTTAAGGATACATGTTTTAGCAATGTTTCTAATAGCTTGTCTTGTTTGTTAGCCATGTTGCTAATCAGGTTGTTTTTAAAGTCATTGTTTTTCAAGTCATCGCTTTTAAAAACACTGTCTTAAAACGCATTTTTTAACTATATTTTGGGAGCCTGTATGGGCATGCTAGCGATCATTATTTCCTTAATACTGCTGATGTTTTTTGCTTACCGCGGTATCTCTGTGCTGCTACTCGCCCCGCTTATGGCATCACTAGCGGTGTTACTCTCAGGCGATGTGGCTTTTCTGCTGCCGATCTACACCGATACTTTCATGAAAGCGCTGGGGAACTACGTTATTCAGTTCTTTCCGTTATTTTTGCTCGGAGCACTGTTTGGCCAATTAATGGCTGACTCTGGAGCAGCCCAGTCAATCTCAAATGGCATCGTTAATCGGCTCGGCACCCACCACGTAGTACTGACCGTCGTTATTGCTTGTGCTGTGCTGACCTATGGCGGTGTATCACTCTTTGTCGTCGCCTTCGCTATTTATCCCATTAGCCGTGAGTTATTTCGCCAAGCGAATGTGCCCAAGCGCTTAATACCCGCCTCTATTGCGCTGGGATCCTTCACGTTTACCATGACAGCATTACCTGGCACCCCCTCTATTCAAAATGCCATTCCCATTCCTTACTTTGGTACGAACAGCTTCGCAGCACCAGGACTAGGGGTTATTGCGGGACTGATTATGCTGGGATTAGGCATTTGCTACCTGCAGTCACGCGTTAACAAAGCAGCGGCCTGTGGCGAAGGTTATGGCACGCACACAGAGCGAGAAGCAGAACCAACTGACAACGCTGACACCTCGCCAACCATGGCACTGCCTATTGCGTTGATTCCACTAATAATGGTGATCGGTCTTAACGCGCTTTTTACTTACGGCATTTTCCCAGCAATGGATCTTAGCTTTATCAGCGATGCCTTCAACAACATAACGCCTAGCCGACAAGCAGGGTTGTGGGCCATTTTAATTGCACTACTCAGTGCCTCCACATGGTTAATTATTACTCGCTGGCGGCACTGGCGAGATCTAAAGGGCACGATAAACCAAGGGTGTTTCGGCTCGCTTCTTCCCATCTTCAATACGGCCTCTGAAGTGGGCTACGGAGCGGTTATCGCAACGCTAGCAGGGTTCGCCATTATTCGTGACGCTGTGCTCAATGTCTCTCCAGGTAATCCGCTGATATCTGAAGCTATGGCCATGAGCGTGCTCGCAGGCATTACAGGGTCTTCATCAGGCGGCCTTTCCATCGCTTTACAAACGCTTGGCAACGAATACCTCGCAATGGCTGAACAAACCGGTATCAGCCCAGAACTCATGCACCGAGTGGCGGCGCTTGCAGCCGGCGGTATGGATACGTTACCCCACTCTGGCGCGGTGATTACGCTGCTGGCAATCTGCGGACTAACCCACCGCCAGTCATACGCCAATGTGGCAATGGTTACTATCGTGCTGCCTATCGCAGCGCTGATCAGTGTGATCACACTTGGCACGCTGTTTGGAAGCTTCTAAAGATAGCTAACCCGTGAGATAGTTAGTTAACGCGTTAACTAACTACATAACAAAGGACTTAAAATGGTCTTGCCGCGACATCGCACACTACTCCTTATCGTGCTAGCAAGTGTGGTTATCTCCACTGCTATGGGACTTCGACATGGTTTTGGGCTTTTCCTTGAGCCAATGAGCAGCGATTTCGGCTGGGGGCGCGGCGTGTTTGCCTTTGCCCTTGCGGTCCAAAACCTTATTTGGGGGCTCTCTCAGCCTTTCACGGGTGCGCTGGCTGACCGTTTCGGAGCGGCGAGAATCATTGCCATAGGGGCTATTTTGTATGTGGCTGGACTGTGCTTTATGAGTCTTTCCACCAGCGCATTAGGCATGACACTAAGCGCTGGTTTGCTCATCGGTTTAGGTCTATCAGGCACCACATTTTCAGTAATTTTGGGCGCAGTGGGACGCGCAGTAGCCCCTGAAAAGCGCAGTATGGCGATGGGCATTGTCAGTGCCGCTGGCTCTTTTGGGCAGTTTGCGATGTTACCCGGTACACTGGGACTAATTGAGTGGCTTGGCTGGTCAGCAGCCCTGCTAGCGATGGGCGCCATTGCTGCGCTGATGATCCCACTGGGGGCGATGTTGAAAGACCGTCCAAAGCCCAGCGCGCAGGGTGATTTAAGCTTACGCGATGCGCTTAATGAGGCAGTCGGCCAGAAAGGCTTTTGGCTATTATGCCTGGGGTTTTTCGTCTGTGGTTTTCAAGTTGTCTTTATTGCTGTCCACCTACCGGGGTATTTATTCGATAACGGGCTGGCTATTCAGGTGGGCACCACGGTGTTAGCGCTGGTTGGTTTGTTCAACATTGTGGGTACCTACACGGCCGGATGGATGGGAGGAATCTGGTCAAAACCACGCATACTTAGCTGGTTATATTTAATTCGCGGCGCGATAATTACCGCGTTTGTGATGCTACCGCTGACCTCTACCAGTGCTTACTTATTTGGTATCGCCATGGGCCTACTATGGCTTTCAACCGTGCCATTGACCAACGGCATTGTGGCGTCTGTATTTGGTGTTCGTCATTTATCCATGCTCGGCGGCATTGTATTCTTATTCCACCAGTTAGGATCATTTATGGGTGTCTGGCTTGGCGGATATCTTTATGATCTCACTGGCCATTATGACACTGTCTGGAAGATTGCTATTGTGCTCTCACTGGTCGCCGCTGGTCTGCACTGGTTTATTAGCGAAAAACCGCTGGCACGCAACATCACTCCACAGGTAGTCTCATGAAGCAACTAACAGCGTTGGTAATGTTGATCGTCTTTGCAACGCTACTGCTAGGCGGGGTGTTGCTAGCCTGGTGGGGCTGGCACTCTTTAGATGGCTCACTGCTCGTCTTTGGCAGCCGTTTATGCTGAACATTCTCTCATAGCAACGTTGGGATTCTGACTACTTGACCATTCCATACCCCGAACACTTGGTCGTCGTAATAACCACGTTCATCGCTGTCGTCATAGCGGTGCTGCTTCACTACGAATCACTATGGCTTATCTCACGACAAATTGAACAATCACATAAGCCTCATCGCCAGCGTATCCTTGGTATGGCATTCGGTGTTTTATTGACGCACGTTGCCGAAATCTGGCTGTTTGGCATGACCGGATGGTGGCTAACGGAGCTCAACGATATTGGCGCCCTGCGAGGTTATGACAGCTTTAATCTATTAGACTATATATTTTTTTCTGCCGTCACCTACACCACAGTCGGTTATGGGGATATTTATGCGACGGGACCCGTTCGATTCCTATACGGAACACTGGCATTAACAGGCTTTGTCCTGATCACTTGGTCGGCATCGTTCACCTTTATTGAAATGCAAAAACATTGGCGGGTGGGGAGATAGCCAAGTCGCCTTTATGTTAAGGATTCAGCATGTTTGAAGTGCTTATTTTATCGTTTGCTCTTGTCTTTGGGATTATTGCCCGCCAGCTCAGCCTACCGCCCTTGGTGGGCTTTTTGGCCGCTGGATTTGCACTCAACGCCTTCGGCCCTAGCGTTGGCCTGTCCAGCGAAGCAGGCCCCTTACTAGAACATCTTGCCCACTTAGGAGTTCTATTGCTGCTCTTTACCATTGGCCTAAAACTGAACGTGAAGAGCCTTGCTGAGCCTGTCGTGCTAGGAAGCGCATTTATACATCTAGCCATTACCTGCTTACTGTTTACGACTGGCTTCGTCGTATTTTTATCGCTGTCTATGGATAAAGCACTCTTGCTTGCCATTGCTCTTTCCTTTTCAAGCACCGTTCTTGCCGCCAAGGTACTCGAGGCCAAGCGAGAACTACGCGCTCTCCATGGCCGAATTGCCATCGGCATTTTAATTATTCAAGACTTGGTCGCCATTGCAGTACTCAGCTTTTATAGTGGCCAGACTCCCAGCCCGTGGGCACTACTGGTATTTTTACTACCACTACTAAGGCCACTTCTTTATTGGCTAATGAGTATTGCCCAACACGATGAGCTGCTGGTACTGCTCGGCGCTGTGCTAGCAATTGCTATCGGCGGAATGGGATTTGAAGCCGTCGGGCTAAGCTCAGAGGTAGGTGCCTTAGTCATGGGTCTCCTGCTTGCCAAACACCCCCGCGCTCAGGAGCTTTCAAAGGCGCTATGGGGAATAAAGGAAATGCTCCTAATCAGCTTTTTCTTACAAATAGGAATGGCTGGACTACCCGACACCAATGCCTTAATTTTTGCCGGAGTGCTTGCCTTAGCACTCCCCTTAAAAGGACTACTATTTTTTGCGCTGCTGATCGCATTCCGTATCCGGGCGCGTAACGCCTTTCTGGGAGGTTTAAGCCTAACTGCCTACAGTGAATTTGGCCTAATCGTTGCCTCTAGTATTTTAGAGGAGTGGTTGGTACCGCTCGCCATCGCTGTCGCATTATCTTTTGTCATTTCGGCCCCCCTGAACCGCTTGGCACACGGGCTTTTCGACCGCTGGGAGAAGTCGTTAACACGCTTTGAACGTGATACGCGCCACCCAGATGAACAACCCGTTAACATCGGTAATGCTACCGTGTTAATACTTGGTATGGGGCGCACAGGTAGTGCTGCCTACGACTTTTTTAACGATAAAGGGGTGTCAGTTGCGGGTATTGATTCTGATCCTAATAAATCGCAGCACAAACGCCACGTCTACTATGGCGATATAGAAGACGTAGGATTTTGGCATCAATTAGATATTTCAAAGCTGGTAGCAGTCACGTTGGCTACCCCAGAGCTTGAAAGTAAATTAATTGCCACTCGCGAGCTGCGTAAAGCAGGCTTCACTGGACAGCTGTTTGCAGGCATACACTTTCAGGATGAAGCAGCCCCATTGCATGAGGCAGGTGTCGACCAAACCTACTTACTAATGACCGGGGCTGGTATTGGCATCGCAGAAAAGGCATGGGAAAGCCTCCAGTCTCCCTCTTGAGCGTTATCGGCAGTAGCGATCTTAGGATAGCGCCATCAGCGCCTTAACGTGCCGTGCCTAAGTGAAAACAACAGGGCCAGGAAAAAGCAGCAAGGCGCTACTAGCACAATGATTAACCAGCCATGCTGCTTGATCATTATTTCTTTCTCCTGTGCTAGGATCCCACTAAGTGCAGCTGCAGCTCATCAAAAAAGCTTTATGCAAACAGTTTAGCCATGGCTAACAATTATCTAAAAAAATGCGCTACCATCACCCATTAACGTTTCCACTAACCTTGATAAATTTTGCCAATGAGTGAATACCAACAGCAACACTCTCCTACCGCATACGGCCAAGATGGAGATGCGCTACCACCCGTGGAACAGCATGCACAGCAGTATGAGACGGTGCGTAATGCCCACGAAACGGAACTGATCGAAGATTATGTCGAGTTAATCGGCGACCTATTACGCCACCGCGGAGAAGCGCGCGCAGCGGACATTGCTACTCGAATGGCCGTTAGCCAAGCGACCGTCTCTAAAATGATTCGCCGCCTAAATGAGCTAGGCCTAGTGACAAGCAAGCCCTATCGCTCACTCTTTTTGACCGAAGAAGGTCAAAAAATGGCCGAAACGTCCCGGACGCGCCACGATGTAGTGCTGCATTTTTTGCGTGCCCTTGGGGTTGATGACAGTACTGCGCGTATTGATGCAGAAGGCATGGAGCATCATGTTAGTGATAAAACGCTCACGATCATGCAGCGCTTCACCGAGCAACAGCGAACATAATTACGCTACTGAATTCACTTGATAGGTACCGCTGAGAGGCGATTCACTTGGGCTATTCGCCCGTTCCAGATCATCTCAATATGAGTGGTCTGGATAATATCCAGAACGAACTGCGGCGTCATTAATGCCCAGCAAGTGGCACCTGTTTGCCGAACAGAATGGTAGCGCAGACCAACACGTTGCTGTTTACGCAGCTCTCTGCCTAATGTGCGCGCTGCTCGATAATCATTGGCATCATAAATGGCATGGGATGGTTGAAGTGCCAAGCCATCGCGACAGGCTTGTTCATTAAATAGGCACTTAAGCCCACGGAAGATAAACCGTTCAAAATGTAACGATGGTACGTTTTTCCAATAGATTTCCTGGTGGTGCCTCACTTCACTGATTGCCGTTGGCAGTGCATCCGCAATGTAAAGCACGCCAAAGCTGCCGTCGCTAAAGCGAGAACCGTCCGGATTAACGTGGGTAAAAGGCGCAGTCGCATAAGAGCATCCCCGGATACCAAAGGGAATCTGGTTGTGAGGAATGAGCCCTAAGTCGCCAGCCTCGTTACGCAGCCTTGGGTTCGTTAGCGCTTGTAGGGCATAAAGCGCTTCAAACTCATCAAGGCTCGTAACATCGTCAAACAGCCCAATAGGAGGAAATTTACTGTTGACTAAGCGATACCCTACTACCTCTTGCGATTTACACAGGGGCAGCGAACCTTCGCTTATTTCCACCGCATCTACCACTGAGCACCTCGCAGGCTATCAATACGCTTGAAGGTTTCATAAAGTGCAGCGAAATCTCCGGTACCAATCACCTCAAGCGGCGTGCGCCCATTAAAGTAAGGGTTGTGATTTGCCATGGAGACGAACCCGTAAACATTATCAGGGTTTTCAAACAACATTCGCAGTGCCGCATGAATATTGAGTAAATAACTGATTCTCGCCAATTGATCGCTGTCTAACTTGATCTCAGCCAAATCCCCCCGCCGCGCCCGGGCATAGCTGCTGTGGGAGACACGTAGAATCGATTCGCCCTGCTCACCTGTCGCCCGCCATTTGTCCAAAATGCGCACAGCGGCTTTTAAACCAGCCGCAGCGGTGGCCTTATCCTGAATAACATTGCTGGCTGTTTGCATAAGCACCTCGCACCCTGCTTGCATTCCACCTATCCATAGATACTAAATCAAAAAATTTGTGTCTGCAAAGACAATATCTGCTGACACAATATCTACAAATACAACTTAATTCAAAAGACTGGGAACTTGCTAGCAGCGGTTTTACTTCTCCTTTGCAGTGAATAAAACGCACTAAAAGAAAAGAGAACCGCAGCAATTATTGATCCGCATGTAAGGTTGCTTACGCAAAACGTAGAATCAACCAGACGGCTATCGCTAAAGAGTAGAGCGCAGTCTTTCCCAGCACTGGATTGAGTGCCGCCCCATCTCGCTGCCAAAACACCACATTTAATCCAACGCCTATTAAGCCCAAGCAGCTCCATACTCCCCAGCGCCAAACTTCTGTTGTGAAAGGCAGAGATACCATCCAGGGGCCGAGCGTTAAGAAGCTAAAAAGCCATCGTGTGGCTTGTGGTCCGAGCCGCACTGCCAGTGTTCGTTTACCAGCCCGCGCGTCAGTAAAGCGGTCACGGAGATTATTAACGACCAAAATGGCAGCCACGGGTAGTCCCATTAACAATGCGCTGATGATGGCTCTTTCGTTTACTGGGCTCTGTTGGGCCAACAGGCTACCTAACACGGCTACTGGGCCAAAAAACAGCCAGACTGCTACTTCTCCTAATCCCAGATTGGCATAGGGCCTTCTACCACCGCTGTAACCAAGCACACCAAGCAGCGCTAGCCCGCCAAACAGCCACAATAACCAATGTCCAAAGAGAGCTAGCCATACACCCGTTACCAAGGCGATTCCTAGCATTAGCAGCAGTCCTACCCATAGTTCACTAACTCCTAACAAGCCAGACTGAAGTGCACGTACTGGGCCTAGACGATCGTGCTGATCGACGCCAGAAAGCCCATCAAACAGATCATTGGCCAAATTAACCGCAAGCTGTAGCGCTAATGCACTAACCAAACATAAGAATGCGGTGAGCCAGGAGAAATGGCTTGGTAGGACTAATGCCTGCCCTAACAAAATGGGGCCTACCGCTGCAGGCAAAGTACGCGGACGAAGTGCTTGAATCCAGATGGCCAGTTTATTGCTGGTAAACTCACCTTGAAATGGCTTAGTACGCATCATTCCTTGTCTTCTTTTGGTTATTAATCATTCCTGGGGCATAGCTGTGATGCTAAGCCCAACCTATTCGATTAACTTAACAAAGGTACTGCTTCAATTCTCGTTATGAAAAATGTTGGAGCATGCAAAGGATCGCCCATTATAGACAACTTGGTGGCATTTTTTTTGCAAAGAAGACAGAGTTAACGACGGCCACGGTCAATACCGTAGTTGGCACACATCAAATCAAACACGCTAACTGCCAGTATGTCGCTGCCGTCGGCTCTCTTTAAACGTTTGGCGGGCAAATGAACAGCAGGTCATCGGCTGCGCCGACGCCGGCTCCTTTAACATGCTCAAAGTGCTCGTGCTCGATGCCACCAAAGTAAGGGAACGCCACGCGCACCACGCTATCATGGTGGCTAGCCAAACTGAGTAGCGGCTTGATCTCGGTGCCTGCAGCGTCCAGCGACTCCAGGTTCCACTTGCCCACTTCGTCACCGGTTTCGTCCCAGGCAACGGTTTTCCATTCGGGATTGTTTTCCTGGCCCAGGGCGGCATCAAAATCACTGGCACGCAGTTGGCGACCCGGTATGAAGCTGCCATCTTCACGCGCTTCCAACTCCACCAGGAACGGCATGTCGGTATAGCGGCGCACATAGTCAGTGAAGTAAGCACTGGGGTTCTCAAGGTGGAACTCTTTGAGGATGACATGGCCCATAGCCATCGCCAGTGCAGCATCGGTGCCCTGCTTGGCGGACAACCATTCGTCGGTGAGTTTGGAAACTTCGGCATAATCCGGGGTGATCGAAACTGTCTTGGTGCCCTTGTAGCGAACTTCGGTAAAGAAGTGGGCGTCCGGGGTACGCGTCTGGGGCACGTTGGAGCCCCAAGCGATAATGTAACCAGCGTTGTACCAGTCAGCGGACTCAGGTACGTCGGTCTGCTCGCCCCAGGTCATCGGTGAGGCTGGCGGCAAGTCGCAGTACCAGTCGTAGAAGCTCATGCAGACGCCGCCAATCAGCGACAGGTAGCGGCTACCTGCGGCGTAGCTAACCATCGACATGGCGGGAATCGGCGAAAAGCCAATGATCCGATCGGGGCCGTACTGCTTGGCGGTGTAAACGTTAGAGGCCGCGACTAACTCGTTAAGCTCGTCCCAGTTACCACGCACGAAGCCGCCCATGCCGCGAGCACGCTTGTACTGTTTGGTCTTGGCGGGGTTTTCAACAATCGACGCCCAGGCGTCGACCGGTTCTGGATTAGCCTTGAGCGCTTCGCGCCATAGCGCCAGCAACGGCTTGCGCACTAGTGGATATTTCAGGCGATTGGCGCTGTACAGATACCAGGAGTAGCTGGCGCCACGGGGGCAGCCACGTGGTTCATGATTAGGCAGGTCGGGGCGGGTACGCGGGTAATCGGTCTGCTGGGTTTCCCAGGTCACTAAGCCGTTCTTAACGTAGATCTTCCAGCTACAGGAGCCGGTACAGTTCACTCCATGGGTGCTGCGTACAACTTTGTCGTGCTGCCATCGGGCACGATAACTCTCTTCCCACTGGCGGGATTCGCTGCGTAGTTCGCCGTGTTCGTTGGCAAAAGGTTCGCGGGACTTGCGAAAGAAATTCAGCCGATCTATGAAATGACTCATGGTCGATCTCCAGACTCCACGGAAATTTGCGTACCCGCTAGGCGGGCTCCATGGAGAGGATTCTGCGTGATCGACAAGGGAATTACTGCGTGATTACCTCCATATACACCCTATCTACCCCCAAGGTGATAGAGCGACCAACGTAAAGGAATAGACGTATGCTCGCAGGCTTTCAACTACGTTTACATTGCAACTCACTGAACATTCATACAATATACTTTTTATAGCTGAATACTATCGGAGCAAAGCGCACTCCATGCATCTCACCCGATTCACAGATTATTCGATACGCGTCTTGATCTTTCTTGCGGCCAAGGGGGAAGAGCGCTCTACGATTAATGAAATTGCCGAGACCTTTAATATCTCACGCAATCATTTGATGAAAATCGTTCAGGAGCTTAGTCAAAAAAACTACGTTACCGCCATTCGTGGCAAGAATGGCGGCTTACTGCTGACACGGGCCCCCGCAACCATTAGGCTAGGCGAGTTAGTCCGCGATATGGAGCATGACATGGGGTTAGTGGAGTGCTTTCATAGCGACAACGCCTGCATCATTACACCGGCATGTCGCCTTCAGCCGATACTTAATGATGCCCTATCAGCATTTCTAAGTGTACTCGACCACTACACATTGGCCGACCTGCTGGGCAGTCAACAGTCTCAACTGGCGCAACTTATGCGCATTCCTACCGTCAGCGCTTAGCACCGCTAGCCATCCTGCCCGTCGACTCGCTGCTGCATCAGCGGCCAAGTATAGTGCGCGAGAAATATTGCGTAGGCGAAGCACCATAAGATGATGCTCAGCGTATAGATCCAGTGGGTAATCTGGGGAAATATCGCCAAGATGGGGGAGCGCACCAAGGCCGCTATTAGCATGAAGCCCAGCGCCATTCCCATTCCCGGTAAAGTACGGATGGGGCGGCCCGTATGACCTAGCGCAACCCTGGCCATCATGGCAAGCATCATAGTGCCCATGCCACCAATGGTCAGGGCATGCACGGCAAACTCAACACGCATCAGCCCCATTAGTGCCAAGCCCCACATAATAAGCCCTAGCGGAATACAGGCGTAGCTACCGTGCAGCCCCCAGAGCAAAGGCTCACGCCAACTGTGCAGCCCACCCCAGCGCGCCATGCGAACACTATTAGCCAGCGCCGCTAAGAGCATCGCCCCAGCCATTAATGAAGCAGGTATGGCAACACCTAGCATGATGACAAGCTGCAGCACAACGACGCCAGCCGTACTCACCAGCGTTACTCTTTCGAGTAAAGCAATCGGTTCAGGCTTGGTGCGGCTCAAACGATTGGCAGTAAACATGGCAATCACACGCCCGCCAACGACGGTCATCATGAGGGTGATTAACAGCACGGCTAAGTAGGCAGCTTGGCGGATCAGCTCGGCATCACCTTGCATGACGCCTAAGTGCATCGCCAGATTAGCCGTGGCAAACAGCAACAGCACAGGAACAAAGATCAAGTTGCGCCAACGCTTTGCGGTGATAACTAGACGCGCCATAACCATAGCGACAATTGGCAGAAATGCTAGGTCAACCACCAGCAGCAACCATTCTGGCAAATCCATAGGAAAAGCCATCAGCCCCCTACCCAACAGCCATAGCACCACCAGACCCAATAGCGGCCCGCCATTTAAACTCGGCAACCCTGTCCAGTTACGCACAGCGGTTAGTAAAAATCCTGCTACCACCGCTGTGGCAAAGCCAAACAACATTTCATGCTGATGCCAGAACACCAGGCCGCCATAAGGTCGCAGCAAAATAGTGCCGTGCCAGAATCCCAACCACACCAAAAGGGAAGCCACACTAAACAGCGCGGCCAGCAGAAAGAAAGGTCTAAAAGCTAGGCGCATTAAGGGCAGATGCTCAAGCTTAGAAGCAGACTGGGGTGAGGTGGTCGTTGGCATGGCGTGATCCCGACTAAATTACTTGGAAATATGATTGTGCGCCTCGCTATCAACAAAGAACATGACATGCATCAAAAATACATCTTATGGCTGGCTTTTACAGATTCGCAGCATTAAGATGTATTTAAAATACATTTTAATAAGTCGAGGTATTACCCGTGCTAACACATGAACAGGAAAAACTAGTCAACGCGACAGCTCCCATCGTGGCTGAACACCTGAATACGATTACCCAACGCTTCTATCCGCTGATGTTTAGCCGCTATCCACAGGTAAAGCCGCTATTTAATCAGGTACACCAGCAAAACGGTGGCCAGCCCCGGGCACTGGCCAACGCCGTGTTGGCCTATGTGCAACTACGTGGCAACCCAGCTCAGGCGCGTGCAACTCTTGATGTTGTCGTAAGCAAACACGTCTCGCTAGGCATTCTTCCCGAGCAGTATCCTATTGTCGGTGAGTGTTTGCTGGCGGCGATTGGCGAAGTACTCGGTGATGCCGTGACACCAGAAATAGCCGATGCCTGGGGCGCTCTGTATAACGAACTTGCCGCCCTGTTGATCGACCTGGAAGATCAGCGCTATCGCGAGTTTGAACAGCGCCCTGGCGGATGGCGTGGCGCACGCCGTTTCAAGATTGCCAGTACCCAGCAGGAAAGCGCGTTAATTCGCTCTTTTATCCTTGAGCCTGAGGATGGCGGTCGTGTGGCTGACCATGAGCCGGGTCAGTATATCGGCGTACGTTTGACCATTAACGGCGAACTGGTCTATCGACATTACAGCCTTTCGGATACACCCAATGGCCGGAGCTACCGGATCTCGATCAAACGCGAAGAACAGGGCCAAGTCAGCCGCCACTTCCACGATGTCTTACAACCCGGCGACACCTTGGAACTGTTACCGCCAGCAGGCGACCTCACGCTGATTGAAGGTGATGAGCCTCTGTTGCTTGCCAGCGGCGGCGTTGGTCAAACGCCCCTGCTCCCCATGGCAAGACATGCCTTGTCCCTTGGGCGGCAAGTCACCTATCTACACGCGGCCCTGGATGCCGAACATCAGGCCTTTAAAGATGAATTAGACGCACTGAAGAGCGAGTATCCTCAACGTCTTAAGGCTGTCCGTATTCATGAGCGCGGCAACGAAGCCGAACATATTGGACGTATCGACCGCAGCTTATTAGCTCACTACCTGCCTGATCTTAAGGCACGCTGCTATTTCGTCGGCCCTCAAGGATTTATGACAGCGATTAATAATGCTTTGTCTGAATTGGGAGTCGACGAGGATCGCCGACACTTTGAGCACTTTGGCCCCTCGCGCCCACTCGGCGCAGCTTAATAATGCTCAGTTAGGGTTATCATTTCGAGATAAGAGCCAAGCTTCTCAGGCCAACCAGGATAGCGGGCTGTGATGAATAGCAGCCCCCACCATATAGGCAAAGACAGCCACCGCCACTAGCGCTGCCAAGGCCCGCACCGTTGGCGTCGCCCCGCGCTTAATCGCAATGGTGCCGACGCCAATATAGGCCAACAGTGCTAATAGCTTGGCGCCAAGCCAGGGAAGCTGCCAGGGCCATATTGAAAGCAGTACCATCAAAGTCACCCCCAGCCCCAACAAAGCCGTATCAATAACATGAGGCAATACCTTGACCCAGCGAGCGTTGAGTCGCGGGCTTTCCTGCACCGACCACCAAGCTCGCACTACGAAGAGCGTGATGCTCAGCGCAGCGGCCGTCATGTGCAAATGCTTGATGAGGAAATAGTGTTGGAAATAGTGTTGGAAATAGTGTTCCATGGTAAGCGTCCCTAGCCGACGTTAACCGCATTGCCGTGATGATCGAAGGTAAGATAGGTGGCGATAGTCCCCATTTGCAGCGACTCCATCATACGCTGAAGCTGGCGTTCAACCTCGGCGTCATCTTTTGGGTCATCCATGGCAGCGGTGAAAACTAGGAAACCTCTGATTAACTATTACGCTTGGCCATACTGCGTTAAAAATCGCCTCAAAATGCTCATTTACAACTCGTAAACTCCGCTTTTTCGTTAATTTTTGCCTTGTCTGGCCTGCGCTCATCACATTAATCAGAGGCTCCCTAGATCCCATTCGATCTCGGTACGGCGTGACTCCTCGACCAATGCCGCCATACTGGTCAGTTCCTGCGTCGACTTATCTACGCAGACCACCGGCACCAACACACCCCCTCCCCCTGTTCGAAGCGACGGCGCTGTTCAGCATCGGGGAAATCGGGCAGCTCTGCACGCACGAACACAAACAGCAGGCGCTGGGGCTTAGGCTGTTTACGTGCTTCATGCAGTAAATCGGCAAACGTCGCTATCGTCACAGCATCGGTGGTCATAAAATGAACCTTATCGCTAGTAGTTAAGAATCCGTCGGCAAGAGTGAACCAGTGAGACTAATAGGCAGCATTATTCGGGTGACGCTACGAAAAGCCACAGCAGCAGCATTACTATAAGCAGAGGGATCAGCAAGCTAAGTGGCGCGGCGCGCCAACCATAGGCTTGGACAACCAAAGGTGCTATTCGTAGGGAAAGCCCAACGCCTGCCGCTAACGCCAGAAACAGGGCGACACAAAGACACACCCAACGGCCAGACATCCAACCTTTGGCGTGGGCGATGCCGGTGGTAATCACCGCGCCTCCTAGTCCAAGCCCAGCCCCCACCAACAAAAACTCCCACGGCTGGCTAGCCATCCCAAATCCGCCCAACGCCAACGCTAGCCCCAATAGTAGGCACTGCATCAAGCGGCAGGTGTCGCCCCGTTTGGCGATATACCAGGCTGGCCACGCCAATAATGCACCACTCATCAACGGTACCAGCACATAGATAGGCTGCTTTGCGAGCAGGCCATAAAGTGTCCAGCTCACCACCGCTAAAGCGCTTGCTAACGGCATTAGCAGCATGGCTACCAGCAACTGATAACCATTCACTGGCTGTATTGATGTCTCCAACGTGGGAGGCGGCACAGACGATGGCATAGTGTTTCCCAGCGAAGGTATAAAGACATCGGAAGACGTGCCAGAATTGTCGGTAAATACTAGGCGTCGGTCAAAAGGCATCGGAGGTAGACTGGCTAACCCCAAAGGAATAGCCCTCGTATCGAAATGCAGACAGTGCCACACGCCCTTACCTCTTCCGCGCTATCGGAAATGCCATGAAATTACTTCAGCGCTCCTTGGTTGCTCGCATTATCGCATCCCTGCTTGCCATTAGCGGGATGGCCTTTATCAGTATTACTTTGACCACGGCAATGTCTAACAGCAGCCGTGGCGATGCTGCCGCGATTAATGTTGCTGGCTCATTACGCATGAATGCCTATCAGATTATGGGAGCCTTGCAACGCCTGGAGTATGCTCCCAAGGAGACAAGCGCAGAACAGCTCGAAGCACTCATTTTACGCTTCGATCAGCGTTTGCATGGCACAACGCTACAGCAAACGATCCTCCGTGATGATCGTCATGAGCGCCGCCGTCAGTTGGAAAAACTTCAAAACTACTGGCAGCACTCGCTTCGCCCGGCACTAGAGGCTCCGGCCACTGCCACGGCTCTTGACCTCGCTACGCTAGAGATAATGATCGTTGAGATGGTCAGTGACATTGAAGTGCTGGTGGCCTATCTGGAGCAAAGCACCGAGGCCAAGGTGCGGCTATTGGGGATGATGCAACTGCTTTTTCTGGCGCTCATTGCTATCGTGGTTTCGATAGCCCTTTACGATGTTCGCCATAACTTGGTAGTGCCGCTACGCCAGCTGATGGTACTTGCCCGCGAGGCGGCGCAGCGTAATTTCAAGCCGCGTTCAGAGCTACGCGGCAGCGATGAGCTGGCTTTGCTAGGCCACACCTTTAATAAGATATCAGCCGAGCTGGCAACCAGCTACGCCGCATTGGAAGACAAGGTATCGCGCAAGAAACAGGAACTAGAGCGCAGCAATCAGGCGCTGCGAGTCATGCATGATGCTAGCCGTTCGCTTTATGGCGGCGGTAACGACCTTTGCTCTAGCGCAGCACCTATGCTGCGCGAACTGGAAAAGCTGCTCGATATCGGGCCAATTCGGCTTTCCCTAACGCTGGGAAGTGGGTAACGTGTGCGCTAGGCAGGGAGAGGAGCAAAATTCACGATCACTCGCGTCTTCCTCTGCAAGCGCTAATAGCGTCAGTTCTTTTATTACTGAAAGATGGGAATCGTCAATTTGACGAGCAGCAGTGAGTAGGGTCATTCGCCCCGCGCGTGCGAATCTCATTAAAGGCAGTAGCTTATCAGGGCACGCCTTCAGCTCACTCCTGTATCGCTCAAGAAAGAGTGGTTTACTGATTTTTTGCTGACGATACTGACGGTATAGTTGAGATGCAGGTGCTATCTCAGGGTACCATTCATTCAGTGCCAGGAAACTTGAAGACAACCCGTTAGGGTATAAACGATCAACCAACACGCGAGTGCCGTCGTGATCCTCTATCGGCGCATATATGCGCTTAAGCGTTATTTCATAAGACATCGGCTATATACCTGACTGACAACCCAATCAACCAAATTTCGGTCGTTAATCAAACTATTCACAACACCATATTTAATTTATGTTTCAATTGATTAACGACACCAAGCCAGTTACCCACCAGTTTCAATTTTTGCCTTAAACTTCAGTGTCAACTTACTCTACCCCTAATGCTTGCAATGTTTCTCGGTCCGGGGCTCCTGTAGCAGGGAGGCCCTGTTGCTCCTGAAAATCCCGCATTGCACTCCTTGAGCCAGTGCCCCAAATACCATCTGGCGTTCCTGCCTCAAAGCCACCTGCATTAAGCATCATTTGAATGGCTCGGTAATCATCTTGGGTGAGATTCAGTGTTGTCCAGCCACATGCTCCAGCAACAGCATCGATAGTGTTTTGGGCACCTGCAAGGTCGAATTCAGCATCATGCCGTTGACCATTACTATCTGTAATACGAATAAAGAATTTCTCGGCATCGTATAGGTCACGAAGCATCGACTCTGCCTCGCCCCCAAAGAGCCCAGCGCCTTTATTAGACGTAAGCTCACCCCAACGGGTCGATTGTGCTGGAGAGGTATCTATTCGATAGGTGATATCCAATGTATTACGCCGAAAATTCCCTCTCAAAAACTCATCCTGTACGAATACAAGTGATGTATCCCCTTCACGACACTGGGCAATGAGCGCGGTGAGGCCACTGAAATTACCTGATTCATAAGCTGAATAATTGACCGCAATGATCCGCAGACTGTCGTCGACAGCAGCCAGCTCTTCCTCAACTGTCCACCACCCTTCTATCCGATGCCCTTCGCTATACGCTTGTTCAAAGGGGGCTAGACTATAATCAATGTTTGGATAATCAGGGTCAGCCCAGGGCAAGCTCTCGCCTGCATTAGCATCCATGCTGTCAGCATTCTCGTTAGGCACAGTGGTTGTGCTCGCTTGGCTGGGTTGGTTCATCACAGGAAAAGCGATGCCATAACGAGCCTGTAAATACCCCATCTGTAACTGAGCCAATGTCAGCTTCTCAGTTTCGACACGACTTAAAGCAAGCGCTTGAATCAAGCCACCTGATGATGCAGCTTCATCTTCAGCAGCCTCTACACGTAGTTGTTGAGATGCCATTTCTCCTAACAACTGCTCAGCGCGCTCTGGGTCTGGCTCTACTGCTGGAAGGGTTATTTCTAATTGAGCCCCACCAACTTCTACTTGCTGGCGGCTCTCAACCATTGTTCGTAGCAGCAGCAAAGCTTCTCGGCGAGTTTCAGCGAGTGTCCTAATTAAGCCGCCGTCATAAGAGGCAAGCGTTGCCTCAGCATCAGCAATCTGGTCATTGAGCGCAGCGATCTCAGAATCCAACGAAGCACCTGCTTCGGCAAAGACCGCCCCGGAAAGGCAGGAGTTAAGCAAAAAAACCGTAGCAAGCTTACGCATCCGAAACATAGCGGTTAACTCCTCCTAAACATGGGCTGGTTTTTAATACACAGAGACTAAGCCAAATGACTCATTAACCTTAATCCACCCCAAGCGCTTTGACCACTGCGTCAATCGGTTCGGCATAGAAGCTGGTTTGGAACTTGGTGAACAGCTCTCCGGGAATGGTAGGAATATCCATAGCGCTGCTCATGGGCAGGGTGACGCGCTTGCCACCGGCATCAAAGGCAACCTGCAGGCATTCCGCTAGGCTTTCGACGGGCTTTAGGCTGCCCCCTAGACTCATATCGCCCAGCACGACCATTTGGCTCTGAGTAGGTTTACCTACCAGACCTGAAGAGAACGCGACCAAGCTGGCGAGCGAAAGGTCACGCAAAACGCCGCTATTTTGCAGATCGACCACATGCAGGTGGAAATCATGCTCCATAACCTTGCGGGCTCCGCTGATGCGGCTGGCGTTGGCCTTGAAGTAATCAAACGCCATTTTGACCTGCTCTTTGGCGGCGGTGGAGTTCCAAAGCCCTGACATGGCCAGCTTGCCGCTGCCTGCCGTGACCTGCATTTCGATGCGGTAAACCCCCGGCATGCCCTTATCACTCAGGCCGATGGTATGCACCACGCCTGGCTTGCCCTGGCCTTCTGGAATCAGGCCGCCACCGCCCTGCTCTTTGACCGATACAAAGTGTTCTTCCAAGGTCTCTTTGTCGATGTAGCTGAAATGGACATCGTAGAACTCCATGCCACCAATCTTTTTCAGCTGTTCTTTCACGCGACGGCGTACCTGCATGGCGTATTCCAGGCAATCGCGTACATCGTCTTTCATCAGCCCTTGTGAACCGCCGCCATGGGGGAACATTAGCTTCAGCAGGCCCGACACGGTTTTACGCACCGCGATCACGTCACGCTGGTTGAGGTTGTCGCCCAGAGAGAAGTAGCGATCAATGGCATCAGCGAAGCTGCGCTTGCGCATTTCACGGAAGAATTCAGCTAGGTAATCGACGATAAACCCATAGCGCTGAGTGAAGAATGAGGGCCGCATCTTGGGAATTTCCCAGCCGGGAATATAGGCATGGAAGCGATCAAAGAACGCGGCATCAATCATGGCATCAGGGAATGGCGTCAATAGGTGGCTGGTTTTCACCAGCGACTCCACGCTTTGGTTGATGTTGCCAACGAACACCATCGAGGCTGAGGCTTCCATCTGTTCGCGCCCACGGGCAAAGGAGCCAGAGGCCATGTAATCCTTCATGATCTGCACCCCGTCCTTATCCTTGAACGAGATACCGGCCACTTCATCGAATGCCACCAAATCCCACATACCCACCAGACCAATGCGCCGTGAGCTCATGTTGTAGAACAGATTAGCCACCGTGGTTTGCCCGCCGGAGACCAAAATGCTGTTGGGCGAGCACTCTTTGTAGATATGGCTTTTGCCAGTGCCCCGTGGCCCTAGCTCGCAGACGTTGTAGTTGTTCTCGACAAACGGAATCATCCTGGCCAGCAGATGCCACTGCACGCTCTCATCTAGCTCGGCAGGTTCCATACCAATCGAGCGAACCAGCACTTCACGCCATTGAGCATTGGTAAACCCACGCCGCCCTTCAAACAGCTCGTCCATGTTCATGTGAGGCATCTGAATCGGCTTGAGCACGCTGACGCCAAACGGTGAGCTTGTTTGCCCCTCTTCATGAAAGTAGCTGAGTGTGGCGATCACCCAAATACCGCCTACCAGCAGCTTCTCGTGCTCTTTAACAATGCCTGCAGAGATTTCGGCATCTTTGATGCCCAGGTTGCTGAACGCCGCTTCATAGCGATCTTTCTTCTCATTCAGACGCACCGTGACACGATCAATCACCTTGAAGCTGCCGCGCTCACGCACGATGGATTTCACTTTCTCCGCTTCATCCGGCCGCACGTAGTTATCCGTCAGAATCGCTTTGACGTTTTCCAGACCCTTGGCAATCACCTCAGTATCATCAGAGGCGCAGTACATACCCAACAGGTACTCCAGCACATACACGGGCACATTAGCGCCCTCTTTCACGCGCTGGGTGAGATCCTTACGCACCACGCGGCCCGCAAAGTGCGTGTTGAGCAGCGTATCCAGATCGGCGTCTTGGAGGGCGTCGGTCACGTGCGTGGCGGAAGATGAGTCAAAATCCATGTGGGCGGTCACTCCTGAACGACGAAAAAAGCACAATGCACAAACATAAAAGCTTCCCAGCTGATGACGGGCCTAGAAAAAATCATCCGTAAACGCGAGATCGATCACCACCCGGTAGCGCTCCCGCTCGGTGCCCAGGTCTTTATCGCGCAGCACGAGAAAGTAGTCGTTTTTACGGTCGAATGACGTGCCCGATAGCGAGAGGCGCACCGACTTCATGCGCTCGTTCATATTGTCGCTTGCGCTATCGAAGGTCACGACTTCTTCACTGGAAACGACCTCGCTGCCCGCGTAAATCGCCACCGACAGCGTGACCGGGCGGAGGCGCTCGCTGACCGCTTCGGTTTGCAGCAGGTCGAAGCGCTGAATGTTATTGACCATTTTCAGCGATGCCTTGGGTGAGATCACTTCCACCTTGCGGCTGGTGCGCTTTTCTACCTTCTCGCCCCGCAGCTGCTGAACAGTGAGCACGGGCACCACAATTTCCTGGGGCATAATGCCCCCGTGTACAAAGCGCGCTCCACCGACAAAGTGAAAACGGTGCGCGCCTTTGGGTATCCAGAACTGGGTGTCGCAGGTGGTGCCTGCCGTATCGCGGGTATGGCCGTGCCACACGCTGGGGTTATCGGGCAGCGACTCGCCCAACACATAGCGCTTTTTGCTTTTGAAAGCCGACGTTGGCTTGTCTGACAGCGCCGTGCGGTCGGTAGCATCCAACGCGCTGCGCTGGAATAGGAAGCCGTGGTCGGCGGTGACCAGCACCGTGCTGGTGTTCAAGTGCATGAGAATTTTACGGGTTAGCTGATCCAGCTCATCAATGGCATCCTCCACCGCTGCGAACGTTTCGCTTTCGGTGTTAGCGGCATCCCCACGGGCATCCACCACGTTGTGGTAAACGTACATCAGCTGCACGCCTTTGATCTTTTCACGTCCTTCTTCACGGCTCCAGCCTTTTACGTCCTCGGCGGTCACGGCTAACGCCTCCCCGCCAAGGGCTGCTTTGAGTAACTTACTGCGGTTCGCCGTGCCTTGGGTGGATTGGCCATTTACCAGCACCGTATCGCTGCCCGCCTGATAGCTGAGCTCTCGGTGCGGTAACAGCGAGGCCATCCCCAGCGTGGTGTAGCTAGGCACCACACCTAACTGGCTTTTTAACGTCGCTTCGCTATAGCGCTTGGCATTAATGCGCTCACGCAGCTCTTCCGCCGCTTCGTAGCGGAAGGCATCGCTAATCACCACCACCACACGCTTTTGGCGGCTAGCGGCTAGCAGGGGCTGCACCCAATCGCGGTAGAAGTGTTGCTGGCTGGGGATATTGGGCAACTTCCAGTGAGTGAGCCGCTGTTCGGCTTCCACGCGCTCGCTCCAGTTACGGGTGAGCTGGCCCAGGAACCACTCGTCGTAACAGCGCTCAACGGCGGTATCCAGGTTTTTAAGCAGTTCCACGCCGGTGGCATCAGACGCCACGGCGTAATGGCGATAGGCGGTATCAAAACGGTAGAGATCTGTTTGGTAAGCGTGGTAGAGCGCCTCAACACTCTCGTAATGGAAGCCTTTGGCATGCTGATGACGCAGGCTAAACAGCGCAATCGCTGCCGTCAGTGCAGCGTACAGCTGCCGGTAGCGCTCGCGGCGGGCATCGTTTTTATGCCGCGATGCCCAATAACCGTCCAGGCGCGCCACAATGATGCTGTCGAACAGCTTCAGGTCGCGGGCATCCGCCGTGGGAATCGCCTGGCAGAGATCGACAATGATCTGCTTCTCCACCACCTCAAACGTCGCCACATGGCTTAGCTGCTCTAACGGCACATCCTGCAGCTTGTCATCAATGCGCTGGGCATCCGCCACCCACCCGGAGATCACATCAAACACGGGGTAAAAGCGCGAGCTATCCCGCCAGCGGGTGAGTAGCGCCCGCGAAGATGCACGCGCATTAACAGAGGGAATGGCCACCTGACGCGCCCAGTCAGGAATATCCGAAATGCTCTCGCAGTAGCCGGTAATCAATAACCGCAGCATCAGTTGGCCGAAGTTCAGCGGCGCTTCACCGTTGAGTTCTGCTTGGCTAGCGGGGTAACCCACCTCAGCCTGCAGGGCGCCCACCAGCGCAGGCACCAAGGCGTACTTCTCGGCCTCGACCAACGCCGCTGGGTTCGTCTCTAACCCTAGCTCGTCGGTTACCGCTTCTTCAGCTAGATGGAACAGCAGCGTAGCAACATCGAGGGACGTTGCCCCGACCACCACAGCCAGCATCGCCAGATCCAGCTCATCTTCACTGAGGGAAGGCGTGACCAAACGCTTCAGGGCCTCAATACGTTTGCGGCTGGCCAAGAACGCCTGCCGCTGCGCCAAGTGCTCGCGCAGTACATGGCGGGTTAGGCCCAGCTCGTTGAAAATCATCGAAACACGGTCGGCGTAGAAGCGACCAGAGTACAGCTTAATATCCAGCAGCCAGTCGTCTTCTGGGGCTGGCTCGGCAGAGGGAAAATAGAGCAGCGTGGGCATTTCCGGCTCCTCTAGCTCCAGGCGTAGCTTCACGCCCAGGGTGGACTCCCCCGCCATATTGATCACCTGAACGCCTTCCAGCGCAAGCTCGCTGAGCGAATCCGCAAAGTGGCCAGGGGCGTCGTACCAGAAGACAATCCGATGGCGGTCGGTGAAGAAGGCGTGTTGTAAGCCCTGCTGGAGTTGGTCGAGCTGCATCTAGCCTCCTTGCCACATAAACGTTAAAACTTGCTGCCAGTCACGCCGCCATCTCATAGATAGCGACGTGTACTTAGACGCTAAAAGACTTAGGATTCAAAATATTATCACGTTCGGATCAGTAAAAGCGGCAGCGTTGCCTAGCCATGCACTGCTCTGGCACGGGAAAATATACATCAGTCATTTTTTATCAGATTCAGCATATTGGCAGGCGCGATAAAAACGTCCTTTTTACCGACTTTATATTTTTTCAGCAGATGATACTTATCTGATAGCGCTAACAAGTCGGTTCGTGCGGTCTGATAAGCAATCCCATGGGAATTCTGATGGGATTTAATGGTGTACTCCATCCCAGGGTTATCCAACGCATTTTTTAACAGCCCCAGCTGCCGATGGTTGAGCAAACCATTGAGCTTTGATTTCTTGAGGATTTTTTCAGCCTCTCTGTACTCTCCTGCTTTGTCAGTGAGGTAGCGATGCAGATCAGCAATCGATTTTTTGATCACTTCAAGCTGATGAATAATGAAATAAGTAACATCATTACCATCCGTTTCTGTATGCAGATAGGCCGCCATGTATTGTGCGGGTGCCTGCTTCAGCACCCGAGAGATAGAGATATACTCCATCAGCCAATACCCCTCCTTGGCCATCACCCAATAGAAAAGAGCCCGTGCCGTTCTGCCATTGCCATCCACAAAGGGGTGGTCATACCCAATCATGAAGTGGACAACGATGGCCTTGATAACAGGCGGTATAAAGCTAGCCTCGTTCTCATTTTCCGCATTGACGAAGTCACATAGCTGCTGAATACGGTCATCAAGCTCTTGATAGGATGGCGGCGTATGTAGCAGCTTGTCATCGAGTGAGTACACCCTTATGTCTTCATCTGGACCTCGAAAAACACCGGCTTTATCAGCATCTTCTGTAGGTAACGTATCTTCTGTCACGATCTTATGTAATTCGCATATCATTGACTTCGTGAGTGTTTCTTCCTTGTACTCACGAATGAAACGCATGGCGTTATAGTTGTTAAGAATCATTTTTTCAGAATGATCTTTGGGTTTTCTTCCCGAACGTAGCATATCCTTGGCCACCTGGCGGGTGGTTGAAGCCCCTTCCAGTTGGCTCGAATTGATGGCTTCTTCAATCAGCGAGTTGATCAGGTAAGTTTGCTTTGTGTGAGGGTCTGAGATTTTACTGTCTGCCTTGATTGCCCCCGTCGCGTTCTCACTGATCCAGAGAATGTCACGCATCACGGTATCCGGTATGCAAAACCGAAAGGGAGCCCCCTGCTTATCCTTAAAAGATAGGTCTCTGGAAATTTTCTCTCGCGCGTTGCGCATGGCCAGCCAGTAAAGCTCGGCATCGTAACCTTTAGGCATGGCCAGATGCCTAAGCTTGTCCCAGTGTAGGTAACGGCCTTTACTGTCCGTCGGCCCAACCGCCTGACCAAAGAGCAACGCCATTTTAGCGACATCGCCACTTTTGAGCAGCTCAAGTAGCTTTTCCTGGGACGGTGGAGAGACAGGCACCTTCATCACATTGCTCCAACTACTAATTTATTAAATATTAGTATATGAGCCACAATAGGAGCTTGCTACTTATTATTTTTCTCTTCACGGCTGCCGTTCAATTTCTAGCGCTGATTCATCCCCGCAGTGAATGAAAAAATACCCTTTGGTGATACGCGATGATGAAAACGTAAACCAACCACGGCCAGATTTCTCATCGCCCTCATCATTACCCGACCAGGTGAAATCGATACGCTTGCCCTCTTCTGAAAGACGGTAGTCGAGCTGACCTTCAACAGCACCGAAGATAAAGTAGCCAAGGCCATTGTCATCGAACCGAAAGTGCCCAGGCTCAATCAAATCGACAAAGTCCTGATCCCAGGTTTCCATCCAGGTGATGCGCCAACGGCCGACGGGGTTGATCATGGCTGCTCCTGACATTGCGCGTTACTGGTTGATTTCATCTGCGAAGATATCACGCTCAATAGCATCCTCAATCGCGGAATCCAGGCGTATAAGCAACGCCTCAAACGACTCGCCAGGTCGTCTAGCTAACATCGCAAGACAATTAGATTCATCACAGGCAGAAGCGCCACAGCGCACCGGCCCTATTCGACCGACGGTGATTTCACCCTCGTTCTCAATCAGTTCTTCGATATTTTTAAGTTTCATCAATACGGCAACCTTTAATTGCTGGCCACAAGCCCGAGCCTATCCAAAACCGGCTGAAGATCGTAAGCCCTAGGAAGCGTTCGAACAATTGAAAACTGCCGTTCCTCGGCCCTTTTTTGGCCAAGCAGCTCATTTAGCGTTGGATTCACTACTTTTTTATAAAACTCTTTCCCATGAACGTGAACCTTCAACTTTTCATCGATTGGTTTCTGCACAACGTCACTCAACCGATCCATATAACGCGCCCAAATATCCTCTGGCTTCAGAAATTGATGCCACTCATGAAGAATTTTCTTTATTTCGTCGTCATCTTCGGCAATATCAACTGCCAGCAGTTTTTCCTTAAAGCCAAGCGAGCGAAGCCCTTCCCATAGTGGGTTCACAACCGACCACAGCACACCATGCCTAACCCACCGATCCAGATCCTCCAGAATTTTATCCTGCAACGCCTGCTGCCCACCGGGAATCTTTGCCTTTTGCTTAGGGGGAAGAGCCGCCCACAGCTCCGAAGGAACAATCAAGTAGTTTTCAAGGCAGTATCTAGGCAGTACAGCGAGGTTTCGCAGCTCGGCTTCAAGCTCCTCGTTTTTTTCGTCGGCCCATTCATCGCGGTCAACCACACCCGCCCAGGTTGGTTCTCGGCGGACTATTTCAAGTACGGCGGACTTCTTCCCCGCCTCCGCTAGCACCCAGCCACGACTCCACTCTGGTGCCAGTTTCTCCAGCATCAGCTCGAATGCTTCCACATCATCGCTTCCTTCGACCACCAATACCTGCCTGCCGCTATTACCAATCTTTTGCTCTTTAATCTCACGGATCTTTTTTTCGATTCCCTTCATGACTAACCTCGTCCGGTTTTGAGTTCAACGCGGGTACCCGAGGTTTCGTACCGCCGCCAAATATCCACAGAGTGCGACGTAATAATTAGCTGAGCGTCAAGCTCCCGTGCCGTTCGCTCCAGCACATCCAGCAACGGATCAACCAATGAAGGGTGAAGGTACAAGTCCGGCTCATCGATCAACACAACGCCACCGGGCTGCAGCCAGCGAAGCATCAAGAAAAGCAGAATCAAGACTTGATGCTCGCCAGCACTTAGCTCATCGATACCATGATGCACACCCCGTTCGCCCTTAATCCGCACTCTTAAACGGCCCTCGCCGGGCTTAATATCGGGATCTATTTCCTTGCCTACCAAAAACTGGTTAAGGCCACGAATCACTTCATGGTACTTGTGCAATTGGGTGGTTTTCAGGTTGATCAGCGAAGCCTCAAGTTGGCCTTTCCAGTCATCCGTTACCACATACTTGGTCAACCACCGCTGAGACATAACATCGGGTAGTGGCTCGGCAATATTTCGCTTGGGCGTCACCCAACGCCGTTCCTCCGCATCCAGATACATCATGTTAGGAGCCGCAATCTTTTCCGATGACAGAATGAGTTTTTTACGCTTTTGCGACCATTCGTCAATCCAGGGCTCTTTAGGTAGATACAGCGACCTTTTAGGCTGCCCCGGCCTGCCGGAACGCTCTACCGCCTCACCCAGCCAAACAACATCCGGCGTTTGAGCTTGTAATTGCTCACACCACGACATAGATCCAAACATCAGGCCCACCCTGATGTCGGGTGTACCGGTTATATCTTCCAGGCCATCGAATATAAGCGCCATGCCCCCCCAGCGCCGGAGCCACTGCTTCGCTTCATGTTTTTGCGGTAACGCCTTGCGCTGATCAAGCCAATACCCAAGCGCAGTCCAAAGCATGGCACAGCCGCGTATCAACGTTGACTTGCCACAACCGTTCGGACCGGTGAGCAAAACCTTGGTCTCGACTTCTTCCGTCCAGTCGTTTTCAAATGAAATCTCGCTATCTACTAGTGGGCCCACTTGGTCGGTGTAGATCGAGCTAATTCTCATAGTAAATGCTCCGGTAGTGCGGTGACCTCTAAGCGAGCTTTTGCTCATAATTATTGTTTCGTTGGGAATAATTCCTTGTTGCCAACCAAACGCACGGGAATTTGTTGCGGCAATGTTATCACTTCAGTGCTTTATTAATCCTGCTGATCAAATCTGACCACTGCCTCCGCTCATCGGTCGTCAAGTCGCTCGCTTCATGGGTGCGAGCCCAGCGCAAAAAAGCCTTGGAGAGTTTGTACTTCGAGAAGTCACTGATCTCAGCCCCGAATATGTCAACGATTGGCCGGGTGGCTTGACGTTCTGCTGTAGCTCCAACATCCCAACCAAGGTCTTCCAGCGCCACCTTCACCAAGGTCTCCCGCAGGAGATCCTCGATCTCGGGCGCGTTGACGCTACCCGAGTATGAGTCTTTTGTGCGGAGGATCTTTTTATTGCCGAGCGCATGGACCAGGATGTCTTGCTCTGCAGCCTGATTGCCAGCCGTATCTGAGTCGAGAAGCGCCGCGACCTTAAGCTTATTAGCATGCAGGATAGTCGCGAAGTACACGACCTTACCCGCCGTGTTCGCCGGCACTATTGCAATACCTTTATTGAGGTCAGCGTCACCCGAGTCCCGCAGGAGAAGTGCGATGGCATCCAGATACCAGTAATCGGTTAACCCCTCAACCACTAGGTTCCGCGTTTGCGAAAAGAGACTTTGCGCGAGGTCATAGCCGAGTGCCTCCTGAAGCGGCAACAACGCTGCAGGATCCCCCGAAGAAAGATCACCGTGAATCTTTGTTCCGGCTTTACGGCTCGTCATGCCGACGACTCGAACCATATCTAGCTCGTCCGGACCGACAAGGAATGGCGAGTGAGTCGTGTAGAGGGTCTGATTTTTTGTGGCCAAGCGTGAGATTGTCTCACGGAAATCACGTTGCTTGAGCCCATGAAGGTGAAGCCCTGGCTCGTCCAGCAACAAAACCGCGTTCTCATGTTTATCAGCGGCCTCCGCAAAGAACACAACAAAGAACGAAACCAGCCACTGGAATCCCTCAGATCGTTGATCTAGCTCAATTTCAACGCCCAGCTCGTCTTCGACAACAACCTTTAGGTACTGACCGTCGGCCTTTATTTTAAGCTTGCTCGCCTCCGCTCGTTCCGGGTCCGGATTCCAAACAGAAACGATTTGCTCCGTAAGATCAACACTCGCCGAATTTAGTTGATAGTCACGAGAGTCTAACTTGTCCTGGTAAGCCTTTAACGCTGCACCATCATTCGGGCCGGGCTTAGCAACATTCCCAAGCTCTGCAAGCTCTTCCGGAGTAAACCCAAGAAGCTTAAGCAGGCATAGGTTTCCATAATCGTACTGCTTATCGTCGAGAACCCCACTCTGAACACGCTGTGCTAGGTGCTCCAAATGGATTCGCGGACGAACACGGAAATAGTTATTGAACAGTACAAACACGGGTAGCCGAGAGTTCAGGTGTTCTAGGACAGAACCACGCTCCTCAACTGCCCGACACGACTGCATAAGACGGTCGTATCTTTTTTCTTCAGTTTCATTTCCTTCCTCGATTAAAGGGAGCGTTTTATCAAGCCAATCTTTGAGCTTGCGGGCATGAACACTGGATAGTCTTGTACCAGGGTTCAAACCATTAGTAAGAGAAGCGAGTTGCTCGCTCGCTGAAGGAGATTCGCCAGACCCACGTTTATCAACGTAAGCTGCAAGTCTGATCAAGTCTTTTGATAGCGAGTCGTAGGTTGGAAGAGCCGGTCCATCCTGAAGTCGATGCCAAGCCTCATTATTGAGTTTTCGACCGTAAACATAGGTGCAATTCTCAAATCCTTCTGGCAGTCCCTCTATGTCAGCTGGCTCAAGTTGGAAGTGGCCTTCTACAACTGTTACGGCAGCTGGATCAATCGAACCACGCCTAATGTCCTTGTTGTAATGAGACCTAGGATAGTCGCGGAGTGGGTCAAACCCATCTACCCCCTTAGGAGCGTTCAGCTTTTGCAGTGCTTGGAGAATGACCGTTTTACCTGCTTCGTTCGGGCCGACCAGAATCGTTTTACCCGCCTCAATCTCAAACTCTCCGGTGTCGATTACACTCCGGTACATTTGGACGCGCGCTTTAACTAACCTCATAGTGCCGTGCTCCTGTCATTTGAGCCAATCCGTAGACGTCCCACTTCACTTGATCACTCACTGCGGGTTCTCCCCCGTCACCGCCTTCACTTCCGCCAACAAATCCCCAAATTTCCCATAGTTCACCTTCACCCCATCATCCAGATCCAGCGAGATACGCTGGTCGGCGTAGTGGCGGAGTTTTTCGTCGAAGGTGTTGAGTTCGGCTTGCTGTTTGTAGAGCTTGCTTAGCTCTTTCTCGATGGCTTTCGCTTCGGCGGCGGAGGTGCTGGCGTCTTTGTCTTGTTCTAGTTTTTCCACGTAACTGGCGAGCTTGGTGGTGAGCGGGATGACGTAGTCGGTGCGCATCTCGGCTAGGGTGCTTTCATTGTAGCGGTGGAGGTAGACCAGGCACTCGAAGGCTTTCTGCTTACCGGAACTGAACAGCCAGTAAATGGGGCGTTTCTTGTAGGTGCGCAGGTGGTCTTTGAAGAACTGGGTGCTTAGGTAGCGACGGATGGTGTCCAGCGCGGCCTCGCCTTTCTTGGGCTTAATTGCGTGCAGGCAAAGGCTCTCGGCAACGAAGTCGAGGTTTTCCTGCAGGTGCTCTTCGCCCCAGACGGTACGCACGAAATCGCGGAAGCGGTTGGTGGCGTCGTCGGGGAACCACTCCTGATCGGTGAGCGGGATGATGGCGTTTTTATCCGGGGCGAAGCTGGGCTCGGGGATCTGGGCGAGGTAGTCGCGGACGGTTTCGCCCTGGCTGGCGAGAATTAGTCCGGGTTTATCCAGCGAGTAGCGGCCCATCATGCAGCCGATGACGTAACTAATTAACTCAACGACTGTATCTGATTGAAACCTATCATCATTTTCAGAATCGTCAACGCCATATCTATAAACCGGATTAGAGTCGATAGTTAACTTTTTAACTTCAACAGCTGGAGATATATCATTTATACCATATGCTTTCAAAATACACTCATTAACACTCTCCCATGACTTCTTCAAACTACTAACGTTTTTTCTACAGCTAACCAAGTATTTATTAAAACTTGAAGCCAAATCTTTTGAAGCAAAAACCAAAGGATTTACTTTAAAATCAAGAGAAACATCAAAACTATCCCAGTCATTTTTACAAATATTTATACAATCTAAAATAGGCTCTTCAGGAATCGAAAAGAGAGCATCTTTCTTAACTGGAATTTTAGAAATATCACCTACTTGGAAATTCAATGTCGGATTAATTATAGTTACGGCAAGCTCAGCTAATTTAGATGACATAAGCCCTTGAACCAAGTTTGGTGAAAAACTTGGAAATACCATAGAGCCACCTACATCAAAAACTGAGCCAGGGTAAACTCGCCTAGCTGAAAACCCATATGACGAAATCAAGCCATATGTAACACCTTCTTTAAAATAGTAGTTTTTTGCCCTGACTGGGGCGCCGGAATAATCCATTGGAAGTTTATTATATTGGTGTATATCTTTTCCACCCTCTTCCCAATTAACAATATTATCTTGATTGCCATACCAATGCCTAAAACCGCCCCCTTTATTATATGGAAACCATTTAAAACTGGAATGCTCCGCATGCTTACGATGCAGAGTGTTCAGACCTATTTTTTTGAAATCCACTTCGTACCACTTGCGCAAAAATAAATCGTTATTGCAAGTCGCAAGACCTTGTTTAATCTCTGCATGATCTGAGAGTCTGTCTGATTTTTCAAAAACATCACGCAAAGCATCACTAACCCAATAGACGACAGGACTCCCCGGAATCTTCTTAAAATCATCCGGCTTGGCCTCATAGAACCAACCACAGCCCCGGTTCTGAATGGCTTCGAGCAATGCTCCCTTCTTCTCGGCTTCAGATTTTCCGTCCACCAACCGCAGGTAAGCGCCCTGGTAATCCGGCTTGGCGATTTTCTCCATGACAAAGGCAGTGGCGGAGACAACTTCCCCACTGATGCTGTCAAAGGCTCTGCCGCCCAAATGCGCCATGGTGATAATGGTGGTGTTATCCAGCAGCCAGTCGCGGAGCTTTTCGTAGCTGGAAAGAAACATCCATGACTGCATATTGATCTGGGCGTTATAGCCCTGCGGAGCCAGCAGGCTGAAAGCGTGCTCCATAAAAATCGCGAACAGATCCGATTTGCTGTTGGGGTAGGCGTTTTTGGCGTAGTCCTTCAGCGCTTTATTCATGCCTTTACTGCCCATATACGGCGGATTGGCCACCACAGCGTCATACCGCTGCGCCAATACCCAGGCCTGCTGCACCACCGGCACTAACCGCTGAGCAGCGGCCTTTTGCATCATATCGCCGCTGTTGGTGAGTTCGCTTAGCTCTTCTAGCAGATCTTTCAGCGATGCTTCCCATTCATTGGACACTTCAATCAGCGAGCCAAAGGTTTTGGCATCCTGAAAGCGTTCGATTAAATCAGCGATCAGCTTGTAAGTGGCGTCGTTGCTGGAAAGGTCTTGCTGCTCGTTATCAAACAGGCTTTGGGATTGGCCCTGGTGCCAGTCGCCGGTGAGGTTCAGGTCGCGCCATAGGGTATTGGCATCCAGATGCTGGCTGCTTTGCATGGCCAGCACGTTTAGGCGCACGTTGCGGGTGAGAATGCGGCGGTCGTCTTCACGTGCCTTCATCAGCAGCGCAAAGCCCGCCAGCTGAGCGGCGCGGTCGTCGATATCCAGGCCGAACAGGTTGTTTTCCAGAATCAGCTTGGGGATGTCGCGGGTGCGGTAGCCGCGCTCTTCGTAGATCGCCTTCAGTACGTTATAGGCTTCCACCAGAATATGGCCGGAGCCGCAGGCCGGGTCGAGTACCTTGATGGTTTCGGGGTCGATGCTCGCCGGGGTGATGGCGTCCAGTTGGGCCTGTACCTCGGGTTCCTGCTCGGCGGGCTCGATGTAGTACGGCATCTCGCCCTTGAGGGGGGAGTCCGGGTAGGTCTGCAGCCACTGGCGGCCCACCGAGTTCTGCACCAGGTACTGGACGATCCAGTTGGGGGTGAACAGCTGGGTGGCGGCCGGGATGTCCTCGCTCTTCACCACCTTGCCAATCACTTGGTCTTTTTTCTCGCTGATGTAGAACTGGTAAAGCCAGCCGATCACTTCCACATCTTGCCAGTCGGCTTCGGGAATGGCCTCGACCAACTCGCGGATGAGGGAATCGGTTTTGGTCAGGTTGTTGGGCAGCAGTAGTTCGCTGGCGTCGTCCAGCGGCTCGAATAGGAACGGCATGGCCTCATGCAGGGCGTGGCACTGGGCCAGCAGCAGCTCGCGGTAGAGGGTTTCATCTTGAGTGCCGTCGAGCTTTAGCTCGCGAACGCGGGCGGTGTCCAGGCTCTTATCAAGGGCCGGCAAGTCCACCTCTAAGCACTCATCCAGAATCTGGAACTGCCCGGCTTCGCCCCCTGCCCCACTCAGCACGCGGCGGCCGTGGTCTAGGTAGCCGTGAATTTCCATATAGCGAATGGCGCACAGGCGGTTGAACCAGCTGTAGGCGGCCTGCTCGATGGCTTGGGTAAAGCCATCGCGCTGCACCCACGCGGCCAGCGCTTCCCGTGCGCCTTTCAGGTGGGCGGGCACGGTGTGGGTTTGGCCATCCTGAGCAGTCATCACCAACACATCGCCCTTTTGTTCTAGGGGGGCAATCACCACACCGCCTTTGCCATCCGGGCTAATGCCCACCCGGGCCGCCTGACGCATCATGGTGTCGATAAAGCGGGCGCGGGCTTTGGGGGCGTATTTTTTGATGTTGGCGGTGTTCATGTTAGATCCTTGAAAGTGTCTTGCAAAAAGCGCTGGCCTTGAGGGGTTAAGCGGTATTGTTGAAGGCGGCTATTGGGCTTTTCGGGCAGCGTCATTTCAATCAGCTGCTGATTCTGCAACCACGTCATTTGCCTTTTCAGCTGCCCCGAAACGCCCTTGTGACCAAGGGACTTGGCAATCTCGGCTTTACCCAGGGGCCGGTCGACCAGGCATTGGAGTATCCTATCGGCCAGACCTGACTCGGGCCGTGACTCGGGCCGTGACTCTAGCCGTGACTCTAGCCGTGACTCTGACTGCACTGACTCAGCCTGGGTCACTGAAGCTGACTGCTGGATAGAAACCGGCGTTGCCAGCCGAATACTCAAACGCACGCGGTTGGCAATTTCTTCAATATGCGGTTCAGGCAGCCCTTGGACTTGGGCTTCCGAGAAAATACGCTTTACGCCACTGCCCCACTGCTCTATCAGGCCAAGCTCACGAAATACACGGGCAATCACTGGGTTGCGAATCATGGAGACGCCGCTTTTCATGTCTTCAATGGTCATGCCGGGCGCTCTTCCATATCCAGCGGATCATCCACGCCTAGCACCGTGCCATCATCGTCAACACCAATAATCAGTTGGCCACCAGCCGTATTGGCAAAGGCGACCAGTGTTTTCATCAGCGGCTTGGGCAATGATAGGTCGCGCTTGAACTCAAGCTGCTTGCCTTCTGGCTCGCTTAGGCGCTGTTCAATGGTCGCGGTGGTCATAGGTGCCTTGTTGACTTTTCATGTTTCTTTCCGCTTCGCTGTCCCGCGTCCTAGGACACGGGACAGCAGTGAGCAATGCGCTCTGGCTGGCAAAAAATCATTCATCCATTCCCTCTTGTAACTGCCGTAAATCTTGCTCAATTTCCTCTACGGTGGGCAGCGAGCCCTTGAGGTTGTCTGGCAAGGTCTCAACCAAGTTGTATTCACTGACGCCCATGGGCTTATTCAGGTCGCGTAGAGCGAACTCAACTTCGATGTTATTTTTATCCCGGCACAGCAGCAAACCAATGGTGGGTTGGTCATCATCGCGTTTGAGCAGGCTGTCCACCGCCGACAGGTAAAAGTTTAACTTGCCCGCGTATTCCGGTATGAAACGCCGATTCTTGAGTTCGATCACTACGTAGCACTTGAGGGTAACGTGGTAAAAAAGCAGGTCGAGATAGTAGTCGTTGCCAGCCACTTCGAGGGGGGTACTGGCGACCGATAAACGCAAAGCCCTTGCCCAATTCCAGTAGAAACTGGGTGATATGCTGGGTGAGCTGACGCTCTACGTCACGCTCGTTATAGGGAGCGGTAAGAGACATAAAGTCGAAGGTATAGGGGTCTTTTAGCGTTTGCTGAGCGAGATCCGACTGGGGGGCAGGCAATGTGCGGGAAAAGTTGCTCACCGCTTTGCCGGTACGCTCATGCAGCCGCGACTTGAGTTGCAGGGCCAGCACGTCACGGCTCCAGCCATGTTCCAGGGTTTGGGTGAGGTAGAAGTCGGCTTCGTTTAGGTCAGCACATTTGCTGAAAATCTGGATGTTATGCCCCCACGGGGTTTGAGCCAGCAAGCCAGCGCGCTCGGCACCCATACCGGCCCAGGGTGTGTCGGCCAATTTGGCAACAGCCTGTTGCCAAATTGCAGGGTCACAGTAAAAACGGAAGAAAGCCCGGCAGTAGCGAAGGTTTTTGGGAGAAAATCCACCTACCTCTGGAAACGCATGGCGTAGGTCGTTGCTGAAAGCATTAATAAAGCCACTGCCCCACTGTGCCTGGGTTTCACGTTCGACAATCTGAGCGCCCAGTTCGTAGTAGAGCGCGATCAGTTCGCTGTTAGCCGCCAGTGCTGCCCGCATACGAGCAGACTGCACACGCTGCTTGATGCTGCTTAGCCAGGCCTGATAATCGGCGCGGGTAGAAAGGCTATGAGTCATGCGGCACTCCTTTAAGCAACGCTGCTGTTTTTGTCAACAAAAATCGTTTGAACACTAACGCACCTGTACCCGTTTGCCCGCTGAAAGTGACCCTTCCAGCTCTTTTCTCAGCTCGTCCATAAACGCATCGACTTCCGCTTGGCTTTCCAGGTACACGCCACTATGCACGCGGCTGAGTACGTCGCTAACACGCACTCTTGCCACGGGTTTGGGGGCATTCACCGCCGCCGGTGCTGTTTCGGTATGCGGGTCGTACGTTTTATCACCTGGTGCCGTTTGTGGGGCTGGCTTGGGGTTCTCTGATGTTGGAGCCGGTGTTGTGGTGTTTCCCGCAGGCGCAGGCGGCTGACGCTTGGCCGCCTCAGCTTGGGCGTGGTGAAGCGCATCCAAACTTTCTTCTTCTAATTCAACGGCAGTTTCGGTTTGCAGCTGGTAGATTTGCGCGACGCTGACCGATTGACTGACCGAGGATTTAAGCTGCTGCAGCGGGTGCAGCAAGCGGTTGCTGAGCTCGGCGGTGCCAATGCCGCTTTTGGCTATTTCAGCGCTCACCTTGGCAATGCGCGTGTCGATACGGGCAATGGCGTGCTGGCGTTTTTCCTCTACCAGGCCGCTGTTGATCTCATCCAGCGTACGTACTAAGCCATCCACCTTGTTGAGCATGGCATAGGGTGCTTCGGCGCGGTAAATGCGCTCACACTCGGCCAGCGCTTGCTGGGCCTGGGTGTTTTTCTCAAGCTCTAGGCGGTTCACCGCAAACCGGTTGAGCGCTTGTTCTAGCTGCTGCCAGGTGGTGAGCTGCTTGGTAAAGAAGTCGTTGAGATCGCGGTAGTCTTCTTCGACATCAAGGAGCGTGTCTTGCTGGCTGGCGACGGTTTTGAAGAAATCGAAGCTGTCGTCCAAGCGCAGTAGGCGCTCCACTTCCCGCAGTGAGCTATCAATGGCGTTGCGACCGGGGAAGTTGCCCACGTCGGTTTTGCTTTTATACGCCTCTAGCTCACGCCGCCAATGGGATAAGCGGTCTACGTAATAGGTAAACAGCTCTTTTTCACTGGTGGGGCCTAGCTGGCCAAACAGCTCTTTGGTGAGGTTGCGGGCTTTGTTTAGCACTGCATCTTCGGTTTGGCGCTTTTTCTGAAGGCGCACTTCACTGCGGCGGCGGGCGTTGTTGAGTAGCTCAAAGGCTTCTTTACCGCTGAGCGCGGGACCAGCGGTGTGGAAGGTTAAGCGCCCAGCGGCATGCAGGCGGCCCAGAATCAGCAGCGTTTCACCTTCTGGCCAGCCGAAAGGTCGGTTGCTAAAGCGCTCAATCAGCGGGTTCAGCGGCACCGGCTCGCCACCGTGCAAGGTGATGTACTGCTCCACCTCTTTCACCGCTTGGGCATTGCCCTCCTCGCCGTCTAAGTTAAGGTTCTGGGTGCCCAGGTCATCAGCGGTTAATACGGCCTGCAGCTCACGCATCGGCTCGGGGCTAAGCACCGTGAGCTGGCTTAGCTTGTTGTAGGTGTTTTCTAGCAGATAGCGGCAGGCCTCATCCAAACGGGTGTTGAGCTGGCCGCGGTTGAGATCGAGCTTTTGCCCGAGCGCGTACACATCGGCATCCAGCAGCATCTCCTCCAAACGCACCCGTAGACGTTTTTTGCGCTCCTGGTTTTCACGGCCACGGTCGGCCAGAATGCGCTCCACGCTGTGATCGTTGGCCGATAGGTTCAGGCGGATAAACTTATCGGTTTTCAGCAGGGTGCGCAGTTCATCGGTAAAGCGCTTGTCGTCGGGCAGTTTAATCAGCACCTGCCCGCCGTTATCGCCGCTTTTGTGAATGCAGCCCGCTTCGCTTAGCTGTACGTATTCCACGTCAAGCGGCGAGACCACCTCTACCCTTAGCTGGCTCTGGTAGCGGCCATCCAGGGTGTGGCCATCCAGGTAGCGGCCAATGCTGTAGTCGGTTTTGTTGACCGGGTAGCGGTATTTATTGCGGTCACGAAACGAGTCTTTGAAGATCAGGCTGGAAAGCTCTTTGTTCTCGTCGCTGCTGGTGACTTCCGTGGCTTTGATCTTACGGGTGATGTCACGCTCTTCATTGGTGAGAAACTGGTATTCATCGCCGTTACGGGTTATCAGGCTCTCTTTTTCCAGCCGTGCCAGGGTCGCTTCCAGCTGCTCACGAATAGCAATACGGTCATCGTCGATTTGGGTCAGTGAGAGCGTTACCAGGTTATCGATCGTACCCTTCACCAGATCCACATAGCGGATCATAAACAGCGTGCGTAGGGTTTCGACATCAAACGCCTCTAACACGGGGTTTTCGCTGGCCTGATCAATGGTGCGCTTCACCGCCGTATCGAGGAAACCTTCTACCGCTGTGTAGAAGCAGTGCATCGGTACCAACGCGCCAATCGTTTTCTCCTGCACGGCTTTGGCAGCCATGTGGAACGCATCGAGCATGGAGCGCTCGCCATAGGCCAAGTGAGCACCCGTCGCCCCTACCTTGCGGATCTCTTCAAAGACTTTTTGCACCAACTGGAAGTGGTACGGCACAAAGGGGTAATTGGCGATAAAGCTTTCTACGCCTTCGATGTTTTTTAGCGTGGGGCCAGAGCGGTCAAAGGTCAGCTGGTTACGCAGAATGGAGCCTTTGGCCTCAAACACGCCTTCCAGCTCCGCGCGTGCCGGGTCGGTTTTCACCAATAGGCGCTTGCGGATCACTTCGTCAGAGTTGGAGCTTGAGAGCGATAAGCGGGTTTTGAAGCGTCCGGCGATTTTGGAAAAATCGTTGGCTTTTGAAGCGGTCATCTCCCCTAGCACGGCATCCATATCCGCCTGGGAGGTGACCACGATCCAGGCACGCCCACCGCAAATCGTGCCCAGGTTTTCGGTGAGCGTTTGCAGAGTCAACATTAAGCGTGTGTCGCTGCCAATGAACTGGCCAACTTCATCCACCATGAACACCATGCGCTGGGTCGCTGACTGCGACTCCAAAAACTCTTTCACCCAGTGGCAGAAGTTCTCTACCGAAACGCTGAAGTTGGTTTCAGATTCCTCAAACCATTTATGCGCCGCTTCAGGAGAGAGATCGAGCGCCGCCCCAATCGCTTGCTCGATATCGTCCTGGTAGAACTGATAGCCATCTCGCTCCTCTTCCCACACCACACCACTGGCCTCGTTAAAGGCCTGCTTAAAACGCTCATACACACCGCGTTTTTCTAGGTGGCGCTCCATATGAGCAATGTGCGGGTAATCAGAGCTAAAGCCTTGGTGCTCGTTAAACACGCGCAGGAAGACGTTGAGGATGGGGTTGCCGTCGTCATTCGAGCTGGCCTTGCTGTCGATGTTAAACAGCACCACGTGGGCAGGTTCACGGACGGCCTTGTTAATGTCTGCCCGGATAGAGCCGTCTACCAGCTTCTGCTCATCAAAAAAATCAGCGGCCCGCTTGGCCTGGCCGTTGGCATCAAACGCTTCTTTATTTTCCAGCAGATAAGAGAGCGTTTTCAAAAAATGCGATTTACCTGAACCAAAGAAGCCACTCACCCAAACGCCCACGCGGTTGGCGATGGAGGGGTCATCCAAAGGGGTGGTATAGGATTCAAAAAAGGCGCGAAAGTGCTTGTCTAGTTCCTTGGTGACGACATACTCATCCAGCTCTTGGTAGATGGTTTCCTGGTCACGCTGGTCGGCTTTGACCACGCCGTTGATTGACCGGCTAAGCGGTTTGAGGAAGAGCTCTTGAATGTGCATATCTGTCCTGTAAATGTTTAAACCCTGGGTGTTTCAGGCTGAGAGGTAAAGCGATATCAAAGACCACTACTCACCAAGCGAACGTAGTACACGGCATGACGTCATCTGTTGCGCTAGGGAACAAGCGCAAACGCACGGTAGTAGTTGTTGCTTTTGATCTGCTTAAACAGCGACATCGTTTGCCCGTCGTAACGGCCTGGGTAGAAAAGTACTAATGGTTTATGGCCAAGCGGCCCATGTAGGGCATTTAACAAGCTGTGCGCACGCACCATGGGCCACAGGCTGCCCACACCGGTGAGCAATACGATATCAGGCTCGTGCGACAAAGAGTGTCGGATGAGGTAAGGGGCGAACTTGTCCATGTGCAGCGGCCCACGTAGTGCTTTAAGCAGTGCCGCATCGCCTTTGCTTTTTTGCATGGCAATGGCTTTATCCAGGAAGCCGCGCTCGGTCAAGTAATCCTTTAGCACTTCCAGCAGATTGACCTGCGCCATTTTGAGGTCAGGGTGCTGGCGTGCCATTAATGAGGGGAGGAAGTTCAGGTAGGCTCGCACCTGGAGTTCATGTTCAGGGGCGTAATCGAAAATCCAGAAGCCCAGTTCATTACCCAACCCCTGGCCCGCTAAAAAATCAGGCCGCGTGATTTTCTCAGCGACTTGGTTCAACCGTGCCCGAAGCTGGTCATCCTCGTGGTGGTTAAAGCCGCTGGGGGGTAGGTACTGATCACTCTGTGACATGCGGATGCGTCCCTGTGTCTAGCATGTTTGATGCAAAGCTTTTTCTAATACAGAAAGCTGATTGGGTAAGACTATGCCGCTAGCCGCCTGCGTTGCAAGGTCTACTTAGTCGTGCTTTGACGTGAGCACGGTTTTTAAGAAAAGAACAAGGTTAAGAAGGCAACATGCACCTTTACCGCAGCCGGCGACAACATGCCTGTAATCGTTCGTGCTGGTAGGTTTCAAGCAAGCTTTTTACTTCTGGCCGCAGCAGCAAGGGCTGTAACTTGCGCGAGCGACTGGACGCCAATATGCTGACTTCCGCCAACATACGATACACCACCTGCCCCATTTTACGCTTCGAGCTATCAGCCCACCCTGCTATTGCTTCATCGCGGTGTGCACGCTCGGCTAAAAATTCATCCCACTGGTAGGCCTGAAGCGACTCTGCGTGGGTTAAGAACGCATCGGCAACGACACTTTCAAGAAACTCCACCAATAGCAGATTACGCGCCATGGCCGCGCAAAAAGACACCTGCGTGGCGAGCTGGTCGTCGCCATCACGCAGCGCTTGCCAAAAAGGTGGCTCCAGCTTCTCTAGACGCTTGCGAATAGCTTGCCCTGCACGTTTAGCGGTGGCGGGACGGTTCTTCTGGAGGCGGTTATCAACGATGACTGCCTGGTACCACTGCTCTTCATCGGCACCAGACAGCAGCAAATCGGCAACGACACGGCTTTCGCGCACCATCAGTCCACCGCCGATCAGGTCAGAGTTGTAGCTGAAAGAAGTCAAAAGGCGCTCATCAAAGTTACTTGCTAGATGGCAAGTTTACACTCAGCAGAGATAATCAATACAGGCCTGTCTTATTGTTTATATTCTTCCAAATTAACCTATAAGGGAATGTAACAACAAATAAGTAGCCAGCAAACTGGGAAAATTAAGAAGATAAGGGACAATACTTAGACAGAAATGGAGGACTTAGACAGAAATGGAGGCGGCCCCAAAAGCCACATCCCGGCACACGCAGCCACCACTACCGTTGCTCCCTTCCGGGCCTGGCGGGGTTTGCAGTTTAGCGTTGCGGGAGGACCTAAGGGGCCACCATAACGGTACACTTTGATGTCTTTAGGTAAGTGTACGGATGCTGATGTGGTGGCTACGCCCTGATTTGAACAGGGGACCCCATCATTATGAGTGATGTGCTCTAACCAGCTGAGCTACGTAGCCTTTCCCTCATCAACGGGTGCAGATTATGCCTATCTTAACTATGAAAGGCAAGCCAAAAACGACTTGCCCATCATTCAATTGCCCTATTACTTATCTAGTGTGCTTATAAGGCTGCTTGGACTGCTGGCAGTGCTTCCTCACCTGCTCGAGTAGTCACCCCTTCGAGCCATGCTGCTAACACATCATCGTTTTCATTGAGGTAACTACGCGCGGCTTCTCGCGGATCCACCCCATCGTCCATAATGGCGCTCATCAATTGGTTTTCCATTTCCAGGGTGAACGTCATATTCTTTAGCAATTCACCGATATTAGGACATGCTTCAACAAACCCTGCCCGAGTATTGGTATGCACGGTTGCGCCCCCCAAGTTGGGACCAAAATAGTCGCCAGCATCAGATAAATACGCCATATCAAAATTAGTATTCATTGGATGCGGTTCCCAGCCTAAAAACACCATCCATTTCTCATTGGGCACCCTCGCGCGCAGTTCAGCCAGCATCCCCGCCTCGCTCGAATCGATGACTTGCCAATCACCTAGCCCATAGGCGTTATCATCAATCATTTGCTCAATCAGCTCGTTACCATCATTACCAGCTTCAATACCGTGTAAACGCTGCTCAAACTGATCAGCATGCTCTGCCAGATCATTAACAGAGGTCACACCCGCATCATAGACGTACTGGGGCACTGCCAGGGTGTACTTAGCTCCCTCAAGGTTGACTACCAAGCGCTCAACCTCGCCGCGCTCGACATAGGGGTCGCTGATAGAGGCCATCGACGGCATCCAGTTGCCTAAGAAGACGTCAAAATCATTATTACTCATGCCCGCATAAGCAATCGGTACCGAGACAGTATCGACGCGCGTTTCGTAACCAAGCGCTTCCAATACCTCACTGGCCAGTGCTGTCGTTGCCGTGATGTCAGTCCAGCCCACTTCAGCAAAGCGAACACTACTGCACTCATTGGCATAGGCAGCTGCCGGTAAACAGGCAGTCAGCAGTAATGTACTTAGGCTTCGTGTATATGTCCGGTTCATATTGATCTTCTCCATTATCGGTTTTATATGAGCACGACTTGTATGCAACATTCGTAAAGAGCAGCCGTAAAGAACAGCCGTAAAGAACAGCCGTAAAAGCGAGAAAACAGCTCAGACTTTTATTGATTGAACGTTCAATAAAAAAATGCCATCATGATCAGGTAATCATGCCTACTCCTAGTTTTCAAGGACAGGAGCCAATGGGCATTCAACGTCAGTAGGAGATAGCTGTGCCTAAGGTGGGAATGGAACCGATACGCCGCCAGCAGTTAATTAAGGCTACCATGGCGGCCATTGATGAAGTTGGTTTAGCAGAAGCAACCGTCATGCGAATCGCCCGTCATGCTGGCGTTTCGGCGGGCATTATTAGTCACTACTTTGGCGGCAAGGATGGCCTGCTGGAAGCAACAATGCGGCAGATCTTGACCGATCTTAGTGACGCCGTTGCAGCACGCCGCCGTGCGTTAGAAGACGACTCCCCCCGTGCGCACATTGGCGCCATCATTGAAGGTAACTTTGATCGCACCCAGGTGACCGGCCCCGCCGCCAAAACATGGCTCGCCTTTTGGGCTAGCAGCATGCACAAGCCCATGCTTCAGCGGCTGCAAAATGTCAACGATCGCCGCCTTTACGCCAATTTATGTCATCAATTTCAGCGCGTCATGCCCCGCGCAGACGCCCGCAATGCCGCCCGCGGCTTGGCCGCAATGATTGATGGTCTATGGCTGCGTGGTGCGCTGACACCAGAAGGGCTCGACGCCGCTGAAGCGAGACATCTTGCGCACACCTATCTCGACCAACTGCTTATTCATCATGGGTGTCAGAACCGTGCATCCACTGCAGAGACACAGTAAGGAGACCAACATGGCCGCTCAAGACATTCAGCCACTTTATATTGATGGTCGCCCGGTAGACGCCACTTCAGGCGAGACATTTACCGTTTCAAACCCCTACGATGGCAGCCTGCTTGCTACGGTTGGCCAGGCAAGCCAAGCTGATGTTGATAGCGCTGTCGAAGCCGCCCAACGCGGACAACGTCAATGGGCTTCGATGACGGGCATGGAACGCTCACGCATTCTGCTGCGCGCTGTTGCACTGTTAAGAGAGCGCAACGATGAGCTTGCCGAGCTGGAAACTCACAATACCGGCAAGCCTATTAGCGAAACCGCCAGTGTCGATATTGTGACGGGTGCCGATGCCTTGGAGTATTACGCAGGCCTTGCCCCCGCTATCGAAGGCAGCCAGATTCCGCTGCGCGATAGTTCCTTTGTGTATACCCGTCGCGAGCCACTCGGCGTCATTGGTGCCATTGGCGCCTGGAACTACCCCATTCAAATCGCCTGCTGGAAAGCCGCACCTGCGTTGGCAGCGGGCAACGCCATTGTCTTCAAACCTAGTGAAGTTACACCGCTAACCGCTATCAAGCTGGCTGAAATCTTCACTGAAGCAGGCCTACCTAACGGTGTTTTCAATGTCGTCCAAGGCGATGGCCGCGTTGGCGCGATGCTGACTGAGCATCCAGGTATCGCCAAGGTATCGTTTACTGGCGAAGTCGGCACGGGCAAAAAAGTAATGGCCGCTGCGGGTGGCTCTACGCTGAAAGATGTCACCATGGAACTAGGCGGTAAATCTCCGCTGATCGTGTTTGCCGATGCTGATTTAGATCGTGCCGCCGATGCCGCTATGATGGCCAACTTCTACTCCAGCGGCCAGATTTGCACCAACGGCACTCGCGTATTCGTGGAGCGCAGCGTCAAAGATGCCTTTGAGGCGAAGCTGGTTGAGCGCGTTCAGCGTATCAAAGCGGGTAACCCGATGGACCCAAGCGTTAACTTCGGCCCGCTAGTAAGTTTTGAACATCAGCAAAAAGTGCTTTCCTATATTGCCTTGGGTAAAGAGCAAGGCGCGCGAGTATTGGCAGGTGGCGATGCGTGGAATAGCGGTGATTGGGCGAAAGGTGCCTGGGCAGCCCCCACCATCTTCACCGATTGCACTGACGATATGCGCATCGTAAGAGAAGAGATTTTTGGCCCAGTAATGTCCGTACTCGCCTTTGAAGACGAAGACGATGTTATTCGTCGCGCCAATGACACTAAGTACGGCCTGGCGGCGGGTGTGTTCAGCGAAAGCTTAAGCCGTGCTCACCGAGTTATTCATCAGTTGGAAGCCGGCATTTGCTGGATCAACACCTGGGGCGAGTCACCTTCTGAAATGCCGGTAGGTGGCTACAAAGAGTCCGGCATCGGCCGCGAGAACGGTGTCGAGACGCTCAATCACTACACCCAGACCAAGTCAGTACAGATCGAGATGGGGCCATTTGAGTCGGTGTTTTAGGCGAAGTAATGGACGTTCCCGGTAGGTATATCGAAGAGAAACATCCCTTTTATACCTACCGGCTAATTCCCCATCATTCGGCTCTTACAAGGTAAAAGCATGTCTCAACCACGCGAATTTGATTACATCATTATCGGTGCAGGCTCGGCCGGCAATGTACTGGCTACCCGCCTCACCGAAGACAGTGACGTCAGCGTTTTGCTGCTTGAAGCAGGCGGCCCTGATTACCGTTTCGATTTTCGCACCCAAATGCCCGCCGCGCTGGCCTACCCGCTACAAGGCAAACGCTATAACTGGGCATTTGAAACCGACCCCGAACCCTATATGGATGGCCGTCGCATGGAGTGCGGCCGTGGCAAAGGCCTGGGCGGCTCTTCACTGATCAACGGCATGTGCTATATCCGCGGCAACGCCCTGGATTACGATAACTGGGCCAAGCAACCCGGCTTAGAGGAGTGGGATTACCTCAGTTGCCTGCCCTATTTCAAAAAATGCGAAACCCGCGATATTGGCCCTAATGAGTACCACGGCGGCGACGGCCCGGTTAGCGTGACCACGCCGAAAGCTGGCAATAACCCGCTTTACCGCACGTTTATCGAAGCGGGGAAGCAAGCGGGCTATCCAGAAACCGAGGATGTTAACGGCTACCAGCAAGAGGGCTTTGGCCCCATGGACCGCTTCGTCACACCCAAGGGGCGCCGTGCGTCGACGGCACGCGGTTACCTGGACACTGCCAAACAGCGCAGCAACCTGACCATTGAAACCCACGCAGTCACCGATGTGATTGAATTTGACGGCAAACGTGCCGTTGGCGTGTGTTACGAGCAGAAAGGTCAGCCATACCAGGCCCGCGCTCGTCGGGAAGTGCTGTTGTGTGGCGGTGCCATTGCCTCACCACAGATTCTTCAGCGCTCTGGCGTAGGCAACCCCGAATGGCTTCGGGAATTAGGCATTTCAGTCATCCATGAGCTACCCGGCGTAGGCGAGAATCTCCAGGACCACCTTGAGATGTACATTCAGTACGAATGCAAAGAGCCTATTTCGCTGTATCCGGCGCTGAAATGGTACAACCAGCCGAAAATTGGTGCCGAGTGGTTATTTAAAGGCACTGGCGTTGGCGCCAGCAACCAGTTTGAATCCTGCGGATTTATTCGTAGCAATGATGCGGAAGAGTGGCCAAATCTGCAGTACCACTTCCTGCCCATCGCGATCAGTTACAACGGTAAAAGCGCCGTCCAAGCACATGGCTTCCAGGCCCACGTTGGCTCGATGCGTTCGGAAAGCCGTGGACGAATTCGCTTAACCTCGAAAGACCCACACGCGGCACCCAGTATCTTGTTTAACTACATGGCCAAAGAGAAAGATTGGCAAGAGTTCCGCGATGCGATTCGCTTAACCCGCGATATCATCGCGCAACCAGCGTTTGATAAGTACCGTGGCCGTGAAATTTCCCCTGGCCCTAGCGTACAAAGTGATGAAGAGCTCGATAACTTTGTCAAGCAACACGCTGAAACGGCTTATCACCCGTGTGGCAGTTGCCGCATGGGCGAAGGTGAGATGGCAGTGACCGATAGCCAAGGCCGCGTACATGGGCTCGAAGGCCTGCGCGTCGTCGACGCCTCGCTGTTCCCGGTGATCCCTACCGGCAACCTAAACGCGCCGACTATTATGCTGGCGGAGAAAATTGCTGATCGCATCCGTGGACGTGAACCCTTGCCACGCGCCAAGGTGGATTATTACGTCGCTCACGACACGCCCGCTAAACAGGCTTCGTAACGCACTGACACGGTATGCAACACGCTAAACGCCATGGCTATTCGCCATGGCGTTTTTTTATGACCTATTTACGCTACAGTAAAGAGACTATAGCGAATGTATAAGAGTGAAATGCTTGCACTGATATAGGTGACTCTGACAATATTCAAACATACGTTTAAATACATCCACAATTAACCACCCACGGAGAAACATCCATGCTCACCTTACTACTCATTGCGCTTGCCGTTGCAGGCTTGCTCGTGGTGATGCGCCGCGAAGCAGGCGCTACGCCAGCACTCGCCCTGCTTGGCGTACTGGGCTTAGTAGGCTTAGTGCTTGGCGCAAGCGTTATTGGCACGCTGCTATTAATTGCGGCTGCCGCCGTTGCCATTGCTGGTCTACCAGCATTGCGCAGCAAGTGGCTAACACCGCGCATTTTCGCCATCTTCAAAAAGGTAGCGCCGAAAGTGTCCGATACCGAGCGCACGGCATTAGAAGCAGGCAGCGTCTCCTGGGATGGTGAGCTTTTCTCAGGCAACCCCCAATGGGAGTCGTTACTTAACTATAAAGACGACGGGCTGAGCGAAGCAGAACAAGCATTCTTGGATAACCAGTGTGCAACAGCAGCTGGCATGTGTAACGCCTGGGATATCGCCCAAGAACGCGCTGACCTCCCCCAACAACTGTGGGATTACCTAAAGAAAGAAGGCTTCTTCGGCATGATTATTCCGAAGGAGTACGGCGGCCTCGGATTCTCAGCTAAAGCCCAGTCCATGGTACTGCAGAAGCTCTCCGCCAATGAGACGCTGATGGTCACCGTTGGCGTACCAAACTCACTCGGCCCAGGCGAACTGCTGCTTAAATACGGCACTCAACAACAGAAAGACCACTACTTGCCCCGTCTTGCTGATGGTCGCGAAATCCCCTGCTTCGGCCTAACCGGCCCGCGTGCAGGCTCTGATGCCACGTCGTTACCGGATACAGGCGTTGTCTGTAAGCAAGTTATCAATGGCGAAGAAGTGCTTGGTTTACGCCTTAATTTCGAAAAACGCTGGATTACCCTGGCTCCCATCGCCACCGTGGTAGGTCTAGCCTTCCGTCTTTTTGATCCAGAAAAATTGCTCGGTGACGAAGAAGACCGCGGTATTACTCTTGCTCTCGTTCCCCGGGATACTCAGGGCATGGATATCGGTCGCCGTCACCATCCTATCGGCAGCCCGTTTATGAACGGTCCGATTAAAGGTAACGACGTGTTTGTGCCGCTGGATACCATTATTGGCGGCCCAGACATGATCGGCCAAGGCTGGCGCATGCTGGTCGAGTGCCTCTCGATTGGACGTTGCATTACCTTGCCTTCTGGTGCTACCGGTACCGCCCGCTACGCGCTAGGCTGGAGCGGTGGCTTTACCCGCGTACGTCGTCAGTTCAACGTACCCGTCGCTGAAATGGAAGGCGTACAGGAGCCGTTAGCACGTATGGCTTCGCTGGCTTACATCTCTGCTGCTACGGTCTACCAAACCGCCAACCTGATCGACCATGGCGAAAAACCCGCCGTTCCTTCAGCCATATTGAAGAGCCAGCTAACCGAGTTCCAGCGTGTGCTGCTTAGCGACGCAATGGATGTTCACGGCGGTAAAGCCGTTACCCTTGGTCCACGTAACTATCTAGGCATTGGCTACAGTGCTAACCCGGTGGCCATCACCGTGGAAGGCGCCAACATTATGACTCGCAACCTGATGATCTTTGGTCAAGGTGCGATTCGCTGCCATCCCTATGTACTGGACGAGCTAGCCGCTAAAGATGCCAACGACGTTAAAGCCTTCGACAAAGCCTTCTTTGGCCACGCAGGGCTGATTTTCGGCAATGCTGCTCGTGCCTTTACGCTTGGGTTTGGCTTGGGCAAAGCCAATGTACCTTTTAGTGGCCCTGCGGCTATCTACGCCCAGGATATTGCACGCATTTCAGCAGGCTTTGGCCTATGTGCCGACGCCGCCATGGCCAGCCTTGGCTCGGAACTCAAGAAGCGCGAAATGCTCTCAGCACGCTTGGGTGATGTTCTGTCTAATCTGTATCTAGCTTCCATGGTACTGAAACAGTGGCACACCGGTGACCAAGTAGAGGGTGAAGAAGCGCTGCTGCACTACAGCCTGAGGTTCCTGCTAAACCGTGCCGAACAGGCGTTCGTTGAAATTTTCGACAACCTACCGAACCGCGCGCTAGGCAAAGTATTGAAAGTCGTTGTAATGCCAACCGGCCGCCGCTGGAATAAACCGCATGACGACTTGGCTCGCGATATCGCACAGCGGGTATCCACACATAGCGCCCTGCGCAGCAAGCTACTTTCCAATACCTGGGATAAAGATGATGGCGCAGAGTCTAACCCGCTGGCGCGCTATAACGCGCTGCTGGTGGACTATGACCGCGCCGAAACGCTCTATCGCACGGTGAATAAAGCCTATGCCAAAGGTGAGCTGCCACAAACGGCACTACATCCTGAAGCACGCATTGAGGCCGCACTGGACAAAGGCATTATCCAAGAAGACGACGCGCAGTTTATGCGCACTTTCGAGGCGGAAGTACTCGAGATGCTAACGGTTGATGACTTCGCCTATGACGCGTTTGCCAATGATAAATCGACCTTGATTAATCACAATGCAGCACCTGTGGCCACGCCACAGCAAGAAGAAACCAGCGTTAAATAGTCCTATCTCGCTTTAACTAGCCCTGTAACCGGCCTCTTCAGGCCGGTTTTTTTACGCACATCTTCAAAAACGAAACAAACGAACATTCATTTATCTTCATCAGCGGTCGCCTTGCTGCGCTAAACGCGCCGTTTTACTGCTAATCTCTCACAAAAACAGCGGCTATTAGATACTCTCAATCGCAGAAGCGGCAAGGATGTACGCCTAAAAGCGAATACCAACGGCTACAAAAGTCGTTGCAAGTTCGCAAATGATCAACTAGCCTTTCGTTATTGAAAATAAAGTGAATAAAAATCCGCTTGATGGTTGACTGACAATAAAGTGCAAACAGCCCAGGCTAACATCTCGAATAAGTGAGTATTGCTTCACTTTTATCAATAGCGATCAACGCAAGACCTCTACCAATAACATCACTCTATAACAATGACGTTAGCGAGATCGGCATGTCCTTACATCTGCAAAATATCGACCACATTGTCGGTGGTGAATCCCATATCAGTGGGGTGAACCTCGAGCTGGAGCCGGGATCATTCAATGTGCTGCTAGGGCGAACCCTGGCAGGTAAAACAACGCTCATGCGGTTAATGGCGGGGTTGGAGCAACCTACCCGGGGGCGGATCTACATGGATGGCAAGGATGTCACGGGCGTATCCGTCCGCAAACGCAATGTCTCCATGGTCTATCAGCAGTTCATCAATTACCCAAGCCTTAACGTTTACGACAATATCGCGTCGCCACTGAAATTGGCTAGGGCATCCAAGCAGGAAATCGACAAGCGTGTCCGCGAAACCGCCGCCATGCTGGGGATTGACCACTTGCTGGACCGCTTGCCGCTGGAGCTTTCAGGCGGGCAACAGCAGCGTACCGCCATGGGCCGCGCTTTGGTTAAGGATGCGGACCTGATCCTGTTTGATGAACCGTTGGTCAATCTTGACTACAAACTGCGTGAAGCGTTGCGCGATGAACTTCGCGGGCTATTTAAGGCGCGAAACTGCATTGCCGTTTATGCCACCACCGAGCCCAACGAAGCGCTAGCATTAGGCGGCAACACTGCCGTATTGCATGAAGGCAAGCTGCTGCAATATGGCCCAACCGAGCAAATTTATCGCGAGCCTAACGGTATCCTGAGCGCCGAGATGTTTTCAGAACCGCCTATCAATATTGTGCCGGGACATCTTACTGCCAATGAAATCACCTTCGACCAGGATATCCATTTCCCCTGCGATGCGGCGCTGCGCAACCTACCTGCGGGAGCTTACCGATTCGGAGTCCGTGCTTCTCACGTCAGCCTACAGCCGAATGCAGCGGATGATTTAGAGCTTGAAGTTGAGGTTGAAGTGGCTGAAATCAGCGGCTCGGAAACCTTCCTCCACGTGCGACACAGCTTATTTCCTTTAGTACTCCATTTGCTTGGCATCCATACCCCTAAAGTCAATCAGCGCATAAAGATCTACTTCCCTACCCACAAGCTGTTTGTCTTCGACCAGCAGGGTTCTATTGTTCATACGCCGGAAACACGGGGAGTGAATCAGCATGGCTGAGATCATATTAAAGGCTCTCGCGCATACTTATAGCGCCAACCCGAAATCACCTGAAGATTACGCCATTCGCCAGATGGAGCATATCTGGCACCAAGGCGGCGCCTATGCCCTGCTGGGGCCATCAGGGTGTGGCAAATCCACCCTGCTGAACATTATTTCCGGGCTGCTCGAACCTTCCGAAGGGGACGTGCTGTTTGATGGCCAGCGTGTTAACGAGCTGCCGCCTGAGGAGCGCAATATCGCTCAGGTTTTTCAGTTTCCGGTGATTTACGACACCATGACGGTGTTTGATAACCTCGCCTTTCCATTGCGTAACATCAACATTCCAGGCCACCGCATCACGCCAAAGGTAGAGGAAGTTGCGGAGATTCTAGAGTTAACCCCTCTGCTAAAGCGTAAAGCCAAAGGGCTAACCGCTGATGAGAAACAGAAGGTTTCCATGGGCCGCGGCTTGGTGCGCGATGATGTCTCGGCCATTCTGTTTGACGAGCCGTTAACGGTTATCGATCCACAGCTCAAGTGGAAATTGCGCCGCAAGCTGAAGGAGATTCACCAGCGCTTCAATATCACCATGATTTACGTCACCCATGACCAGCTGGAAGCGGCAACGTTTGCCGACAAAATCGCTGTGATGTATGAAGGTCAGGTGGTTCAGTTCGGCACTCCTCAAGAACTCTTTGAAACTCCCGCGCATACCTTTGTTGGCTATTTTATTGGCAGTCCCGGTATGAACATTCTGGATGTACGCCACCATGCGGGAGAAGTCATCTTTGCTGATACACCGCTCCCCGTCCCACAGGCGTTTATTGATGCCGTTGCCAATGCCAACAGTTCGAATATAAAAATCGGCATTCGTCCCGAGTTTGTAACCGTGCATGCCAGCAAACGTGAAGGCGCCCTGCCCGCCCGTAAACGGCAGGTGCAAGATCTGGGCACTTACTCAATTGTTACCTTTGAGCTAGGTGGAGAGACGTTCAAGGCACGCTTGCCGGAAGGTCATCCTGAATTCGCAGACGATATTTATCTCACCTTTGACCACGATCAGTTAGGGCTGTTTGTGGACGAATATCGGGTGGAGGTTACCGCATGAATAATAAAGTCTATAACAACCGCGCTTGGCTATTAGTTCTACCAATGCTGGTGCTCGTGGCATTTTCCGCCATTATCCCCTTGATGACAGTGGTCAACTACTCGGTACAGGACGTGCTAGGCCCCAACGCTAGCTTCTTTACCGGCACCGAGTGGTTTCGCACTATGCTCAACGACTCGGCGCTGCAAGCTGCATTTGGTCGGCAGATACTGTTTTCATTGATCATTCTGGCTATCCAGATCCCGTTGGGGATAGGAATAGCGCTGATTATGCCAAAGCAGGGCTGGCAGGCGTCCGCCGTACTAATTCTGATTACCCTGCCCCTGCTCATTCCTTGGAACGTCGTTGGCAGTATCTGGCAGATCTTTACCCGTGGCGATATTGGGTTAATGGGCTGGGGGCTGCGCGAGCTGGGTATTAATTACAATATTACCCGTAATGCCGGTGACGCCTGGGCGACCATTATTCTAATGGATGTTTGGCACTGGACACCGCTTGTCGCAATGCTCTGCTATAGCGGGCTGCGCTCTATTCCTGAAGCCTATTACCAAGCGGCCAGGATTGACCGTGCTTCTAAGTGGGCAGTGTTTCGCTATATTCAGCTGCCGAAGCTAACCAACGTTCTGGTCATCGCCGTACTGCTGCGCTTCATGCACTCCTTCATGATCTACGCCGAGCCCTTTGTGTTAACCGGCGGAGGACCTGGCAGTTCAACCACCTTCCTAACCCAATCGCTTGCCACTATGGCTATCGGCCAGCAGGATCTAGGGCCTTCTGCCGCCTTCTCGATCATCTACTTCCTCGTCATTCTGCTAGTCAGCTGGGTGTTCTATACCACCATCATGCATCTGCAGAAAGACAAGAATTCACAGGGAGGCGTGTAAGATGTCTTACCAACTCGAAAACACCCAGCAGGGTGAAAAATACAACACTATTTTCAGTAAGGTGCCAGCAGCTGAGCGACGCAAGCGCCACTCACGCTCTCGGCTGAGAAAGCGGCTTCTGCTTGGCACTTATATCGTGCTGCTGATACTGCCCCTTTATTGGCTGCTCAATATGTCGCTGCAAACAAACAGCGAAATTCTCGGGTCGATGACGCTGTGGCCGCAGAACCTGACCTTTGATAACTACATCGGCATCTTCACTAACCCAAGCTGGTACATGGGGTACGTCAACTCCATCATGTATGTGGTGATGAATATGATCATCACCATGTTAGTGGCACTTCCGGCTGCCTATGCCTTCAGTCGTTACAAGTTCATCGGTGATAAGCACCTGTTCTTCTGGCTATTAACCAACTTGATGGCGCCACCCGCAGTGTTTTTGCTGCCCTACTTCCAGCTTTATTACTCGGTCGGCTTATTCGATACGCACATCGCCGTCGCGCTAGCCCACTGCCTATTCAATATTCCGCTGGCCATCTGGATTCTGGAAGGCTTTATGAGCAGCGTGCCTAAGGAAATCGACGAAACCGCCTATATCGACGGCTACAGCTTTCCCAAGTTCTTCATCAAGATCTTCATTCCCATGATCAGCTCTGGCATTGGCGTGGTGCTTTTCTTTCTGTTCATGTTTTCCTGGGTTGAACTGCTGCTGGCACGCACACTGACGTCTACAAACGCACAGCCGATCGGCATGATCATGACCAGAACCTCAACGGCATCAGGTATCGACTGGGGCACCCTCGCTGCCGCCGGTATGTTGACCATTGTTCCCGGCATTCTGGTGGTTTACTTCGTACGCAACCATATCGCCAAGGGCTTTGCCCTGGGCCGCACCTGAGTAGGAGGAAACCTTATGTCCTGGATGGTATGGACTTTACCAACGGCTATTTTCTTTTCTTCCATTGCGGCCATGCTCGCTGGCATGACGATCTGGGAACTGCGCTCGCCAAGCATTGAAAGAAAGGGATTTTTGCCCATTAGTACCACCCGTGGTGATCGGCTGTTTATCGGCTTGCTGTCTGCCGCGTTTATTCACTTGGGTTTCATTGGGTTCACGTCACTTTCAATTTGGATTGCACTAGCACTTTCAGCGGTATGGCTGCTGGTGTTAATGCGCTGGGGTTAGCCAACAGTCATTCCAGGAAAGCCCTGGCGTTAAGTACGGCAGTATCAAGGACGCTCAAAAGATCAGGGAAGAGCACAACAAAACGAGGTCAACATGCGCAACAACAAGTTCAAACTTACCACCCTCGCCGCCAGCCTCATGCTCGCATCGGGGACACTGATGGCAGACGATCACGATGCGCGGGCAATCGCGGAGCGCTTGGTCGACGAACACTTCCAAAACTCTACCTTGAGTCGTGAAGAGCAAATCGAAGAACTTCTGTGGTTTGCAAAAGCAGCTGAGCCTTTCCGCGGCATGGATATTCAAACTGTCGCAGAAGGCTTGACCACTCACGTCTATGAAAGTGAAGTGCTGGCAGAAGCATTCAGTGAGTTAACCGGTATCAACCTTACTCATAATATTATTGGCGAAGGCGACGTCGTCGATACGATGCAAAACCAGATGCAATCAGGTAATAGCATCTACGACGGTTTTGTCAATGACACCGACTCTATTGGCACGCACATTCGTTACGGCACCACCATTAACCTCACCGAGGCGATGGAAAACGAATGGGCTGACTACACTCTTCCTACGCTGGACCTAGACGACTTCATCGGCTTGCAGTACGGCACCGGCCCGGACGGCAACCTCTATCAGCTCCCCACCCAGCAGTTCGCCAACCTCTATTGGTTCCGCTATGACTGGTTCCAGCGTGAAGACCTGCAGGCGCAGTTCCGTGAGATTTACGGCTATGACCTAGGCGTGCCCACCAACTGGACCGCCTACGAAGATATCGCCGAGTTCTTCAGTAAGCATGTTGGTGAAATCGACGGTACTACCGTCTATGGCCACATGGACTACGGCCGTCGTGATCCGTCGCTGGGCTGGCGTTTCCATGACTCCTGGCTTTCAATGGCCGGTATGGGCAGCCCGGGCGTGCCATCAGGCAATCCGGTCGACGACTGGGGCATTCGCGTTAACGAAGATAGCCAGCCGGTAGGTGCCAGCGTTAGTCGTGGCGGTGCAACCAACTCGCCAGCGTCTGTCTTTGCCATGCAAAAAGCCGTTGATTGGCTACGTGACTTCGCACCGCCTGAAGCACAGGGCATGACCTTTGGGGAAGCGGGTCCTGTGCCTGCTCAAGGTCATATTGCTCAGCAAATTTTCTGGTACACCGCCTTCACAGCAGACATGACCGACCCTGCGGTGGCTGTGACCGACGATGAAGGCAACCCACTTTGGCGTATGGCACCTTCCCCTACCGGCCCTTACTGGGAAGAAGGTATGAAAGTCGGCTATCAGGACGTAGGGGCATGGACGTTCTTTGACTCCACTCCAGAGGACCGCCGCACCGCTGCCTGGCTATTTGCCCAGTTTACGGTAGCCAAAACGACCTCTCTTGAAAAACTAATGGCGGGCCTAACGCCGATTCGTGAATCTGACATTTTCTCTGAGCAGATGACCGAAATGGCGCCCAAGCTTGGTGGTTTGGTCGAGTTCTACCGCAGCCCCAACGAATCCAACTGGACGCCTACCGGTACCAACGTTCCCGATTATCCGCGTATGGCTCCGCTGTGGTGGCAAAACCTAGCGCCGGTAATGAGCGGTGAAGTTACCCCTCAAGAGGGCTTGGATAAGCTAGCGGCAGATATGGATAACACCATGCATCGTTTAGCTCGCGCAAACGTCTTCGATAGCTACGCCCCGGTGCTGAACGAAGAGCGCGACCCGCAATACTGGCTGGATCAAGAAGGCTCTCCTAAGCAAAAGCTTGATGATGAAATGCCCCAAGGAACGACCGTTCCTTACGATGAAATGATGGAAGCCTGGATGGAGGCGGGTACCCGCTAATCCAGTTAGGGCGGGCTTCGGCCCGCCCTATCAAGGCTCAAAACTAGGTTTCATCAGCGGCGAGCAAATAACAGCAGGGCTCGCTGGTCTACATAGGCTTATTGCTTTGTTGTCATGTTGAAACCGCTACCTAAACACGGGGCTTTTTCTTTGTTAATTGGAACCGCTATGAAACTGCGTAACCGGAATATCGAGAAATTGCACACTGACGACTTTGACGCATTAATCATCGGTGGCGGCATTAACGGCGCAGCAACAGCAGCCGCGCTTGCAGGCAAAGGTGCTAAAGTCGCCTTAATAGACCGCGGTGATTTTGCGGGAAGCACCAGTATGCACTCCTCCAACTTAGTTTGGGGAGGCATTAAGTATATGGAAAGCAAGGATTTTGCACTAGTACGCAAACTGTGCAAAAGCCGTAATCACTTGATTAAAAGTTACCCTTCTACCGTTCAGGAAATTCGCTTTCTTACTACTATCAGTAAAGGTTTCCGCCACTCCCCTTGGTATTTATGGGCAGGCACCTGGCTCTACTGGCTAATGGGAAACGGGTTTACTAAGCGGCCCCGTCTACTATCTCCTAAGAACATTAAGCAAGAAGAACCCATTATTGATACCGCAGGCTCAGTCGGTGGGTTTGAATACTCAGACGCCTACTTACACGATAACGATGCCCGATTTGTATTTAATTTTGTTCGCCATTCGCTTAACTATGGGGCAATTGCAGCTAATTATGTTGAGTCGCTTGGTGCTGAGCGCGAAGGTCAGCACTGGGTAACGAAAGCGCGCAATGTCATGGATGGCAGCACGTTCAATATCCGCTCCAAGGTATTAATTAATGCGGCTGGCCCCTGGGTAGACCAGCACAACGCACTTACCGGTGAGAAGACCACCCATCAACATCTTTACTCAAAAGGCATCCATCTGATTGTTCCGCAATTGACGGAAACTAAACGGGTACTGGCGTTTTTTGCCGACGATGGACGGCTGTTTTTTGTCATCCCCATGGGGAATCGCACCTGTATCGGCACGACTGATACACATATGGAACACCCAGAGGTGGATGTTACCGCTGAAGATATTGAGTTTGTATTGGAAAATATCAATAAGCGCCTAACGTTAGAAAAGCCGCTTAGCCAAGACGACATTATCTCAACACGCTGCGGCGTTCGACCGCTGGCCATTAAAGCAGATCAGAGTAGCGGCGATCGCGATTTCCTTCAGCTGTCGCGTAAACATGTCATCGATACCAATGCGGATAGCGCGCATATTAGTATTTTTGGGGGCAAATTAACCGACTGCTTGAATGTCGGTGATGAAATCGCAGAAGAAGTGGTCCGCCTCGGTGTCAATCTCAGCGATATCAACTATCGCTGGTACGGCGAGCCGCCAGAGCCTGTTAAACAGCAGTTTATGGATCAAGCAAAACGGATGGATCTAGATGCAATGACCGCACCAACGTCTACAGAGCCGCTCTCTTCCCGGCTGTGGCGACGTTATTCAGAGCAGGCCATGCAAATGCTAGAAAAGATTCGTCAAGACCCCGCAGAAGCCGAGATTCTCATTGAAGGTACCGAATATATTCGCTGCGAACTAGAGCATGCCCGAGACCACGAAATGATTACGCAGCTAGAGGACTTCCTACGGCGAAGAGCCAAAGTGTCACTAGTTGTTCACCATGAACAGCTGCGCCACTCTAAGGGGCTGAAAGAAGCTTGTCGGGTCCTCTTTGGAGACCAAGCGGAAGAGCGTTTTGCTACCTACTTTGCTGAAAATCGTGACACCTCGCAGCCCTTTGTGGCACCAGTAGAGCCACAGAACACTCACTGATTAACCATCAACAAGATTAAAAAGCCGCTATCATCGATAGCGGCTTTTGCCTATTGAAAGTCAATAAACGCTTGTTAATTACAACGCACGCGATTCACAGCATCTAACCACCCCTGGTACAACGCTTCCCGAGTCGATTCTGGCATTTCAGGGGTGAAGCTCTTTTCGCAACGCCAGAGCTGCTCAATCTCTTCAAGCGTGTCATACCAGCCCAAACGTAAGCCTGCCAAATAAGCGGCTCCAAGCGCTGTTGTTTCAAGAATAGTCGGCCTATCCACCTGAACATCGAGCATATCGGCTAAAAACTGCATCACCCAGCTGTTTTTCACCATGCCACCATCGACACGTAGGTTGCCAGGCGTGGCTTCCATATCGTCGTTCATACAGTGCTGAAGATCACGGGTCTGATAACACACTGCCTGAAGCCCCGCCGCAACGATTTCAGCGATACCGGTATCCCGAGTGAGGCCAAAAATGGCCCCTCGCGCTTTAGGGTCCCAATGGGGCGCGCCCAAGCCAGTAAAGGCCGGCACCAAGTAAACGCTATGTCCGCTGCGGGTTTCTTTGGCAAGCGCTTCTGTTTCTGATGCATCCGCAAACAGGTTCAAGCCATCGCGTAGCCACTGCACAGTCGCCCCAGCAACGAAAATACTACCTTCCACCGCATAAGTCGGCTTGCCATTAATTCGGTAACCAATGGTGGTTAACAGGCGATTTCGTGATACCGAGGGTGTATCCCCGGTGTTTACGATCATAAAACAGCCGGTGCCATAAGTGCTTTTACCCATTCCTGGCTGAAAACACGCTTGCCCTACTAGCGCGGCCTGCTGATCCCCGGCCACACCTGCAATAGGAATGGGCGCTCCTAACCACTGCGCATCAGTGGTGCCAAAATCATCGCTGGAGTCTTTTACTTCGGGCAGCATGTTGGCAGGAACGTTAAACAACGCTAACAGCTCATCATCCCATGTTTGATTATGGATATTAAAAATGGCTGTTCGCGATGCGTTGGTGGCATCAGTGACGTGTTGCTTACCATTCGTTAATCGCCAAATCAAAAAGGTATCGATAGTGCCAAAGAGTAGCTCACCACGCTGCGCACGCTCGCGGGCCCCTGCTACATTATCGAGTATCCAGGCGAGCTTGGTGGCAGAAAAATAGGGGTCTATTAAGAGGCCTGTCTTCGCCTGCACTGCCTCAGTGTGGCCTTGATCGCGGAGTATTTGACAAAGTTCAGAGGTCCGCCGATCCTGCCAGACAATCGCATTATAGAGCGGCTTCCCCGTCTCTTTATCCCACACCACCGTGGTTTCACGCTGGTTAGTGATGCCAATTCCATCAATTTGCTCTGGTGAAACATTTGCCTTTGCTAATACTTCACGACAGGTGGCGAGGACAGTCTCCCAAATATTTTCGGGATCATGCTCTATCCACCCATCTTGAGGGAAGTGCTGAGGAAATTCCTGTTGGGCAACCGCCTCTATTTGGCCTTGACGGTCAAATAAAATGGCGCGCGAGCTGGTCGTACCTTGATCGATGGCGAGAATAAAGGAGGACATATCACGTTCACTTTGTTGTAGGTTCTTTCGGTTTTGTGTGTTTTGTTTCGCTTTATTATCATTCAAGGCTACTCTAGCCGCCCCAAATGCTCAAGTATGAAACTATACTCCTTCACTCTTAGACTCGTCGGTGGTCATATTCTGCCTGAGCTAACACATCATGCTTAAGCGATATGCAATGCGACACTGTGTTGTGACAGCAGCTGCAGAATCGATTCGGGAGGCTTTCGATCAGTGAACAGAGCATCAAGTTGGGAAATATTCCCTTGGCGCACCACCGGATTACGATGAAACTTTGAGTAATCTGCAGCGAGGTAGACGCGTCGCGAATTGGCAATAATCGCTTGAGCAACGCGTACTTCCTGGTAATCAAATTCAAGTAGCGAGCCATCTTCATCAATACCGCTGATCCCGATGATCCCGTAATCTACTTTAAATTGATTGATAAAATCGATGGTAGCTTCGCCGATAATACCGCCATCGCGAGAGCGAACTTGTCCGCCAGCAATAATCACCGTGAAGTCTTCTTTGTGCTGAAGAATGGCGGCCACGTTCAGGTTATTAGTAATGATTTCTAAGCCCTGGTGCTCAAGCAACGCCTGGGCAATCATCTCGTTGCTGGTACCGATATTAATAAATAGTGAGGAGTGATGAGGGATCTGCTGCGCCAAGCAGTGAGCAATCCGCTCTTTCTCTTCTAAATGTAGCGTTTTACGTGTGCTGTAGGCGGTGTTAACAGTGCTCGACTCGATTCCTACACCGCCATGAACGCGGCGAACCCGCCCTTCGTTGGCTAGCGTATTTAAATCACGCCGAATGGTTTGCGGCGTCACTGCAAAGTGATCGGTCAGTTGCTCAATGCTCATATAACCATGCTGGCGTACTAACTCGACGATGGCATCTTGGCGAAACTGTTGGTTCATAAGCTCGGCCTATTCGTTATTTTTTGGTGTTTAAGAGCTGTTCTCTATGAGTTATAGAGTAGCAAATTTTCGGAATTTAATAATACGAACATTAAGCTCACCTTTTTTCGCAAAGCACCTGCCCCATTAGAGCGGCCAGACCCATAAAATGGCAGGAATAGCGACCACCATCACCACTAACGAAAGCGGAAGGCCAAGTTTCCAATAATCACCGAACTGGTAACCACCTGGGCCTAACACTAGCGTATTGGACTGATGACCTATCGGCGTTAGAAAGGCGCATGAGGCGCTGACAGCTACCACCATTAGAAAGGGATCGAGTGATACATCAAAACCACTCGCAAGACTGGCGGCAATCGGCGCCATCAACAGCGCTGCTGCGGCGTTATTAACCACGTTGGAGAGTAGCATCGAGAGAATAAATAGCCCTGCTAATGAGACAATGATGGGCCACTCGACGCCAAATCGTAGCAGTGCCTCAGCAATAATTTCAGCGCCACCGCTCGTTTCAAGCGCCTCTCCAACCGGCAGCATGGCCGCCAAGAGAACAATAACGGGCCCATCAATGGCTTGATAACCTTCTCTAAGCGGAAGCACTCCTATCAGCAGTGATATCAACGCCGCGCTACTCATGGCAACAGCCGCAGGAAGCAGATCAAACAGCATCGCCATGATGGCGAGGGCAAAAATACCGATCGACAAAGCCAATTTTCGCGGTTGCCCTAAGTGAAGTTCACGGTTAGCCAGCGGCAAGCACCCAAGGGTCGCTAAACTATCAGCGATTTCGTTTTCACTGCCTTGTAACAGCAGTACATCGCCGGTTTGAAAACGAATGTCGCGAAGACGCTGCTTTAAACGCCCTCCATCCCGGGCCACTGCAACTAAATGCAACCCAAACTGCTGATTTAACCGCAATTGGCGTACGCTTCGATTGACCATCATCGAATCGTTACGCACCACCGCTTCAATCAGTTGCAGACCTTCCGTGTCGACAGGCTGGCGCTCATCCGAGGGTTGTGTATCTTCATTTTCACTATCGGTCTCGTCACTGTCTTGTGCATCTTTTTCGGGTTCCGCAATCGCGCTCAGCCCTACTTTGTCTTCCAGCAGCTTAAGTTCATCAGGTCCTGCTTCCAGCAGCAAAATATCCCCTTCCCGAAGCACCCCATGAAATGAGTACCCAGCGCGGCGATTATCTTCTCGTACCACGGCAAGCACCGGAATAGCTTCTTCTAGTTCATCATGTAGTTGCTGGAGTGTTAGACCATTAGCCTTTGATTCTTCTGAAACCTTTAACTCAACCAAATAATTAGCAGTATCAAACATTTCTTCGGTTGAAGCCTGCACACTGCGCTTAGGCGTTAAGCGCCAGCCCACCAGCACAATAAACATCAGACCGGCTAACGCCACAGCAACCCCCACTGGGGTAAAGCTGAACATGCCGAAGTTTTCACCGGTGATATTACCCCGGTATGTGGCAATAATAATGTTGGGTGGCGTGCCAATCAGCGTGGTTAAGCCGCCTAGCAATGAGCCGAAAGCAAGTGGCATTAACAGTAGCGATGGCGACGTATTATGTTCACGCGCAAGACGCATTGCCACCGGCAACAACAGTGCAAGCGCGCCAACATTGTTCATCACCCCAGAAAGCACCACGACCGTGCCTACTAATACCAGTAACTGCAGTAGCAGCCGCTCACCTACTTTGAGTACTTGATTGGCGATGATATCGACAACACCCGAGCGCTCAAACCCTCGGCTAATGACCAATACCGCGGCCACCGTAATCACAGCGGGATGCCCAAAGCCCTTAAAAGCTTCATCACTAGGCACAAGCCCAAGCATTACCGAGCCGAGCAACGCCGCTAGCGCAACGAGATCATAGCGAAATCGCCCCCACATAAAAGCGGCAAGCGTTAATCCCAAAATGATAAAAACCAACGTGCTAGGCGCAAGCCCAATGCTTTCCATTGTCATGCGATGTCCCTCTCCTTGTGTTGGGTGCGCTCAGCTGATGCGCCAACTCACTAACACATTAGATGATGACTATACGGCCGTATAGCCCTAGCAGCGCAGGACAACAAAAGAACGTTGGAGCAATAAAATGCCTGGCATTAGCCGATGGGCTGTTTTTGTTTAATAAGTGCCTGACAATGACTTCACCCCAGCCCTCGTCATTCCCCCAGGCCCCGCCACTTCGTCATTCCCTCAGGCTCCGCCACTTCGTCATTCCCTCAGGCTCCGCCACTTCGTCATTCCCTCAGGCTCCGCCACTTCGTCATTCCCGCAGGCCCTTAGCGGGAATCTATGTTGACCTGGGGTTTCGAGCTGCTGCAGGCCAAGGTCAAGGTGGATTCCCGATAACCCCACTCGGGAATGACGGTGCGGTGACTCGGGAATGACGGTGCGCCTGGGGAATGACGGTGCGCCTGGGGAATGACGGTGCAGTGGGTGAATGACGTTCAGTGCTCGCTTTGGGAGGTGGCCACTTTGTTAGCGGATAATGCCAGTCAGTTAAGGCTGACTGGCATTACTGGCGTGGCCTGGCACTCATAAAAAGTGATTAACGAACCACTAAACCACACAGCGCACTCCATATTGCAAAAAGTGGCGCAAGGAGTGGCTGCGAAGAGCGATCTTAAGCGTATTAAGGCAGTAGCACGGTCGAGCCAGTTGTTTGCCGGCTTTGCAGGGCATCTTGAGCCTTTCCTGCCTCTTGAAGCGGGTAGCGATGTGCTACGTCGATACGAAGTTTGCCGCTTTTGATCATGCCAAAAAAGTCATCACACATCATTTCAAAGCGTTCACGGGTGTCAGCATAGCCGTTCAAACTTGGGCGGGTGACAAACAGCGCGCCTTTTTGGTTCAAGATACCTATATTTACCCCCTCTACGGGGCCAGACGCATTACCAAAGCTGACCATTAGCGAGCGAGGCTTTAGGCAGTCTAACGACATTTCCCAGGTATCTTTTCCTACGGAGTCGTAAACCACATCGCACATTTCGCCATTGGTTAGCTCACGCACTCGCTCTACCACGTTCTCTTCGCTGTAGTTGATCGTTGCCCATGCACCATTGGCCATCGCCAGGTCTGCTTTCTCTTGGGAGCTAACTGTACCAATTAGCTTGACGCCTAGCGCTTTAGCCCACTGGCAGGCAATCGAGCCAACGCCTCCTGCAGCGGCATGAAAAAGAATAGTCTCACCGCCTTTCAGCTCGTAAGTTTGACGCAGCAGATACTGCACGGTTAAGCCTTTCAGCATACTGGCCGCAGCGGTTTCAAAATCAATAAAGTCCGGCAGTTTAATTACTTTAGCCGCTGGCAAGGTATGCATCTCTGCATAAGCACCTAATGGCCCTTGTGCATACGCTACCCGGTCTCCCTCTTTTAGATGGGTAACACCTTCCCCCACAGCATCGACAACCCCGGCACCTTCAGTGCCTAATCCAGAAGGCATAGATGGTGCAGGATAGAGCCCGGTACGAAAGTAGATATCAATAAAATTCAGACCCACCGCTTTATTAGCAATACGCACTTCGCCGCTACCGGGGGCCTTAGACACTGTGTCGACCCACTCCAACACACTTGAATCGCCCGTTTTGGAAAACTGAATACGTTTAGACATCTGGGCAAACTCCTACGGTTAATTATTGGACACACATTAGCTGGCTATCCAACCGCGTTATGCGCCTCAAATCAAGCGATTAGCCAGCCATATAGGACATATTGCTGTCATGCACCCATGCTAGACTATCTGAAGAATGTTAATAGCAATGCTGATTGATTCCTCTAAAACGGACAGACTATGACGCACCCAGCAATCTGTTTGCCTACCCTTATAGCCCACCGCGGATACTCAGCCGCCGCACCTGAAAACACCCTAACGGCAGTGCGTGCCGCGCATCAAGCGGGCACTACTTGGGTGGAATTAGATGTCCAGCTACTGGGCGATGGCACTCCTGTGATCTGGCACGACAGCGATATTAGCCGCTGCTCCGATAGCCGTGGCGACCTGGCTAACCTGACGTGGCAGCATGCGCAACAGCTTGACGTCGGTAGTTGGTTTGGCGATGCGTTTGCAGGTGAAAAAATGGCAAGCTTAGAGGCCATGCTGGCGCTATTGAACGAGCTCAATATGGGGGTGAATTTAGAGATCAAGGTAAACAAAGGCCGAGATCCCATTGCCTTGGTGGATACTGTCTTACCAACTGTATTGGCAACACTGCCCGCCGAACGGCTGATTGTGTCCTCATTTGATGCCAGGGCGTTAGCTCGATGTCGCAGTATCGCACCCAAAGAAGCCCTCGCGCTGGGCGTACTATTTGGCAGCACACCGCCAACCTGGCGTGACCAGTGCCAAGCCATCGACGCCTTTAGTATCCACCCACATTGGCCGCGCTTAAAACACACTCAGGCGGCTGCTATGCGCCGAGATGGCTATGAAATTTTATGCTATACCGCCAACGACCCCAGCGCTTTTGAAAGCCGCTGGGGCTGGGGAGTCGCCAGCGCGATTACTGATGAGCCTGAAGCATTTCAACGCTATTTGAATAATCGACGTCGACACGGTTAAATTCGTCAATACTCACTACTCCACCTAAGGAAAACCATGCACTATCTTGGTGCCCACGTAAGCGCCGCGGGTGGCGCGGATCAAGCAGTGCTCCGTGCGGTAGAAATTGGCGCAAATGGCTTTGCTCTGTTCACCAAAAACCAGCGGCAGTGGAAAGGTAAACCGCTGACCGACGAGGCCATTGCGGCGTTTAAACAGGCCTGTAAAACTCACGGGTTTGGCCCAGAGCAAATTTTACCCCACGACAGTTACCTGATTAACCTAGGCCATCCGGAAGCCGCTGGGCTTGAAAAATCACGCGCGGCGTTTTTAGACGAAATGCAGCGCTGTGAGCAACTCGGTCTCACGTTATTGAACTTCCACCCTGGCAGTCACCTGAACAAAATCAGCGAAACCGACTGTTTGAAACGCATTGCAGACTCCATCAACGAGGCTTTGCTAGCCTCGCAAGGTGTTACGGCAGTGATTGAAAACACCGCTGGGCAAGGCACTAACCTTGGCTGGCGCTTCGAGCATTTAGCGGAGATTATTGCCCACGTCGATGATAAAACCCGTGTTGGCGTTTGTATTGATACCTGTCACGCCTTCGCCGCCGGGTATGACCTCCGTACCGCCGAGGCCACCAAAGCAACATTGGATGAGCTCGGCAAGGTGGTCGGCTTTGAGTATTTACGCGGCATGCATTTAAACGATGCCAAAAGTGCCTTCGCCAGCCGTGTCGACCGCCACCATAGCCTGGGTAAAGGCAACATCGGCCTGGACGCATTCACAACCATCATGCAAGACGAACGCATTCATGACATACCGATGATTCTGGAAACCATCGAACCCGACATTTGGGCTGACGAACTCAACTGGTTACGTGCTCAAGTGCCTGAAGCTGCGCCGGGCAAATAGTGAATCACATCGTGAAAACGTAGCCGCGTCGTAGCACTGTTACGCATGGCGTGGGGGCGGTCGGCAAAAAAACGTAGCCCCTCGCCTACCCGCAGCGTTTGCCAGCGCTCGCCAATGCGCAGCTCCATTTCGCCCTCAACAACGACGATGTGTTCTACCACGCCGCTGGCGTGGGGTGACGACTCGCTGATCGCCCCTGGCGCTAGCTCAATCATAAACATTTCAAAACCCAGCAGCGGGTCATAAGGAAACAGCAGCCGCGCTTGCATCCCGGCACTATCATCGCCCCAAACGGACTCCCAACCATCTCTATGAAGTTCGCCTAACGCAGGTTTGTCACCATCAAAGAGGGTTGAAAACGACACCCTAAAACCGCTTGCGATCTTCCAAAGCGTTGAGATAGTAGGGCTAGACTCACCACGCTCTATCTGCCCCAACATGGCTTTACTTACGCCTGTTTCACCCGCCGTGCGATCCAGGCTCCAGCCACGCTCTTTACGTAATTTCTTGACGGTTCCCGCAATGTGCTCGGCAATGGTATGAGGGTCACTCACTATGCGGTTCTCCATAGAATTTAGTGCGTAGTTTACCTACCCGATTAAAGATGAACACCGGCGACATCAATCTTGTGCGCTATAGCGCACGATGATAGCCTTGCAGCATTGTGCGCTATAACGCATGCCAGCCAATGTAAACGAGGTAATACTATGGAGGCGCCACCTACCCGACAGCCCACAGGAAGCCATAAAACCCCTTTCTGGCGAGACATTAGCCTCTCGGCCGTCACTGCCGGTTTCGTTGCTGTCACCATTGGTTATACAAGCTCAGCGGCCATCATTTTTCAGGCGGCAGCCGCGGCGGGCGCCAGCACTGCGCAAATCAGCTCTTGGCTGTGGGCGCTAGGCATTGGTATGGGCATTACCTCGATAGGGCTATCGCTGCGCTACCGCATGCCTTTATTAACAGCGTGGTCAACGCCAGGAGCAGCATTTTTGGCGACGAACCTACCTGGCATTCCACTTGATGAAGCCATCGGTGCCTTCCTCTTCTCCGCACTGCTTATTACGCTCTGCGGCGTAACAGGGTTATTCGAGCGCTTGATGCGCTATATCCCCAGCGCAATCGCCTCGGCCCTACTGGCAGGTATTCTGCTGCGCTTTGGCCTAGAGCTGTTTAACGTGATGGAAAGCCAATGGCTGCTGCCACTGAGCATGTTAGCCGCTTGGGTAGCCGGCCGGCGCCTATGGCCAACGCTCGCAGTGCCTGGCGTGCTGTTAATCGGCATTGCTATTGCCCTTTGGCAGGGCCAACTTAACGTACACAGCATTCCGCTAGCGCCTACCATCCCCGTGTTCACTGCGCCTAGTTTTTCGCTGACAACGCTGATCAGTATCGGCATCCCCCTATTTGTGATTACTATGGCGACTCAAAATTTACCTGGCGTAGCCGTGCTACGGGCAGCAGGCTATCAGCCAAACAGTTCGCCGCTCATTAGTTGGACAGGGGGAGCAACGCTGTTACTTGCTCCCTTTGGTGGCTATGCATTCAATATGGCAGCCATAAGTGCAGCAGTCTGCATAGGGCCTGATGCCCATGCGAATCCTCTTAAACGCTATACCGCAGGCGTTTCAGCGGGCGTGTTCTATATCGCGATGGGAATTTTTGGCAGCACGGTGACGGGTATTTTCAATGCCCTTCCCAGCGTCCTAGTGATGTCGCTGGCGGGGATAGCGTTACTTGGCACACTAAGTGGTGGGTTAGCGAATGCATTTGAAAATAGCGGGCAACGAGACGCCGCCATTGTTACCTTTTTACTAACCGGCTCTGGCATCACGCTGTTAGGTATCGGCGGCGCATTCTGGGGGCTTGTGGCGGGTTTGGTGGTACTAAAGCTGACCAAGGCTGCAAAGCCTTAGCGGTATGTTGCTCATGCAATAACTATTTATTTAATAACTACTTATGTGATAACAATACGATAAAAAATGCCCCCAGAGCGTTCACTACTGGGCTAATGCCAGTCAGTTAAGCCTGACTGGCATTAGCCGATGGGCTGGTTTTTTTATTTAATAAGTGCCTGACGGTGACTCCATTCCAGCCCTCCGAGCCGCCCTCGTCATTCCCGCAGGCCCTGCCACTTCGTCATTCCCGCAGGCTCTTAGCGGGAATCCATGTTGACCTGGGGTTTCGGGCTACTGCAGGCCAAGGTCAAGGTGGATTCCCGATTACCCCACTCGGGAATGACGGCGCGGTGATTCGGGAATGACGGTGCGGCGACTCCCCCCAAGCCCTCCGTGCCGCCCGCGTCATTCCCCCCAGCCCCTGCCACTTCGTCATTCCCGCAGGTCCTTAGCGGGAATCCATGTTGACCTGGGGTTTCGGGCTGCTGTAGGTCAAGGTGGATTCCCGATTACCCCACTCGGGAATGACGGTGCGGTGATTCGGGAATGACGTACGGTGACTCAGGAATGTCGTGCGGTTTAGGTATTACATCGTGGCGAGGCGCTCTTCATCCAGTACGCCCGACATGCGCACCATGGCTAACGCCTCATCCAGGCTGGCCACTTCTTCCATCATCAATAATTCGTTTGCCAAGCTAATCGGCTGTCCCGCTTTATCTGACAGCAGCTTTTCCAGCGAAGCGACGTCCATAGCGTCGTCTAAGTGGTGAATATCTACCGACGCACTGCTCGCGCTTGGTAAGTAAATAGTGCCATTAGAGAAATCCACGGCATACGCAATTACCCCCGGCACAATAAAAAACAGCAGCCCAACACCATTAGCAATAGCCACCACAGGGTCAACATTACCGCTTAACTGTCCTTTCCGTTCAGGATGAAAAAGCGTCCCACAACCACTTAACGTTACAATGGAGACACCAACAATGGCCCCGGTTAACCAACGGCGTACTGCTTGCTGCATGAAGGTTCCCTCAAAGTTCTAACGTACCGATAGCGGGAGAAGGTGCGGCTGTTTACCCATTGCTATCGAGCCACAAAACTTGGCGAGTTTAACACATTTGCTTACCTGCACACGTCAAGCTGTTAACGTAGGGTTTTGCCGCCAAACTCGCTTAGCCGTACAATGCCGCATTCAACGCTAGTTTAAGCGCTACATTACTAAACGATTAAGCATCACCCCTACCAACAAGGAATGCTCACGCCCATGCGCGCCAGCCAATTATTGATTGCGACATTAAAAGAAACCCCGGCCGACGCTGAAGTCATCAGCCACCAGTTAATGCTGCGCGCCGGTATGATCCGTCGTCTTACCTCTGGCCTCTATACGTGGCTGCCTCTTGGCCTGCGCACGCTGCGTAAGGTTGAGGCCATTGTCCGCGAAGAGATGAACCGTGCCGGCGCTCAGGAAGTATTAATGCCTGCCGTGCAACCAGCAGATCTATGGCAAGAGTCTGGCCGCTGGGAGCAGTACGGTCCGGAATTACTACGCCTGAAAGATCGCCACGAGCGCGACTACTGCGTAGGCCCGACCCACGAAGAAGTCATTACCGATTTGGTACGCAAAGAGATTGCCAGCTACAAGCAACTGCCGATTAATTTTTACCAAATCCAAACCAAGTTCCGTGACGAGATTCGCCCGCGCTTTGGGGTGATGCGCTCTCGCGAATTCATTATGAAGGATGCTTACTCCTTCCACCTGGACGAAGCCTCCCTCAAAGAGACTTACCAGACGATGTACGATGCCTATACGCGCATCTTCACTCGCCTGGGTCTCGATTTCCGCCCCGTGATTGCTGATAACGGCTCGATTGGCGGCACGGGTTCTCACGAATTCCACGTGCTGGCGGAATCCGGCGAAGATGATATCGTGTTCTCTAACGCCTCCGATTACGCCGCTAATATGGAAAAAGCTGAGGCTCTGCCCGCGCCGCTAGGCAGCAACGCCGAGCGTGCAGCCCCCAGCGAAGAGATGCAGCTAGTCGATACGCCCAACGCTAAGACAATTGCCGCTCTGGTAGAGCAGCATGGTCTGCCTATTGAGAAAACCATTAAAACGCTAATGGTGCATGCCGCTGAAGGTGGTTTGATTGCCATGCTAATCCGTGGTGATCATGAGCTGAATGAAGTCAAAGCTGAAAACCTGCCCCAGGTAGCTGCTCCGCTCACCATGGCGAACGAAGAAGAGATCCGTGCCGTGGTTGGCGCTGGCCCAGGCTCACTTGGCCCCGTTGGCCTAAACATGCCGGTCATTATTGATCACAGCGTGGCACTGATGAGCGACTTTGGTGCCGGCGCCAACATCGATGGCAAGCACTACTTCGGCATTAACTGGGAGCGTGATGTGGCGCTGCCCCAAGTTGCCGATCTACGTAACGTTGTCGAAGGTGACCCTTCGCCAGACGGCAAAGGCACGCTGTCTATCAAGCGCGGCATTGAAGTGGGCCACGTCTTCCAGCTTGGGCAAAAGTACTCCGAAGCAATGAACGCGACGGTTCTAGGCGATAACGGCAAAACCAGCCATCCGTGGATGGGCTGCTATGGTATCGGCGTTACCCGCGTAGTCGCTGCTGCCATTGAGCAAAACCACGATGATTCGGGCATTATCTGGCCAAATGCGATCGCACCGTTCCAAGTTGCGTTGGTGCCAATGAATGCCCACAAATCACAGCGTGTGCGCGAAGAGTCCGAACGTCTCTATCAAGCGCTCACCGCTGCCGGATTAGATGTACTGCTCGATGACCGCGACACGCGTCCCGGCGTCAAGTTTGCTGACCTGGAGCTTATGGGTGTGCCCCACCGTTTAGTGATTGGTGATCGCGGCTTGGATAACGGCGAGCTGGAATACAAAGGCCGCAGAGATAGCGAAGCGACCATGGTTGCGGCTGACACCATTGTTGATTTCCTACGCGAAAAAGCAGGGCTACTCAGCGCATAACCGTTTATAACGGCCACACAGCAATAGAACCGCTTCGTGGCCAATAAAAGAGACACTGGCAGGCATCATCAGTTAGGTTGCCTCGCCAGTGCCAGCACTAATCGGCGACAGGCTGCACTAACCCTAGGCTGATCAATTGGCTTAATAAATAACAGATATCCCGTTTGACACTTTGCCTGCTAGCGCCAACAAAAAAAGCCATCAAGGTATCAATAAGTTCATCTTGGCATAGAGCCTCATGCTGCAGCAGCGCCCACACGGCTCTACTCGTCACATTCAAACGATGAATTTCACCGCCCTCTTTAGCAATGACGAATAGCTCTTCACCCAGTGGGAACTCATGCGCCACCGGGCTGATTTGCCACCTGCGCGTGTCGTTTGCTGCCAGTGCCAGTGCCTGATTCTGCTTCAGCGCCTCCGGCACCGTTTGACGACCACACGAATTCATCCCCACACCACCGTCAAGCAACCCATCGCTATCTATCTCAGCGGCCAGCCATGTTGCCGCTTCATAAGCATCTCGGTAACGGATTAAAAAACATGGTAAATCTTTTAAGAGTGGCAAAAAGCGCTCAATCAACGCCTGATCCGACTCATGCTCAGCGAAATTCTGCTGCAACAACTGCCATAATCCATCTCCCGGCTGCAGACGAACCAGCTGTGGCTCACTGAGCGATTCATCACGCTCAATAAGCAGTACGGCGCCTAACGGACAACGCACCCCATGCGATGCCAGCTGCTGCTCGTTTAGCGCCAGATAACCATAGCGATCGTCATGAGGTCCTAGGTGGTCGGCAACAAACTGATGGAACTCCGGTGCAAACGCCTCGGGCAACGGCAAGCGCAATCTAGGTGCAACGCCCAGTGCTATCCCTTCACCACAGCTAGTAAGTGCCAGCACATCGTCGCCGAACACCCGATAACCAGCCGCGGCAAACGCCGCCGTGAGCGTGCTTTTTCCCGATCGATGGCTATTTGGGAATATGAATAGCTGCTGGTTAACCTCTACCGCCCCACAGTGAAGCCCAATATGCTCAGGGTGATAGCGCAGATAAGCCCCTGCTAAATCAGCAATCACGCTACATGCGGTTCCTGCTGGCGTATCTAATAACATACCTCCCGGCAGAGCCGGTGCTTCTTGCCAGTAACCATTAGCATGCCGCCAAACACAAATAGAGGGTGCGCTCTGCTGAAACTCACAGGGCGTTAGCCGCCAACCTGGCATGGCTTGATGAATCACTGGAAGTAGCTGCTCTGCATCAATCAAGCGTATGCACGGGCCAACATTTTCCAGCGCATAATCGACAGCTATCGAGGTGGTAGACACAGCACCTCTCCCTTACCAGCGAGGTAATAAGCGGCTTATGCGAATCTCAATCACAGCGTCTCCATCCCAACGAGAGCGTTGTGGCCGAGCGTAGTAAGGACGAGAATGGCTGGGTTTAGAATAATGGGGTCTTGAATGGCTGTGTCTTGAATGGCTTGGTCTTGAATAGCTATGCCGCCTTGAATAACGCGGCCTCGAATAGCTGGACCGCGAGTAACGTGAACGGGAATGGTGATGTTCACGCGCTTCAGCTTGCCCCATGGAGGACAGCGTCGGGGCCACGTAAAGTGCAGCGGCACCAAGCCCTAAGCTTGCTAGCACTTGACGTCGTGAACGCCGTTTATTCAGCAGGGAATCGGCTTCATTGCTCATATCAGCACTCCGGATTAATCGCTAGAAATGTTATGAAACACTGTTTTAAAAACAATCCTAGCCTCGAAGCGCACAGCAAACTACTGGCTGAGCGTCACTTTCCCATTGTTTACTTTTTTTAACTACACTCAGCGTTTTGTGGAAACATTATGCAGCTGTACTAATTTGCCAACCATTACGACCTGCGCTCTTTACTCGGTAAAGCGCCTTATCAGCAGCTTTATAGGCATCTGAAAGGGTGGCTTCCCCGGCGATAAAACGCGCAGCACCAATACTCAAGGTTACCCTTTCATTATGCGGATGCGTGGGGTGTTTGAAAGCAGCCTGCTCTAAAACAGATGTTAATTGATCACAGTAGCTAATCAACAGCGCGTCATCATCACAAGGCAATACTGCGGCAAACTCATCTCCCCCTAATCGGTACAGTTTTGCCTCTGCTCCCAGCACATATCTCAACAGACTGGCTAGGCGCCGTAACAGTTGATCTCCCTCTGGGTGCCCCAATGAATCGTTATACTGCTTAAAGAAGTCGATATCGACCAAGATTACAGCAAGCGCAGCCCCTTCTTTGGCAACGACATCCTGATGCAACGCACTGCGGTTACCTATCCCCGTCAGCGGATCGCGCATCGCTTGTTGCATCCAAGCGATGGTTTGCTTAGTAGCGCGCTCGGTACGCCGTAACTGACGCTCATGCATTACCCAAAACAGCAGCCCTAGTGCAAAAATCACCATGCTCGAATAGGTAAGGATCTGATTATATCGCCGAGTGCTTTCAGAAAACTCGTTAATTGCCATGCCGCGTAGGTCAAGCTGGTTCATCTCAATGCTCGTTAAACAACCAATTGGGCCCAACAGTTCAGCGGCGGCATCAAACGGTGTCACGGTAGTTTCTTTAAGGCGCTCAGTTAGTAAATTTAGGGTTTCTAAACTTGGCTGGGTACAGCTATACCTTTGACGATATACCTCGACATCAATTAATCCATAGGCGAGATCGAGATTAAGCCTAACCGCTTGTCGCTGTTCTTCGTCCAAGGGCTGCCCGCTTAACAAATGTTGCTGGGCAAGCTGTAAATATCCCCGTGACCGGGTAGCTAATTGCTGCCCTGTCAAATTGCCCGTCTGGCTGAAGTAAGCCTGTATTTCTGGGTATACCCAGCGCGCCTCATAAACAATAATCACCATTAATGCCATAAAACTCATTAGGCTCAATGATAACCACGTTACATAGCGGCGCTTCCTCGTTAAAGGAGCGGGCACTGGCAATGGCACAGCAGGTGGAGAAGGCGGCGGCTCAATGATCACCAACGGGCCTCAATGCTTCGAATCATCCATATCCAGTCGTTGAATTCACGTAGGCTCTTGATATCACGCTGATCATTATAAGCCAGATCAACCAGCCGCAATGGCCCCCGGGAACGCAATGTGAGAGGCTCTCCATCCTCTGCCGTAACCATTAACCACTTCGGATCATCCCAGCCTCCTAACGTCACTTCGTAATCATCCCATGTCGTAAAGTGCAATGCGGGAGGAACTTCGCCAAACTGGTTAATGAGAAAGCGACGGAATTCAAGCCCATGCATTTCTACTTCTCTACCTTGGAAAGGATCAAATACTGGCGAGTTAATCGTAGATTGTTGGCGCAACTCGTTAAGCGAGAGTGCAGTGTTTTTTTCACCATTAATGACGTTTAATGCGTGAGCATAGACCGGAACTGATAGCCAGCTAAGTAATAAAAGAATACCGGCAACACTGGCTTTGGGATAATGATGAGCGCAACAGCGTATGGCAACGATTGAACTAGCAGCATTCATGGCAAATGGCTTCCTTGCGGTACAATGCCTTATTGTGCAACTAGGTACTTTACCAGACGATTAATGCGAATACTCGAAAACATAGTTTTAATTAATAAAAAAAGCCGACCCAAATGGGCCGGCAACAGGAAGCTCGCTGTTAAAAGCAAACTCCCTCCCCTGACGACTGTCACCATAACGGCGTTAATGCTTTTTGCGCTCATCCTTACGGAGATGGTCGCGCACGATAAAGCCTACCCAACCAATCATAAAAGCAATCATTAACGCGACAGTAACTAGACCAAAAATAACAGCATCATCCCAGTACATGGTGATCCCCTCCTGCCGTGATGTATGACGCCATCCTAGTGCGTTAATCGCGGCAGGAAGCTGACCTGGGTCAAGCTTTTCAGCGGGGGTATTTGCGGCCCGTCAGGAATTTGATATGGGTCATTTTTTAGCGCTCAAAACTAGCCGCTAAAGCACTTTTCGATCTTCTACTTTGCTGTGTTCGGTTCCCGGCGGTAGAGGGTGGCCTTTCGCTAGCTCTGCACGGGTTGCTTCACGCACCTCCAGCACGTTGACTTGGTAGCGAAGCGTATGGCCTGCCAACGGATGATTTGTATCGACCGTTACCATGTCCCCATCAATACTCATCACCGTGACAATTTGCGGGCCTGCTTCACCTTCTGTTTGGAAACGACTGCCAGGCTCAAGCGCTGCGCTGCCAAACGACCCACGACTCACCTGCTGCACCAAGTCTTCATTACGGATGCCGTAGGCATCAGCAGGCGCCAGCGTGACACGCAGCTCATCTCCAGCGGCTTTATCTTCAAGCGCGCTCTCTAAACCAGGCAAAATATTATCGTGCCCATGAAGGTACTCTAAGGGCTTATCACGCGCATTGGAGTCATCTAATACGCGGGTACTGCCATCGCTAAGCACATCGCTTAACACGTAGTGTAAAGTGACTACCTGATGGGCTGTAATCGACATTGAAAACTCCTCTCCGGTAAGCTATCGGCTTTGTCATGGATATCAGGCCTAGTTTACCACTGAGCGGTTTTTAGCGGGCCTCGATGCAGACGTTTTCTTTCCTGGAGTGTTAACCAATATGCCCACCCCAACTCCCCAGCGCAGCTGGCTGGATGCGCTTGGTATTTACTGTCGTGCGCCTGTTATCACCATGCTATTTCTAGGTTTTTCTGCAGGCTTACCTTTTTTGCTGGTGTTTTCCACGCTGTCTGCATGGCTACGCAGTGACGGCGTTGAAGTGGCCGCCATTGGTTTCTTCGCTTGGATTGGCATGCTCTATTCAATCAAGTTTTTTTGGGCACCTATCGTTGACCGACTTGCCCTGCCGATCTTAACCCACACGTTTGGCCAGCGGCGTGGCTGGATGCTGCTTGCCCAGGGGATGATTGCGGCAGGGTTGATTGGCTTAGCAGGAGTCAGTCCAGTAGGCAACCTAGGCTGGGTAGCAGCCTTTGCGCTGCTGGTCGCCTTTGGCTCGGCCACCCAGGATATTGCTATTGACGCGTATCGCATCGAATCCGCCGATGACGATGTACAAGCAGCGATGGCCTCTACTTACATTATCGGTTACCGCGGGGGGCTGCTAGCGGCAGGTGCAGGAGCGCTGTATGTGGCATCGGCAATTTCTTGGAACGCAGCGTACCTGTGTATGGCGGCGCTTGTGGGCATTGGCGTACTCACCGTACTAATTCGTCCAGAACCAAAGCGCGCATCGCTGACGGTTCAGCTCATTCATGAACCCAAGGTACGCGCCTTCATTCGTGCCAGCCGTGGCCAACCGAAAGTGTTGCGACGTCTAGGTGCTTGGGTGATTGGTGCCATTGTGTGCCCTTTCACCGACTTCTTCCGCCGCTATGGGGTGAAGGCGTTGGGCATTTTAGTGTTTATCGCGGTGTTCCGGATTAGCGACCTTGCCATGGCCTCTATGGCAAATCCGCTCTACATCGATTTAGGCTTTTCACTGGCCACTATCGCCAACGTGACCAATATTTTTGGTATTGCCATGAGTATTACGGGAGGCATTCTTGGCGGCTTGCTGGTTGCACGCTACGGTATTGGGCCACTGCTGATCATTGGTGCAGGTTTTGTCATGTTGACCAATCTGCTGTTTGCCGCGTTAGCGTTGATAGGCAACCAACTTCCCATGTTGGTCGTCACTATTATTGGCGATAATCTTGCCAATGGCTTAGCCAGCGCCGTCTTTATTGCGTTTCTTTCCAGCTTAACGTCGCGGGCTTATACCGCCACCCAATACGCACTGTTTTCGTCGCTGATGACGTTACCAGGGAAGTTTCTGAGCGGTTTTGGCGGGTTGGTCGTCACCGCTCAGGGGTACGCCACTTTCTTCGTAGTGGCCACCCTGCTCGGCTTACCCGCCATTCTGCTAGCTATCTGGATCAGCCGAGATAAGCAGCTGGTGCCCACCCCAGTGATTGCAGAAGCAAAATAAAGCTAACGGTGGTCAGCCAACCACGCCAGCGCGCCTGGCGTGGTACGCCACTGGTCGCGCATCAAGGTACGATACTGCCACGCTTCCGCACGGGAGCCGGGGTCGACCTGACCATCCGCGTGAGGCATTGAAGGACGCGGGTTCTCAGCACATAACAGTTCAAGCGCATAGCGGTTATGACTGATCACGTCTGCCAATGCAGCTTCCGCGGCATCGTGCTTTTCCAAGCGATACAGCGCCAGCGTACGGCCCATTAATAGCCCCAACTCTAATGAGCCATCATCTTTTTGGGGCTCATCCGTAAGCGCTAGCGCTTCTTCATTGCGGTCATCACGCAGCAATTGGTCGAGTACCAGCTCTCTTAGGCCAAGGCTATCTTCCTGATCTATGGCTAATAATTCTTCAGCCAACTCACGGGAGTGCTGGCGCGCTCCGCGCTCCATACCCACCACCAACGCAAGGCCAGTGCGCAGCAGCATGGCGTTATCGGCATCATCCCAACACAGGTTACCATCACCTGCCGCACGGGCCTGTTCAAGCCAGCGAGAAAGGCGCAGTGCTAGAGGTTCCAGCAGGCTCGGCGCCATCCACGGTAAGCTACCAAAGCGACTGGTCAGTGCTAACGTTACATCTTGCACTACCTGAGGCGCATCCAACCATTCTGGGTGTGCACATAGCTCAGACATCCACTCTATCGCGTTGCCCCAAGGGTCATCGCGAAAGCCCAAGGCGACCTCTTCATCGACCAGGACCTGAAACTGTTCGTGCCAAGCTGCAAACAGGGTTTCTTCACGAGCAGTGGTGGTGTAGTGCAACCTACCGGAATCGGCATCTTGCTTAATGGTAAGCTTCGGTGCGATAGGGAGTGCCGCCAGCAGCGCCTGTAGCGATACGAGTGGCGTCGCCATATCTTCTTCGGCGCTCAGCAACTGATCGGCCAAAGTGGCACCAGGATTTTCAGCCAGCGCGGCCAGGAATTCGAGCTGCTCCTCATCCAAGTCACCCTGACGAACCAAGCGCCGGTACCAGAAGTTAGCTCGCTCTTTAGCCTCGGCTTCATGACCTTCATGCAGCAGCAACATGGCTTCAATATAGGCGAGTGTCGGTGAATCCGGGAGCGCCTGCTGGGCTTTTACGAACGCAGCGCGGGCGCTGTCTAAGTCGTCGTTATCCAGATGCATTAGGCACAACCGCTCAAGCGCCACGCCGCGCAAAAACAGCGGGCCGCGCTCCATAACGTCATCAAGCAGGTCAGCACGCTTGCGGGTAAAACCGCGCTCTTGATAGATATCTAACAGAATTTCAAACGCAGGCTCAGCCTGCTCCGGCAGCCGCGACCAATCACTGCCGTCGAACAGTGACTCAAGAATCTGCATTGAACGACCGGTTTGACCGCTTTCAGCAGCAATTAACCCGGCTTCTAATAACGCCTGGGCTGGTGCTTGCTGGCTTTCCAGCGCCGCTTTCAACGTAGCGCCTTTCCACTCACGTAGGGAAAGCATCCACATCATCTGCTCAGGAATATCCGTGGGGAAGTCAACGCGGTAGCAGCACTGTTTGAATTTACGCCCTGAATCACACCAGCAAGGCTCGTTACGCCCTGGAGTAGCCAACGGCTCATTAGCAAAATTCAGCCGTTCTAGCGGCGTTTGCGACCATAAAATAGGCGCAAGCGCCTGGGCAGTTGCCACATCGCCATTAAACGAATCTGCGCCTTCGGCACGTACCCAGGTCATAAAATCGGGGTAGTGTTCCTGTTTCCTAATTGCCGAGAGTGCCCCAGAGGCAAATCCCAGCAGTTGATCGACCCATACCGCCAGCATTGCCGTCTCCACTGTCTTCAAAACGCGATTGAAAAGCGCAATAGTCTAGCATGACAGGCGGCGCTCCCGCAGCGGCAATTAGTTAGCACTACGCGCCCAGGCTAGCAGTGGCTCGGTGCGGCTATGCATATCAAGACGCGCTTGCAGACGTACTAAGTTCCAGTAGTGCCCATTCAGTGCCCGAGAAAGCAGTAAGGTATCCGCAGGCGGTTGCAGGCGATCCATGGCAGCCCACACTTTTGGCGTTAGCTCACGCAGGCGGCGGTGTACCCGCACGTCGCTGAAGTCCTGCTCGCCAGGGAAAAATAGTGGTGACACACACTCAGCGGATTCTCGATAAAGCGCCAGCGGCGCGCCCTGCCCCTGGCGGCCGCCCATTTTCATTAACGCCTCATCCATTGCCATCGGGTCTTGCGCCAAGGTGGCGTCTAATAGCTGCATCATGGCTTTTAGGCGCGCGTCGGGCACGGGAATTACTGCACCAAAATCGTAGATGATCAGGCGACCTTCCGCATCCGCCGCGAAGTTACCGGCGTGGGGGTCGGCATGCAGCTCACCATAGGTAAACAGCTCCTCGGTAATCCAATCAGCCAACGCCACGGCCACTTTCTGACGAGTGCCATCATCGGTGCTTTCTAAATCCCGCAGTGGTGTACCATCTACAAAGCGCATAGCCAGGACGTGCTGGCCAGATAACTCAAACAGTGGCTCGGGTATGACCAACCGAGGATTATCCTGATACCGCTCGCGATAGCGAGCCAGCGCCCGTGCTTCGGCGTGATAATCCAACTCTTCACGCAGCCCCGCCGCCAACTCTTCAAACAGCGCATCCAAACGCGCTTGAGGCACTTTAAACCAGCGACCCAAGCTCATGATCCGCTTGACCTGCTTAAGATCGCTTTCCAACACATCCGCAAGCCCAGGGTACTGCACTTTCAGCACCACGGTTTCACCTGTATGGGTGACCGCTTTATGCACCTGCCCCATGGAAGCGCTGGCAAACGGGCGCTCCTCTATAGCGCTAAAGTACTGGTCAATATCACCGTATTGCAGCACCAACGCTTCATGGATACGTGGCCAAGGCATTGGCTCTGCTTGACGCTGCAAGCGAGCAAGCTCATTAGCCAGGTCGGGGGGCAGCAGGTCATCCCACTGGGACATAATTTGCGCCAGCTTCATGGCCGGACCTTTCAGTTCCGAAAGCCCTTCAAACAGCGCTTCACCCAGCGCCCGCCAATCCGCTTGGCCACCTAGACGAGTTTTCAGCAGCACCCCGCCAGTGCGGGCACCCAGCCCCAATAAACGTCGTGTTCTGCCGCGTTCGCGCATGGAAATCGCCCCATTAATTACTTTTTGACAGCTTACTTAATTCGTTAATTTTATACAAAAACTATACACAACAATAAATGCATCCATTTACAAAACAACTCACTAGCCATCTAACACCCAAGCTAGACGCTAACCTGTTGCAGGTTCTGCTAAGATGGCAACTTGTTGTTACCAGACAGGGCTAGACACTGTATGCGTTTGATTATCGCCGAGAAACCCAGCCTTGCACGGGCCATAGCCGACGCGCTGCCCGGCAGCGCAAAACGCCAGGATGGCGCTATGGTCTGCGGCGACACCACCGTCACTTGGTGCCTAGGCCACTTGCTAGAACAAGCCCCGCCCGAAGCTTACGACCCTGCCGATAAACAGTGGCGCCTGGATCGGCTGCCCATTGTGCCGCAGCAGTGGAAACTGATGCCGCGCCCCAAGGCACGCGGGCAACTGGCAGTGATTCGCAAGCTGATAAAGCAGGCCACTAGCGTGGTGCACGCTGGCGATCCAGACCGCGAAGGCCAGCTACTGGTGCAGGAAGTAATTGAGTACATGAAGTATCGCGGCCCTGTTCAGAGGCTGCTGATCAGCGACCTTAACAAACCCGCCGTGAGCCGAGCACTTGCCAAGCTGCGCTCTAATATGGAATTCCAGCCGCTGTTTCAAGCGGCCCAGGCGCGCTCGCGTGCTGACTGGCTTTACGGTATTAATTTAACCCGCGCCTGGACACTCACCGGCCGACAAGCGGGACATGACGGCGTGCTTTCTGTTGGCCGTGTGCAAACACCGGTACTCGGGTTGATCGTGCGCCGCGACAATGCCATTCGTGATTTCAAGCCTCACCCGTTCTACCCGCTTTGGGTGGATTTGCAGGTGGCTCAAGGCCAGCTGCGCGCCTGGTGGGCGCCTAAAGAGCACCAGCCCTTAGATGAGCAAGGGCGGCTGGTTGATCGCGCTCCCGCCGATGCCTTAGCAGCACAGCTTCCCGGCGCACGGGGCACTCTAACCATGCTCGATCAACAGGAAAAGCGCCAAGCGCCGCCGCTCCCCTATTCGCTTTCCGCGTTACAAGTAGATGCCGCGCGTCGTCACGGGCTCTCCGCACAGATGGTGCTGGATATTTGCCAGCGGCTTTATGAACAGCACAAGCTAATTACCTACCCCCGCTCCGACTGTCGCTACCTGCCCGAAGAGCATCTAGCGCTGGCCCAGGGTAGTTTAAGTAGCGCCTGCCAGAACGACGCTACGCTGCGTCAATGGCTGAACGGTGCTGACTTTACCCTGCGCTCAAAAGCCTGGAACGACAAACAGGTCGGCGCACACCATGCCCTAGCGCCCACCGGCAAGCCCGCAGATTTTAGCCAACTCTCCGCTACCGAAGGCCATGTGTTGCGGTTGATTGTGCGTAATGTGATGGCGCAGTTTTATCGGCCACTGCGCACCTTTGAGGTGAAAGCAGAGTTCACCCTATTGGATGAAGCGTTTCGTGCCCGTGGCCAGAGCATTCTTGATCACGGTTGGAAGCCACTCTTCACCACCCGCGACGAAACTCCACCACTGCCGCCGCTTACCCAAGGGGAAGCCTGCCAAGCGCTTGGCGCAAGCGTTGAGGAGAAGCAAACCCGCCCGCCGGAACCATTCACTGATGCCAGCTTGATTAAAGCGATGATGAACATTGGCCGCTACGTGGATGACCCCAACGTGCGTCGCACGCTGCGTGACACCGATGGCCTTGGCACCGAAGCAACCCGCGCAGGCATTATTGAAACGCTGGTACAGCGTGGCTACTTGGTGCGCCAGCAAAAAGCCCTGCGTGCCACCAAACTCGGCTGCGCACTGATTGCCGCTTTGCCAAGCGCCGTAAGCACGCCAGAACGCACCGCCCTTTGGGAGCAGCGGCTTCGGGCGATCTCAGAACTGCAGGATGACCCCGGCGCGTTTCAGCAAGCACTCTTGGATGATCTACGTGGCCTGCTCACCCACAGCGATGCCGCCAAGCTGAGACACAGCCTACAGACCGCTCAAGGTGAAGCCGGAGGCCCGGCGAAACGCACAGCCAAGCCAAGAAAAAGTTATTCGAAAAGGAAAAGTAGCGGGGCCAGGAAGAAGATGAGCTGATGAGTATTTAATCCGTGCGTAGCGCTTAACTTTGTGTTGAACAGCCAGCAGGCAGCTTAGCATTATTTATAGTTACCACACGCAAGATAACGGTATAAAATTTATTCCATTATCTCAGTCCGATAACGAGCACAGCCCACCCGGCACTGCCAATACCCAATCACGAATAGCCAGAACCGTCGGATCATGCCGTCGGCTTTCTGGGTAAACCAAAAAGAACGGCTTGCCTTCAAATTCCGGGCCAAAGGGCTGCACCAAGCGCCCCTCCTCCAACTCATCTTGAATCAACTGACGACTCATCAGCGCCACCCCCTGCGCACCAACAGCGGCCGAAATAACGTGGGTTTCATCAGAAAAAACCAATCCGGCACTCACGTCCAGTCCAGGAACTTTGGCCGACTTCTGCCAAACGCTCCAATCCAGTGGCGAAGACACCGCCCCTGGACTGCGAAAATGGATAAGCGAGTGCCCAGGTAGCTGCGCTATATCGTGCAAGTTTAGGTAGGGACTACACGCTGGGATAAAGGTGTTATCCAACAGTTTCTCTGCTACCAATCCAGGCCAACGGCCATCGCCATAACGAACGGCAAGGTCCGCCGTCACCCCGTCCAGAGCAACCGGCTCATGTGTCGCGTGGATACGCAGATCAATATCGGGATGCGCGTCACGCAGCATACATACCCAAGGTAGTAACCAACGCACCGCAATAGCTGGCGTTGTAGACAGCGTAATGGTTTGGCGAACAGGTACAGCGCTTAATCGCTCGACCGCACTACTGATACTGTCAAAGGCTGTTTCCAGCACTTGCTGAAGTTCACGGCCCTGAGCGGTCAGCTCCAATTGACGCGGCTTACGCAGAAAGAGAGGGACACCCAGCGCCTCTTCAAGCCCCCGGACCTGATGACTAATAGCGGTAGCGGTAACCGACAGCTCCTGTGCAGCCTGCTTGGCGCTTTCATGGCGAGCAGCCGCTTCAAAAGCGCGAAGCGACGAAAGAGAGGGCAACCGACGATGACCCATAAATGAATTCACCTCATCTATAACAGCAAGAAAAGATCGTTTGTTTGGGCTTGTATGAGCAGACTAAGCTGAGCCCGTTGTTAATCATAGATGAGTTCAGCTCAGATTAGGAGGCTATTACCATGGCACATATACTGCAAATAGACGCTAGCGCTCGGCCCGGTATTGCTGGAAAAGATAACCACGGCTCTCACAGCCGCCATTTGACCCATCAGTTTGTCAGTCAGTGGCAATTTGGCCGACCGCAAGACACGCTTACCTATCGCGATATAGGCCAAAACCCGCCATCTATTATTAGCCATGATTGGATTGCGTCTGCCTTCACCCCCGCAGAGCGTCGAGAAAACTGGATGGAGGAGACACTGACAGAGAGTGATCAACTGATTGATGAATTAATTGCCGCTGACATTGTGGTGATTGGAACGCCGCTCTACAACTTCGGCATGCCTGCTGCCCTGAAAGCTTGGATTGACCAAGTCGTGCGGCCCGGCCGAACAGTCGATATCGATGAGTCGAATCAGATCGAACCCTATATACCTAAGCTCGCAGATCGCGAGAGGCATGCTGTTGTTCTTACCGCCAGTGGCGGAATAGGCTTCGACCCAGGTGGTGAGGAGTTATAGTCAAATCTGGTGGATGGCAGTCAGGCGGCAGTCCTGTCTGATTGATCGTTTACCTGCTCCCCATCCTGAAACCGGACGTTGTTCACGACCAGCTCCAGCTTGCTGAACCCCTTGATGC
>Ga0208301_1000014_pt1 | contig 110373 bp, 93 predicted proteins | sample 25BtaG_FD_184100 | JGI IMG/M metagenome (GOLD analysis project Ga0208301, IMG submission 184100) | Marine viral communities from Cariaco Basin, Caribbean Sea - 25B_WHOI_OMZ_CsCl (SPAdes) (version 2) | ecosystem: Environmental > Aquatic > Marine > Oceanic | place: Caribbean Sea: Cariaco Basin...
TGGACCTGCTGCCCGGTCGCCAGCAGGACGCGGTGACGAGGCGCCTCATGAGCATGACCGAGCGCCACCAGGTCGAGATCGTCAGCATGGATATGTGGAAACCCTACCGCCGTGCTGTCCAGGCGGTGCTGCCGCAGGCTCGCATTGTGGTCGATAAGTTCCACGTCGTGCGAATGGCCAACGAGGCCTTGGAAAAGGTCCGCAAGGGGCTCAGGAAAAAGCTGACGTCCAACCAGCGCCGAACCCCGGAAGATCCTGCTGAAGCGCGCTCACGATGTCTCAGATCGCGAACGGCTCATCATGGAGACCTGGACAGGGGCATTCCCCCAGCTCTTGGCGGCCTACGAGCACAAGGAGCGGTTCTTCCACATCTGGGACGCCACAACCCGGCGTGACGCCGAGAAGGCGCTGACTGCCTGGATTGACGACATCCCACAGGGGCAAAAGGAGGTCTGGAAAGATCTCGTCAGTGCTATCAGTGGCTGGCATGAGGAGATGCTGACCTACTTCGAGACCGACATCCCGATCACCAACGCCTTCACGGAGTCAATCAACCGGCTGGCCAAGGATAAGAACCGCGATGGCCGTGGCTACTCATTCGAGGTGATGCGGGCCCGGATGCTCTACACCACCAAGCACAAGAAGAAGGTGCCGCAGACCAAGGAATCCCCCTTCCTGGGCAAGGCCACCATGACCTACAGCATGGGTCTTCCCGAGCCTGAGAAAAACTACGGCGTCGATCTATCAACCTTCTGGAAGAGTTAAGGGTTCGAAGGAGCAAGGGGCTCCATCTACCACTTAATCCGGATACCCGTTTTATGTTAAGAGGACACTAATCAATTTAAATGACAGGGTAATGACGAGCACCCTACTGTTAGGTGAACGCTCATTAGTAAGCGCCCCCCGCCTTTAAAGGCGATGGGTTGAGCATCTGCATGGTGGCTAGGGCAAGGTTGGGAGTGACGGTTGTGGGAGTTAGTCAAACCTGCTAAATTAATGCTAATAGTTATCATTAGCACAGGAAATAACCTCTCATGCAGCCCAGGAAAAAAGACGTTCCGCCAGAAGGCTCGCCTGGCGCATCTCGCGAAGTAACCAGTCAGGCGCTGCTTGATCAAGACGGTCAGTTGGTTATTCACCATGAACAGCGACGCTATGTGCTGCGCCGCACGAAAAGCGGCAAGCTGATCTTAACGGCGTAAGCCTTTTAAAATAATCACTTACCTACTACTAACCCTTTTAGCCAGCCAGGTAGCCCATCGCACCCAGCCAGCAACATTATCCATCACTTTCTGCTGGAACTGTCTGGCCCATGAAACCAACTCACACGTTAGGCTTTTGCCTTACCTTACTCCCTCTTTTGCCTGCCAACGCCAACGACTCAGACTTAGCCCCGCTAACAGTCACCGGTACCCGAGCACCGACGGACCTGTCCCGCGCACCGCTGATTATCGACATCATCGACCACCAAGACGCAACGCTTGCCACCGCGAGTCGCGTTGAAGACGTGCTGAGCCGCCAGCCTGGCCTGCATGTGGCTGGCCAAGGACGCCGTAACGGTCAAACACTGAGTATGCGTGGCTTTGGCAGAAACGGCATACTGGTGCGCTTGGACGGCGTTCGCCAGGATATTTCCACCGGCCATGTGGGCAACTTCTTCCTCGACCCAGCGCTGATTCAAGAAGTGCAGATTGCCCGTGGCTCGCTTTCCAGTCTGTACGGTAGCAATGCCATGGGCGGCGTTGTTAGCTTTACCAGTGTCGAGGCCAGCGACCTATTAGCCCCAGGCGAAGATAGCGGTGTACGTCTTTCCCTAGGTGGGGCGACGGCTAACGACGAGCTACGCGGCAGCCTAACGGCATTTGGCCGCCGCAACACGGCTAATGGGCAAGTGGACGGGCTGTTTTCTGTGGGCCGCAGCGAGTCCGGCGATATTCGTCGCGCGGGCGGTGATGAAGCAGTAGAAGATGCCAGCCTCAATAGCCTGCTTTTGAAGGGCGGCTGGGAACCAAGCGACGACCAACGGGTGTTTATTAGCTGGCAGCACTATGATGAGCGCGCCACCCAACCCGCTAATCCGCAGCAGCTATCAACCAGCGCTAGCAACCCATTACGCGACCGTGATGTTGAGAGTAATAACGTACAACTTGGCCACCGCTGGCAACCGAGTGGTGCCACTGAAATCACCTCTCAGCTTTCCTTTAGCCAGCAGGATATCGACGAACCACAGGCTAACCGTACTCTTGAGCGAGTCGGCCTACAAAGCGATGGCTATCACAGCATCGACCATGGCTGGCTTTCACAAACACTGGTGTTTGGCGCTGAGCTGGAGCAGGCCCGCCAACGGCCTAACGGTGAAGCGAATGGTTTCCCGAAGGCTGATATCGATACTCAGTCAGCCTATCTTGACACCACCCTTACCGCGGGCCGCTATTTAGCTGAGGGCGGTGCGGGGCAGTTTGACGTCGGCATTGGCGCGCGCTATGACCGCTATGATGCCAGTGGTCAAAACGATGCCGACAGCGTGCACGACCAAGTGTCGCCGCGCTTTCGTCTTGCCTGGCGACCCGATGACACCTTAATGCTGTTCTCCGGCTACGCCGAAGCCTTCCGCGCCCCCAGCCTTTCCGAGCTTTACGCCAACGAGCGTCACTTTGCCGGGTTCTGCGCTGGGCCATCTTTCTGCACGCCCGACAACTACTGGATTCCCAACCCGAACCTGTCGCCTGAAACCAGCCGCACCTGGGAAAGCGGAGTGGTGTGGCACCAAGGCGACTGGCAGGCACGCGCCAGCTACTTTGACACTCGTGCAGACGACTTCATCGACACCCAGGTCGATATCATGGCGGGCACCACTCAGGCCGTAAACGTGCAGCGTGCCCAGCTATGGGGCTATGACGCTCGACTTACTTGGCAACCTAGCGCATTCCCGCTACTAACCAGCTTTGTAGGTCTTTCCGAGGTATCCGGCAAAGATCGCGATAGTGGTGAGGCTCTGGGTAGCCAAACACCGCTGGAAATGACCCTGGGCAGTGATGTTGCGCTTTATAACAACGCTGTACGGATCGGCTGGCAAGGCCGCTTTGCCCAGGCGTTCGACAAACAGGGCGGCGATGAACGCCTACCAGGCTATGGGCTGCACGATATCCATCTTGCCTGGCAAATCACTCCCGCTATTGATACCGCGCTGCGCCTCGCCAACCTCGGCGACAAAGTGTGGTATCGGCCCGATGGCAGTCTGGGCGACGGACGTAGCCTGTTCGCCACCCTCAACTGGCAGTGGTAACTCCTTGCAATGTTAAGCCTAGAGGTGACGTATGATTGAGTCCCAGCAGATCGCAATTCTCGAAGCCTTTGACGCAGCACGAGCGGCACAGCCTCGCCTGCCAGCGATTGATATTGCCGAGCGCTTATCAATTAGTGAAGGCGAACTTCAGGCCGCGCGCTTAGGCCGTGACGTATGGACCCTGCCCCTCACGCCGAAAGACCTTGCTGCTCGCTTCCCCCTATTAGGCCGAGTCAAAGCGCTCACCCGCTCCCGTTTAGCCGTGCTTGAGCAAACCGGTGATTACCCTGACCTGGACGGCGGGCCGCAAACCGGCTTGCTGCTTGACCCAGGCGGCCTAGATTTACGGTTGCTGTACTCCCACTGGCACTGGGCTTGCCTAATTCGTGACCCCATGCCCACGGAGAACGAGCAAGGCCAGTGGCGCTGGAGCCTGCAAATTTTCAATCAGCATGGCTGCGCCATTCACAAAAGCTTTGCGCTGGAAAATCCGCTGCCCCGCCCATGGGGCGCATTAGCCGCTCTAGGCACCCTAGATACTCCTGCGTTTACCCAAAGCGTGCCTCGCTTAAAGCGTGCGCTTCCTGAAGCGCCGACACTCGCCAGCGAGTGGGCGGCGATGCGCGATGTGCACCAATTTTTCGCCCTGCTCCAGCGCCACCATCTAGAGCGCGTTGAAGCCAACCAGCTAATGGAAGGCCGTTATACCCGCGCGCTGCCCGTCGATGCCTTGGAAAATCTGTTAACCAAAGCCAGTCAGCGCGCACTGCCACTGATGCTGTTCGTAGCCAGTCCTGGCTGTGTGCAAATTCGCACGGGCACGCTACCTGAACCTCAGCGCGCCCGCGGCTGGCTGAACCTGTTTGGCGAGCAGTTCACGCTGCACCTTAATGACACTGCCATTGAGCAAGTGTGGCAGGTCAGCAAGCCTAACCGCGACGGTGGCGTCACCAGTGTAGAAGCCTTTGATGCCGAGGGTTCATTGGTGCTGCAAATTTACGCCGAGCGCCAGGAAGGTCGCGTGGAGCGTCCAGAGTGGCGGCAGTTGCTAAATGAGCTTGGTAGTCAAGAGGCCGTGGCATGAGCGCCTCACGCTTCGCACGCCGCTCGCTTGCCGCGCTACTGATTGGCTGGTTAACCACTGGCGGGGCACTAGCCAACGAACGCTGGGTCATACTGGGCGGTGATATCGCTGAAACCATCGCCGCGCTTGACGCGGATATCGAGGTCGTCGCCCGCGACGATACGGTGCTCCATCCACCAGCAATGGCCGCACTGCCTTCGGTCGGCTACCTGCGCCAGCTGTCGGCAGAGAGCGTCCTCTCCGTTGCGCCGGATCGTGTGTTAGCTGCGGGGCATTCCGGCCCGAAGGAAGTGTTGGAACAGCTAGAGGCTGTCGGCGTAACGGTTGATGTGATTGACGCGCCCCCCTCACTTAAAGCGATTCCTGAAAAAGTCCAATCTGTCGCGCGATTAACAGAGCGTGACGACGCAGGTGAGCGCCTAGCCGCCGTCTTAACGGATAAGCTAGAGCGGCTGGCCAACTTGCCCGCCCTGCCTTCGATCCGTGCGATGTTTATCATGCAGCATAGCGGCTTAACCCCACGTGCAGCCGGGAGCAATACGGCGGCGCACACTGCGCTTGAAGCGGTGGGGCTGGAAAATGCCTTTGCCGAGATGCAGGGCTACCACAGCGTGGGTGCCGAAGCTCTGGCCAAGGAAGCTCCCGCGCTAGTGATTATGTCCCAACGTGGGTTAGACGCGCTAGGCGGTGAAAATGCGCTTTGGCAGTTACCGGGCATGCGCTTAACGCCCGCAGGGCGCGAACAGCGGCTTATGGTGATTGATGATCAGGCACTGCTCGGCTTTGGCCCCCGCACGCCTGACCAACTACTCACCTTGCGCCAGGACATTGAAGCGCTGCTTGGCACAGAGCAGGCTAGCCGATGATCACCAGCGCTTTCCATGATCGCTATCGTCTCTTATTACCGCTTAGCCGAACAGCACGGGTGTTAAGCGGCCTTACCCTGGCGTTATTGGTCGCCCTTGGCTGGGGTGCTGCTTCAGGCGCATTAGGCGTGTCACCCTGGGCAATCATCCATAGCAGCGCAGATGAACTCAGTGTCCAAGTGTGGTGGCAACTACGCCTACCGCGGCTACTCTTGGGGGTTGCCGTGGGAGCGATGCTGGCGGGCAGTGGCGCTGCTATGCAGGGGTTATTTAGAAATCCACTAGCCGACCCAACGCTATTAGGCCTTGCCAGTGGTGCAGGGCTATTTGTAGCGCTTTGGATTGTGCTATTTCAGGGCAGCGCTGCTGGTAGCCTCTATGGCCAGTTTGCAGCGGGCTTTCTCGGTGCGCTTAGCGTTTGCTTAGTGGTGTTTGGCATTGCCAAGCGCCAAGGGGGTGGCAGTGCTGCCGTCATGTCACTGCTACTAGCAGGTTTGGCAATCAACACGTTAGCAGGCGCTGGAGGCGGCATACTGGCGTTTATTGCCAGCGACGAGCAACTTCGTCAGCTCAGCTTATGGGGAATGGGCACGCTTACCAACGCTCTGTGGCGCACCACAGCCGTAGCCCTTGCCCTGATTGCTGTTGCCCTATGGCTGTTAATACGCAGCGCTCGAGAGCTTGACCTACTTCAGTTGGGCGAATCTACCGCCCATGCAGCAGGCCTGGACGCGACGCGTTTAAAACGCCGCGTGGTCGTTGCTACCTCGCTGGGTGTAGGGCTGTGCGTCGCGCTTACCGGCGTGATTGGCTTTCTTGGTTTGCTCGTCCCCCACTGCCTGCGACTGTGGCTCGGGCCTGGCCATCGCCTGCTGCTTCCCGCCTCGATGTTAGGCGGTGCACTACTGCTAGTGGTGGCCGATACCCTGGCGCGCACCCTCGGTGCCCCTGCCGAAATTCCCGTCGGCCTGTTAACCAGCCTACTGGGCGGCCCCTATTTTCTTTACCTGCTAATGCGTCGGAACCGGGCATGCTAACCCTACACCAGGCGGGTTTTACCACCACGCCCTCAATCGCGCCGCTGGACGGCACTCTGCGCCCTGGTGAGCTACTCGCCATTGTTGGTCCCAATGGCGCGGGTAAAAGCACGCTACTTAGTATGCTGTCGGGATTTCGCCCCTGTGAACAGGGCGAGCTACATCTGGACGGAAAACGCCTGAGTGAGTGGCCAATCAGCGAGCTTGCCAATCGTCGGGCGTTGGTTGCCCAGCAAGAGCTGCCCGACTTTGATTGGCAGCTCGCCGAGCTGGTGGGCTTAGGCAGCAACCCCAGCAGCGCACTGATTGCGGAACTGCTGCATGATCTAGATCTGATCCATTTAGCTAAACGCAGCGTGCTTTCACTCTCTGGCGGCGAACGCCAACGGGTAATGATTGCACGAGGTGCCTGCCAGCTACTCTCACGGCGCTCTCCTAGCGCTAAAGATGGCGGGCTTTTACTGCTGGACGAACCTACCAACGCACTCGACATCGGCCAGCAACAGCGCTTAATGCGCCAACTGCGCGCCTGGGCAGAACGGCACCAGATGGCGATTGTCTGCGTGCTCCACGACCTCAATCTCGCCAGCACCTACGCCGACCGAGTATGGCTGTTACATCAAGGTCAGCGGATTGCTCACGGCTCGCCCGCCCTAGTGCTTGCCCCCGCCACCATCGCCAAGGTTTATGACGTAGAGCTGCTGCCTATCAGTAGCGGTAACGCTACAGCTCCCCTTCTCGCCCTAACGCCTTAAGCTAACTGTCAGCAGCCAACAAACGCTATCCCGCAGAGTGGCAAAGCCTTCATATAAGTCCATACTTATCCATACGTAACGGGCAATATATGCATTACCGTGTGCCAATCGGGGAGCAAGAATGAGACTGATCAGCCTCATGTGGGTAATGCTGGCAGGGGTGAGTTTCAGCATCGGCGTATTAGGCATTTTTCTGCCTCTATTGCCGACCACCGTGTTTATGCTAATAGCGATTTACTGTGCCTCAAGGGGGTCGCCACGCTTTGAAGCCTGGATTCGCTCCCGCCACTATGTCGGGCCGCTGCTGGTTACTTGGGAACAAGAGCGCGCCATCCCCAAGCGCGCTAAAATTGTTGCCGTTTGCACAATAGCAGTGAGCGCGATAATTATCGTTTGGTCACTTGGCCCTGGTTGGTTAAGCGGGTCGGTAGTGGCTCTACTGATGCTGATTGCACTTTGGTTGGCGACCCGGCCAGAGCCTTCGTCTCATAGCTAATGTGACTTATAGTTCATCGTTTAGTGAGGTGATCGCCACTTCCAGCTGTAGAGCTGCTTGGGCTTGATATGGGCTGGTATATCGTGTGCTTGCATCCACAATACCGCCATAGCTTTCAACCCTACCTGTCTATAACATTCATAAAGCGAGCCGCCAGGAGTTTGCACTTCTTTAACACTAAGCTTTTAACACTAAGCTTCCAATAAGGACGGACTCTATGCGCGATGAGGACAAATACACAAATTCAGAGGAGCAACTGCTCTATCTTCAAAAACGGTTAGATGAGGAAGATACCGCCGCTCTAAGCGAACTGTTTACTGAACTCGATATTTTATCGATTGCGCGCACGCTCGAGTCTTTCCCAACCAAAACTCGCGACCGATTGTGGGAGTACATTCCTGAGGCACTGCTCGGCGAAGTACTCGCCGAAGTCGATGAAGATATTCGTGCCGACTATATTGAAGACCTTTCTGCCAGCGATGTAGAGCAAATCGTAAAAGGCCTTGATGCTCAGGAAGTAGCTGAAGTTCTCGACGTCGCCGACGAACAGATCAAAACAACTGTCTATGCCAGCCTAGATCAGGAGATCCGCGCCCAGGTTGAGAACCTGCACTCCTATGAAGATGACGTGGTTGGGCGTTACATGGACCCAGAAACGGTCAATGTAAAACAGGGCGTATCGCTGGAAGCCGTACAGCGCTATATCCGTATTCATCAGCTATTGGATGATGAGTCGCAACAAATCATGGTGACCGATAAGGATAAACGCCTGTTGGGCACGCTGACGCTGATTGACCTCGTCAAACAACCGCAGGAGAGCGTCGTTGATGAGTACATGGTTGCCCCCTTCACACTCAATGACCAGATGAAGGTAAACGAGGCCGCCGCACTGCTCCGCTCTAAAGAGCTGCCTTTTGTCCCGGTTTGCGATAGTGACGGCCTGTTAGTGGGCCAGTTGAACGCCGCTGATGTATTAGAAATCACCCAAGATGACGCTGATATGACGTTAAAGCACATGTCGGGCGTCAGCGACGAAGAAGAAGTCTTCACTCCGATACTGCGCAGCGCAAAGAGCCGTGGCATCTGGCTAGGCATTAACCTGCTCACGGCCTTTTTAGCAGCTTTTGTGATTGGACAGTTTGAAGAGGTGCTGGATCAAATTGTAGCGCTAGCCATCCTGATGCCAGTGGTCGCGAGTATGGGCGGAATTGCGGGCAGCCAAACCCTCACGGTGGTGATCCGCGGTTTAGCGCTGGGGCAAATTGCCGGTAACAACAAACAGTGGCTCTATAACAAGGAGCTGTGGGTGGGGATGAGTAACGGCTTGGTGTGGGCACTCGTGGTTGGTGGAATTTCTTATTTGTGGTTCGGCGATCCGCTGATTACGTTGGTGATTACGCTGGCCATCTTTGTGAATATGAGCCTAGCGAACTTATCAGGCGTGCTAATTCCCTTAGTGTTGAAAAGGTTACAAATAGACCCCGCATTATCAGGTGCCGTCATCTTAACCACCGTTACGGATGTGGTCGGCTTTATGTCGTTCCTGGGGTTAGCTACGCTGATTATTTTGTGATCAGAAGGCACCCACTGACGCTGAACCTGCCGTTTCAATGCCAGTGGGCCTGCTTTAATAGCTAATCACGTGAAAATAGCTCAATGATTTAGCTGTGTAACTTTATACAGCTACCCACATACCTTGTTTATCTGAGGACTCAATCGCATCTATCAAGCGATTCACCCGTGCGGCTGCGCGAAAATCCGGATAGAGGGGACGATGGTTGATGATCCCCTCCACCAAATCGCGCACCTCGATAATCTTCTGATCGTTATAGCCTAGACCATGCCCCGGCGCGGGGCTGAACGCGGCATAGTCGGGGTGTTCCGGGCCTGCTAACAGCGTGGTGAAGCCGCGCCTGCCATGGGCGTCGCCGTGGCGATACAACTGCAGCTCGCTCATGCGCTCTTGATCAAACACAATGGCGCCTTTGGTGCCCGTTAGCGTGTAGGCCAAGCCCATTTTGCGACCAGCCGCCACCCGAGACGTTTCGATATTGCCGATTAATCCTTTATCAAACCGCAGCATAGCCTGGGCCTGATCATCATTTTCTACCGCGGCCATACCGCTGCCGTCGGCACTAGGCCGAGTGGGGATGACAGTCTGTAGCTGACCGCAAACCTCGCTAATCCGCTGCCCGGTTAAAAACTCGGCCATATTAAGGATATGCGACCCCACATCGCCTAATGCACCGGCGCCTGCAGTAGCGCGCTTGGTATGCCAGTCGTGGGGCTTGTGCGGGTCGAGCAGGTAATCCTCGTTGTGCCGCCCACGAAAGTGGATCAGCTCGCCAATGTCACCGCTGGCGACAATCTGACGAGCCAACTGGGTGGCGGAATTGCGAATGTAGTTAAAGCCCACCAGGGTTTTGACGCCCGCCTTTTCAGCCGCGTTAACCATCTCGTCGGCGTCTGCCGTGCTCAGCGCCAGCGGTTTTTCGGCGTAAACATGCTTGCCAGCGGCAATGGCGGCCAGCGCCATCTCTTTATGTAGAAAGTTAGGCGCGCAGATATCCACCACATCCACGTCACTATCGGCTACCAGGGCGCGCCAGTCATCGGTGGCGCGGGCGAATCCCCAGGCCCGCGCTCGGCTCTCCGCAGTGGCAAGGTCAACGTCCGCCAGCAGCTCGCAAACGGGTTTGGCGGGTAACTCAAAAACACTGGGCGCTGCATTAAAGGCGATGGCGTGGGCTTTGCCCATAAAACCGGTGCCGATGAGGCCAATCTTAAGGGTTTTCATTGTGATTATCCCTGTTGGAAAACAGTAACGCCGGGCTGGGCCCGGCGTTGAATGGTGTCGTGCCCCGTAGCCTGTTTACATGGTCGGCATGGTGAAGTGGTTGGTCTCTTCACGGATGCCGCTGGGCCAGCGCTGGGTGATGGTCTTCATGCGGGTGTAGAAACGCACGCCGTCGGGGCCGTGCATGTGCAGCGGGCCAAACAGCGAGCGCTTCCAACCGCCAAAACTGTGGAACGCCATGGGTACCGGGATAGGTACGTTAACGCCGACCATACCGACCTGGATCTGCTCGCAGTACTGACGCGCCGCATCGCCGTCGCGGGTAAAGATTGCCGTGCCGTTGCCGTATTCATGAGCGTTGATCATGCTGACCGCTTCGTCGAAGCTGGCCACGCGAGCAATCGCCAGCACCGGGCCAAAGATCTCTTCGGAGTGAATACGCATTTTTGGCGTCACATGATCGAACAGAGTGCCGCCAATAAAGTAGCCATCGCCTGCGCCATCAACCGTTGTCTGGCGACCGTCGACCACGAGCTCTGCGCCTTCATCCACACCAACCTGAATATAGTCAGCTACCTTGTCACGATGCTCTCGGGTGATGAGCGGCCCCATATCGTTATCAGGGCCATCAACCAGGCCAGGCCCAACCGTCAGCTTATCCAGTTCAGCCACCAGTTTTTCACGCAGGCGGTTGGCGGTATCTTCGCCCACGGGTACAGCGACAGAAATCGCCATGCAGCGCTCGCCTGCTGAGCCATAAGCCGCCCCCATCAGGGCACCCACGGCTTGATCGAGATCCGCATCGGGCATGATCACCATGTGGTTTTTAGCCCCGCCCAGCGCCTGAACACGCTTGCCATGTGCAGACGCGGTGGCGTAGATGTACTCGGCGATGGGTGTGGAACCCACAAAACTTATCGCCTGAACACGCTTATCGGTGAGCAGCACATCCACCGCTTCTTTATCACCATTGACGACGTTAAAGACGCCATCCGGCAGACCCGCTTCTTTAAGCAGCTCGGCTAAGCGCAGCGGCGTAGAGGGATCTTTTTCCGAAGGTTTCATGACAAAGGTGTTGCCGCAGGCCAAGGCGATGGGGAACATCCACATGGGTACCATCGCTGGGAAGTTGAACGGCGAGATACCGGCGCACACGCCCAGCGGCTGCATCATCGAGTAGCTATCCACGCTGCTACCAACGTTCATGGAGTGCTCGCCCTTCTGCAGGTGGGGAATGCCGCAGGCAAACTCGACCACTTCCAGGCCGCGAGTCACTTCGCCTTTGGCGTCTGAAAACACCTTGCCGTGTTCGCTGGAGATCAGTCGCGCCAGCTCATCGGTGTGCTCTTCGACCAGCGCCTTGAATTTAAACAAGATGCGCGCGCGCTTTAGCGGCGAGACTTTTGACCAGGCGGCAAAGGCTTCGTCGGCGATGCGCACTGCTTCACGAGTTTCATCGGCGGTGGCTAGCGCTACCTGCGCGCTTTGTTCGCCGGTGGCCGGATTATAAACCGGCGAAGAGCGCTGGCTCTGACCGGTGGAGAACTCACCATTGAGATAATGGGATAACATCTTCATAAAAGCTCCTGATTAAAAGGCGGCGACTGGCACTGTTTAGCTGGCAATGTCGAAACCTGCCTGCTCGGCAAGTTGGCGCAAGTTGCGATAACCCAGGCGGGCGTAAGTCAGCGGATGGGCGACTTCGGGGTCTTGTTCGGCTTCAACCACTAACCAACCCTGGTAGCCCTGTTCGCACAGGTGGGTTAAGGCGGGCAGAAAATCCACATTGCCATCCCCCGGCACCGTAAACAGGCCGTCTAGCACACCGTTTAAAAAGCTTTTGTCGCGATTGCGCACTGCGTCCAGCACCGGAAAGCGCAGGTCTTTGCAGTGCACATGGTGAATGCGCTGGCTGTAGCGTTTGGCGATGGCGAGTGGATCGCCGCCTGCACCTCGAAGATGACCAAAGTCGAGTAGTAACCCTACACCTTCGCCGGTGTTGTCCATTAAGCGCTCAACGTCGGCCTGGCTTTCGATCACCGTGCCCAGGTGGTGGTGATACACCAGTTGAATGCCCTGGGATTTCAGGTAGTCACCCACCACCTCAAGGCCATGTAGCAAGCGCTGCCACTGTTGCTCGGAAAGGTGCGGGCGCTGGGAGAGCGGACGCTCCTGATCACCGTGTACACAGTGGGTAACTTCACATAGCACCATCACCTTAGCGCCGCACTGCTTGAGCAGGTTCATGTGATCCTGAATAGCGTCAATCTCTTCTTCAGGCGTGCGCTCCAACAGCTGCGCAGAGTACCAGCCCGACACAAGCGCCAAGTCGTGGGCGCTAAGCACCTGATTCAATGCGTCGGGCGTGCGGGGAAACTTGTTACCTAATTCAAAACCACTAAAGCCTGCCTCGCACCCCTCTTTCAAGCAGGTTTCCAGCGGTGTTGCGCCACCCAGGCTGGGCAAGTCATCGTTGGTCCAGGTGAGCGGATTGATGCCTAAAGTAACCGTTGGCATAGCGTATTCCTTGTCATTTTTGTCTGAGTATTTTTGGCGTTAGGGCGCTTTACCCTATCGCCGACTCGCTGATGTTCTGCCTACGATTAGCGGGCTTGGCGCTGCTTGGCTTCGCGGTAACCTTGATAGGCTTTATTGACGGCTTCGCGCTCGGAGACTTCGGGCACGGCCACTTCCCACCAGGCACCGCCTTCCTGGGTGCTGGGCAGTGGGTCAGTGTCCAGGGCAATCACGTAGGTCGAAGAGGCGCTGCGAGCGCGCAGCAACGCTTGCTCTAGCTGCGCAATGCCGCTCACTGACTCAGCCTCACAGCCCAACGCTTTAGCGTGGGCGGCAAAATCGGTTTTCGGTGCGCCAGCCTCGACGCTGCGGCAGTCCTGCAGCAGGTTGTTGAACCCTGCGCCGCCGGTAGCGTGCTGCAAGCGGTTGATACAGCCATAACCGCGATTATCCAACACCACTACAATCAGCTTGTGGCCCAGCATTACCGACGTCGCTAGCTCCGAGTTGTGCATCAGGTAGCTGCCATCGCCGACCATCACCACTACCTGATTGTCGGGTTTGGCCATCTTGACGCCCAGCCCGCCGGCAATTTCATAGCCCATGCAGGAGAAACCGTACTCAACGTGGTAGCTGCCAGGGCCCGAACATTGCCAGAGTTTGTGCAGCTCACCGGGCAAACCACCGGCAGCGCAGACCACGGTAGTATCGTTGCCAGCCTGGCGATTGACGGCCCCTATTACCTGAGCATCGGTGGGCAGTGCTAACCCTTGATCTGCGGTTACACGGCGTACTGTTTCGGCCCATTCGCGTTTGAGCGTGCCGGTTTGTTCGCGCCATTCATCGCTACCGCGCCACTCGCCCAGCGCTGCGTCGAGTTGCCCCAGCCCAATCAAAGCATCGCAGCTAAGCGGCAACGCTTGATGCTTCAAGCTATCGAAACGGCCAACGTTAAGGGCGATCAGTGTTTTATCGTTGCCTTCAAACAGCGCCCGAGAGCCAGTGGTAAAGTCCTGCAAGCGCGTGCCCACCGCCAGAATGACATCCGCCTGCTCTGCCAATTGGTTAGCGGCTGCGCTGCCTGTCACCCCAATGGCACCTACGGCACAGGGGTGGTTATCGGCCAGCGCGCCCTTGCCCGCCTGGGTTTCAGCCACCGGAATAGCGCGCTTTTTGGCAAACTCGGCTAAGGCGTCGCAGGCAGCCGCGTAATGCACGCCGCCGCCTGCAATGATCAGCGGGCGCTTGGCCTGTTGCAGTGCGGCGATGGCTTGACGAAGCTCGTAAGCATCCGGTGGCGAGCGGCGAATGCGGTGCACTTTGGGGGCAAAAAATGCCGCAGGATAATCGTAGGCAAAGGTTTGCACATCCTGGGGCAGCGCCAGAGTCGCGGGGCCGCAGTGCTCTGGGTCAAGCAGGGTGGCAATCGCCTGGGGCAGGCTGGTCAGCAACTGCTCGGGGCGGTTAATGCGGTCGAAATAGCGCGATACCGGGCGAAAACAGTCGTTAACGCTAATCGTCGGGTCGCCGAAATGTTCCACTTGTTGCAGTACCGGATCGGGTTCGCGGGTGGCAAAGGTGTCCCCCGGCAGCAGCAGGATCGGCAAGCGGTTGGCATGAGCAAGCGCCGCGGCGGTGACCATATTGGTCGCCCCAGGGCCGATGGAGCTGGTCGCCGCCATTAGGCGCTGGCGACCATTGGCTTTGGCAAAAGCGATCGCCGCGTGGGCCATGGACTGCTCGTTATGGGCACGAAAGGTCGGCAATTCGTCTTGCACGTGGTAGAGCGCTTCGCCTAACCCCGCCACGTTGCCATGACCAAAAATCGCAAAGACTCCCTCAAAAAGCGCCACTTCTTGGCCATTGATGTCGATACGCTGAGCGGCAAGGTACTTGACCAGCGCTTGAGCCATGGTGAGTCGAATGGTGCTCATCTTACGCCTCCTCGGTATGGGCCAGCGTGTGCGGCTGCGCCTGCCTTAATTGCCGCCACGCCGTTATCAGTTCGGCATAGTTGTGGGCGACGCGCTCTACCAAACTAGTGTCGTCGATACGCCCGGCCAGCCAATCACGACTCGCACTGGCAAATAGCGTGCGGCCAACGGTAAAACCCTTACAGCAGGCATGATTGGCGGCTGCTTCAAAGCCGCGTTTCATGTCGTCCATAGGGGCGTCGAGCCCGAGCAGTACAACCCCACGGCAGTAACCATCCTCACGCTCAATGGTCTCGCCCACCGCTTTCCAAGCTGCATCTGACATGGCAGGTAGCTTCCACCAGTCTGGGCGAATGCCTAGGTTGTAGAGCCGCTGAAGGCTGCGCGGTAGCGTCGTGTTATCACTTGGCATATCAGCGGGTGGGATTATCTCAATCAGCAACTCTAGCCCATAAGCACAGGCCGCCTGATAGAGCTGGCGCAGACGCTCCTCCTGCTCTAGGCGTAGTGAGAGTTCATCGTCAGGATGGTAAAACACCAGGCATTTAATGATCTGTTCTCTAGGCCAGTTGCGCAGGCAGGCGCCTAAGTCATCGCCATGCTGGAAACGCAGCGGGCGTGAGCCTGGCAGCTCTACCGGTCGACCAATCCACCAGCCTTTTCCACTGGCATGATTGAGCGCGTCCTGACCCAGCACGTCATCAACCAGGATCGCGGGAGTAGAAATACCGCCCAGCTTAGCGCCCTCTTCAGCGGCGCTGACCAAGAGTTTTTTGAGTGCTGGCAGCCTCGCGTAGTTGGCATGCTCTGCGCGGGCCATATCGGTAAGCTGGCGACGGTGGTCAAATGCTAACCCCAACACTTCGGGCCATTGAACGGGCACCCGGGTAGTGACGCGGTGCAGATGATTCAGGCGTTGATCGATATCCGGACGGGGTACCTCATCCCGGCGCGCCAAGTAATCAAATAACTCGTCTTCAGTGGGCATGGCGGGGGCACAACCGTGGCGGGAGACCACCAACGCGCCACAAGCATTGGCGTAACCGGCGCTGGTTTGCCAGGATTCATTACGTAGCCAGCCACGAAGAAGCCCGCTCATAAAGGCATCGCCAGCGCCCAGCACATTGAGTACCTCGACCTGTACGCCCTTGACCAGAATGCCGTCTTCAATGCGGTCAGGAATCGCGCCTTCAAACACGACACAGCCCATGGGGCCCAGCTTGCATACCAGAGTGGCTTCGCTAACCTCACGCACCGCGCGCAAAGCCGCTAAGGTGTCCGTGCTGCCGCCAGCAATATGAAACTCCTCTTCGGTACCGACAATCAAATCAAAATCTGGCAACCAGCGTTGCAGATCTGTAGTGACTTTTTCATCGGCGATAAAACGGGTTTCACCATCGCCGGGATTGGTCAGCCCCCACAGTACTGGGCGATAGTCGATGTCCAGCACTCGCTTCACGCCATAATGGGCGGCGGCGTCCAGTGCTTTGCGACACGCCCGGCGAGTGGTATCGGTAGAAAGATGGGTGCCGGTAATCGCCAGCGCCTTGGCCCGGGCAATAAATTCAGGGTCGATGGCGTCGGCGTCGATGGCCATATCGGCACAGTCGCGGCGGTAAAATAGCAGCGGGAAGCTTTCGCGATCTTTTAACGCCAGCAGTACCAAGCCGGTGTGGCGCTCGGGGTCGGTTTGTAGCGCGGAGGTATCCACCCCCACGCGTGCTAATTCCTCGCGAACAAAGTTGCCCATTTGTTCATCCCCCACCCGCGAGAGCATGGCAGACTTCAATCCCAAACGAGCGGTACCGTAAGCCATATTGCCCGAGCTACCACCTAGGTACTTGGCAAAGCTCGCCACTTCTTCTAAACGGCTGCCAATCTGCTCGGCGTACAGGTCGACCGCCACACGTCCCAGGCAAATCAGATCAAGCGGCCGGTGTTGACTATTGTTATTCAGCATAAATGTCTCCCCACGTCACAAATTCGTGGTATCGGGCAAAAGAGGGCGCTGGGCATAAAAGCGTCGTGAGTAGCTATCGATGAGGCGTACCTAAAAGGAGAAGGCAGCACGGAATCGATCAAGGGCGAGGCCATCATCGCCAGAGGCCCAACCTTCTAAGCCCACCGTGCCGCGATAGCCTATGTCGTTCAGCGCTCGAGCAATGGCCGGGTAGTTAATCTCGCCAGTCCCCGGTTCGCAGCGCCCAGGCACATCGGCTACCTGCACTTCACCAATGTACGGCCCGCAGCGGCGAATCAATTCAATCAGATTACCTTCGCCAATTTGGGCGTGATAAACGTCTAGCATGATGCGCAAGCTAGGCCGGTCGATACTCTCCACCAGCGCAAGCACATCTTCCAGGCGAGCAAACGGCACGCCGGGGTGATCAACCTCGGTATTAAGGTTTTCAAGCACAAAGGTGACACCGTGCTGCTCGCCGAGATCTGCCAGCCGATTGAGCGTGTCGCGGGCTTTTAGCCACATAGCGCCCGTCATCTGCTGGCAAGGCTGAACGGGCAACCCATTACCATCTAGCCCGGTGCCGTGAAGGTTAAGGCGCGGAATGCCTAGGCGCTTTGCGACCTCAACCGACTCAGCGGCGGTGCGTAGTAACTCATCTGCCCCGTGGGCATCTGCCAAGGTGCCGGTGACATAGCCGGTCATGGATGAAAACGTCGCCCCGCTATTGGCCAGCGCATCAATGTCGTGCTTCGTCCAGTCCCAGATTTCGACTTGAAAGCCCAGTTCAGAAATACGCTTAACGCGTTCCAGTACCGGCATATCGCAGAAGATCATTTCAGCACAGACAGCCAGCGTGAACGGCGATGATGGGGTCAACTTATTCATCACGCTTCCTTAATAACCGCTTGCCGCTCGCGGTGAAGATTGCTCTGCACTGCTTGCATCGACAGGCTGAGTGTCTTGGCCGGCTAAGCTGGCTTTCTTGGCTTTATCCTCCCGCTGGAATTCCGCCAGCTCTGCATCCAGGCTTTCAAGCTCAGCGCCACCCGCCATCATGTTGAGCACTTCTTCGCGGCTGACTTCTTCTTTGCGGAAGGAGCCCAAACTACCGCCGCGTGACAATAGGGTGAACGCATCCGCCACTGGGTAAGCATGGTGGACGTTGTGGGTAATAAAGATAACCGCTAGGCCATCGGCGCGGGCTTTGGCAATGTAGCGCAGTACAACAGACGCCTGCTTGACCCCAAGCGCGGACGTAGGCTCATCCAGAATCAGTACTTTGGCACCAAAGTAGACAGCACGGGCAATCGCCACACACTGGCGCTCCCCACCGGAAAGCGTGCCCACCGGCTGGCTTGGGTCACGTACATCGATACCGATTTTAGCCATTTCCTCTTTGGCGACCCGGTCGGCATATTTCCAATCAATTCGCTTTAAAGGCCCCCAGCCCACTGTCGGTTCGCGCCCCATAAAAAAGTTACGGGTAATCGACATCAACGGCACCATCGCCAGATCCTGGAAAACGGTCGCGATACCAGCGTCTAATGCATAAGCCGGGGACTTGAAACGAGTGGGTTTGCCATCCAGCAGCATTTCGCCGTGGGTGGGCTGGTGAACACCGGAAAGGGTTTTAATCAACGTTGACTTGCCAGCACCGTTATCCCCTAGCAGGCACATAACCTCACCTGAATAGACCTGCATCGAGATATCACTTAAGGCGATCACACTGCCGAAGTGTTTGCTGACACTGCGCATTTCAATCATTGGCGTACGTGTGGTCATGTTATTTGGCCTCCATCGCCTTTTTGCGCATGTAATTATTGAATAGCACCGCCACCAGCAACATCACGCCCAGGAAAACCTGGAACCAGTCGGTATTAACACCGGTGTAAAAGATGCCCATTTGCACCATGCCGAAGATCAACGCGCCTAGAGCTGCGCCGATGGCGGAGCCATAGCCCCCTGTTAGTAAAGCGCCACCAATTACCACCGCAATAATGGCTTCCAGTTCTTTTAGCAGGCCACGAATGGTGTCCGCCGAGCCGGTATCCATTACCTGTATGCAGGCAAAGATGGTGGCGGAGAAAGCGGTGAACATGAACAGTGAAATCTTGACACGCTGGACGGGAACGCCTGAGTTGCGTGCTGCATTGGCATCGCCACCGCTAGCGAATATCCAGTTGCCATAAGGTGTGCACAACAGCACCCAAGTTGCTACAGCGGTTAAGCCTAGCCACCAGACAATCGAGACGGGAATACCGGTAACAGTGGGGTTACCCGCAAAGTTGGTCGCCATCCAGCCATTTTCTGCCATCCAGCTAAATAGGCCCGTAGCGACTTCTCCAGAGAAAAGTGCCGCAAACCAATCTCAGGGGATATGCTCCTGCACTCCTCCTACCTGCGTACGCCCCGTCAATAACCGACTGATTCCGATAGCTAAGCCGCGCAGAATGAACAGGAAGCCCAGGGTAACGATAAATGACGGCAAGCCTGTCTTATTGACTAGATTACCGTTAATCCAGCCCACCAAGCCCGCACAGGCGAACGCCAATAAAATTGCGGCCCATAGCGGCCAGCCATACTCCACCGCTGGGATGGCAATTAGAATGCCTGCTAAGCCAATCATCGAGCCAATTGACAGATCAAACTCTCCGCCGATCATCAGCAACGCAGCCGCCGTGGCGATAATGCCCAGCTGAGCGGCGACTTCAAGGAAATTAATAATACCCGCAGGAGTAAACATCCCGGTGCCGCTGGAGGCAGCAATAAAGAAGGCAAGCACCAATACCGCACCGGCCAGCGCCCCCAGCTCAGGGCGATTCAGCGCTTTCTTCCAGAAAGAGACTCTCTGGACACGCTCATCTTGATCAGCCGCTGCTGGCGCAACCGATGGTTTCGTTTCAGTGGAATTCATAGCGATCGACTCCCAAGGGCTCGACACCGCCGAGCCTGTTCCGATTAGGTAGTTATCAGCGGATGCCCTGACTACTCAGCTCAATGACCTGGGCAGCGTTTTCTTGGGTCACAAATCCTGGTCCGGTGGCAACATCCCCTGCGGGCAGCAGACCATTCTTGACGAACTGATCTAGGAACATGACAGGTAGATAGCCCTGCATGTACTGCTGTTGGTCGATCGCAAAGTCCAGCTCACCCGCATCCAAAGCTTCCAAAATACCGGGTGAAAGATCAAAAGTACCCAGGGTGAACATATCGGTTGCCCCCTGCTCACGCATGGCCCGAATCATCGGATCAGCGGCCAATGCGCCCAAGGTCAATACACCTCGCACATCACTGTTCTCGTTAAGGTAAGCGACAATGGCATTGCGAATATTGGTGGGGTCGTAAGTGGTCGCTAGCTGCTCAGCATTGCCATCGAAGCCGTCGACAAAACCATCACAGCGTTGGTCAAGTCCTTGGTTGCCTTGTTCATGATTAACGCAGACGCCTTTCTCAACACCCATCTCTTGCATGCGCTCAGCAGCCTGCTTACCGGCTTCATACTCACTCTGCCCAACGTGCAGCCGGGCACCATAATCCCGAGCCACGTCTCCACCGGAGTTAATGGTAATGACGGGGATGCCGTTATCGACAGCATTTTGCACAGCGCCACCCAAGGCATTTTCATCGGTAAAAGAGAGAATCAACCCATCAGGACCAGATGCCACTGCGGCTTCTACAAGTTGCTGCATCTTAGCCATATCAAAGGTAGAAGGTGCGCGATACTCCAAGCTAGCCCCAACGGTTTCAGCGGCGGCTTCTGCACCGTTTTTCACCACCGACCAGAAAGGATCAGAGGGAACACCATGGGTCACCATGACGAAACGGCTCTCTTCTTGTGCTTGTACGGCTCCTGCCATTAATGCCGTGGTGGCAGCAGAGGCTAGAAGCCATTGAGATAGACGTGCCATAAATAATTCCTCATAACGTTATCGTTGTTGGTAGGGAAATGGCATTAAATGCCTTGGCGTCATGAAATATAGATTCCAAACGCCAGTTATAGCAAATTATTTATTCTATACTTTTGTATAAATGGAATATTTATTCCAATCAACTAGACTGCCTAACAACGAGTCACTTTGCTCAGTACTGCATATCCACGGGTACATAAGCAGAAGGCTGCTAGATGGGCCAACGCGAAGGAATTTGTATGCCACAACCACCACAGAGCTACCGTGAGTTGGAAACGCTGATCACCGCCGAGTACGCCACACTGAGCAAACGCTTACAGCAAACCGCGCGTTTTATGCTTGATCACCCTCAGGAAGTTGCTTTAGCGACCGTGGCCAAAATTGCCGAACAGGCGGATGTCACGCCATCCACCTTAATTCGCTTGGCCAATAGCTTAGGCTTTAAGGGCTTTTCCGAAATGCAGCAGCTGTTTCGCAGCCGCCTGGTCGATGAGTTGCCTAACTACACCGAGCGAATTCGTGCGGTACGCAGCGCCACCGGAGAAACACCCGATAGCACCCAACTATTATGGGAGTTCGCTGACGCCAACCGCGCCGTGCTTGAGCAGTTACCCAGCCGCATTGATCCAGAGAGCTTGGAGAAGGCACTAGATATTTTTGAAAAGGCCCATGCGATTCATGTGATGGGCGCACGACGTAGCTTCATGGTCGCCAGCTACATGACCTATGCCCTGGCGCATGTGGATAAACCTGCGCTGCTGGTCAGTGGTTTGGGAGGAATGTACGGCGAGCAACTGCGCGCGATGAGCCAACACGATGCCCTACTGACCATCAGCTTCTCTCCCTATGCCGAAGAGAGCCAAAAAGCCTGCGAAGACGCCCATCAGCGCGGTCTGCCCATTGTGGTGATTACCGATTCAAGCCTTAGCCCACTGGCGCGTTTCGCAGATGTTGCTTTCGTGGTTAACGAAGCTGAAGTGAAAAGCTTTCGCGGCTTGACCGCATCGCTTTGTTTAACCCAAGCCTTGGCCATTGCCCTGGGCGTGCGACAAGACAAGTCCCGGGACAAAGCCCTGGAAAAAGTCTCAACTAAAAAACGTAAGCCATAAACACCAAGCCAACAGCAACAACAAAACAGGAGTGCTTATGAAACTCGCGCTTATCGGCGCTGGGCGCATCGGCAAAGTGCATGCCCAGGCGATTTACTCACATCCCAACGTGACGCTGGTTGCTGTGGCTGATTTTCATCAGCCTACTGCAGAAGCCCTGGCCAAGCAGTACGCTAGCCGAGCAGCCTCTGTGGATGAAATCTTCGCAGATGATGAGATTGATGCCGTGCTGATCGCCTCAAGCACGCCTACTCATGCGGAGTATCTGGAGCGTGCCGCCCGTGCAGGCAAGGCGGTTCTGTGCGAAAAACCTATCGCCCTGGATTTAGCGCGCACGCGCGATGCCCTGCAGGTACTTAGTGAACATCCGGTGACCTGCGCGTTAGGCTTTAACCGTCGCCACGACCCACAGTTTGCGGCATTGAAAAAAGCGATTACCGAAGGGCGTATTGGCGCACTTGAAACGCTGACGATTATTAGCCGCGACCCCTCTCCCCCACCTGCCGAGTATGTGGCTGAGTCGGGCGGTCTATTTCGCGACATGATGATCCATGACCTTGATATGGCTCGCTGGCTGCTTGATGAGCCCATTGAAAGCGTCTTTGCCGTCGGTAGTAGCATCATTGACCCAGCGATTGGCGAAGCGGGTGATGTGGATACCGCCATGGTCACCCTTACCACCGCCAGTGGCAAGCTGTGCCAAATCAGCAACTCGCGGCGCGCCAGCTACGGCTACGATCAGCGTATCGAAGCCTTTGGCAGCCTGGGCATGCTGCAGGCCCAGAACGAGAGCGATACCCGGCTGCGTTTTACGGGTGAAGCAGGCCAAGTGGAAGACAAACCCAAGTGGTTCTTTCTGGAGCGCTACGCCCAAGCCTACCAACTTGAAATCGGCGACTTTGTCGCCGCTTGGCAAGAGCAACGTGCGCCACTCGCAGGTGCCCAAGATGGCCTAGAGGCGCTGCGCTTAGCCGATGCGGCGGAGCGTTCGCTGCGTGAAGGGCGCAAAATACTGCTCGACGCCTCGGTTTAAACAGACGCAGACGGGTCTGCGATCGACAACGACTAGCTGTCAATCAAGCAGCTAGCCATCAGAAGGAGCGATATATGACCTCACTACTGATTCGCCCCACCGCCCCAGATGACCAAGGCACCGTGATTGACGTTACCCCTGAATCGGCTGGCTGGGCGCACGTTGGCTTTCGGGTGCATAAACTCGCCAAGGGCCAGCGCCTGGAGGCCGGCAGCGATAACCAGGAAGTCTGTCTGGTGCTGCTCACCGGGCGAGCCACAGTGACCTGCGGCGAACACCGTTTTGCAGACATCGGCAAGCGCATGGATATCTTTGAGCAGATCCCTCCCTACGCGGTTTATCTGCCTGACCATGTTAGCTACACGGTGGAAGCGACCACGGATTTAGAGCTAGCGGTGTGCGCTGCCCCTGGGCATGGCAATCACGCCCCAAGGCTGATTTCCCCCGACAACATCAAGCAGAGCACTCGTGGCCAGGGCACTAATACCCGCCATGTTCACGATATTTTGCCGGAAACCGAGCCCGCCGATAGCCTGCTAGTGGTTGAAGTATTCACACCCGCAGGTAACTGGTCGAGCTACCCGCCACATAAACACGATGTGGATAACTTACCCCACGAATCCTACCTGGAAGAGACCTACTACCACCGCATTAACCCTGAACAAGGGTTCGCCTTTCAGCGCGTTTACACCGATGACCGAAGCCTTGATGAAACCATGGCGGTAGAAAACGGTTGCTGCGTGTTGGTCCCCAAGGGCTACCACCCGGTGGGCGCTTCTCATGGCTACTCGCTCTACTACTTAAATGTCATGGCGGGGCCCAAGCGGGCGTGGAAATTTCACAACGACCCCGACCATGAGTGGTTAATGAAAGCCTAACAGGCTGCACAATTTGCCTGCTAACATTTATCTAATGCTATGCTAACTGGCCCCGCTGATTCGGGGCTTTTTTGTGCATTACCTTTAACCATAGAGGCCCTATGCTTCCCGATTACTCCACCATCGCTTGGGTGTTAATTATATTTTCCGTTTATCTGACCGGCGTCTCCAAAGGCGGTTTCGCGGGTGGCTTCGGCACGCTCTCGGTGCCACTCATGGCGCTGGCGATCAGCCCCACCCAAGCGGCTGGCCTGCTGCTACCGCTACTGCTGGTGATGGATGTTTTTGCGGTGAAGGCATGGTGGGGCAAGCAGGACGCCGCTGAGGTCTGGCGCTTTGTGCCGGGGCTGTTTATCGGCGTGACGGTGGGCACGCTGCTGTTTGGCAGCTTGAGCGAACAGGGCTTACGTCTGACCCTCGGCGTTATCACCTTGCTGTTTGCCGCTTATATGCTGCTTAAGCCCGTGGCCAAGCAACCGATCTCCACCCGTTGGGCATTGCCAGCGGCAAGTGTCTGCGGCTTTACTAGCTTTATGGCCCATGCGGGCGCGCCGCCGCTAAACGTTTATCTCCTGCCGCGTAAACTATCGAAAGAGAGCTTTATTGCCACTTGCGCGGTGACCTTTGCCGTAGTCAACGCGATCAAACTAGCGCCTTATATGTGGCTGGGTGAAATCAACGTCACCAGCGCCTGGGCGTCGTTGCTGTTGGTACCCGTCGCTTGGATCGGCGTGCGCAACGGGCTGTGGCTGCAAAGCCGCGTCAACGAAGCGCTATTTTACCGCCTCGTGATCCTGGCCATGTTCTTGGTGGGAATCAACCTAGTCTGGCAAGCGGTCGGCTAGCGTAAATTTACAGTGCCTCAATTATCGGGGCACAAAACTTAGCTCTCCTCCCCTCATCTACGCCCCTTTACTCCTTCATAAGGAGGGTTTGGAACACCCTCGATATCGTCATGTTGTTATTAACAATGACAACACAGGTGGTACTTATGTTTTCCAAATATGCTTTCATTCTTGCCGCAAGCGCATCATTGGGAATAGGGCTAACCGCCCAATCGGCTAACGCCAACACGTTTGTGCATTTATTTGAGTGGCAATGGGACGATATCGCGCAAGAGTGCGAGAACTGGTTAGGCCCCAAAGGTTATAAGGCTGTGCAAGTATCACCACCGCAAGAGCATATCCAGGGCGATGCTTGGTGGACGCGCTATCAGCCTGTTAGCTACCAATTGGAAAGTCGAAGCGGCTCCAGTACAGCGTTTACCCACATGGTCCAACGCTGTGAAGCGGCGGGAGTCGATGTGTACGTCGACGCCGTGATTAATCACCTAGCCCATGGCAAGGGCCAAGGCACCGCAGGGTCCCACTATGACCACGAGACCCTGAGTTACCCTCATTATCAGCCTCAAGATTTTCACGAACCTTGCGGGATCGAACAAGACGACTATGCCCATAACGCAGAGCGTGTTCGCCGTTGCCAGTTGGTTGGCCTTCCCGACCTCAAAACCGGCAACCCTGCCGTGCAAAACAGCATTGCCGAATACCTGGATAGGCTAGCCGAACTAGGCGTTAAGGGCATTCGAATTGATGCCGCTAAGCACATGGAACCTAATGACATTGCGCACATTCTAGAACGGCTAGAATCCTCGCTTTATGCCTTTCAGGAAGTTATTGACCTAGGAGGCGAAGCAATCAGCGCCGCCGAGTACCAGGGCATTGCCGACATTACCGAGTTTCGCTATAGCACGCACCTAGGCGATATTTTTAATCATCAGCCACTGGCCAACCTTCGTCGGTTAGGCGAAGAGAGTGACTTTTTACCCAGTGAAATGGCCGTTGTGTTTACCGATAATCACGACAATCAACGTGGTCATGGTGCCGGCGGCGATAATATTTTGACATACCAAGACGGTAGCCTTTACCGCCTAGCCAATATGTTTATGCTTGCTTGGCCTTATGGCTATCCCAAAATCATGTCGAGCTACACATTTACTGACAGCGACCAAGGCCCACCGCAAACGGCGGTATACCAGCAAGGAGAGGTTCAGTGTGGAGAAGCCTGGGTATGCGAGCACCGCTGGCCCGAAATTGCCAACATGGTCACGTTCCGCCAACACACTGAAGGCGCAGGCGTTACCCACTGGTGGGATAACGGTAATAACCAAATAGCGTTTAGCCGAGACACTCAAGGCTTTCTTGCCATTAACCGTGAACACAACGATTTAACACGCACGTTCGACACCGACATGGCCGATGGCCACTACCAAAATATCGTGGGTGATAATCAATGTGTTGCCGTTGAAGACGGACAGCTCACGCTAAACATCCCAGACATGTCTGCCGCCGCGTTTCATGTCGGCGCTCCCTGCCCCGCGCCATAATTCTTGGGGGCGGACCTTCGCCCCCCCTGCCGCTCCACTAGCATTTCGCAACGTTTCAAGACATGGCTTTACAGCGCTACAAGCACCAGCCCCAAAAGCATTACCAATGTACCAGCGGCTTTTGCCGTCGATGCAGGCTCTTTTAGCCACAGCACCCCCATTAATACCCCCACCGGAATAGAGAGCTGACGCAGCGCCACGACGTAACTCACCTCGTCGGTTAGCGCCAGGGCCATGAGTACCAAACCATACGTGCAGGTCATCATTAAACCTGTGACGACCAGCATCACTAGCCCTTGCTGGCGGATGGCAGGCAACCGACGACGCTCCGTGGGTAGCAGCATCAGCAGCGGAATCGCCCAGGTTAAGGTCATCACTGCTTGTAACGCCATAAACACCGCGCCGGCGGTCAAGCTGCTATGACCGGCTAGCTGCATTAACGCCAGTGCCTGCTTATCTATCAGCGAATAGCCCACCGTGCCTGCGGCTGCCAGCAGTGCAAACCCCATGGCTGGTGTTAAATAGGTCGATAGCCTACGCGCCTCGGGGTGGCTTAGCGGCAGGCACAGCGCCCCCGCAACCACCAAAGCCATGCCAATGCCATCGGTCACATCCAGAGTGCGGTTGCCGAGCAGCGCAATAGATACGAGCGGCACAAGCACCACCGGCAGTGCCCGAGCGATGGGATAAAGAACGCTGACTTCCCCACGCGCATAAGCCCAGGCTAAGCCACCCATATAGAGTATTTGACACAGCCCTGAAAGCACCAGCCATCCCCAAAATGCGCTGGGTAGCGCCGCTAATGATGGCCCCAGCCACACCAGCGGCAGCAACAATGCACCGCCTGCCCCGTAAGCCAAGGCAAAAAAAGCCAGCGATGGTGCGTTGCGCTTACCCAACACGTTCCACCCAGCATGCATACACACCGAAAACAGCACTAACACCAGTGCGGCTGGACTCAAGGCCGCTCTCCTCGCTGTAAACGGGCATTAATGTCATCTACAACGCTTGGCAGTTCGGCGATAGTGGCAATGCTGTAGTGCGGTTTTGAGGGAGCAAACTGTGCAGCTACTCGCTCGTGGGCGGCACGGCGTTCGCTATCGCTTAGCGCTTGATACTGGCCATAATTCAGCCCCAAGGCGTTGCCTGAACAAGTGAGTGCGACCGTCCACATTCCTGCATGGCGCCCTTCAAGGATGCCGGGGGCGGTATCGTCCACCTTGATACAGGCAGCAACATCACTGATGCCTAACGCAATGACATTGGCCAGCGCCTGGGCGGGGTGTGGGCGACCGTTGGGCACCTCATCGGTGGCCACCACATGATCCACCTTCAGACCATTATCGGCGGCTAGCGCCACCACCTTTTCCATCACCACGGCCGGATAGCCGGAGCACGAACCGATCTTCAGCCCCTGCGTTCGCAACCAAGTGAGCGTATCAAGCGCCCCAGGAATCACCGCCGAGTGATCGGCAATTTTAGCGATCTGCAGCGGCATAAAGCGTTCATAAAGTGCCGTCACATCGGTATCAGTCGGCAGGTGGCCGACTGCTTGGAGAAAGCGCTCGGCTATCTCAGGCTGATTGCACAGCGTGTGGATATGATCCCATTTGCCCATGCCCATCGGGCCGCGTGCTTCTTCTAGGCTGATCGCCACACCCAGTTCGGCAAAGGCTTCGACAAATATCTGGGTCGGGGCGAAGGAGCCAAAATCGACCAGCGTACCCGCCCAGTCACAAATCACCGCCTGCAGGCATTGAGGAGATTGGTAGTGCATCAGGCACTCCTTGATTCAGTGAAGAGAGAAACATTCATATCCGTTAGAGCGTCTTGAATAACGCTGAGTAACTGCTCAATTACCGCCGTATCCAATTGGCCGATGCAGCCGATGCGAAAGCTGTCGACGTCAGTTAACTTGCCCGGATAGATCAAAAAACCGCGCGTCTTCAGCGCTGCATAGAACGTCTTAAATTCAAACGCAGGGTCGCTAGGGCTCAAAAAGGTGGTGATGATCGGCGATAGCCACTCATCTTCTAAAAGCGTGCTAAAGCCTAACGCCCGCATGCCTTTTACCAGCACCTCACGGTTATCGGTATAACGTGCGCAGCGCCCCGCCACGCCGCCCTCTTCCCGGTGCTGGGCAAGCGCCGCTTGGAAGGCCACCACCGTATGCGTGGGCGGAGTAAAGCGCCACTGGCCGGTGCGTTCCATGTAGTCCCACTGAGCGTATAAATCCAGGCTTAGCGAGTGGGCACGCCCCTTACCAGCAGCAAGTAGCGTCTGGCGAATGATCACAAAACCAAAGCCCGGTACGCCTTCGATGCACTTATTGGCCGATGAAATCAGCACATCAATAGGCGTTGTTGCCAGGCTAATCGGTACGCCTCCAAACGAGCTCATGGCGTCAACGATCAGCGTTTTTCCATGATCGCGCACCACCTCAGCGATGGCTTCCAGCGGGTTCAAAATGCCGGAGCTGGTTTCACAGTGAACTAGAAATACAGCGGTAATGTCAGCATCTTGCTGTAGCAGCGCCGCTACTTCGTCGGGTTGCGGTGGTAGGTAATCACCTTTGTCCAGCGTCACATAACGGCGGCCCATCATCTCGAGCAGTTGAGCAGCCCGCTTGCCGTAAGCGCCGTTCATTAACACCAACACCTTGCCGTTGGGGTCGGTTGCGCAGGCCAGCGCACTTTCAACGGCGAACGTGCCGCTGCCTTGCATCGGCACGCAGGCATAGACATCACCTGCCGCCTCGGCCATGGCAAGCAGTTGCGCACGCACATCGGCAGTGACGCGATTAAAGTCGTCATCCCAGGAGCCCCAGTCACGCAGCATGGCTGCTTTGGTCGCGTGGGAGGTGGTGAGTGGCCCTGGGGTTAAGAGATAAGGCGCTTGTGAATGATTCATCATTTTGGTCTATACCAGTTTTTAAGCACATATTAGCCATCGGCGTAGCGAGCTGTTTAGCCCGCCTGGCGCCAACGCTGAGCGTTGTTTAAGAGAACGTGAGTAAGCGCCGTGTGGAGCAGTTTAACCACCAGCGAGGTCAGGAAAATAAGCACAGCCATGGCCGCAGCGCTAGCAAAATAGCCCGCCTCGTCCAGATGCAGCACCGCCACTGAAGCAAGCCGCGTATCACTGTTATAGAGGAACACAACCGCCGACACTGTCGTCATCGCATTGACGAACAGGTAGACAGAAATATCCAGCACGGCGGGCAACGATACCGGCAATGTCACACGGCTAAACGTGGTCCAGAACGGTACTTTTAACGAGGCCCCCACGGCTTCAAATTCTGGATCGAGCTGTTTCAGCGCGGTGACAGAGGTGAGGTGACACACCGTATAAAAGTGCACAAGCGTATTGAGCACCAGAATCGCCATGGTGCCGTAAAGCCAGTTAAGAGGGTTCCCTGCCTGGTTGAAAAAGAAGATATAAGCCAAACCCAGCACCATGCCAGGCACCGCCATGGGTAGCATGGCCATAAAATGTAGACCCTGGCGCAGCGGGCGATAGCCTTCGCTCTTTTCAATCAGCCACGCATTAAAGAAAATCACCAGCGTACCCACTAACGCGACGCTAAAGGCCAGTTTTAGGGAGTTAAACCACGCTCCCCAACCACCGCCGGCTAAGCCTTGAAAGGTGTAATGCTGCAGCGTGAACGACAGGTTATAGGGCCAAAACTGTATGAGCGAGGCATACACCGCGGTACCAATGACCAGCAGAATAATGCCCGCAACGGAATAGCACAGCAGCGCAAACGTCCAGTCTCGCAGCGGGTTAGGCGTTGGCTGCCAGGGTACTGCCCTAGCCGAGAGCTGAGCCACTTGGCGTTTCTGTATCCAGCGGTCGACGATGAACGATAGCACTGCAGGCATCAGTAGCATAACGCTAACCACCGCGCCCATTTGGAAGTTCTGCTGCCCCACCACTTGGCGATACACATCGGTGGCGAGCACGCTGAATTGGCCGCCAATAATTTTCGGCACACCAAAGTCGGTAATCGCCAGCGTAAAGACCACGAACAGGCATGAAATCAGCCCGTAACGCACCCCGGGCAGCGTAATCGTCAAAAACGTACGCCACTTCGGCGTGCCCAATGCTTCTGCTGCTTCATAGAGGCGTGCATCGCTATTGGTCAATGCAGTGGTTAGCAGCATTAGCGCATGGGGAAAAATCCAGAAACTCATGCCCATCACAATGCCAATCGACCCATAAATCGAATGACCTGCCAGCAAGTCGCTCAAAAACCCCTGGTTACCAAACAGATAAACCAAGCTAATGGCGGGTAGCAACGAGGGTGCCAAAATGGGCAAAATTGCCAACATTCGAAACAGCCGTTTGCCCGGCATGCAGGTACGGGTAATGCCGTAGGCGCATAAAAAGGCGAGCCCTACGACGACCACCGTCGTGGTGAGCGCAACGCGCAATGAGTTGGCGATCGAATTGACCAGTGCTGGCGTTTGAAAATACTGCACAAAGTTCGCCAGCCCAATAAAGTCGCCGCTGCGGTCTTGCAGGCTTTTCACCAACATTGCAAATAGCGGAAACAGCAGGCCGAACACTAACAGCGCCACAGCCGCTAGCAGCACGATCAGGCGTATTAATGCTTCCAACGAAGGCGCTGCTGCCGTCGCTGAAAATGTAGTCGCCTTCATGACTGATTGCTCCCTGCCGGATATAAACGGGCAGCATCGGCTGGCAAATGGACACCTAAGGTTTGCCCTAGCTGTAATCCTAATGTGGCGCTATCACGGCTGGGCACATCAGCCAGCAACCATTGTTCGGTATTGTTAAGGCGCAGCGATACCCGCTGGAATGCACCTAAAAACTCAATGCCCATGACATCACCGCTCAGCTCGCCGACACTGGCACTAAGTGCGACTGCTTCGGGGCGAATGGCCAGTTGAGCGGCTTGGCCTTGCGTATAGGCGTGCGGCAAGCAAGGGCATAAAGTAGTGCCTAGCAACGCGTGGTTATTCGCCTGAGCGGTCACCTCTAGAAAGTTCATGGTGCCAATAAATGACGCCACAAAAGCGCTGGCGGGCTGGTGATAGATCTCGGCAGGCGTGCCCACTTGCTCGATCACCCCGTGGTTCATCACTACGATACGATCCGCCATGGTGAGTGCTTCTTCTTGATCGTGGGTCACCATAATGGTGGTCACGCCAAGACGCGCCTGTAGCGCTTTGATCTGATGTCGCAAATGGCCGCGCACCCTCGCATCCAGCGCTGAGAGCGGTTCATCAAGTAGTAACAGGCCAGGCTCGGTAGCCAGCGCCCGCGCCAACGCAACCCGCTGCTGCTGCCCACCAGAAAGTGCGGCAGGATATTTATACTCGCTACCGCTTAGATCAACCAGCGCAAGTAACTCCGCCACGCGGGCAGCAATCGCCGTTCGATCACTGCGACGGTTGCATAACCCGTAGGCAACGTTGTCGAACACCGTCAGGTTGGGAAACAGCGCATAGGATTGGAACACGATGCCAAAATCCCGCGCCTGCGGGGGCAGCGTGGAAATATCCTTGCCGCGCTGAATTAAGCTACCTGCTGTTTGCTGAGCTAAGCCCGCAATAGTGCGCAATAGGGTTGTTTTGCCACAACCTGAAGGCCCTAAAAAACATACAAATTCGCCTTCCTGAATCTGTAGCGCAATGTTGTCCAGCGCGGTAAAGCTACCGAAGCGCTTGGTGACACCATCTATGCTTAGGTGCGCGGAAGGTGAGAGGGTTTTCGCCGCCGAGTGAGCCGTCAGCGGCGATGTCAGTGTGGTCTGCATAACATCTCCAAGCCCCAGCCTTGGCCGGGGCAGTTGTTCGTGCTTACTGTTCGGTTTTGCCGTCGAAGCGGCGCTGCCACTCTGCTAGCACACGTTCGCGGTTAACCGCGGCCCACTGGAAGTCGGCATCAATCATGCGATCGCCAATGTCAGCGGGATAGTTTTCAATCGGCTGTGCCACACCGGGGTAAGCCACCACGGCGTAACCTTCGTTATAGAGCTCGTTAGCCTCGCGGGAAACGGCCCAATCCATTAGCCTTTGTGCAGCTGCTTGTTTGGCGGTACCCGCAACGATGGCGGCCGCTTCCATATCCCAGCCAAGCCCCTCTTGCGGGAAGATCACTTCAGTCGGTGCGCCTTGGGATTTTAACCGTGCGCCGCGGAAGGCAAACGATACGCCAACTACCGCCTCACCGGTGGCCGCTAGGCTACAAGGAGCAGAGCCGGAGTGGGTGTAACGGGAAATATTGTTATGCAGGCGGTCCATGTAATCCCAGCCCTGCTCTTCGCCCCATAGCTGCAGCCAACTGGCTACATCCAAATAACCGGTACCGGAAGAGTTGGGGTTAGGCATAATCACATGCCCCTCAAACTCAGGCTGGGTCAGGTCTTCCCAGGAAGTCGGCATCGGCACGCCCTGACGCTCGCCTTCAATGGTGTTGTAGCAAATGGCCGCGACCCAGGCATCCATGCCTACCCACGCAGGGTCTTCACCATCCCGGTAAGCGGCATCAATAAATTTTGGATCAAGATTTTCAGCGCCAGCGGGCGCATAGCGTTCCAACATGCCCTCCTCTTCAAGTACCAACAAACTGGTGGCAGCTAAGCCCCAGACGACGTCTGCCTGAGGGTTATCTTTCTCCGCCAGCAAGCGCGCAGTAATCACCCCTGTAGAATCTCGCACCCAGTTAATAGTGATATCGGGATGGGCGGCATTGAAGCGTTCGGCATATTTTTGCAGGTCATCTGACTCAACGGCGGTGTACACCGTTAGCTCAGTGGCGCTAGCCGCAGCAGTGAAGGCAACAGCAGCCGTTGCAAGCAGAGCAGCTGCAATTTGAGTCGGTTGGAACAAACAGCGAAGTTTCGACATGGTAGACTCCCAGCGTTTTGGTATAGACCAGAAGTTTGCCGTCGTTAAATGACAGTGCGATGACGCTTGTTTGACCAATTCTTTAAGTTGTTATGTACGCGCGTATGGATGGGAACTCGTGAGCGCCCTTGTCTCTGCCAGGCTACTGCTGACCCGACAGCTCAACACGGATGCATAACGAATCGTGCAACCAGTGCTCTTCGTCATATTCGATGGGGCGCTGTTGATCATCAAAAATGGCACGGCAAATGTTGAGTCCTGCCGCGCCTGGGGTAACGAGTAACTCTTCTGCATCTAATGGCGATAGCGCTTCGGACACCATGCGGATCGAGCGATTGGCCAAGTAATGTCCCCACCGCCCCCTTAACAACCCCCAGAGTGATTGCCCGCTATAAATGTCTAGCAACTCTGGCGCACGCTCTGGCACCACCCAAAGCGACTCCACCAGCACAGCGCGATCATCCACGTAGCGGCGGCGACGAATATGATGAAACGGCTGGTCATCGGGCAGCCCCAAGGCACGAGCAGCCGCCAGATGTGAGCGGGTTTCCAGCTTCAGCACCGCCGTACGTGGCTGCCGCCCCTGAGCGCTCACATAGTCATTAAAGCCTGCGTCCCGGGTGGGGTCATACACCAGCCGGGCGGGTGAAATGAACCAACCACGCCGATTGCTGCGGTGAATAAGCCCTTCCCCTTCCAGTTGCGCTAAGGCTTGGCGCAACGTCACCCGGGTCGTAGAGAAGCGCTCCGCCAACGCTCGCTCAGCGGGCAACCTACCCTCCCACTGCGTGGCATGCTGGGTAATTAAATAACGCAGCTGTTCCGTTAACTGTAAGTAGTAGGCATCAGGCATGCGCCGATTTTCCTGACAAATCATTGACCGATGAAGCGCCTGTCGACGCTGCCATCCGCCAGTCTAAGCGCTGCCACCCTTCTACACTAGCCACCTCCGCCAGCACGGGATCAGGATTAACGGCCACGGGGCAATCGACATACTGCAGCAGCGGGATATCGTTGCGGGAATCTGAGTAGAACGTTGTATGGCTGGGGGCAATGTTTTGCTCGGTTAACCACTGCTGAAAACGCACTACTTTCCCCCCACGGTAAGAGAGCACGCCTTTGCTATGGCCGGTGTAGCTTGCCCCGCTTGCCGCTTGTTCAATACTTAGCTCTACCGCCAGCACATGCTCAATCCCCAACATTGTCGCAATCGGCGCGACTAGGTGATGCGATGACGCAGAAATGAGGATTAGGATATCGCCTGACTGACGGTGTGCATCCAGGCAGCGCCAGGCTTGATCAAAAATACGCGGCTGCAAATGGGTAGCGACAAAGCGCTCAACTTCTTTTTGTACCTCGATTACCCGGCGACCCCGCAACGGTGCCAAGGTCATTGCCAAGTACTCTTCTAGCTTTAACTTACCGGCGTGGTAAGCCTGCTGCATCTGTTCGGCACGGGCGATAAAGGTCTCGGCATCACTGATCCACCCTTGCTCAATCATCCATAAATTCCAGCGGTCGCTGCAGTCTCCATCCAGGAGAGTGTCATCAAGATCAAACAGAGCGAGGCGCATGTGGCACTCCTTTTTTCGCGAGTTCGGCGGCGCGTAGGGTATGCCAACGATGATGACAGGACGATGACGCCATTGATGAGAATAGAAATTGCTCTCCTCTTTTACCCATAAAATGGCTTAAGGGGTTAACCACATTGCGGCAAACTCATCGGCGGGTAGTGGGCGACCAAACCAGTATCCCTGAGCTTCGCTGCAGCCCATTTTGGCGAGTAAATCAGCCTGGGCAAGATTTTCAACGCCTTCTGCAAGGGTCTTCATATCAAGCGTGTTAGCCATGGCGATAATGGTTTGCACAATCGCCCGATCATGGTGATTATCGAGCATGTCTCGCATAAACGAAATGTCGATTTTTAACGCGTCCGCAGCAAAGCGTCGTAAGTACGAGAGCGATGAGTAACCCGTACCAAAGTCATCAATAAACAGCGCATAGCCAGCTTGACGCATCGCCTGAGTAATAGTGACCGCCTGGTCAGGGTCACGCATAAAATCACTTTCCGTCAGTTCAAGTGCAATGGTGCTCGGAGGCACACAGGTAGTTAGCTTAGCCACGTGTGCGGTTAGCTGGGGGTCGGCAAACTGTTGAGCTGAAATATTGATTGAGAGCCTACCTGGCAGTGGCGTATTGCCGACCTGCCAAACACTTAACTGACGCGCTGCTTCTTCTAGCACCCAGTCTCCCAGGCTGCGGATCAAGCCACGCTCTTCCGCCAGAGCAATAAACTCGCTAGGGCTTATCCAGCCCCACTCAGGATCAAACCAGCGGCACAGCGCCTCAGCCCCCGTTAATGTTTTGCTCGTAAGGCTGAACTGAGGTTGAAAATAAAGCTGTAAGCGTCGCTCAGTAATGGCTTGATGCAGGCGCTCAGTCATCCATTGTCGACGCTCCAGCGTCTGACGCATCGCTTGCGTATAGGGGCATACGCTATTCTCACGGCGTTTTGCGTGATGGAGTGCGATGCTGGCTGCGTTAAACAGCTCATCGACCTCCGCTACATCGCTTGGATAGCTAGCAATCCCGATACTGACATCGAGATTAAAAATGCGATGTCCCAGTTGAATAGGGCGTTTGATAATTTCGCATAACTGAAACACCACTTCTTGAAGGCGAACATCCCCAATGCTGGGCAACAGCACGGTAAATTCATCACTGGAAAGTCGCGCGACAGCGTTTTGATATCGGTTGGCTTGCCGCAAGCGTTCGGCCACGGTCGCGAGTAACTGATCTCCGACCTCGTGGCCATGTAAATCATTTACCTCTTTAAAGCGTCGGATATCCAGCAGCAGCAGTGAAAGGGAGTCACCCTGACTAGCGACCTCTTTTCCCATGCTAGTCAATAGCTCAATAAAGCACGCACGATTGGGCAATCCTGTTGTATTGTCTGTGTAAGCTAGACGTTGCATGTGGCGATGATCACGACGACGCTCAAGCTCACCGGCCGCCCCCGTAGAGAGAATTTTCAGCACGGAAGTTGCAAACGCATTAGTGTTTAATGGTGTTTGATAAAACACCATCATCACCCCAATAGCATCGCCCTTAGCATTGTCCAAGCGACGGCCTATCCACGCCTGGGTAGTGAATGAGGTTCCCGGCAGCGTAAACGCATGGCCGTTTTGAACAACGCTCTCGACTTCAAAGACTACCCGTTCAGCAGGCGTTCCCTGCAACATAAACGTTTGGTTATCTATTAACTGGCCATTCGCAACTAAACTAACGGTCTGGGCTGCTGTTGCGGGCAGCAGCCCGTTTTTCTTATCGGGTGCTCCCAAACTCTGCGGAACGGGCTGGTCCAGTAGCGCGATAAACCCGGCATCTGCTTCTAATAACGTGACTAACGTGACGATCAACTGGTGAAAATAATCGTCTCCTACGCGTGAGGTAACTGTAGAGGCGACTTGTACCACCGCATCCTGCACGCGCTGTGATTCGTGCTGGTCGGTCACATCTGAGATAAAGCCCTCGAGGTAGGCCACCTGTCCATCATCATTGATAACAGCTTGCCCTTGCTCCCACATCCAGCGGTAACTGCCATCCCGATGGCGCAATCGGTACACCACACGGTATGGCTGACGCAGCTGGATTGCCTGTTCTACTGCCAGATGAAGGCGGTCTTGATCGGCTTCGTGTATGAGGGAGACAAAACTGATGCCTCGATTATCTTGCAGTTCATCCGGATGATAGCCCGTTAGTGCCTCAGCTCCTTGGCTAACCAACTGCATCGTCCAGTGTTGATCATTTAGGCATCGGTAGGCCATGCCAGGAAGGTGATTAAGCAATGTGTTTAAACGCCGCTCACTCTCCCGGGCCAACTCTTCACTTTGACGAAGCGCCTGCTCGGCTTGGCAGCGGCCAAGTTCTGCCCCCGCTTGAGCGGCCACAATGCGCAAGATTTCGTTTTCAAGCCCGTCGAGCTGCATCGGTTTATTGCTTAACACCGCCAAGATACCAATGGCCGAGCCATCAGGTGAAAACAGAGGCAGCCCCATGTAACTCTCTGCACCCAGTTGGCTGAGCAGCTCGTCTTTAGGAAAGCGCGCCTGAACATCACAGGCATACAAGCAAGGCTCTCTACCTACAACCGTTTCACAAGGCGTTCCAGCGAGAGGATAAGCAATATTTTCCTGATGATCGTTGTTTGACCAAACGGCCAACGTTGTGGCCATATGCGGCTCGGTGACCACCGCAATCAACGCATGATCGACCCCTAGTAGTTGAGCCAGTTGCTCGACAAGCGTCGTATAAAAGTCAGGTCTTCCGCTACGCCCTAAACCTTCCGCCAACTGACGGAAAATCTCCGACGCTTCGTTTCTGGTGTGCATTGGCGCACTCACCTTTGTCATCGTAAAGCAGCTGTTTACAGTGCACTGTTGTAATAAGCTATTGCAATAAAATGCAGCGGGCTACAGCATAAACAGTTATTTTACTGATTTACCATGCCTATCTATGATCCTGCTAACACACGCAGACGCTAGAATTGATTACCTAGTACATAACTTAGTGGCTGCTCGCTATGCTGGACAGCACGTTGAGGGATAATATGACGACCCGTTCAGCGGTAGACGAAACACTTTACACTTCACTGACTAGCGAGCTTCCCAGCTTTCTTGGTAATGCATTATTACGCTCGGCCAATCTGCCTTCGCTTCCTGCTATTGCCATACAAGCGCTTCAAATCGCACGCTCCCCTCAGGCCTCTCTGAGTGACTATGCGCGCGTTATTGAACGCGACCCTGGGTTAACGGCGCGCCTTATTGCGGCAGCGAATAGCGTGCACTACCTACGTTCAGCTCATCCTGCACAAACCAGTTTGGAAGCCACCCAGCGACTGGGATTAGACGCAACGCTCGCCACCGTATTGAGCTTCACTCTGTTCCCCTGGCCACCCACAGAGAATGCGGCTCTACAAACATGGCGACGCGCTATTGTTGCCGCCGTGGTAGCAAGCAAGCTGGCGCACCAACTCTGTCCCACACAGGTTGGCAGCACATTTACGCTTGCCCTACTGCAAGATATCGGCATTTTGGCGATCCTCTCCACCTACCCAGATGAGGCAGAGGCACTATACGCTGAACGCAAAATGTCTCACACACAGTTAATCAACGCTGAGCGCCGCCACTTTGGCAGTGACCATGCACTGATTGGCGCTTGGTTAGCCGCCAAATGGGGGCTACCATCCTCAATCGTGCATGCTATTGGCCAAAGCCATGACGGCTTTTTAACCGATGACATGGCGACACTCTGCCTACGCTTATCCGGCCCAATCGCCGATGCATGGCTCAGCCCTGAACCAACCACCACCTTAGCAATGTTACTTAGGCAGTTAGCGGTCACAGAAACACTGCCCACCAATGTCATTGAGGCGCTTTTCCATCACTTGTCAGAACAAATTGATTTATTAACAGATATTCTAGACCTCACCGTACCCGCGCCTGTGGATAGTCATGCCCTGCTGACGGACGCACAGCAGCTGCTCTATCAGCACTCTTTGACGCTCTCCGCACGATTAGATGGTCAGCAACAGCAGCTGGACACTCTACAGCTGCATAATTCTGCATTAGAAGCACGCAGTCGTATTGACCCACTCACTCAGCTGGCTAACCGTGCGTGGCTAGAGCAGCAGCTCCAAGAACGTTTTGCGCTTTGCAGTGAGCAAGGTCGCACACTGTCAGTGGTGTTTATCGATTTAGATCATTTCAAAGTGCTTAACGACCAGTATGGCCACCAGGCAGGCGACTTAATTCTCGAGCGCTTTGGTAAAACACTAGCGTCATTAACTCGCTCAGGCGACTTGGCTGGGCGCTACGGCGGTGAAGAGTTTTTAATTATCTTACCCGATGAGACGGCTCAAACCGCGAGACAGTTAGCCGAACGTATCGCGCAGCATTTAAACGAGCAGCCTATGCTGAAGATCGACCAGACAGCACTATATATCACCGCTTCGATGGGTATTGCGTGTTTAAGCGATGGCAATTTCAGTAATGAGCGGGAGCTGATAGATGCCGCCGACCAGAGCATGTATGCCATCAAACGCTCTGGCCGCCGGGGAATCTCCATTCATGGCCAAGATTAACGGGGTCGACTACTACCTGTTCATTGCCTGGGGCAGGTACAAGGCGATTTCAGGGAAGAGATGCATAAAAGCAATCGCCAATAGCATCAGTAGGAAGAATGGCAGTGTGGCTTTCGTGATGGTGACAATATCTTTCCCGGTAAGTCCTTGAATGACAAACAGGTTAAAACCCACTGGCGGAGTAATTTGCGACATTTCAACCACAATCACCAGATAGATACCAAACCAGATCAGATCGAATCCAGCGGCGCTAACCACTGGCATAATAATGGCTGTGACTAGCAGAATCAGTGAAATACCATCCAAAAAACAGCCCATGATCAATAGCAGCACCGTTAAGGCTACCAGCAGCATCGTGGGGGACAGCCCCATTTCACCAATCGCCCGAGCTAACTGCATTGGCACCTGAGTAAAGCCCATCGCAGAGGTTAAAAATGACGCGCCAGCAATAATAAAAGCGATCATGCATGCGGTACGTACGGCGGCAAATAACGAGCTGGTAAAAATTTCTCGATTAAAGTGGCCATTAAAATGCGCAATAACCATCGACAGTACAACGCCTACCGCAGCGGCTTCTGTTGGTGATGCTAGGCCGCCATAGATCGATACGATAATGCCACCGATAAGTAGCAGGATTGGCACCAGCGACCAGGTATTGCGCAGCTTCTCAACAAAGCTCATGCCCGACTCATCGGCACCGGTTAACCCGTTTCGGTTACCTTTCAACAGTGCCCACAGCACCAGATAAGTCATAAACATGGCCAAGATCATCAGCCCCGGCCCAATACCTGCCATAAATAGCCGAGTAATGGACTGCTCAGTTACGACGCCATAAACAATCAGCACGATGGAAGGCGGAATCAGCAAGCCCAGCGTTGAAGCGCTGGCCAATGTGCCAATCGCCATGTTGCTGTCATAGCCGCGTCGCTCGAGTTCCGGCAGGGTCATTTTCCCCACCGTTGCACAGGTCGCCGCGGAAGAGCCGCACACGGCGGCAAACATGCCGCTGCCAATGATATTGGTGTGAAGCAAACGTCCCGGCAGGCGGTTTAACCAGGGCGATAAGCCACGAAACATATTGTCGGCAAGACCTGAGCGAAACAGTATCTCACCCATCCAGATAAACATCGGCAGTGCCGTTAAATCCCAACCATAGCTTGCTCCCCAAAAATCCGAGGCAAGAATAGGGCCGGGGTCGAAGGGACTAAAAAACTGAAGCGCAATCCAAGCAGTGCCAATCAGAGCAAAGGCAATCCAGACGCCACTGCCCAACAGCACCACAAGAGTCATGATGGTAGCCAAACTAAGTAATAACACGGGGGTGTCTCCTGGGTAGCGTCTTAATGCGCTTCGTTATCGTCGATAGCAGTTGCTTCACGGAAGCTCGCAGGGTCGTGGATAGCAATCCGCAGCGCTATCCATAAGGCTTCCAGAAGAGCCAATGCTAAGAGCCCTACCCCAACAACCAATACCAATTGCGGTATCCACAAGGGAATCGATAAAAAGCCCGACGACACATCGTTATATTGAAAGCTTTCTCTTGCCAGCCCAATCAAGCCATAGGCCAGCAACAGGCTAATTACTACCGCAATGAGCAGCCCAAACACCTCAAACCAGACGCGTATAGCAGAAGGTAGGCGCGAGATCAGCAGCGTCACCCGAATATGCGCATGGTGAACAAAGGTGTAGGCAAGCCCAAGAAACGTTGCCCCAACTAACAGATAAGACGCCATCTCAGAAACGCCGGTGATGCTCACGCCGAGCCGACTAAGGCCAACCAAAACAAGCAACGCATCTACTAACCGAAACGTAACCTGCAGTGCAATAAGTGTACAAATAGCCACCATACACGCGGCAGCACCCCAAGCACCGAGGCGGTAGAGTTTGTCGAATTTAAACATCATGTTCGCAGTCTCATTGAGCGCGTGGGTGGTAAGGGCGGCACAAACAGCCGCCCTTAAAGCCAGCATTAGTGATTAAAGCTAGCGCTTAAAACTAGCCATTAAGACTCAGTTACCGCGCTGTTCGCGATAGCTCTCTAAGGCTTGTTTTGCGTCATCGTCAGCACGGGACTCCCAGTCGGCAAATAGCTCATCCCCTGCCGCTTGCAGGGCAGTAGAAACCGCTTCGTTAGGCTCAGAAACCGAAATACCATTTTCTTTCAGTGCTTCCAGACTAGCTTCATTATTCTCGCGGCTCATTTGCCAGCCACGCTCCTCGGCACGAGCCGCGGCTTCCATCAGCGCCTCTTGGGTAGCTTCATCTAAACGATCAAAGCTGCGCTGACTCATGAACACAATGTTCTTAGGCAGCCACAAGTTGGCATCGGTGTAGTCGGTCACATAGTCCCAGGCTGCCATAGAGTTACCGGTAGAGCTGGACGTAATCATGGCGTCCACACGTCCGGTGCTAAAAGCGGTAGGAATATCGGACTCTTCGGTTTCTGTCGGGCTGCCACCTAAATTATCGACGAAGCGCTGGGTATTAATATTCGGCGCACGCACCCGCAAGCCGTCGAACTGGCCGGGATCCGTTAACGGCGCAGAGGTGTAAATGCCCTGGGCTGGCCAAGCAACAGCATACAAAGGCACCATTCCTTCATAGGCAAATAGCTCAGTAATCATCGGCTTAGTGGCTTCCCACAAGGCATAGGCATCTTCATAGCTACCGGCTACCCCCGGCAGCGTATCCACTTCGAAAATAGGGTCATCATTTGAAAGAATCGAGAGGAATACTTCGCCAGCATCAATTGTACCGCGGCGCACCGACGGTTTAATTTCACCATGAGAGACCAGCGAACCACCGCTGTGCACCGTAATAGTTAACTCGCCGTTTGTGGCCTCAGCCACATCTTCTGCAAACTGTTTATTGTTTTGAGTATGGAAGCTTGCATCACCATACGGCGTTGCCATGGTCCATTCAGCCGCCTGGGCGGTGGCCGCAGCGGCAAGGCTGCAAGCGGTCACTAATAGTAACGGCGTTGTTATACGTTTATGCATGGGGACGTCCTCTTATTCATATTAATGGAAGCTCAGGTTGATCGAGGTGCTGCTTCGGGAGTGGTAGAGATTGCGCTAGGACGAACCCAGCGACCGGTAAAACATGTGTTTGCCATATCAGCGCGCCGCTCTCTGGCATAGTTAACTGCACACTCTTGGGCAATTCGGCCCACACTGCGACAAAAACGCGGATGATTTGCACTGCGCCATATCACATCATAGTTCATAGGCGGCAACGGCACGGGTAGCGTTAAACGGTATAGATCACCCCGTCGCCACTCATCTAATACGGTGGCGACCGGGAGCGCGCCGATTCCCAGCCCCTCCATCGTCATCCGCGCAATGGTCATCAATGTACTAACGCTATGGATACGAGGCTGTCGAACGCCCACGTCAGAAAGGTAACGGACTAGCTCTTCGTAGGGGCGAGCCTGCCGGCCAAAGGAAATAAACGGCAACGACTGACACCAAGCATTAGGGTCTTCGTTTAGCAACGCGGCATGACGAGGCGAAACAAACATACCCATTTCATAAGGACTTAACGTCTCACACTCAATTTGCTCCGGGGCCAAGTAACCATTCATTGCCAGCAAAATATCAAGTTCGTTGCGCATCAGCCGGTCATTGAGGACCGGCGAGTAATCGACTGTTAGCTCAATGATAAGCTCAGGAAAACGCGCAGTAAGCTGCTGAATGAATGCGGGAAACCAGCTATGCGCAATGGTTTCAATGGTGCCAAGCCTAAGCGGCGCAGAAAAAGTCTCGGCACTATCAAACAGCTTCAGCGCCTCATCACGCTGATGCAGTATGCGCTCAGCATGCAGAAAGAACTCGCGGCCACGCATGGTCGGCTGAACCGGGCGCGCCGAGCGCTCAAGTAACAGCTCGCCTACGGTGCTTTCCAAGCGTGAAATACGCTCAGAAACAGAAGGCTGTGTGATATGCAGGCGTACCGCCGCCTTACGAAAAGAGCCAAGTTTTACCGCCCATACAAAAGCGTCTAGCTCCTTGAAATCAAGCATACGTTTGCCTAACCAACGGTTGCAGTAACATCGGCGTGGGTTCCTTCACAGCACAGGTAACGTCGCGCGCAGTGCCGCTCCCTAGCGCGATGTGTCACTGGGTAAAATAGTCGCATTGCTGTGTCATGCAATTTTAGAGCCAGCATCGTGAGATTACCTTCTGTTTCTCGCTGAACAGCGTCTAACCGAACAGTGACAAGCTGACTCATGGCCGATGTTTGCATGTTTCACTCCTCAAACGACTCACTGGCCGCCGATTATTATTAGCGCTGCGGATATTCGTTAGGGCTGGCGTGAGCGTTTTTTATAATCTTTTATTGAGCTGCTTTATTTATTTGATAATCGCATTCCCCCCTAGCGTCAACCATTTTCCCAATAAATAACAGCACGATAGGAAGCACCGATACTAAGTATCGCTAAAAACGATTGGAACTTAACAAGATAGGTTCATATATTGGTTTTAAGACGTCACAGTAATAATCAAGCTAACTATTTACACTGGTCAGTCATAACAAACACAGACAATCGCACCTTTAACAACAAATTCTTCAACATTAGCACTTCTTAATTAAAAATAAGCGTTCTTTGCCAACGCAGCTAACGAACAACTCGCTGTTAACCAACAAGTGACTCCAATAAATTCAAAACAGGCTAGGAGACGATATGGCAACCCCACTGCTCAACTGCGACATGGGCGAAAGCTTCGGTAATTGGTCAATCGGCTTAGATGCTGACGTAATGCCCTATGTCGATTGTGCCAATATCGCCTGTGGCTATCATGCCTCAGACCCCCATGTAATGCGCCGCACGGTCGCCCTGGCCAGCCAGCATGGCGTGCGTATTGGCGCCCACCCCGGCTATCCCGATTTAATGGGGTTTGGTCGTCGCTCGATGGCCTGCTCGCCCGCAGAAGTAGAGGATATGATGCTGTACCAGGTCGGTGCGCTGGCCGGAATTTGCCAAGCCGAAGGTGCGACGCTGAGCTACATAAAGCCCCATGGGGCGATGTATAACGACATGGCGGCGAATCTTGAGCTATTGGAAGGTGCCATGCGCGCGGTACGCGCTTACGATGCCAGTCTTCCGCTGATGGTCATGGCAACTGCCGACCCGGAACCTCATCGTCAGTTGGCGAAAAAAATGGGCGTTACCTTGTGGTTTGAAACGTTCGCTGACCGCGCTTATGAAGCAACCGGCCACCTCGCTTCTCGCCGCCTGGCAGGCGCTGTCCATCACGACCAAGCCACTATCGTTGCGCAAGCCGTTGCACTCGCAAAAGGCGAAGCGTTGACCGCCCGTGATGGTAGCGCGCTGTACCTGCCCTGCGACACCCTGTGCGTACACGGCGACAACCCTGATTCAGTCGCTGCCGTGCGTGCTATTCGTGATGCCTTTACGGCGCTGGAGTCTGCGTGAAACTGCGTTTAGAAACGGCGGCCATGGACGCCGTAACGGTACGGCTGTTTGACACTATTGATGAATCCAATATGGCGTGGATCATCGCTGCCGATCAAACCCTGCGCGATACGCTGGGCGAGGCACTCATTGACCTGATTCCCTCTTACACCACGCTGCTGGTGCATTACGACAGCCAGCAACTCACCTTTGGCCAAGTCGCGACGCTGATTCGCAGTGCCTTGCGCCACTTAAGGCCTAGCGAATCGCAGAACGGTCAGTTGCACGAGATTCCCGTGTGGTACGACGAAAGCGTTGGCCCTGAACTTCCGCTGGTGGCAAAACGTGCAGGACTCAGCGTTGACTCTCTAATCGAGCGTCACTGCGACCGTGATTACTGCGTCTTCGCACTGGGCTTCGCCCCCGGCTACGGCTTTATGGGATTGGTAGACGAGGGCATCGCCACGCCTCGCTTGAAAACGCCGCGCCGCAAAGTCGCGGCAGGCAGTGTGGGCATTGCCGATCGACAAACCGCTATCTACCCGCTCCTTTCCCCCGGAGGATGGAATATTTTAGGTCGCACCGCCGTACCGCTCTTTGAATTCGCTAAGCGGGGCGACCCCCTATTTCGCCCTGGTGATAAAGTGCGCTTTAAAGCGATTGGCCAAGCAGAGTTCGAAGCATCAGGAGGCGATACCACGCCGATGGAGGAGCGGCCATGAGCCAAGCAAGGCTAACGGTTAAGCAGGCTGGGCCACTGGCTCTGATTCAAGACTTAGGGCGGTTCGGCGTGGGTCATTTGGGTGTCACTCAGGGAGGTGCCGCCGACTGGATTTCATTTCGCTGGGCAAACTGGCTACTCGGTAACGCACCGGATAGCGCAGCACTGGAAATTGTTATGGGTGGTAATCTCAGCTTGGTTGCCAATGCCGAGGTACGTCTGGCGCTCACCGGGGCTGACCTTGGCGCTACCATCGATGGTCAGCCATTGGCCACCAACACCAGCTTTCTGCTGCGTTGCGGTCAAACACTCATATTCAGCCAACCCCGTCGCGGCCTGCGAGCCTATCTGGCGTTTCCTGGTGGATTAGACGCACCCACGATACTGGGCAGCCGTGCCTGCACTGCCCGCGAACAAATTGGCGGGCTCCGCGACGACGGCAGGCCACTACAAACCGGCGATCAGCTCACCTGGCAAGGTAGCTCATCCAGCGAGCGCAGCTTGCCTGAAGGAGTAGCCCCCGCCATGCCGGAAAAAAGCTGCCAACTCAGTATGGTGCTTGGCTCGCAAGCTTCACATTTCGCTGGACGTAGCCTGTACAATGCTTTTAACCAGCCATGGACAGTAGATAATCGCGCTGATCGCATGGGTATCCGCCTCACTGGCCAGCCTCTGCACTGCACGCTCGGCGGCGTTATTTCTGAAGGCATTCCGCTTGGCGCCGTGCAAATCCCCCCCGACGGCCAGCCGATTATTTTAATGAATGACCGCCAAACCATTGGTGGCTATCCTCGCCTTGGTGCGCTTACCCCGATGGCCTGTGCGCTGCTTGCTCAATGCGTACCGGGAACCGAGGTGCGTTTGAGCCCTGTCAGTGCCAGCCAGGCGCAAATTGCCTATCGGAAGCAATTAAGCCATTGGCATTAAAAAAAACCCGCATCTTTCGATGCGGGTTAGGACAGGGAAGTTACTTAGCGCAAGCGTTGCTTTGACGTTTATGCGACGTCGAAGCGGTCCGCATTCATCACTTTTGCCCAGGCGGCGACGAAGTCTTTAACAAACTTCTCGCCGTTATCATCCTGGGCATACACCTCTGCGTAGGAACGTAGCAGTGAGTTAGACCCAAACACTAGATCAACGCGAGAGGCTGTCCACTTAACCGCGCCCGTTTGACGGTCGCAAATCTCGTAAACATTGTTGCCTACCGGCTTCCAGCTGTTGCCCATATCGGTCAAGTTGACGAAAAAGTCGTTGGTCAACTGACCTTCACGGTGAGTGAACACACCGTGCTTGGTACCACCATAGTTGGTGCCCAGCACACGCAGTCCACCTAACAGCACGGTCATCTCCGGTGCGGTGAGCCCCATCAACTGGGCACGATCCAGCAGCATTTCTTCAGGTTTGACGATGTAATCCTTTTTCTGCCAGTTACGGAAGCCATCGGCAAGTGGCTCTAAAGGCTCAAAAGAGTCTACGTCAGTCATTTCATCCGTGGCATCGCCACGGCCTTTGAGGAACGGTACCCGCACCTCATAGCCCGCTGCTTTGGCGGCTTTTTCAATAGCCACGCTACCCGCTAAGACAATCACATCAGCAATGCTGGCCCCCGTATCAGCAGAGATCTGCTCGTATACGTTAAGCACATCGGCAAGACGCGCTGGCTCATTGCCTTGCCAATCTTTCTGGGGGGCCAAACGAATGCGCGCACCGTTGGCGCCACCGCGCATGTCGGAGCCACGGTAAGTGCGCGCGCTATCCCACGCGGTGCTGACCATATCGCTAATGCTTAAGCCGCTCTCAGCAATTTTCTGCTTAACCACTTCTTCGCAGTAATCGGTGCTACCGGCAGGCACCGGGTCTTGCCAGATAAGGTCTTCAGCAGGCACTTCTGGGCCGATATAGCGTGCTTTCGGGCCTAAATCACGGTGGGTTAGCTTAAACCACGCTTTAGCGAAGGTTTGCTTGAAGTACTCCGGGTCGGCCATGAATTTTTCGCAAATGGCACGGTACGTCGGGTCCATCTTCATCGCCATGTCCGCATCGGTCATGATCGGGTTATGACGCACAGAGGGATCGGTTGCATCAACCGGCTTATCTTCCTCTTTAATATCGATAGGCTCCCACTGATGAGCACCCGCGGGACTTTTCTTCAGTTCCCACTCGTAGCCAAACAGCAGATCGAAATAGCCCATATCGAACTGAGTGGGGTTAGTCGTCCAAGCGCCTTCAATACCCGACGTCACGGCATTGCTCGCTTTGCCACCCATGTGTGGGTTGCCCCAGCCAAAGCCCTGATTTTCAACGTCAGAGGCTTCAGGTTCAGCACCTAACGCAGCGGCGTCGCCATTACCATGACACTTACCCACGGTATGGCCCCCTGCTGTTAAAGCAGCGGTTTCTTCGTCGTTCATCGCCATACGGGCGAAGGTTTCGCGCACCTGCAGAGCTGTCTTAAGCGGATCAGGCTGGCCGTTAACCCCTTCTGGGTTAACGTAGATAAGTCCCATTTGCACCGCAGCCAGCGGATTCTCCATTGTTTCCGGCTGTTCAACGTCACCGTAACGCTCATCGGAAGGCGCTAACCACTCTTTTTCAGCCCCCCAATAGATGTCTTTCTCCGGATGCCAGATGTCTTCGCGGCCAAACGAGAACCCGTAAGCGGGCAGCCCCATAGATTCGTAGGCCACCGTACCCGCAAGAATGATTAGGTCGGCCCAGCTGATTTTATTGCCATACTTTTTCTTCACTGGCCACAGCAAACGGCGCGCCTTATCCAGGCTTACGTTATCCGGCCAGGAGTTGAGCGGTGCAAAACGCTGATTACCGGTACCACCGCCGCCACGGCCATCGGCAATGCGGTAAGTTCCAGCAGAGTGCCATGCCATGCGGATCATCAGGCCGCCGTAGTGGCCCCAGTCGGCTGGCCACCATGCTTGGCTATCAGTCATCAAGGCATGAACATCTTGCTTGAGGGCGTCAAAATCGAGTTTTTTGACCTCTTCCCGATAGTCAAAGTCAGGATCCATCGGGTTAGTTTTACGATCATGCTGGTGCAGAATGTCTAGGTTCAGCGCCTCTGGCCACCAATCTTTGTTGGAGGTGCCAGTAGACGTATTACCACCATGCATTACAGGACATTTTCCACTCATATTTCTCTCCCCTTCTTGCTCTTTGCCTTGGACTCGCCAAGGAAACAGATGATCGACATCTCATATTGCTGCCTACAGTGTAGGTAATCAGCAAGCGTTGCGTTGATATGTACTGTTTTAAAGCACCTCATCGATAGTCACAATTTGGAATAAACCAATAGATCGATAGTTATTTATTATTAAACTAGCTATTCCTTAGTCAATAAAAATTTAGCCAATAAAAACTGAGCCCATAAAAAAGGCAGGACGTCAGACGCCCTGCCCCTACCACTATCAGGATAGTAGTGTTTTCTTATCTTTACTCTACCAGTGGCAATAGTGCGTTCAAGCTATCCCGTGCATCGCCGTAGAACATACGCGTGTTCTCTTTGAAGAATAGCGGGTTTTCAATGCCAGAGTAGCCAGTACCCTGACCGCGCTTGCTGACAATCACCTGCTTAGCTTCCCAAACCTTCAATACCGGCATGCCAGCGATAGGGCTATTGGGATCTTCCTCGGCAGCGGGGTTTACGATGTCGTTGGAGCCGATCACGATCACCACGTCCGTACTTGAGAAATCGTCGTTAATCTCGTCCATTTCTAGCACGATATCGTAAGGTACCTTGGCTTCAGCCAGCAGTACGTTCATGTGCCCAGGTAGGCGCCCAGCCACCGGATGGATACCGAAACGTACGGTCTTCCCCGCTGCCCGCAGCTTGCGTACTAGATCGCTCACCGCAGTTTGCGCTTGAGCCACCGCCATGCCATATCCCGGCACGATAATCACGCTGTCGGCATCGTTTAAAGCACTTGCTACGCCACTCGCATCAATCGCTACCTGCTCGCCCTCAATTTCAGCCGCTGGCCCTTGAGCACCACCGAAGCCGCCCAAAATCACGTTAACGAAGTTGCGGTTCATCGCCTTACACATAATGTAAGATAGGATTGCCCCTGAGGACCCCACTAGTGCGCCGGTAACAATCAACAGATCATTAGAAAGCGTGAAACCAATCGCCGCAGCCGCCCAGCCGGAGTAGCTGTTCAGCATCGACACCACCACGGGCATATCCGCACCGCCAATGCCCATAATCAGGTGATAGCCAATAAAGAATGACAGCGCTGCCAGCACGATCAATGTCCAGAAGCCTGCACCGTTGAGGTACATAATCGCGAGCAGCAGCGAAAGCACCGCAGCCCCCGCATTGAGCATATGCCCGCCCGGCAGTTGGCGAGGTTTGCCATCTACTTTGCCTGCCAGCTTACCGAATGCAATCACCGAGCCGGTAAAGGTCACCGCACCGATGAAAATCGCGAACACCACCTCAATCTGCAAAAAGGTCAGCTCAGCAGGAGCCTTTGTGGCCACTAAGGCGGCAAACGCAGAAAACTCTTGCATCGCACCATCGGCGGCTTGTGCGGCCAGCACCCGGCGGCGCTCTAAATCTGCGCTCCAGGCAACAAAGACCGCTGCCAGACCCACAAAACTATGTAGTGCCGCTACCAACTGAGGCATTTCGGTCATTTCGACCTTGCCTGCGACATAGGCACCAATCCCGGCACCAATCAACATCGCTGGCACCAGCCACCAGTAGCCGCCAATACCTGGCCCAAGGGAGGTAAATAATACCGCTACGGCCATGCCCACAATGCCGTACCAGACGGCACGCTTGGCTTTCTCCTGATTACTCAAGCCGCCTAGCGATAAAATAAATAGCACACTTGCCGCAATTGCCGCGGCAGATACGAATCCTTGTCCTAACATCTCGTTTCTCCGCCGCTTAGGATTTTTGGAACATGGCCAGCATCCGGCGTGTCACCAGGAAGCCACCCACGATATTAATCGACGCAATCAGTACTGAAATGGCCGCCAGCACGATAACGACACCGCTGCCTGAACCGATTTGCAAAATCGCCCCTAAAATAATGATGCCGGAGATGGCATTAGTGACCGCCATTAACGGCGTGTGCAGCGAGTGGCTCACCTTCCAAATCACCTGGAAGCCGATGAAACACGCCAACACGAACACGATAAAGTGCTGCATAAATGAGGCAGGGGCTATTTGACCCAGCAACAGCATCAACGCGCCACCAACGGCGAGTAAGCCAACTTGTCGCTTGGTTTGCGCTTTAAACGCCGCGTGTTCAGCCGCCTTTTTCTCTTCAGGCGTTGGTTCTTGCTCTTTTTTCTTCGGCTTCGCGGCGGCAATGGCCTTTACTTTCGGCGGCGGCGGCGGGAAGGTGATTTCGCCCTGATGCGTGACCGTAGCGCCGCGAATGACATCATCTTCCATGTTGTGATGGATGACGCCGTCTTTCTCAGGCGTGAGGTCAGCTAGCATGTGGCGAATGTTGGTAGCGTAAAGCAGCGACGCTTGGGTAGCCATGCGTGAGGGGAAGTCGGTATAGCCGACCACCACGACGCCGTTATCTGATACCACACGTTCATCCGGCTTGGTTAAGTCGCAGTTACCGCCTTTTTCAGCGGCTAAGTCGACAATCACCGAGCCAGGTTTCATGGCTGCAACCATATCTTCCAGCCACAGCTTGGGTGCGGGCCTGCCAGGAATCAGCGCCGTGGTGATGACAATATCGACATCCGGTGCTTGTTCGCGGAAACACTCTAGCTGCTTCTCGCGAAACTCTGGGCTAGAGGGTGAGGCATAGCCACCGCTTTCTGAACCGTCCTGACTATCTTCAAAATCGAGAAACAGGAATTCAGCGCCCATGGATTCAATCTGCTCGGACACCTCTGGGCGTACATCAAACGCACGCACCACAGCGCCAAGGCTAGCCGCGGTACCAATCGCCGACAAGCCCGCCACACCTGCGCCGATCACCAATACTTTGGCAGGGGGAACTTTACCGGCGGCGGTTACCTGGCCAGTAAAGAAGCGGCCAAAGTTATTGCCCGCCTCAATCACCGCACGGTAGCCCGCGATATTGGCCATTGAGGAGAGCGCATCCATTTTCTGCGCTCTGGAAATACGTGGCACCATGTCCATCGCAATAACAGATGCGCCCTGAGCTTTACAGGTTTCTAACAGCGCTTCGTTTTGTGCGGGCCAGAAGAACGCAATCAGCGTCTGGCCCTCTCGCAAATAGTGAGCCTCAGTTTCCGAAGGTTCACGGACTTTAATCACCACGTCCGCACCACGCCACAGCGCTTCCGCGCTTTCCACAACGCTGACACCCGCGTCGCGATACGTGTCGTCATTAAAGCCCGCGGCAGCCCCTGCGCCGGCTTCCACCAAGCACTCATGGCCTAGCTTTTGAAGCTGTTTTGCGCTCTCAGGAGTAAGCGCTACACGCGCTTCTCCTTGAGCTGTCTCTTTCGGTGCGCCTATTTTCACACGCTTTCTCCCTTGGTTAGCCCATTTCCAGCGTCATGACCCAAACAGTCACATTTTTACCCTTGGTTATTGGACGCTGGGCATTATTACTGACATGCGTCGTCGCGCCAGATAGCAGTTTAGGATCTAACGCGGCGACCGCCAGTTACTATTCAACCTTCGATTCAATTGGGTTGTTTAACTACAACACTACCCTTTTTAACAACGATTCCCCACCAAAAGTTAGAGAAAACTACTTCCAAAGTACCGCATTCAATTCACCCCACCAATGATTAACTGAAGTAGTGGGTATGGCAATAATGATTAACCTCCAAAAACGCCCACAACAGTACTTATAACGACATTTGTCACGATGTTTGTAACGGCACTCACAACAACATGCTTAACAACGCAGGAGAGTCACTTATGTGGACCAAACCGACGTATCAGGACATGCGCCTTGGCTTTGAAGTAACGCTGTATATCTCTACCCGCTAATCGCTAGCGACTGAACCGCGGCCCCTGCCTGCCTTATTGGATTTATATCAGGTAGGGGCTTTTACCAGGATTCATAGCACAACCACAGCACTCACGTAGGAGGTCAGTCTATGCAGATTTTAGTTCTTGGGGCTGCCGCAGGTGGCGGCTTTCCCCAATGGAATTGCAACTGCCCTAACTGCTACCACGCTCGCCTGGGCAGTGCAGATCATCAACCTCGCACTCAATCATCGATTGCGTTAAGCGTGGATGGCAAGCAGTGGTTGCTATGCAATGCGTCCCCAGACATTCGCGCTCAGCTCAATGCCAACCCGGAATTATGGCCAAGCGACCTGCGTGGCAGTGGTATTCGTGGTGTGCTACTGGTAGATGCCCAAATCGACCATGTCACCGGGCTGCTCTCCTTAAGGGAAGGCTGCCCGTTAGAGGTGTGGTGCACACCTAATGTGCATCGCGATTTATCGACAGGTTTTCCGCTATTTCCGATGCTAGAACACTGGGGCGGACTGCACTGGCAGCCGATTGAGCTGGAAGGTCATCAGGAAGTTGTCGAGTTTTCGATTCCCTTTCTGCCAGACATCGCACTGACCGCCTTTGCGCTGCACAGCAATGCACCGCCCTACTCACCACGGCGCGGCGCACCCTCCTGTGGCGATAATTTAGGGCTGTATATTGTTGACCGTCGTAGTGGCAAGTCGCTGTGCTACGCCCCAGGGCTTGGCAACCCGACACCACTGGCCATGCGTTTCTTAAACGCCGCAGATGTGGTGATGGTGGATGGCACCCTGTGGGAAGACGACGAAATGCAGACGCTTGGCGTTGGCACTTCCACAGGCCAACAGATGGGTCACCTTGCGCTCAATGGCAGCGACGGTATGTGTGCACTATTGAGCGATCTACCCAGCAGCACGCGGCGCATTTTGATTCATATCAACAACACCAACCCGATTTTGGACGGCGCTAGCGATGCAGCGAAAACACTGCAGGCCTCAGGCATCGAAACAGCTTACGACGGAATGAAACTGACGTTTTAGATCGACGTTCACAGACCTTAAACACTCTCTTATCTTAGATATCATTGAGTATTAATCGATTAACATCCAGACCCAAATCTTAGATTAAAAAAGCACTAGGTTAGTAGAATTTAAAAGATAGCAGGGAAATAAAAGGTGAAAAAACAGGCCTTGATAAAATTAAACCAAAATAAGCATATAACTTTATAAAATAATTCAAACAGAGCGAGCTATAACCAAAAAACTGTTTCATTAAACAATCCCTATCCATAAAGAGCGGCTAAAAATAAAAACCATGTAAATCAGCAACACGTACATTAGATATTACAAAAATAACCAGGAAATCGACTATGGCGATGACAGCGATAACGCCCAGTGCTTCTACCACCCCGCTCAGTCGGGAGGCGTTCCGTGAAGCGCTAATGGGTAAAGGGCAGTACTACCATCTTAATCACCCCTTTCAACAGGCGATGGCCAACGGCGAGCTTAGCCAGGAACAGCTACAAGGCTGGGTGGCTAATCGCTTCTACTACCAGTTGATGATTCCCCAAAAAGACGCCGCGCTGCTGGCCAACTGCCCAGATGCCGACACCCGCAGGCGATGGGTGCAGCGCCTGCTTGACCACGATGGCCACGCCGGAGATGAAGGCGGGATTGAAGCCTGGTTAGCCCTAGGTGAAGCCGTAGGTTTACCGCGTCATACGCTGCTTTCCCAGGAGCGTGTGCTGCCCGGCGTGCGCTTTGCGGTGGATGCCTACCGCCACTTTGTCGCCCGTGCCCCCTGGCAGGAAGCGGCGATCTCATCGCTTACCGAGCTATTTGCGCCGCTTGCCCACCAAAACCGCCTGATCACCTGGCCTCAGCACTACCCGTGGATTAACGAGCAAGGCTATCGCTATTTTCGGAAACGGCTCAGTGAAGCCCGCCGAGACGTCGAGCACGGCCTGGAAATCGCTTTAGGCGTATGTACCACAGTGGCGCTGCAGCAGCGCGCGCTGGATATTCTGCAATTTAAGCTCGATGTGCTGTGGAGCATGTTGGATGCCATGACTATGGCCTATCAGTTAGACCGCCCGCCTTACCACACCGTCACCCGCGAAGCGGTGTATCACCGTGGGCTTGAGCACTCACATTACTAGGCAATGATCGACTAGCGTTGGGGAATTCACCATGTCACAGCAACCCGCCATATCACATCACGATATTTACCAGCTGCGACGCGGCTGGCGCTTACAGTGGGAGGCCATTCAGGGCTGCCACGTTATTCTCTATCCCGAAGGCATGGTCAAGCTTAGCGCGACTGCCGGTGCGATTCTTGAGCAGGTTGATGGCCATCACTCCATCGCCGATATTATCGCCACCCTGCAGCAGCGCTACCCAGGCGCGGAGTCCTTAGCGGACGATGTCATACAGTTTATCGATGAAGCTCGAGACAACGGCTGGCTAACCGTGAAGGAGGTTCATTGTGGTTAGTACAACGACCTCACCGCCCTTATGGCTGCTGGCGGAACTCACCTACCGCTGCCCATTGCAGTGTGCTTACTGCTCTAATCCGTTGGAATTTACCCGTTACCAAAACGAGCTGGATACCGATGCGTGGTTTAGCGTGCTGCGCCAAGCCAGAGCAATGGGAGCGGCACAGCTTGGCTTTTCCGGCGGCGAACCGTTGATTCGTCAAGACCTGGAAGCGCTGGTCAGCGAAGCACGCCAGCTAGGCTTTTACACTAACCTGCTGACCTCCGGTGTCGGCCTCACTGCCCAGCGGGTAGACGCCTTGGCAGAAGCGGGCCTGGATCATATCCAGATTAGCCTGCAAGCCGCTGACCCCGAGCTAGCCCAGGCACTGGCAGGTTCTGCCAAGGCCCACGCCAACAAACTAGCCATGGCCAAAGCGGTCAAGGCCGCTGGCTACCCCATGGTATTAAACGTGGTCTTGCATCGGCACAATATCGATCAAATTGGCGACCTGATTGCCCTCTGCGATGAGCTAGGTGCGGATGCGGTTGAACTGGCCAACTGCCAGTATTACGGCTGGGCGTTTTTGAACCGCCAGGCGTTAATGCCTACCCGTGAACAGCTGGTACGTGCCGAGGCGGAAACCAATCGCTGGCGTGAAACACTGGCGGCACGTGGCCGCGATATGTCATTACTATTTGTGGTGCCGGACTACTTTGAGCAAGCGCCTAAAGCGTGCATGGGTGGTTGGGGCAGCATCTTTATGACCGTTGCCCCAGATGGCGCCGTGTTGCCCTGCCACAGCGCCAGGGAGCTACCGATGGCATTTCCGAACGTCAAAGAGACGTCGCTACAGGACATTTGGTACCAAAGCGATGCGTTCAACCGTTTTCGCGGCACCCAGTGGATGCCTACACTTTGCCAACAGTGCGACGACCGCGACAAAGACCATGGCGGCTGCCGCTGCCAAGCCTATTTATTAACCGGTGATATGAACGCCACCGACCCGGTGTGCCAGCACTCTCCCCAGCATAGGTTGTTAGACAGCCTCATCGCAGAAAACAGCCACAACACGCCCGATCAAACGACACTGATTCCCCGCAATGCCCGTCAGTCAAAGCAGTTGCAAACCAAACCGTTGCAAACAAACCAGTTACAGAATCAGGCTGAACGTCAAAGCCCAAATAGCTCAGCAGCGACGTCGTCTCGCCAACCACTTGAGCTGATTTATCGACAATAAATCTGTTTATCCGTAATAAACCTGATTAACTGCAAACCTATTAAGGCTCGCAGGTGGCTCGCTCAGCATGAGCGGGCAGTTGCGGGCAAACGGCTGCTAACGACTGTCCGCTCGCTTGCCAGCCATCCACCCCATTTGGATACCAATAGAGCTCTTCATAGCCCATTGCCTCAGCACGCCGTGCAGCATTCCAGGAAAGCCAGCAGTCAGCCCGGCAGAAGAACACTAGCGGCGCAGCGTCAGCGCGCTCACGCTGCGTATCCAGTGCCGTGGTGAAATAATCCAGCCACTCCTCATCCAAACTAGCCGCGCCCACATTCGGCAGCCAAATACTGCCTGGAATCGTTAAGTGCGCACTGTCCTGCAGAAAAAGACCGTTATGCCAGGGCAGCGCATAGACATCCACTAGGATCACTGGCGGTGACGCCAGTAGCGCTTGAAAAGCACGCTCATCTAACGTGGTTACCCCTGGAAGCGGTGCGGTAACCGGCGCTTTAAAAGGCGGCAGGCGATAGCCTTCTTGGTTAAATGCCGCAGCGGGCGCTTCAGCGCCTGCCACCCCGCTGAACACGCCACTTCCCCACACCAAACAGAGGAGGTAGCGGCACACAGAGTGCGCCGAAGGTTGTGTCGTCATGGAGACATTACTCCAAATCAAACGGACAGCCGGTACAGCCCTCCATTTGGGCCATTTGGAAGTTGCCGTAGTGGATGCGTGCACCAGTCATATCAGCATCATTAAGGCGCGTGATGTTCATTTTGGCTTCTTGCAGATTAGCATCGCGCAGGTCCGCACCGATCAGGTTGACCTTATTCATCCAGGCCATTTCCAGATTGCTGCCCATCAGCGTTGCTCCTTGCATGCTGGCCCCAGAAAGCCGAGCAAACTCAAGGTTAGCGCCAGTCAAATCAGCATAATCAAATGTCGCTCCCTGGGCATAAATACTCCAGCTATCCAGCCCAACCAAACTGGCATGGGAAAGATCGGCACCGCGTAAATGCGTGTTGGGCATGCGTGCACGATTAAGATTGGCATTTCTCAGTGATGCGCCTTCAAAATCAACGCTACGTAGGTTGCTGTGGCGGAAATCCGAGCCTTCTAGGTTACTGCCCGCAAAGTTAGCGCCCTGTAGGTCAAGATTGGCAAAGTCACCGCCGGATAGATCCATATTGGCGCACTGAGTACCTGGCACTAACTCACAGCCGTTATGCACTGGCGGTTGATACGCTTCAACATAATCGTCGGCGACAACGCTACCCATCGCGCTAAGGCAGAGAAAAACCGCCGTTGCTTGGCGGCTCCATAAAGGCAGAGCATTGCCAGTTAGCATTGTTATTCTTTCCATTACCGTTATCTCCATTCAAAAAAGGGCGGCAAAAGCCGCCCAAGAGGTGTCAGTAACTTAACGGTTAGCCAAGTCTTGAACGAAGGAAGGCAATTTGAAGACCCAGAACGAGCCGCCCTGAGCAATCGGCCGGGTCAGTTCAGCCATGTCACCGCCCCACAGTGGCACGGCACCGCCATAACCTGCAGTAACACCAATGTACTGCTCACCGTCCATCTCCCAAGTAACCGGTGGTGAAATGATGCCGGTGCCTACCTGGAACTTCCAAAGCTCTTCACCGGTTTCTGCATGGAAGGCTTTGAAGTAGCCATCGCCCGTACCGGTAAATACCAGGTCACCGTGGGTCGCTAGCACGCCTGCCCACAGCGGCATAGGCTCTTTGTGCTCCCAAGCGTACTCGCCAGTCACCGGATCAACAGCGCGTAGAATACCGACGTGGTCGTCGTACATACGTTTAATACGGAAGCCCATGCCTAGATAAGCCGCGCCTTCCACGTACTCAACTTCCTCGGTCCAATAATCTTCTTTCCAGTGGTTACCCGGCACATAGAACAGCCCGGTGTCTTCGCTGTAAGCCATTGGGTTCCAGTTTTTACCACCCAAGAACGGTGGTGAAACCTCAACCGGCTCAGAACGGGTTTGTCCCTCTTCTAAGCGCGGCGGGCGCTGACCTTCAGCCTCAACGGGACGGCCGGTCTCCAGGTCAATGTGGGTGGCCCAGGTAATGTTATCGACAAACGGGAAAGCGTTAATCAGCTCGCCGTTGGTCCGATCAGTGACATAGAAGAAGCCATTACGGTCAGCGTGGGCACCTGCATTCACCGTTTGGCCATTCTCATCTTGGTACTCAAACAAGACGATTTCGTTATTGCCTGAGAAGTCCCAGGTATCATTGGGCGTGTGCTGATAGAACCACTTCACTTCGCCAGTCGAAGGGTCGATACCCAGTTGGCCAGAGGTGTAAAGGCTGTCGTAGTCAGACGGGTCACCGTCTTCCGAGGTGCGTGCCCAGCCATTCCAGGGAGCGGGATTACCGGCCCCAATGATGATGGTATTGGTCTCAGGGTCGAAACTGGCGCTCTGCCACGGCGCACCGCCACCTTGGCTCCAAGCTTGCACTTTGCCGGTTTCGCTATCGGGGTCATCGGGCCATGAAGGTGCGTTGGCATCGCCTGTCGGCGTGCTCTCTTCGCCGTTCAAGCGCCCCATGTGGCCTTCAACAAAGGGCCGCATCCAAATCTCTTCTCCAGTATCAGGGTCACGGGCATACAGCTTACCCACAATGCCGAACTCATCTCCCGAAGAGCCATGAATCAGCAATACACGACCTGTTTCGCTATCTTCGACAATGGTGGGTGCACCGGTCATGGTGTAGCCCGCGCGGTGATCACCAAAGCGCTCGCGCCACACCACCTCACCGGTATCTTTATTCAGCGCCACGATGCCAGCATCCAGCGTGCCGAAGAACACCTTATCGCCGTAAATAGCCGCACCGCGGTTCACCACGTCACAGCAGGGACGAATATCGCTAGGCAGGCGATGGTTGTAGGACCACAGCCGCTGGCCGGTGCGCGCATCAATTGCAAAAATACGTGAATAGGAGCCGGTGACATAAATAACACCTTCATGAATCAGCGCCTGAGACTCCTGGCCACGCTGCATTTCATCGCCAAACGAGTGAGACCACGCGGGGGTCAGCATCTCGACGTTATCGGCGTTAATTTGATCCAGCGGGCTATAGCGCTGTGCTTTCACGCCCATGCCGTACATCAACACCGTTTCAGTGTTGTTATGGTCATTGAGAATATCGTCCCAGGTCACCTCGCTGGCGTGGGCTGTCAGCGCAATGCCCCCGACGCCTAAGGCAGAAGCGTAAGCAACGGCGGCGGTGAGTGTACGCAGGCGAAAGGGCCACGAAATTTTGCGGGCTGACGTGTTGTTATTGATAGCGTCTGTCATGGGTTTTCCATCCGAGTAATGATCACAATGCAATGGCTGCAAAGCGGCCAAGCTGCTGCTTGCGTGGTGCCAGCAAGACTAAGTCCAGCTTAGAAGCTCGGATAACAAACCAACCTACCCCTCCAGTCGCGTTCTCATCCTGATTTAGCACTACTTCCAAAGGATGATCCTAGCGATGCCTAAGGTGCTATAGGTTCGCAAGGCCTGCCTGCCTAAGCTCACTCAAGTGACGATACATTGATCCCCTGAGGAGCATTTCCCATGACCATTACAAAAACCGCACTTAAAGAAACCGTACTGGCAAAAACAATCTCCGCAACATTGCCCGTACGTCTCAGTAGCCAAGTGTGCGCTATCGCTGTTGCCGCGTTGCTGGCCTCACCGCTGGCCTGGTCTCACGGCAGCGTGACTCCTCAAGCCGTTGATATTAAAGACCTCGAACGCTTAGGCGACGAATGGCGGGAAGAGAACCCCTACCGTGATCACCCCCAGCAAGAACTTGCCATCGATATCGGTGCCCGCGCCTACAATAGCAACTGCGCCGCTTGCCACGGGCTAGAAGCGAAATCCGGCGGCATCGCTCCCGACCTACGTGAACTGGAAAATGGCCCATGGGGCGATGAGTGGTTCAAAGAGTTGGTCACCAATGGTTCCGAACGCAACGGCCGAGTGCTAATGCCGCGCATGTCCGACTACGTTAGCCAAGAAGGGCTGTGGGCCATTCGCACCTGGTTAGAAACGGTCAGCATGGAAACTACCGGACAATAACCCCAACGCTGGGAGGCACCATGGCAACCCTAACCGCCATCATCACGTTACAACGGCTCGCCGCGACGTTCGCCGCCCCCCTTGCCCTTCCACTCGCGGCGCTTTGCTGGCTGCTGCTCGTACTGCCGACCACCGCGCTAGCCACTACTAGCACGGCTGAACAGGATCCGTTTAACTCCTTTATGTGGCCTGTGTACCGCGAGCGCTTTCTAGGCGATGACCCCGTGGTGTTTGATGATCGCGTCATCGTTAACGCGCCGGGGTTCGCCGAAGACTCAGGACAAGTGCCCCTTGAACTAGACGCCAGCGCCTTAGAAGCCAGCGGCGAGCCGATCACTGACATTATTGCCTGGGTAGATCTCAACCCGATTCCCCGCCTGTTCCGCTACTCCCCGATGAGCCATGGATTAGCCAAGCTATCGTTAAATATTCGCTTGGAACAGGCTTCCGCGGTGCGCGTCGCAGTAAAACAGGGCGATACCTGGCATGTGGGCGGCACCTACATTGAAGCGGAAGGCGGTGGCTGCACCACACCCGGCATTGCCAGCGCCGACACCGATTGGGAAACCACCTTCGGCGAGCTGCAGGGGCGACTGTTTACCAATGAGCACGAACAGCGCCTGCGGGTGCGCCTTTCTCACCCTATGGACAGCGGCTTAATCCCCAGCCAGCCTGCCTTTTATGTGCAGTCGTTTGAACTGTTGGATCAGCAGGGCCAGCAAGTAGCCGCCCTGGATATTGAAGCATCGGTGAGCGCCAACCCCACCTTAGGGCTGCATATGCGCCCCTCACCGGGTGGTTATGTGATTGGCGCACGGGATAACAATGGCAACCGCTTCTCTATTGGTCTGCAGCCATGAAAGCCTGTTGCCTGGCCGCCTTCAGTACCCTGCTGATCACGCCGCTGGCAGCCAGCGAACCGGTGATGTTCTGCGAACGTCCACTAACCGCCCAAGCGGTCGCTGAAAACACCTGGATGGTGGAAGGTGTAAAAGAAGAGCTCTCCACCAGCAACTGCGGCCATATTGGCAACCAAGCGTTTATTGCTACGCCCAGCGGTGTCATCCTTATCGACAGCGGCAGCAGCCCACGCTTCGGCGATGCACTCAAGACACTGATTGCGCAGTACACCGCTCAACCCGTACGCTGGGTGCTGAATACCCACCACCATCCTGACCACTTTTTTGGTAATGCCGCCTTCGACGAGGCTCAGCACCTCACCCTAGCCAGCACTCGTGCGTTGATGGCTCGCGACCGGGACGCACTGATCGATAATGTAGCGCGGCTGACCGGGTCTAGTGTAGAGCACTCGTCCATTACCCTACCCAGCGTGATCGAAGCAGGTGAGATAACTCTTGGCAACTACCCGCTCACGCTTTTCGCCATGAGTGGCCATAGCGGTGGTGATCTGGTGATTATGGACCATGCCACCGGCGTGCTGTTTTTAGGCGACATGGGCTTCTATCAACGTGCTGCCGCCACCGCACACACACCAAGCCTGCAACAGTGGCAGGAAGAGCTGAAGGCTCTGAGCGCGCTCAACGCCAGCACCGCAGTACCGGGTCATGGCCCCAGTGCACCGCCCGATACGATCATTGGCCAAACCTCGCATTACCTGGAATGGCTAGACCAACACCTCAGCGATGTGGCTAGCGAAGGACTCGGTGCCAATCATGCCTTAGCCGTTGAAATTCCCGACATGTTTAGCACCATGGCACTCAACGAATATGAGTTCACCCGCAGTGTGATGCAGCTTTACCCACGCTACGAAGCACGGTTGCTGTGGGGCGCCCCACACTAAGGAGCACGCCTATGCTGCTTACCCTGGCAGATGCCGCCGAGCCCACTGACACCTTGGCCGAGTTACATAGCGACGCCCAAGCTATTTACTGGCTCGCACGCTCCCCGCAAACGGGCGACATGCAACTTTGGCATTGGCGCGCCGACAGCAACGAGACGCCGCGCTGTGTAGTAGAAGATGCCGTGGGTAGCCGCGTTAACCAGTACGGCGGCGGCAGCTACACGCCCTTGCTAGTGGGTGTTGTATGGGTGCGCCAGCACGATCAAGCCATCATGCAGCTCGACCGCCACGCTGTAAGCCACTGCTGGCAACAGCGCCCGCAAACAGCCTACGGCGGGCTATGCGCCGACCCTAAGCGTCAGCGAGTGATTGCGGTAGAAGAGGATCATCAAGGTCAACGGCTGGTCGCCATTACTAACAGCAGCATGGGCGATAACAGGCAAGTGTTGGCTGAAGGCGCTGACTTCTATGGCGCAGCGGTATTAAGCGATGATGGCAACTACCTCGCCTGGGTCAGTTGGTCGCTGCCACACATGCCTTGGCAACGCAGCCAGCTAAATCTCGCGCGGGTGGCCACTACAGGTCAGCTTGAAATACTGGAGCATTGGGATTTCGGCGCAGCGATTAGCCAGCCACAGTTTGGTCCCCGCAACGCGCTGATCTGCATGAGCGATCACGCTGGCTGGTGGCAACCTTGGCAGGTAAATTTGGCCACCCCGGTGTGCCTGAGCAGTGCCCCGGTTGATCACATCACCACACCGTGGCAACTGGGTGAGCGCCAGCACCTATGGCGAGACAATCGGCAGATTTACTGCCAACTGCACCAGGGGGCAGCTCAGCTTTATCGCCGTTGCGGCGAGCAGGTGGAAGCACTGTTACCAGCCCCCGGCCGCGTGGCAAGCATCACGTTAGCCAAGCACGGTGACTACGCTATTGTGCAAAGCGCCACCAGCGGCGCTCAGCTGATACGCTTCAACGACAATGGCTCACGCAACAGCCTAGTGGGTAAGGTTGAGAGTAACGTAACGCACAATCTAGTGACTGCAAACGCTGCCACCGCACAATGGCTGGAAGCCCCTGTTGGCAACGAAGGCGAAACGGTTCACGGCTTTTTCTACACAGCCTTAGCCAACCGCGCTGCGCCGCTGATTGTACGCGTTCATGGCGGGCCCACCGCCGCCGCCTACCCTATTTACGATCCACTGGTAGCTTATTGGCAACAGCAGGGCTTTCACGTATTGGATATCAACCCACGTGGCAGCGGCAATTTTGGCCGCCGCTACCGCGAATGCTTAGCCGGCCAGTGGGGCATCAGCGATACCCACGATGTCATCGCTCTGGTTAACGCCGCCTGCGCAAGATTTGCGGTCGATACAGCGCGCTGCTTTATTCGCGGCCAAAGCGCTGGCGGGTTGACTGCCCTTAATGCCTTGGCGGCCACGCCGCTATTTGCTGCGGCCACTAGCCTGTACGGAGTCACCGATGCATTAACATTAGCGGCACAAACACACCGCTTTGAATCCGGTTACCTGGGCTGGCTAATCGGAGACGAGACCCAGCTCGTCCAGCGCAGCCCTAGTTACCACGTCACCCGTTGCCAGCGCCCATTACGGGCACTGTTTATCCAGGGTGGCAAAGACGCCGTCGTGGTGCCAGAACAAACTCACGCCATGGCGCGGCATATCGAACTCCACGGTGGCGAGGCACAAACACTGCTGTTTGATAACGAGTATCACGGCATTCGCCACCCCAAAGCTCGCCAAACCATGCTGGCCCGCGAGCTAGCCTTTTATCAATCTAGCCACCTAACGACAGCACCAAGGTCGTAGCGCAACAATCCCTGAAGGTGCTTAAGATAATGGTTAACAACGATAAACGAGACCGCCCCATGACTTCGCCGCTCACACAACTTCGTAAGTTTGTCGCTCCTGAAATTATTTTTGGCGACGGGGCGCGCCACGCTGCGGGCAACTACGCCACGACATTCGGGGCAGAAAAGGTACTCCTGGTCTCCGACCCCGGCGTGCTGTTGGCAGGCTGGGTCGCCGATATTGAAGCCAAGCTGCTGGAAGCCAATATTGCCGTTGAGCGCTTTACCGCCGTATCACCTAACCCGCGGGTCGATGAGATTATGGCCGGTGCCGAGGTCTATCGTGAAACCGGCTGCAAAGCGATTGTGGCGGTGGGTGGCGGCAGCCCTATGGACTGCGCCAAAGGGATTGGCATCATCACCGCCCACGGCGGCCACATTCTTGATTTTGAAGGTGTGGATACGATTAGCGTGCCCATTCCGCCGCTAATTTTCATTCCCTCAACGGCGGGCACGTCGGCGGATATTTCCCAGTTTGCGATTATTTCCGACCAACAGCGCCGCATGAAATTCTCAATCATCAGCAAAGCAGTGGTGCCGGATGTGTCGCTGATCGACCCAGAAGTCACCATGACCATGTCGCCCTATCTCACTGCGTGTACCGGGGTCGATGCGCTGGTGCATGCCATCGAAGCGTTTGTTTCAACCGGTAGCGGCCCGCTTACCGATGCCCATGCTTTAGAAGCCATGCGCTTAATCAGCAGTCATCTTGAAGCACTGGTGGCGAACCCAGCCGACGGTGAGCTGCGTGCCCAGGTAATGCTGGGCAGCATGCAAGCGGGGCTGGCGTTTTCAAACGCCATTTTGGGCGCGGTACACGCGATGTCCCATAGTTTAGGTGGCTTCCTGGATTTACCCCACGGCTTATGCAATGCCATGCTGCTAGAGCACGTGGTGGCTTATAACTACGAAGCCGCCCCTGACCGCTTTAAGCGGGTGGCCGAGGCCGTGGGTATCGACTGTCGGGGGTTATCGCAGCAGCAGATCAAAAAAGCCCTGTTTCAGTACTTAGTCGACTTAAAACATGCCGTTGGCCTAGGCGGAACCCTTGGCGTGATGGGCGTCTCGCGTAGCGACGTGCCTTTTCTCACTAACCATGCGCTGGGTGATCCCTGCATCCTGACCAATCCACGGCGTTCCAGCTCAAGAGACGTGGCGGTGGTTTACGAAGAGGCACTATGAAAAAAGCCAGCGATCCCTCGGGCTTTTCGGTCAGTGACCTGCTTGGGCTTGGCCAGCAGTCGGCGCGTAAAAGCTACTATCGCGAGCTTTCCGTACGCTTAGAAGAGCTTGAGGTGGAGCGCAACCGCTATAAATGGCTGTTCGAAAACGCGCTACACGGTATTTTTCAGGCATCGCTATCCGGCAAACTGCGCGCCGCTAACCCGGCGCTATCCGCCATGCTTGATGATAGTAGCGTGGCGCATACACTTGAGCGCTGCGCGCGCTTTGACGGGCTGTTTGTTAACGCATCTACTGGGCAACAACTACGCGACCTGCTACTTGCGCAAGGCCACGTAACCGGCCAAACCACCTGGCTACAGGGCGCATCCGGGCATCAGGTACCCGTGGCAATTACCCTAATACGTAAGCCCGCCGAGCTTGCCGGAGACGAAGACCTGATCGAAGGCTTTGTGGCGGATATTACCGAGCGCGAGCGCGCGCGCCAGCATTTAGAAACCCTCAACGCCCATTTGGAAGCCCGGGTCGTTGACCGCACCCAAGCGCTTGAACGGCTCAACGAGGAGCTTAGAAGCGCTCGCGATGCCGCAGAGTTTGCTAACCAAAGTAAAGACCGCTACCTAGCCGCCGCTAGCCATGACCTGCTCCAACCCATGAACGCTGCACGCTTATTGGTAGCCTCGCTACAGGAACGGCTGACCGACAGCGAGAACCTAGCGTTGATTGAGAGTGTGCAAAACTCATTGGAAGGCGCCGAAGCGATTCTTTCCGATCTGCTGGATATTTCACGGCTGGATCACGGCCAAGTGCAGCCACAACTACGCCACTTTAAAATCGACGATATCCTCAGCAGTCTGGCGGATGAATTTTCCCCGGTGGCACAACGTAAGGGGCTAACGCTGCGCTACGTGCCTTCTCATCAAGCGGTAACCAGCGACCCTTATCTACTCAGCCGCATTGTACGCAACTTTCTTGCTAACGCCTGCCGCTATACCCACCGCGGCGGCATCTGCCTTGGTGTCCGCCGCCATAACGACGACAGCCTGGCCGTGCAGGTTGTCGATAGCGGTATTGGTATTCCCGAAAGTGACTATCAGCTTATTTTTCGCGAGTTTCACCAACTTAACGCCACCCGTGCACGGGACCGCCAGGGCGTTGGCCTGGGGCTTGCCATTGTCGAACGGATTAGCCAGCGCCTTGAACATCCGCTCTCTGTGCATTCTGCCCCCGGCCAAGGCTCCTGCTTTGCTGTTACGGTGCCGCGTGCCGGCGCTATTTCCTTTAGCCATGCCCCCGCTCCCAGCGCGCCGCTCTCCGCTGGCGATGAGTTTGAAGGGCTTCGCGTGCTGATCCTGGATAATGAACCAACGATTTTGCAAGGCATGGCGCTGCTGTTAAGTGAATGGCAGATCAGTTGCGATACTGCCCTGGATGTCGGTACCGCTAAAGCCTGTCAGGAAGCACCGGATATGCTGCTGGTCGACCTGCACTTAGATGACAATATGACCGGCCTGGAAGCTATTCGCCAACTTCGCCAGCACTGGCACGACCCGCACCTGCCAGCCGCTATTCTCAGCGCCGACCGCTCTGACCACTGGCAAAGGCGACTACGCCATGCTGGCGTGCCGCAGTTAAACAAACCCGTTCGTCCCGGCAAACTACGCGCGCTGCTGCGCAGCCTGCTCAATGGCTAAGCTTCGTTTCCAGCCAACCTTTATTTCCCTGACTAACGGAGCACAGGGAGTGCTGGCCCAGGCGCCCCACTTAACCCGCGCTCACGTTAGCATCGCCATTGCGGCGGGCTATCTGGATGAGTCGCGCACTCTGCCAGGGCTGGCTCATTTGCTCGAGCACGTGCTCACTACCGCGCCGCTGGAAGCATCTTCTAACATCAGCCTGCTTACTTGGTTTGCCCAACACCAAGGCAGCCTGAACGCCCATACCGATGACTACGTCACCGATGTACATTTCTCGATACCCGCAAACAAACTAGAAGTCGCGGCGCTCACGGTTGCCAGCCAGCTCGCCAGGCCTGCGTTTTCGCCATCCGTCATTGGTGCCGAAGTCGCCGCCATCGACGCCGAGTGGCAGGCCCGCCAACACAGCCCGGCGATGCAACGGCTGTCGGCCATCGCCACGCTCAGCGACCCTCAACATATCGGTGCTGGCTGCCGTCACGGTAACGCGCAAACCCTAGGCAGCGACATGGCGCTACTATTTGAGGCGCTCACCGCGTTTCATCGCGACTATTATCACAGCGGCCGCGTTAGCATCGCCCTGATTAGCCCTTGGGACACGGAAACGATGGCTCGGCTGATTAAACGCATGGCAACGCTGTTTAGCCCACCAGCCCCCAGCGCTCCTTCGCTTGCCATTACGCCCCGTTGGAACCGCCTGCCCCACGCGAAGATAGCCAGGACGGGCAACACCGTTGAGCTACTGTGGCCACTGCCCTCGGCCGTCGCTCGTCATCAACTTACCGCCCTTGGCGGCACTGCTGATCGGTTAAATCAAGGCTTCCTAGTGGCGCAGTTACCTGACTCGATTACCGACTACTACGCAGCGCTGTCCCCGAGTGGAGCAACAGACGCCTTTCGCTTAATGTTAAGCGGCACTGCGACGCAGGAGCAGGTAAAAGCCCTTGCGGCTGACCTAAGTGAGCATTTAGCAGCCGTCTTCGCAACCCTGCTCGGTACAGCACCCAACGATCACGATATCGTTTGGCAGCCACCCGCTGATACGGTGCAGTTAGCCCCGGCTTGGTTTGCACACGCCCGCCACCAAGCGCTAGCTCGTCGCTTTACTGCGCAGCCCCCTGAGAATCAGCCAGGCGCAAGCCCGTTTGTCGCTAACAATGCCCGTTGGCTATTAGGTAACGCGTCTCCATCACCCTCATCACCCGCTTTTGATGCTTTTGATAGACAACCGGCGGTTTATCCCGCCGTGCAGCGCTGGTGCGGTCAGTACGGTGTTAGTGATGATTTCGCGGCACTTGCCACCACCGCCTGGGCGGCCTGCTTTGTGCCCGTCGCAGTGATTGTCCCCAGCCCGCTTACCGCTCAGCGGCTGGCGCTTCAGGACATTGTCTTCAAGCAAGAGGACTCGCCCCACGGCAGTTGGGTGATCGCGATGGGTAGTCAAGCCAACCACGCTATGGTGGCGCTGTTGGAAGACGCCGTGTTAGCTGCCTCTAAGGCTCAACAAGGGCTGCTGGCTCAGCAGTTGATACAGCGCTTAACACCACTGCCTGCCACGCCTGCGGTATGGGTTTCCCATCGCTCAGGCGCCGATGCCATTTGCCACGCGCTAGCAAATCTGGCGAGCCGCGTCGCAATACGCGCTGAGCAGCCTCCCCCTACCAGCCTACCGACCAGCACCGCCATCATGCGGACACTGAGCCTACCGGGCACACCCAGCCAGCGATTACTATTGGCACTTGCGGAGCAGCACCACAGCGCAGCATTTTTTCAGCAGGCACGTTATGACCATCGCTTGGGGTATGTAGCGGCCGTTCGCAGGGGTGACGGCGCGCCTTGCTCGCTTGGCTATGTCGTGCAAACTAGCAATGCGGGACAAGTCAGTAATGTGGGGGAAATCAGCAAAGACACGGGCTCGGCAGGGAGAAAGCTGAGAGAGGAAAAACGGATTGCGGAAAAGCTACGGTCGATCACCGACGCCCTCTGGCAAGCGTCTGATAGCGTTCTGCAGGCGCAACTGCCAGTACTAACAGCGCCTGAAACGCCACTCGCGGCGCTGATTCTGCAGTGGCAAAGTCTCTTGGCAGGCACCCATCAACCTCTGCATCGCCTCGGACAACAACGCATCGATTCACAGGCCCTTACCAATTTACTCTCTCAGGTAAATACCCTGGGCCACTGGCAAACCCATTGGCTGGATAGCGCTGGCCACTATTTTGTCAGCGATTGAGGAACTGGGAAAAATCGATATCGTTGGCGGATAAAATCGCTTGTACTCTGCTGGTCACCCCCAGCTTACGTAAGATCGCTGACACGTGGGCTTTCACCGTGGTTTCCGCAATATTAAGGTGATAGGCAATCATCTTGTTAGATTCACCGCGCGTCATATGCTCCAACACTTGTAGCTGCTTGCGAGTCAGCAGGCGCAGTTGTTCCGCGGTAAACCCTTGATCCTGATGGCGACGCTTACGGATGCTGTCCGGTGCACGCATGGCATCAGCCGGTAGGAAGATATTGCCTTCTAACACCTGGGCAATCGCGTGGCGCATCTGATCACGAGGTAGCGATTTGGTGATAAACCCCGCCGCCCCACAAGAGACTGCCTGCAGAATAACCTGCTTATCCTCTTCCGCAGACACGATCACCACTGGAATCGTAGGCTGCTCATTACGCAACTGCAAAAGCCCTGTTAACCCGTTCATGCCGGGCATATTTAAATCTAGCAATATCAAATCAAGATCAGGATCTTGCTGGGCATGGGCGAGGGCCGCATCAAAGTCTTCTACCTCGATAACCTCAGCATCTGCGTAAGCTTCACGGATCACTCGCGCCATGGCATCGCGTACCAGGGGATGATCGTCGGCAATCAGGAGTTTATATGTTGCTGTCATTATTATGGTTGCCTGTGGTTTAGCTAAATCCCGCTTACTGTGTCTTTTATAACACTCTACTAAGTCATCTCTACTAAGTCACCACTACGGGGTCATCCGCCTTTAGTGAAGCAACTCCCTACCAGCATGCAGAGCTCGGCTACTGTTTAGCGGCGCTCTGCTTAAAGGTGCTAGCGAATTCAATCAGCGATTGCGTCAACCAAATGAGGGCGGGATCGTTGGCATACAGTCCATGCTGAATCAGCGTCATATTAAGTGCAGGTAACTCTTTAGGTGGCGCGACGATCCGCACCGGCAGCATGGTGATAAATCGCTCAGCCATTTGGCGTGGCAACGTCATGATCGCATCAGTGAGCGCCACAACCCGCGCTGCCGCAATATAATTTAAATTCTTTGAAATCACCCGGCGATTTAAGCCGTGCTGCACTAAACAATTATCGATGTTACTGGGTCTTAACCCACTGATATCAGACAGTGCCACATGGGACTCACAGGCAAACTGCTGAATAGTCAGTGCATCACCTACGCGGTCATTGTCAGTTGCTGCCAAACAAACCAACTCCTCATCCATCCACAGATGCTGAATGACACCACTGGGCAGCACACTTTGGCTATCCAACCCGACCACCATATCTACTTGGCGCTGTTCCAGGCCTTCACTCAGTACGTTGGGAGTGATCAGCTCAATGGAAAAGCTGATATCTGGCGCGTCAGCCAACAATTGGCTAACAAACGCCGGATACATCACCTCTTCAAAATAATCCGTGGTGGCCAGGGTGAAATGCCGCTTGCTAGTGGCGGGTAAGAAGTTGATCGGCGGGGCGAGGCCTTCCTGCAACATGGCCAGTGCCTGCTGCACGACTGGCAACAGCGCCAGCGCACGAGGTGTTGGCTGCAGACCATTGTTGGTACGTATTAATAATGGGTCGTCCAACGCGTCCCGCAGCCGCTTTAACGCATGACTCAGCGCGGGCTGGCTTAAATGCAGCTTTTCCGCTGCTCGTGTCACATGGCGCTCACGCATTAGCGCTTCAAATACCAGCAGAAGATTCAAATCAAAATGACGAAGCGAACGCATAGCGCCTCACTATTTACCCAGTGAATGATTTCATTCTAAACATTCATTTCATTCATTGCTAAAAATTCCTTATCGTCGCGCTACTTCAAGCCCTATCCCCCGGTTTTATTGCTACTGCACACCATAGGAGTACCCGCTCGGTGACCCCATCTCAGATCATGCCAAGCCTGTTTGGTGATGTTATTTCTACCTTTATGGGCGTGCCGAAGGCCAGCGATCCTAAAACGACCGATGCTGAGGTCGTGGTGAGTGGTGTGCCCTTTGATCTAGCATGCTCAGGACGATCAGGCACCCGCATGGGCCCAAACGCCATTCGTCAAAGCACTGCTAACCTGATTTGGGAAGGCAAACGCTGGCCTTGGGACTTCGCCCTGGAAGAGCGGCTGAGGGTATGCGACGCGGGCAACCTGGACTACGCCTACGGTGAGCCGGAAAGCTTGATCGATAACCTTGAAACCCACGCATTGCGGTGGCTAAAAGCCGATAAGAAAATGCTGACACTGGGCGGCGACCACTATATCAGCCTGCCCCTGCTACGCGCTCATGCTCGGGCGCATGGCCCACTGGCACTAATCCATTTTGATGCCCATACCGACACCTACGAGCAAGGCACGCGCTTTGACCATGGCACTATTTTCCACCATGCCTTAAAAGAGGGCTTGGTAGTGCCGGAGCACTCGCTGCAAATCGGTATTCGCACCAGCTATGACCGCCATAACCACCCTTATGAAGTGCTGGATGCAGACTGGGTAAATGATCACGGCCCTGCCGCCGTACTGGAACGCATCCGTGCCCGTGTTGGCCATCATCCGGCTTATATCAGCCTGGACATTGATGGATTAGACCCTGCCTACGCGCCAGGCACCGGGACACCGGTATGTGGCGGCATGTCTACCGACCTGATGCTAAAAGTGATCCGCGGCATGGTCGGCATGCAGTTAATAGGCATGGATGTTGTTGAAGTAAACCCTGCTTACGACCATGGCGATATCACATCACTCGCCGCAGCCACGTTAGGGCTAGAGTTTTTATATACGCTGGCCGCGTCTAAGCGTGCTTAAAGGTTAAGCATATAAGTCTCGCTCCGCGTTGCCACGTTACCGCCTCCTCGCTTATAGCGTTGAGGCGGAACAAGGGTGAGAAATCGTTGAGCAGTAGACGGCTCCTTGCTGATCATTACTCTTCACGTACCAACGTCGCATCAAAAGACACGTCAATATCCATGGTATTGCTGTGATCATAGTCGTCTGCCATAGACGCCAAATAGGCAAGCGACGTTGCAACACGCCCTTTTACTCGGCCAGTGTCACCATCGACATCCAGCAGCTCTATATCAATGGGCACATCTTGTTCTGTGCCGTAATGGGGCAACATTCCGCTTTCAGGAAAATAGCTCACTGAGGCAGCACCCGCGTTGCCATTCATCACTATAAAGCTAATGCTAAGCGTGCCCTGGGTTTCAAATCGCGGTTCTCTATGTCCCTGGACAGTGACATTCATCATGCCCGGCATCAGCTCAGAAAAATTAGCCGTTGAACCTTCAGAGTGCGTAACGACATGCCACTCCTTAGACTCTCCATCGAGCGTGCCGCTTATCTCATCGGCAACAGCATGCCCAGCGCCCCATATAAGCCCACCCAGTAGCAGTGCGCCGCTCACGTATCGTTGTGGGTTTATCATTTATTTTTCTCCTGTTTAATCACTTGCCTAATTCGGCGCCATTGATTTTATTGCTGGTTATTATGCTGGCTGAAATGAGGTGAGTTCGCTTTAGTGCATAGCTAGCGCACTGCTTCTTTTATTAAAAAATTCAGCAGATTACTGCCCCTGCCTCGGCCAGGGCTGTTGATCACTGGTGGAGAACATTAGCGCAGTATCGCCTGCACCGAGGATAATCAGCCTCTCCCAGAGCGCACGGGTATGGTCATCCATCAACTGGTCGTGGTGAATGACGAGGTCTAACGCGTCGTCCTGCCCCAGCCCCCTTTCGATAGAAACCTCAATAAAGGGCTCACCCGCTGCAACACTTTCCGGCCACTCGGGGATACGCCAGCCAGCGTGACCCTGCTCATCGCGTAGGCCCAGCTTCTCTAGGCCTACCTGTAGCACCGGGAGCTCCAGCGGCCGCTGGTCGAACAAAAGCTCGATCGGCTCGAATTCTGGCCAATCTCGTACTACTTCGTTGAGCGATTCGACGTCACGACAAGAAAGCCCGAAGCAGTCATCAGCACGCTGTTGTGACAGCTCACGTCGGGCCGCATGAGTGAGACCTGCAACCTGCCCCATGATAGGTCGAGTAACCAACCGCCAAGCAACATCCGGCGCCTGACCAAACGCTGTAGCAGGCGCCACCTGCTTCTCGCCATATATCTCGACAAGCTCGGCGCGCCGCGACGGACCAAGGTTAAAACGCGAAACCTCGACCAGTTCAACTATCAGTGGCGAGCTCAACTCGGGGGTCACATTGGCCTGGGCATAGCGTAGCCGATAGCGGACGTGGGGAATCACAGGCTCTTCGTTGAGTACTACCAGCAGCGCCTTGCTCAATGGGCCAATACCAGCGTCGGCCAAGAACACACTGCCACTGCCGCCATTATCGGTTAGCGCCTCGCGCAGTTGCTCCTCTAGCGCCGTCGCCTGCTGACGCTGCCATGTGTCTTCTGGAATAAAAGCCGCCGCGACGTCCTCCAGCGAAGCGGCTGCTTCCAGTCGTTGATCCGCAGCCATTTCACCACCAAAGACAACACCACAGGCACCCAACGCAGCACAAAAAGCCAAAGGACGCAGGCTCAACATTCAGCTCTCCTCACTCAATCGCTTAGAGCGGCGACGTTAACGCGCGCTTTGCTCGCGCACAGCAGCAAGATCCCAGTCACGCATTAGGTCGACGGCGACATCCTGAGATTCCAGGTTTTCCCCCTTCACCTGCATCATAATTCGCCCATCGAGTAATAACGTCACCTCTGCACGGGAGCGCTCAGGTTCCCACTTCACCACTGCCGCTTCACGCCCCAAACGGACACGCTCCATATTAGGCTGCGCGGCGATCATTGCCGGATTGTTAAACATTGCCCCCATGCTTTGTATCAGCGGGCTATCAAGCATCATGCTAGCAGTCAGTTGACCATCGCCGTCATCTTGTTGATAAGTACGCTCAAGCGACGTACCACCAGCACCAAACATGGCAGCGGCTCCCCCACCTGCGCTACCGGAGGACGCTTCATGTGCCGTCCAACCATCCGGTGCATCAGGGAACGTTTGGGCAATCAGGCCTGACATCATCTTGCGCATGTCTTCAATAGCAAATTCCAACTCGGTAATTGCCGCGCCGTACTCTTGCTCTTGATAGAGCTCAAGACCTAGCTCAATCTGTTCAACGACCTCATCCGCTAATACGCTTTGTGCGGCTGGAAGCATTAGGACGCTAGCCAGTGCAACAGCCTTGAGACGATGTGTCGACAAGATAATATTAGATTTCATGCCTCTTCCCTCTTAGTAGATATTGTTGGTTATTTCGAAGCCGTTTTACGATTTATCCGATGCTGCTTTCTTATGCCTGCCCCCTATCGAATGCGCTCGCTTCATTTGTTTGTGTTGTTTGCTCAGAGGCAACTTTCTGTTTTAACTCACGGAATTTTTTTGACATGCCATCCAGTTTAGCTTCCCATTCAGGATCTGGGGTTTGGCCTTCGATGACGTTGAAGTAGACCTGCATCATGCAGGTCACAGCCAGCGGCTCGAATACCGCCGCTTTAACGCTCCAGGCAAACAGCAGAGCAATCAATAGGCCCGTCGCTGACCAGCCTCCAGGAATCAGATACGCTACCAGCGCAGCCGGTGCCAGCATTACCAGAAAGACCAAGAACGACAGCAGATAGATGATTAATGTTAGCCAGGCAGCATTCTTCATCATTGGCTTTAGGTTCTGCCCATAAAGTACTAACGCATCTCGCGAGCTTGCCCATGTATTGGTTGACCGCGTCCGGATGCAATACGCCAGAATCACTTCATCGATAAAGCCTATGGCAACACGTAAAAAGGCCTGCACAATGCGTAAAAACTGCTGCGCCCCTGGAATCGGCAGAATCCGAAACACTGTCCTGACGATGCCAACCAGTGACCTGAGTACTCCCTTGATCAATTGATCCACCACAAACAGGGCACTGGCCTGGCCGAACCGCTGCTTAACCACCTGGCTGGCATGCTGAATTTGTCCACGTCCTTCGGGTAGCGACTGCCCCGCCAACAACTCGACCAATACCGCAATATGCCCTGCTTTAACGACATACAAGAGGTACTCACGCAGCACATACATCACCGCACCAACAATCCCAAAACCAATGGCACCACCCCAAAAAGTTGAAGCCGCGCGAAAACCTTCGTCACCAAAGCCGCCAACGCCCCAGCCGACACCAGCGCCAACCCCCGTCATCAGCACATAGGCCAGCGCAACGCCAAAATAGACCACTAAGCGAAAGATAATAAAAGGCAACGTTCTGAGCATCAGGCCAATGGCCTGACCAAGCCGAAAATCCCACATAAGCATGTATCTCTATTAGTGAAGACGTTAAATAACGTGTCGTCATCAATAACGTTAAAACATGCACAGCAGTGGCGCCCCCTTCGTTTGAAGAGGGTTAACGTGTTGACGGCATGTTATTGCGTCAACACTTTGCTAAGGTGAATGAATAAAGCAGCTCTCTAATAAGAAACATTAACCAAGCGATGGCGAGTGCTCCCATGCCCCTACTCTATTTTTTATCAAGTTTGCTGGCTGCCATACTCGCTCCTTCAATGCTGTACGCCGATAACCACCATTCAGTGGCGATAGAACGCCTGCTGCCTCCCCCCTCTGGGCCGGTGCTGCTGACCATTGACGGAGCAATCAGCCACACCAATAGCGACAATAGCGCCCAGTTCGACGCGTTAATGCTTAGCTCGCTAAATTCCTATACGCTTGCCACAGAGACGTCGGTCTCCGACGGCGTTAGCTACTTTGAAGGCTTTCTAATGCGCGACCTGCTGGAATGGGTGGGAGCCGACGGTGAACAGGTCATTGCTACCGCGTTGAATGACTACATCGTTGAAATCCCGCTGGACGACTTTTATCAATACGATGTGCTGGTGGCGACCCATATGGATGGCGAAGCGCTGACACCTCGTGATAAAGGGCCGCTGTGGATTATTTATCCCCGCAGCGACCACACAGAGTTGCAAGATATCCGCTACGACTACCGCTGGGTGTGGCAACTTAACGGGCTGACCGTGGAATGATCCGTTTTCCGGCTCGTGCACGTATGTACTGGTTGCCGCTAGTAGCCATTGTCCTGTTCATTATTCTTTTATTTTTCTCTCTGCTACGCCTTTCTGGGGTCGAGAAAGATATGCGCAGCAACGTTGATGAGAACATGCTGTGGGTTATCACTCAGTCCCAGTTAGCAAGCCATCGCCTGCAGGAAGCGGTACATCGCCATGCCATGGGGCATACTGATGCTCAGCCAGAACAACGCCTAGATGTGCTCTACAGCCGCCTAATCCTGATGGATCAAGGCCCCCAGCGTCGTTATATTCAAGCTTTAGGCTTTGAACCGCTACTGGATGACACCCTTGAGCAGTTAGCGCACATTGACAGCCTACTACCGCTGTTCTTGCTGGACGAACTACCCTCGGACGATATGTACCGCAATATTCAGCCGCTGCTTACCACATTAAACCGCATGGCCAATGCGGTCATGATGGAAGAGTGGGAAGCTACCGGTGAGCGGCTGGACGACTATCGCGATAGCCTAATGCAGGTGATTTACTCGGCCGTGGGCATACTAGTCACTGGCCTACTGTTAGCCCTGTTATTGCTATGGGCGCTTAGCAAACGCCGGCAGGCACAAGAAGCGCTTACCCAGCACCTTGATCACTTGGAAGACGTCGTCAGCGCTCGCACTCAGGATCTGGAAGATCAGCGTCGCAGGCTGGCAGATTCAATAAACACAGCGCCTGATGGCTTTGCGGCCTTTGATGCCACTGGGCAGTTACAGTTAATCAACGCGCGTTTAGCGCAGTTACTCCCTGAGACAGAATGCATCTTCTCTCCTGGCACTCCCTTGCATGATGTTGTGACGAAACTCTGCCAAACCTGCGTTAGCACGTCGGCAGTACTGCCTCTTCACCAAGCCAGCGCACAATGCGATATCGAACTTGCTGGCGGCGAGTGGCGACAGTTGACGTTGCGCAGAACGCAATCCGGTGGACACGTCATGCGCCTTGCTGACATTACCTCTTATAAAACAACAGCGATTGCCTTGGAAAACGCCCTGGAGCGTGAGCGAGGCATAAGTGATTTCTACCGTAGCTTCGCCGCCATGGTGTCCCATCAGTTTCGCACCTCACTGGCAGTGATTGATTCAGGCCTGCAGCGCTTGATGCGCCACCACTCGGGCTACTCGGCGGAAGAGCGGGTTGCCCGCTATCAACGCTTGCGTGATACCGTCGCCCATATGACTGAATTGGTTGATGCCTCGCTGCTGACTGCACAGCTAGACGCGGGGCAGGTAAGTAGCCATCAACAGCCCCACGACCTGATTCAACTAGTCAGAAAGGCATGCCACTTACATCAGGAAGCGCTCAGCACTACTCGGCTACTCATTAACGTGGAGATTCCGCCGCGATTAAAAACGTTGCAGGTAAGCTGTGACAAAGCGCTAACCGAACACATTATTGATAACTTGCTGACCAACGCCTGCAAATATTCACGCCAGGGAAGCCCCATCAATGTCGAACTATCACGTGATGCAAACGGGGCTTACTGTCGTGTCAGTAATCAGGGAGATGCCATTCCTGATGCCGAGCAGTCGCATATCTTTGAACGTTTCTATCGTGGTGCCAATAGCACCGGCCAGCAAGGGCTTGGGCTAGGACTCAACATTGCCCGCACGCTGGCACATATTCAACAGGGCGAGCTGACATTGCTCCGTTCAACATCTGAGACGACTACCTTCCAACTCACCCTGCCCCAAGTACAGACACAGACAGATCAATGCGGTACTCAAGGCGATAAGGAATTAGCACGATGAATGAACGTGCGCCGTTGGTGCTATGTGCTGAAGATCATGAAGAGCTGCGCCGCGATTTATGCGACGAGCTGCGCGAGGCGGGTTACCGCGTGGTGGAAGCCAGCAATGGCTTCGATGCGCTGGCGCATTTGAAGGCGATGCCCGATGTAATTCTGTGCGATATCACCATGCCGCGCCTGAACGGCTATAACCTGCTACAGCAGGTGCGAAATGAATTCCCAGAACTTGCGGATACACCGTTTATCTTTTTGACCGCGCTTTCAGACCGTTTTGACATTATCGAAGGAAAACGCCTGGGTGCCGACGATTATCTGGTTAAACCGATTGACTACGATCTGCTGCTGGCCACGCTAGAAGCGCGACTGCGCCAGGTAAGCCGTATGCGCGCCAAAAGCACGCGAGAGCTCGACCATTTGCGCCAAGGTATCCACCATCTGCGCAGTGAAATCAGTGAGCATGCCTTCGCTGCGGCCAAAAGCGCACTCGACCTGATGGCCGCCGGTGTGGTGCTGTTGGATAACCGCGGCCAGCCACTTTTGACCAACCGAGCGGCCTTAAGGCTAAACCTCGACAAGCCGCCATTAAGCGGCATTCCTAGCCTGGAAGGCATTAGCGATACGTCCAGCCAACAACTACATCAAGCCGTGCGCAGAAGCCTAGCCGCCAATCGGCTTAGTGCTGAAAGCACTGATTGCCTACGCCTTTCCCGCTTGGGGGGACGCAGTGACCTGATGTTGTTTATCTGCTCACTCGCCAACGGTGCGGCCAACGCCGATAGCCCCGCCGTGGCCGTGATGCTGATCGATCCGAATCAGCGCGTCCAACTACCGGAGCCACTGCTTGCCGAGCTTTTCGGTTTCACCCCCACCGAGGCAACTATCGCCACACACTTGGCCGACGGGCAACGTAAGGAAGATATTGCTGAGCTGTTGGGCATTTCCGCGACAACGGTAGCCTTCCACTTACGCAACCTGTTCCAAAAAACCGACACTCGGCGCCAAGCGGAATTGATCGCAGTGATTCTAGCCGGCTCAATGAGCTTATCAATTGAAAGCTGATTCAAACCACTATGCCGCATTGAATTTTCTTTGATGACTATGCGCTAGGCGTTTAGTTACGGTTAAAAGTATCGTGGCCCAGCTCATTTGAGCTGCAATATGGTGAAGCCACGGAAGGACTTTTTTATTTTTAAGTGGGTAGGAATAACGCCATGATTAATCGTGAAGGCATTTATCAACGACCAGACCAAGTGATTGATATAACGGGTTGGAGTGTTCATAGCGATTATGAAGTCTTCCCAGTAGGCGCTCGCGATAAATCACTCCGCGTCTGCCCCGACCCAGCCCCATTCGATTTCTGTGTGCCTGGACATCGCTACTTATTTAAAGAAGCTATTAAAAGTGCGAAAAGCTCTGAGCCACGATACCCCGATCAATATTGGGCCGAAGTGATCGCTTTTCATATCGGCCGATTAATGGGTCTTACACTGCCACCCGTTTTTGTTGCCATTGATTCTTTTCGAAACGAGCCAGGTACAGTGAACGAGTGGTTTATTAACTATGCCGATAGCAAGGAGGACCGCTACTTTCCTGGAGGGGACTACTTGCAACGGCGTATAGCAGGATATGATAGAGAGAAAGGAAGGCAGCATAACTTAACAGCTATTATCGAGCTAAGTCATGTGCTAGAGAGAGGTGGATGGCTTACCCATGATTGGCGACAATACTGGGGACTTTGCCTGTGTTTTGATGCATTAATCGGCAATACTGATCGCCATCAGGAGAATTGGGGATTGATTTGGGAAGAAAAAAGCCCAACTGCCCGCTACACACCCTACTTTGATAATGGCACCAGCCTCGGTCATGAGTTGCAGCCCAAAAGAATGCACAATATGATGCATGACTCCAATCAGCTAAATGCCTACCTTAGCAGAGGTCAACACCACATGCGCTGGGCTAAAGGCGACCCAAAGCGCCTACCGCTTATTCAGGGCGTTAATCTGTATTGTCAGCAATTCCCTACTATTCGCCCGATACTGATAGAACGATTACGGCGTTGGTGCGATGATGACTTCAGAGAATTGTTGAGTCACTTGACCGATTTCGACCTCCCGCACCCACTTACTCAGCAGCGCGCTGATTTTGTTGAATTTTTAACCCTAGCAAGGAGAGAGCGCCTATTACAGGCTCTGGAGAAATAGTATGACCCGCTTAATCGAACACCTAGTAGAACCACATCGACTGCTGCTTTATTGGCAGGCGCGTGAGAGTGAAAAACGCTCTCGCTACCTAGTGGGTGAGCTGGCCAAGCGGGAGGATAAAGTGGTTCTGGTTTACGACCTGGACAATTCAGAGCTGGCAGCAGCAAAGCTGCTAGGCTTTCGTGGTTATCCCGCCTTCCCTATGAAGCAAGCTGAGCACAGCCACCAAGTACTAGAAGCTTTTACACGTCGCTTGCCGCCACGCAGCCGCCGTGATTTTCGGCGTTACCTTGAGCTGCGCGCTATTCCAGGGAATGCCAACATTAGCGACTTCGCTTTGCTAGGCTATAGTGGCGCCAAGCTACCTAATGACGGTTTTGAACTGGTTCACCCTTTCGACAACCCACCTGAGGCCTTCGAGGTATTAATCGAAATCGCAGGTTTCCGGCATGAATCACAGATTGAGATAACAGATATACAAGTAGGAAGCAGCGTTCAATTTGTAGTCGAACCTAAGAACCCTGTAGACGCTGGAGCTATCCGCATCGAAAGCGCCGGGCGCAAACTGGGCTATGTACCGAGAGGACACCTCGATATGCTTCACCGCATGTTAAAAGAAGGCGCTATTCTCGGAGGGGAGGTGTTCCGCACCAACGGCACATCAGAACGCCCACTTGTCTATGTTTTGACACGTATTTTAAAGGGTCATCAGCCCTTCCACGCGCTAAAAATGCAGGCTTAATTCAAGTCATACCTCCTTCAATGGCACCCCGCCGCCTCTGACTTATGGCCTTGAAGCGGCGAGGTAAAGCAACAGAGCTATCCTTGAGAAGCCGCTAGCGCTTGATCAATATCTGCTAACAGGTCGTCGATATGCTCAATGCCAATCGACAAGCGCACCATATCCGGCGTAACACCCGCGGCTTTTAACTCCTGCTCGTTTAACTGGCGGTGCGTGGTGGAGGCAGGAATGGAAGAGCAGCTTTTGGCATCACCGATATTAACCAAACGCAGAATCAGCGCCAGGGCATCGTAAAAGCGCTCACCGGCAGCCTGGCCTCCTTCAATACCAAAGCTAAGAATTCCCGAAGCATGGCCGTTCATATAATGCTTAGCCAGCGCATGGTCAGGGTGACTTTCCAAGCCTGCATAGTGAACCCATTTCACCAGCGGATGGTTTTCCAAATGCTTAGCAACAGCTAACGCATTGGCACAAATACGCTCAATACGCAGTGATAGCGTTTCCAGCCCCTGAAGCAGGTTCCAGGCCGCTTGGGCAGAAAGCGCTGCCCCCATATTGCGCAACGGTACCACGCGGGCACGGGCAATAAAGGCGGCGTCGCCCACATCGCGGGTATAGCTAACGCCGTGATAGGAGATGTCTGGCTCGTTAAGCAGCGGGAAACGGCTGGCATTTTCCGCCCAGGGGAATGTGCCTGAATCGACAATCACACCACCCACCGTGGTGCCGTGGCCACCGATATATTTAGTGGCCGAGTGAACGACAATATCCGCTCCGTGCTCGATGGGACGACATAAAAACGGCGTGGCGGTGGTGTTATCAACAATCACCGGCACCCCATGGCGATGTGCCGCGTCAGCTAGCTTTTGCAGATCTACTACACTACCGGATGGGTTACCGATACTCTCGCAAAACACCGCTTTTGTACGTTCATCAATTAGCGCTTCGATGCCATCGATATCATCTTTATCGGCAAACCGCACTTGGATGCCTTGGCGTGGCAAAGTGTGGGCAAACAAGTTGTAAGTGCCGCCATACAGCTCACTAATCGAGACGATATTATCGCCTGCTTCAGCGATGGTTTGGATCGCATAGGTAATCGCCGCCATTCCAGACGCCACTGCCAACCCAGCAATGCCACCTTCTAGCGCGGCCACCCGTTGCTCCAGCACCGCACAGGTTGGGTTCATAATGCGCGAGTAAATATTCCCTTCCACTTTTAGATCGAATAGATCCGCCGCGTGCTGGGCGCTATCAAATGAAAACGACGTGGTCTGGTGGATCGGCACAGCAACTGCGTTTTGTGAATCAGGCGCATAGCCATGGTGGAGGGCAATAGTTTCAGGTTTCATAACAACAGCTCGCTGATTAATGAAGGATCACTCTTGATCCTAAACAAGCGCCACGCTGAAGGCCAACGTCGTTTAGTCGAGGTAATCAGCCTGATATGCCAGATATCGCACTTATCTATCCCCATATCTATCTCCATACGTTGCTAGGAGTATAGAGCCACCGATTGATATACAGTATAATTAGCCTGGCAAAATAAGCGTTATGTTAGATTTACGACGTTCACCACTTATTCATACCTATCGACAAAGGAACTGGCGATGCAAACAACGCCCCTAGTACGTAAAACATCCTACACCTTAGGGTTCGCTGCGGTACTCACCCTCAGTGGCTGTCAATCAGGCGCGGATATAGGCGGCATGATCTCTGCGGGCACCGGCTTAGCAGGCGCTGCCACGATGAGCGACGAGCAGATGCAACAACTAGGCGATCAGACAATTGCCCAGCTTGATGCCGAAAACCAGCTTGTCGCTAGTGACAGCCAATATGCTGAGCGGCTGGCAAGCCTGACCCAGGGTTGGGAAAACATCGACGGAAACGACCTTGAGTTCAATGTCTATCAGTTGGATGACATCAACGCTTTTGCGGTACCTAACGGCTCTATCCGGCTGCATACCGGCCTAATGGACGCAATGACAGACGATGAAGTACGTTACGTTATCGCCCATGAGATTGGCCACGTAGCATTGGGACACTCTAAGCGTGCTTTCCAAGTTGCTTACGCAGCATCGGCTGCCCGTGAAGCCGCCGCTGCTAGCGGAAGTAAGACTGCGGCAGCACTATCAAGCTCTCAACTTGGTGAGTTAGGCGAAAAGTTGGTGAATGCCCAGTTCTCCCAGCGTCAGGAAAATGAGGCTGATGACTACGCTGTTGAGCTGATGCAGCAGTACAACCTGAACGCTGAAGCCTCGCTGACTGCGCTACGCAAATTGGAAGCAGCATACGGCAACAACAGCAGCTTTTTCTCCAGCCACCCCGCCCCGGGTGAACGAGCAGAGCGCCTTGAAGCTACGCTAAACTAAGCACAGCGTACTGCTTCGCCACGTATTACTTCACGTTCACTACTTTATTGCCTTGCCAAGTAAGCGCCCCTCGGTCTTGCTTGGCAACGGCATTAGCCTATTCGCAACCATTTACCTTCTACCATTCACTACTTCCTACCATCCACGACCTAACATCAAGTAGTCGTTTAGCCCCACTTTAGCCACATGGCGTTTCACCGGTCGCGCCTTATTTTTGTGGTAGTGCCCCTCTTAGTTTTTCTCAAAAGTGTTTTTCTCAAAATGTTTTCCTCAAAAATCATTCTAAATAATAGAAAGATTCGAGTATTTTTAATCAATTTTATAATTATGTTAGCCTGCTTACAATATATCTCGTCGTCCATATAGCGATGAACAATCATCGCAAATGTAGCGACTTTTTATTTAACGTGAGGTTAAAAGTTATGAAGTTAATCAATACAGTAGCCGCCGCCGCTCTAATTTTATTCTCTGGTACAGCACTTGCCGAGCGCGGCTCCGATGAAGCCAATAAGATCTCCTACCCTGATTCATCAGCGCAACACCAAGCCGGCGAGAACACGTTCAGCGCTGCTGAGTTACCAATTAGAAATTCGAAGTAATCTGCAGCCTTCCTAAATCAGGAATTTGCTAATGGGTGGGCCTTTTGGTCCACCTTTTTCATCGATGGAAAAGCGGTGTATGAGTACTGATACCCTCTGCATAGATGCAACTACTCGCTATCAATCTCTTGAGACTTGCTTTTAGGTCTTCAAGAAGCCCCCGTAAGTTAACTCCAATTCCCCACGAAGAAACGTCTCTAGTTGTTCGTCATTCGAACAAAATGTTATTTTCTCGCTTCGTATCCACATCGACGCAGCCGAGACACTCATGAGTAATGCCCTACCAGAAGATGCATTAAAACCGACGGATCGTGATTTTGTGGCCGCGCTGGCCAGCGGGCTGGAAGTCGTGATGGCGTTTGATGAGACGCACACGCGGATGACGCTCAGCGAAGTCGCCGAGCGCACAGGCATGAACCGCGCGAAAGCACGGCGATTTTTACTGACGCTCCACGCCCTTGGCTATGTACGCAAACAGCAACGCTACTTCGAGCTAACCCCCAAAGTACTGCAGTTGGGCTACTCCTATTTAGCGTCTAATAATTACCGAGGCGTCATTCAGCAGTATCTGGAGGATATTACCCGCCAGTGTGGTGAGTCTTCATCGCTTGGAGTGCTCGATGGTGACGACGTTATCTATCTGGCCCGCTCAGCTGCTCCGCACCGCTTAATGGCAATCACGCTTTCCGTCGGCACCCGCCTACCAGCGGCATACACATCCATGGGTCGAGTGCTCCTTGCCCAGTTGCCGGATAGCGAGCTAGATAACTACCTGAGCCAGCTCACCTTAACGCGTTATACCGACAAAACTATTACCGATAGCGCATCACTAAAAGCGGCGATTCAGCAAGCGCGGGAACAGGGTTATGCGGTTACCGATCAAGAGTTGGATTCCGGCCTACGCTCGATTGCTGTTCCCGTGTTTGATACCCATGGGAAACTGGTTGGCGCGATGAATATCAGTACCAATGCCGCCCGCGTGGATATGCCTACGTTGCTCGAAACTTACCGGCCGTTATTGATGGAAAAAGCTCAGCTCATTCGCCAGTCGGTGAGTGTGTAACCAAAATGAATGCTTAAGATGGTTCAGGCTATGGTCAAACGGCAGGTCCTCGCCTCTGGATGTCTGGGAGGGCTTGCCTATTGCCTGTTGACATCCAAATGGTTGCAGAAGAGCCCAACCTGAGGCAGCGACATCAAGGTACTAAACGTCGCTACAAGCCCTCACAAGCCCTCAATTGTGACTCAAACAAGTAGTCACCCACTACTTAGCCGACACCTCTCCTGCACCACCAATATCCACGCATGAGTGACGCCAACGCCACCTTGGAAGCTGACACAGCTAACCTGCCTTCCCCGCCATCTCGGCACATTGACTAAAGAGAATGAAAACACTCCTCTACCAATGGGCGTATTGTCCTTAGTAGCACATCATTCCCATCAGCCGTTCTCCACCCTAGCTCAACCGAAAAATGGCCCAACGGCAACGGACAGGGCAGCACCTTCAGTCCTGTCATGGCAGCAATTGAAACGGCCGCGTGTGCCGGTATGGTGGCAATCGCCGACGTTCCTTTCAGTAAGTAGGGCAAGGCAGCAAAATGTGTTGTGGCAGCAACGACACGGCGCGACAGCTCTCGCTCCGATAATACTTCGTCGACGATACCCACAAAACCACCCGATGACACCAGGATATGCTCAGCGGAAACGAAGCCTTCGATATCTAGCACTGCTGTCGCCCAGTGTTCAGGATCCACTACACAGGCGTAACTTGCCTCACCGAGTAGGCATCGGCTCAAGCCACTTCTTGCCAATCCTCCTGAGCTAATCGCCAAGTCCAAGTTTCGTCCTGCCAGGGCATCAGCGACCACTTGGCTGTGAGCTTGCCGGAAAACCAGGCGTAAGCCGGGCATTGCGTGCGCCGCACGCTCGATCAGACGTGATCCAATGGCGATTTCAAAGTCATCGGAAAGACCAACTGTCACAGACCGCCCCTCAAAACTGCGTCCTGATGGCGACACCATGGCAAGGCTTTGGCGGATTTTTTGCAGCGCCTCTGAAACAACGGGCTTCAACTGTTGAGCAAGCAGGGTCGGCGCCAGCCCGCGCCCGGTGCGCAGAAACAACGGATCACCATAAACGTCTCTCAAGCGCTTTAATGCCGCACTCACCGCCGATTGGGTCAACCCTAGCCGCGTTGCTGCGCGACTCGCACCGCCCTCTTCATAGAGAGCTTCAAATACCTTGAGTAAGTTCAGGTCCGTTTTTGCGATATCAACTTTATTCATAACAAACAGAAACAAACCCATCTTCATTAATATCGCTATAGCTTATAGCATTTTTTCGTTATCAACTTTTGACGCGTTTTTTTCCAAAGGTACCCAGCATGACGCAAACGACCGTTGCCGCTCTCCAGATCGGCTCACTTCCCTCTGGCAAAGCCGCTACACTCGATCTCATCCTCTCCTATGAGTCTGCCATTATTGAAGCGGGTGCCACCTTAGTGGTGTTGCCCGAAGCCGTACTCGGTGGCTATCCAAAAGGGGAGATTTTCGGCACTCGGCTTGGCTACCGGCTGCCCGAGGGCCGTGACGCTTTCGCTGCTTACTTTGCTAACGCAATTGATGTTCCTGGCCCCGAAACAGAAGCTCTTGCTGATCTCTCGGCACGTACCGGGGCAACCCTCGTGGTAGGCGTTATTGAACGTGATGGCAGCTCGCTCTACTGCTCAGCGCTATTCTTCGACCCTGAACAGAGGCTTATTGGCAAGCATCGCAAGCTGATGCCAACAGGCACAGAACGATTGATTTGGGCTCAAGGCGATGGCTCCACCCTAACCACTGTGAATACCCAAGCGGGGACTGCAGGTGCCGCTATCTGCTGGGAAAACCATATGCCGTTGCTGCGTACCGCTATGTACGCCAAGGGGGTTGAAATATGGTGCGCCCCCACAGTGGATGAACGCGATGTCTGGCAAGCATCCATGCGCCATATCGCCCACGAAGGGCGCTGTTTCGTCGTTAGCGCCTGTCAGATCCAACCCTCTCCCGCCGAGCTTGGCATTGAAGTAGCAGATTGGGACAGCAATCGCCCGCTGATTCGCGGCGGCAGCCTGATCGTTGGCCCGTTAGGAGACGTGCTTGCAGGACCGATGCGCGAACAGGCAGGCTTGCTAACAGCACAGGTAGATACCGCCCAACTCGTTCAGGCACGCTATGACTTTGATGTTGTTGGGCATTACTCCCGCCCTGATGTATTCGAGCTAACCGTCGATGAGCGGCCAAAGCAGGGAGTCGTCTTTAATTGCTAACGGTCTGTGCCACTGGCAGACGTTACGTGGGTAAGATGAACTGCATCTTACCCAGGTAGCGTTAGCCATTAAACGCACCGCCAGGACATGTGCGTAGTGACGCTCAACAACTGACTGCCTGATGATACTTAACAAATAGTTCGCAGAGTAAGTTTTATAGCGTTCTGAGTAAGTAGTCACTCAGAACGCTATGCATTTTAATTACTATTTGCTCGACGGCCCCAGGAAACGCGTTTCACTGGCACGCGTTACCGAGGGTTCTTCCAGCGATGTAAAGCGCAGCTCAATGGGGTGGCTGGGGTGAGTCAAAACACTCTCATCGGCGCTGAGAGCAACCCGTAAGCGACGAGTCTCGTTAGCCTCTACGTCAATGGCTTCCATGCCTTGTAAGCGCAGCCCTGGCAAGCCGGATGCCGTCAACACATAGCGGTGAGGATCGGTATCTTGATTGCGCAGCGTGACGTTGTAGTAGTTGACGATGCGTCCACTTTCGGTGCCTTCAAACAACGCTTGGCGATCTCGCGCAATATCAACATCAATGGGTACTCGAGTATTCAAGAAGCCAACAAGTAGCGCCACCATAGAGAGCAACGCCACAGCATAGGCGATCAGTTGAGGGCGCCAGAAACGGGAGCCTTTTCCCTCCAGCGCGCGCTCCGTGGTATAGCGTACGAGGCCAAGCGGTTTATTAAGCCGTGCCATGACGCTGTCACAAGCATCAATGCACGCGGCACAGCCAATGCATTCGTACTGCAGTCCATCACGAATATCGATCCCTGTTGGGCATACTTGAACACACAGCTCACAATCGATGCAGTCACCAACACTGGATGCCTTAGCAGCTTTTTGATGATGGTTACGGCGAGGCTCACCACGCGCAGCATCATAAGAAACAATCAGTGTATTAGCATCGAACATTGCCGACTGAAAACGCGAGTAAGGACACATATGGAGGCATACTTGGTGGCGTAGCCAACCCGCATTCAGGTACGTAAAAACCGTGAAGAAGCCGATCCAAAATAGCGCCCAGGGGTGCGCATTCAAGCTGACAAAGTCCACCACTAACGCTCTAATCGGCGTGAAGTAGCCGACAAAGGCGATCCCCGTTGCCAGCGCAATTAGCAGCCAAGCCGCATGTTTAGCGGTTTTGCGCCACAGCGTGTCAAAAGTGCGTGATGCGTTATCACGACGTATGCGACGGTGCCGAGGCCCTTCCAAGCGATGCTCAAACCAGATAAACAGCAAAGTCCAAACGCTTTGCGGGCAGCTATAGCCACACCACACGCGCCCCGCCGCCACCGTGATTAAAAACAGCCCAAATGCGCACAGCACCAAGATCCAGGTGAGCAAGATAAAGTCTTGTGGATAAAACGTCGCCGCAAAAATATGGAACTCTTGGGCAGCAAGATCAAACCATACCAGCGGCCGGTCCCCCCAATTAATCCATGGCAAGCCAAAATACAGCGCCATTAACAACCAGTTTGAGTAACGCCGGATGCGTTGAAAGAAACCGCCAATTTCTCGCACATAAATATGCCCAAGCTTGGATGGCTTACTATTGGGTGGCTTGTTACTAGCAGGCTGGTGACGGGAATCATTATCAGAAGGCGAGTGGTATTCAACCGCTGCCTCAGTGGTTAGATTTTGCAGTGGAATGCGTTGCGTCATACCGATATCCAGAATAGAGGGAGTGGAGGTCATACGGTCGAGGGGCGTCGCCGATTATTAACCACTACTATCCCCACTATGCTGACTAGCAAACAGGCGCAGTTTTAGAGAAATATTGCATATCAGTTCGTCGAAACAGTTTATTAATTCACCTTCTGATATGCTTTTTATTAATCAATTTGATCCTGTTTTAAATTTCCCACATGCGTCACAGTGGCATTTCCCTCTAGCAGAGAGTTTCACTTGTGCCACTTAAAACTGTGATGGAGTATCCTGGGGCTATCCTCAACGCACCGACGGTTTATCCCATGAAACGTTACGAACAATTTGCCGATGAGATCGCCACATTGATTCGTCAGGGCATGCTTGGCCCTGGGGAGCGAATTCCGTCGGTTCGCCAGGCCAGTCGTCACCATGGGATCAGCCCATCCACAGTGTTTCAGGCGTACTATTTACTCGAAAACCGCGGTCTCATCACCGCACGAGCACGTTCAGGCTATTTTGTGCGTGAACATGCTCGGCGCTTGCTGGGCGAGCCACGTGTGACGCTGCAGCCCACCGACCCCGCGGAAGTAGAAGTCAGTGAGCTAGTGTTCTCGGTGCTCGATTCACTACAAGATGATCGAACGGTGCCTTTTGGGTCGGCCTTCCCAAGCCCTGAACTTTTTCCACTTTCGCGGCTGAGCACTAGCATGACACGTGGCCTGCGCGAGCTTTCTCCTCAGCAAGTCGTCGCCGACATGACCACCGGACATGTCGACCTGTGCCGACAAATCGCCCTGCGCTACATGCTGGGGGGAATCCAGCTTCCAATGGAAGAGCTGGTGATTACCAATGGCGCGATGGAAGCGCTCAACTTAGCCCTGCAGTGCGTGACCCAACCAGGCGATTTGGTGGCCGTTGAATCCCCAGCGTTTTATGCCAGCTTGCAAGTATTGGAGCGGCTAAAACTGCGTGCAGTGGAGATTCCAGTGCATCCACGCGAGGGTATCGACCTTGATGTGTTAGCGGAGCGGCTAGCATCGTTACCTATCAAAGCCTGCTGGTTTATGAGTCATCTGCAAAACCCGCTCGGCGCCAGCCTAAGCAATGAGCGTAAGCAGACCCTTTATCAACTATTAAAGCAGCACCAAGTCCCTATGTTAGAGGATGACGTGTATGCTGAGCTTTACTTTGGCAGCACGCCACCTGCCCCAGTGAAGGCGTTTGATGATGAGGGGTTAGTGATTCACTGCAGCTCTTTCTCGAAGTGTTTGGCGCCGGGCTATCGCGTTGGCTGGGTAGCCGGGGGGCGCTACGCCGAAGCTATTTCAAGACTGAAGTTAATGACGACTATTTCGCCTTCTATTCCCGCGCAGGCAGCCATTGCCGACTATTTGCAGCACGGCGGCTATGACCGTCACTTACGTAAGCTCCGCCACGCTCTGGAAGCCCAACAAGGTAGTATGCTGGCGTCTGCAGACCGCTACTTTCCCACCCAAACGCGTATTACCCGTCCTGATGGCGGCTACTTTTTATGGGTAGAGTTTCCTGAAAAAGTTGACTCACTACGCTTATTTAACATGGCGCTCGACCACGGTGTTAGCTTAGCGCCAGGCCCCATTTTTTCTGCAACCCAGCAGTTCCGACACTGTGTACGCTTAAGCTATGGCCACCCGTGGACAGCACGCAGCGAGCGGGGCATGGAAACCCTGGGGCAGCTATTAACTCTTTTTTAACCCCCCCTGTTTTAATCCTCCCTATTTTAACAGTCCTGTTTTAACAACTCGATTCTAGTAGACCGGTCACAACTTATTGCCGCCATGTTGCTTACCTCGTGGCGCTCCCAATCAACTGATATGGTTGTTTAATAAAAAACTGAGTCTGTTATGAAATACAGCAGGCAATAGACTACTCCGATGAAGCCACACAGCGGCTATACCGGCCCACTATTGAGTTAAAGAGGGTGGCTGTCACCGGAGGAAGCACCATGTTCGGAATTGAGGCCGTTGACCTGGCCAGAATTCAGTTTGCCTTTACGATTTCCTTTCATATTATCTTTCCTGCCATCACCATCGGGCTAGCCAGCTACTTAGCGGTATTAGAGGGTCTCTGGCTTAAAACCCAACGGGATACCTATCGCCTTCTTTACCATTTCTGGTCAAAAATATTCGCCGTTAATTTTGCGATGGGGGTGGTATCCGGCATTGTGATGGCATACCAGTTTGGGACCCACTGGAGCGGATTTTCCGCCTTTGCAGGCAGCATCACAGGGCCCTTGCTCACCTATGAAGTGCTTACCGCCTTCTTCCTCGAAGCCGGGTTTTTAGGCGTAATGCTATTTGGCTGGGAACGTGTCGGCCGAGGCTTACACTTTTTCGCTACCTGTATGGTTGCACTCGGCACCATCGTATCTATGTTTTGGATTCTCTCCTCCAATAGTTGGATGCAGACACCTCAAGGGCACGAAATTGTTAATGGCGCGGTGATTCCAGTTGACTGGATGAAGATTGTCTTTAACCCCTCGTTCCCCTATCGACTTGCCCATATGGCGCTAGCCGCCTTTTTGAGTACAGCCTTATTCGTCGCTGCCTCCGGCGCTTGGCTGCTACTGCGGGGCAAGCAGTCTGCCGAGGTACGGACGATGCTTTCCATGGCACTCATTATGCTGGCAATCACCGCCCCGCTTCAGGCCGTGGTGGGCGACTTTCATGGCCTCAATACGCTTAAGCACCAGCCTGCCAAAATCGCCGCCATCGAAGGACATTGGGATAACAGCAGCGGCGAACCCACCCCACTCATTCTATTCGGCTGGCCCGATATGGCCCGCGAAGAAACCCGCTTCAAACTGGAGATCCCCGTGCTGGGGAGCCTGCTGTTGCAACATAGTTTGACCGAGCAAGTGCCCGCCCTAAACGAGTTCGCCCCACAAGACAGACCCAATTCGACCATCGTGTTTTGGAGCTTTCGCTTGATGGTGGGGTTGGGCGTATTAATGATTTTGCTTGCCATCGTGGGCAACATCCTGCGCCTCAAAGGCCAACTTTATGGCTCCCGTAGATTTCTTATCTGCACCCTATGCATGGGTCCAGCAGGATTAGTGGCACTGCTAGCGGGCTGGTTTACCACAGAAGTAGGTCGACAACCCTGGGTAGTTTACGGGTTATTAAGAACCACCGATGCAGCGTCCGCGCACAGTGCTGTTCACCTCAGCATTAGCTTAACTATTTTTGTGGTGGTGTATCTGGCGGTTTTTGGCACCGGCGTTGTGTACATGATGCACTTGGTAAACAAAGGCCCAAGCGAGCCCTCCACACCTGCACTAGGCGGCCCGGGCCATCATCGCACGCCTGCTCGCCCTCTCTCGGCAGCCAATGAAACGCTGAGCACAACTCACTAATTAGAACGGGGTGCACTATGGGAATTGATCTATCACTCGCCTGGGCCATTATCATTCTGTTTGGGTTGATGATGTATGTGGTCATGGATGGGTTTGACTTGGGCATTGGCTTGCTCTTTCTGCATGTTCATAACGAGCAAGACCGAGACATTATGATGAACACCGTTGCGCCGGTGTGGGACGGTAACGAAACGTGGTTGGTGCTAGGCGGAGCAGGGTTGTTTGCTGCGTTTCCCCTCGCTTATGCAGTCGTGTTGGAAGCGCTGGCTATTCCGCTGATCGTGATGCTGCTAGGGCTGATTTTTCGCGGCGTCGCCTTTGAGTTTCGCTTTAAGGCCTCCCCCGAGCGGCGACATGTATGGGATAAAGCCTTTATTGGCGGCTCGCTGCTGGCAACGGCGGCTCAGGGCATTGCATTGGGTGCGTATATTCAAGGTATCGCTTTCGACGGCACTCACTACAGCGGAGGTGCGCTGGATTGGCTAACGCCATTCTCACTATTTTGCGGTATCGGCTTGCTGTTTGCTTATGCTCTGCTTGGCAGCACTTGGCTAATTATGAAAACTGAAGGGCTCTTGCAACAACGGATGTACCAGATCACCAAACCGTTAATCATCGGGCTACTCGTAATGATAGCCCTGATAAGCGTATGGACACCGCTTGCCTATCCAAACATTGCGTCACGCTGGTTTTCGTTACCCAACCTACTGTGGTTCTTACCGGTGCCGCTATTAGTGGCAATCACCGGCTGGTGGCTGTGGCGTGCCATTACTTATCAGCGCAATGCGCTTCCCTTTATTTTAGTACTGGGGCTGGTTTTTCTAGGCTATAGCGGTTTGGGCATTAGCTTGTGGCCAACCATTATTCCGCCGAATGCATCTATATGGCAGGTTGCCGCTCCGCCCCAAAGCCAAGGCTTTGCCCTAGTGGGAACACTGTTTATTTTACCAATTATTTTGATGTACACCGCATGGAGCTACTACGTCTTCCGCGGCAAAGTGAAGCCAGGTGATGCCTACCATTGAGCAAGCTGACGTTGATCAACGTACTGGTATTAAGGAACGTACAGGAGCAATGCAATGAAATCACTCGCTAAGCGTTTAGGCTGGTTAATGACCCTTTGGTTGTCGAGTGTTGGTGTTCTGTTACTGCTTTCACTGGGAATTAAGCTCATGATGGGGCTAGTGGGCTTAACCAGCTAAACGACTGACTTTGTCTGGTCAACGTATTAGGCATGGGGTCATAGGTTATGAATGCTCTATGGCAACGTGCCTGCCACTGAACAATATTCACCGCTGTACAAAATCCGACGTTGTTGATACCGCCGAAAAATCGCGCAGCTCCCTTACTCTTTCACGCCTCCAACTCCCCATTCGCCTTCATCAAGACCAAAGTATAAGTATCATGATTATCAAAAATTGATAACTTTTTTTTCCTTTGCTTATTTTACTGCGTATTGTTTATCAAAATTTGAGGTAATTTCGATGGGGCCATCCGACCGCATGCTGGCGCTGCTGTGCTGCCTAGCCAATCAAGGAGAAGCAATGACGGTGAAGTCGCTGGCCGAGCTAACCGCTCAGCCAGTCTCGACTGCATACCGCCACCTGCGCCAACTTTTGGCCTGGGGCCTAGTCAGCGAGCGCGAGGGTGGCACCTATGCGCCGGGCCCGCAGGCGGTGCGTCTGCACCAAGGTTTCGAACACCACAACGAACTGCTTCGCTGGGCTCGCCCGGTGCTGATCGAGTTGACTGAGACCACCCAGGAGAGCTCAGCGCTGCTGATAGCAGTTCGTGACCACGCCCTCTGCGTAGAGATGATCGATAGCCCACAGCCGCTGCGCTGCTGCTACCACCGGGGCCAAGTGCAACCGTTACTCAAGGGTGCCAGCGCTCGGGCGCTGTTGGCCTGGATGAGCGAAGAAGAGCGCCAAATGGCACTGATGCTTCGCTCGGCGGCGGAGCGGGACGATGCCCTGATCGGCCTTGAGGCTATTCGCCAGCAGGGCGTAGCGATCAGTCTGGGCGAAATCGATCAAGGGGTGTGGGGCGCCAGCGCGCCAGTGTTCAACGGCCGCGGTCGCCTCAAGGCAGTGATCAGTGTGATGGCCCCCAGCGTTCGGGCTCAAGACCGAGCCGAGGCTCTGAGCGAGGCCACGCGCCTCAGTGCACAACGATTAGGAGAACTCCTGCAGTGACTCAAGCAGATAGTGAGGCGGCGCTGATGGCGCCCTGGCAAGGCCGGGTCGATAACACGGAGACAGGTGACGCACGGCGCTGGCATCAGGTGATGCATCCGGTTTCTCAGGCCAAGGCGCCGGGGCGCGCTTTGTTAGGTTTTTGCTCTGATGCCGGCGTCGCCCGCAACCAAGGACGGACGGGGGCCAGTGAAGGCCCCCTGGAGCTGCGTCGCCAGCTAGCTAACCAGGCGTATCACCTGACGGCACCGCTATATGATGCCGGCGATGTGGTCTGCCAAGGTGACAACCTAGAGAGCGCCCAGCAAGCCTTCGCCGGGCAGGTGTCCGAACTGCTCGAACAAGGGCATCGGGTTATCGGCTTAGGCGGCGGCCACGAAATCGCTTTCGCTAGCTTCTCGGGGCTGCTGGCTCACGCCCAGCGTCAGGCGACGATGCCGCGGCTAGGCATCCTCAATCTGGATGCCCATCTTGACCTACGCCAGGCCGAGCGCGCCAGCTCCGGCACGCCCTTTCGGCAGTGCGCCGAGCTGTGCCAAGAGGCGGGCATCGACTTCCACTACACCTGCCTTGGCGTGAGTCGTGGCGGCAATACACCAGCGCTTTTCGCCCGCGCCGAGTCGCTGGGAGTGGAGTGGGTGCTCGACGAGCAGTGTCGCTCGCTGGATAGCCCCGCGCTAAAAGCGGCTCTGGAGCGGCTGCTGGCACGGGTTGACTGGCTCTACCTCACTATCTGCTTAGACGCCCTACCCGCCTGGATTGCCCCGGGTGTCAGCGCGCCTTCCGCCCGGGGCATCGAGCTGTCCCTGGTTGAGGATGTTATTGATCACCTAGCCGCACGCGTTGCGCTGCCAGTGGTAGACGTCGCCGAGTTCAATCCAAGCCTGGATATAGACGCGCGAACGGCCCGTGTGGCGGCCCGTCTGGTCGAGCGCCTGGCACGCTAGCCAACGATTAACCGGTCATCAACGGCCACCCCTATCCGGCCGCCCTGAGCGGCACATAACAACTCATGGAGCATCAACATGCACGTTACTCTGGATGCCGTGTCCACCACGGCACTGGCGCTGATATTGCTTGCATTTGGCGCCGGGCTTAAGCGCCGGCTCAACTGGCTGGAACACTTCTGCGTCCCCACCCCAGTGATCGGCGGTTTCGGCTTCGCTCTGCTGGCTTGGCTGCTGCGCGATCTTGGCTTGGTTACCTTCGAACTTAACACAGCGATGCAGAGCCCATTGATGATCGCCTTCTTCACCACCGTCGGCCTGGGCGGAAGCCTGGCGCTGCTCAAAAAAGGTGGCAAGGCGCTGGGTATCTATCTAGTGGCCTGCTGGCTGTTGGCGCTGATGCAGAACGGCGTGGGCATTGGCATGGCCAGCCTGCTAGGCCTCGACCCGCTGATCGGCCTAATGGCCGGAGCCACCTCTTTAGAGGGTGGCTTCGGCGCAGCAGCGGCCTTTGGCCCCGAGGCAGAAGCCCTAGGCGCCCAGGGTGCCACTACTGCCGCCATTGCCTCTGCCACCTTCGGCATGATTGTCGGCGGTGTGATCGGCGCGCCCATCGCCCGTTGGATCATCGACCGTCGGCAGATCCCGGTTGTCGCCGAGGACGTACATGACCTGGAGAGACTGCAAGCCGAGGAGCGCCCCACTCAAGCGCCCATCGACAGCCGCACCCTGCTGCGCGTGCTGGCCGTAATAGTCCCGATCATGGTGCTGGGCGTGTGGTTCAAAGAGGCTCTGTCGACCCACCTGGGGATCATCCTACCGAGCTATGTGGGTGCCATGTTTGTCGCCATCCTGCTACGCAATCTTAATGATCGCTTCCACTGGGTCAGCATGCCGGACAACGCCCTCTCTACTCTGGGCGACGTGGCCTTGGGTGTGTTCCTGACCATGGCAATGATGAATCTCAAGATCTGGCAGCTCCAGGAGATGGGCGGCTCACTGCTGTTGATCCTGCTGGTGCAAACCCTGGCCATCGTCTTACTGGCCGTGGTGGTGATGTTCCGTCTGCTAGGCCGCAACTACGACGCCGCAGTGCTTACCGCGGGCTTTATTGGCCACGGCCTAGGCGCGACTCCCAATGCGGTGGCAAATATGAGTGCGGTGTGCGAGCACTATCGCGTGGTATCGCATAAGGCCTTCATTATCGTCCCGCTGTGCGGCGCCGTGCTGATCGATATTGTCGCCATCCCCGCCATTACTTGGTGCCTGAACGCCTTCGCCTGATCGCTGTTTGTCCGACAACGCTAGCCTCTGAACTCAGCTGGCGTTGTCGTTTTTATCACTGATGCCGCTAGGTGTCCGTTGCCTGTAGCCGCTCCTGTGCTATCAGTAATGGCAAACCCTCGCGGCAAATTGCGCCCCCCCCCTGGCATCTCCAACGTCTCGCTAGCTTTCGACCGTATAACGCCAATCAGAAACGTATTAGGACACGTTATCCTCTTTAATAACGGGCTCTTCAAAGGGTTCGCCATTCTCATCCAGCAACTGATGATCGTACGCCGCCTGGAGACCCGTTTCTTCAGCAGCGGGCAGCTCTTCTTGCAGTGGTTCTTCTTGCACGGATTCTTCCACCAAGTCTGCCCAGTAATCAATGTGGCCGGGATAAGCTGGCGATATAATCGCCACCACAATGCCGACAACCGAAAATAGCGAAAATGCATAGGCATAACCGAAACCATCCACCAGCATACCGACAACCGGCGAGCCTACTGCCTGCCCAAGCGCACAGGCCATAAAAGGTAAGACGGACCCCATGGAAAGCCGCCCCGGCAATAGCCGAATGCCCGTCATCAGATACAGTCCCGTTAAGCTCATGTAAGCAAGTCCAAATATCATGGCGGAAAATATCGCCAATGCTAACTGGCTGGGACTGGCAGCAAGCAGCGCCAAGCTTGAAGACAGCATCATTAGCATAAGTGCCTGGGTAATAGGAGGATTATTACGGTCAGCCAAATCACTCACTACGGCACCTCCAAGCCCAGCAACGCCTACGGCAAACCAAAGCCAACCGACTTGATGAGCAGGCAATCCACCAAGGGTAACGGCCAAATCAGGCGCAAAAAGCCAGAACGGCGAAGATACACACCCCATCGCGAAAGCAAAGAGCGATAGCCGGGTAAGGCGCGACCACTGTAGCCGCGTGATTGGCGGTGGCGGTGCCGCATTGGCTGGCACAACCCGCGAGACCGAAGGAATAAAGTACCAGGCAGCAATCACCCCTAAACCCGCCAAAACAGAAAAGCTAGTGTAGGTAAAGCGCCACGCATCGGCCAGGAACACGACCGTCGGCACTGCTACGATAATGCCAATACTGGTGCCAGCATTCATGATAGAACTAACGCGGCCATGCATTGTTCGGCTCACCAATGCCTGCATAGCAGCCGTCAGAGCGGGCATCATCAAGCCAGTACAAATGCCGCAGACAAACACGCCTACGCCGAGTGAGAAAGCACCAGACGACTGGCTGATAAAGACCAGCCCGGCCACACCGAATCCACCGGATAACACTGCTAAATTACGCGCACCAAGCCGATCGGCTGCAAGCGGTGCAAACAACGTCGCCAAGACAAAACTAATAAACGGCAGTGCCCCGATAATGCCAACCAAGTACGCTGTCAGTTCTAGCTCGGCGCTAATGGAAGGCACAAACAAACCAAACGCAAAGCGCGCAAGTCCATAGCTAATCGCGACCAGCGCTGCACCAAATAGGGCAAACCCCATGTTCGACAAGGTCTTCATACCGAGCACTCCACGGCCGTGTGTGTCTTGTGCATCAAGCCGATCTATCAGCTGCGCCACCAATAGCCTACTTCGCTGGGTGATTGCAATCTCCTGCTGTGCGGCTGCCGCAAAGAGGTATGATCTAGTCGATATACAGAGTGCTTAAGTTAAAAATAAGCATGAAAGAAGGCGACACTGACAATCTCACCACTAGCTGCCAAGGGGGTTGATAACATCGCTAAGAAGTCGCTTCGGCTGTATCAACCCATCATCGTTGCTTTGAAAGCAACAAATTCGTCATTAAAACGACTCTTATCTACTCGCCAAGTCGCTTAGCTTAAAAAAGCCAAATAAAGATACCGACAACAGTGGGATAGGAAATGTTTTCAGATAAACAAGTTGGTGAAGCCACCGCTTTGCGGCATCGACTACACCAGCACCCTGAGCTTAAATTCCAAGAAAATAATACTGCCGCGCTGGTCGCAGAGCGGCTAAAAGCGCTCGGCTATCGCGTGACCGAAGGTATTGCTACTACAGGCGTGATGGCTGAGCTAGCGACCGGTCGCGAAGGCCCAGTGATTGCCTTTCGCGCTGATATGGATGCGTTACCCATCGAGGAAGTCAATACGTTTGAGCATCGCTCCCAACGACAAGGCTTGATGCATGCCTGTGGTCACGATGGGCATACCGCCACGCTGTTGTTGGCTGCCGAAGCCATCATGGCGCAGCGTGATGAGCTATGTGGACACATTAAACTGCTATTTCAGCCTGGCGAAGAAGGTGGCAACGGAGCCGACATCATGGTTAAGGCCGGGGTATTGGAAAACCCCAAGGTGGACGCGATATTTGGCTATCACAACCGCCCAGGTTTCCCAACAGGCCAACTGTTTGTTAAACCCGGGCCGGCCATGGGTGGTAACGACACTTATAAAGTCACTATCGAAGGCACTTCTGGCCATGCCGCCATGCCGCACTTGGCGGTAGATCCTATTTATGTCGGGGCGTCACTAATACAGCAGTTGCAAGGGTTAGTGAGCCGCCACAAATCGCCGCTGGAAGCAGGCGTCATCACGGTAGCCGCTTTTCATGCTGGCGACGCCGCCAATGTGATTCCTGGCCAAGCCGAACTGTTAGTGAATATCCGCAGCGATCGTCCCTCTTCACGCGAGGCACTCGCAGGCAAGCTTGAGCAGGTAACCGCCGGCGTATGCGCAGCCCACAGTGCGCAGTTTCATCTGGAACACCTCCACCAGGTGCCCCCCCTGGTTAACGACTCTGCGTGGTCAGAACGCGTGCTAACAATTGCCAACAAGTACGCAGTAAGTCACGACATTCAGCAGCTGGACTATATGCCCACCATGGGGGCGGAAGATTTCGCGTTCTACCTGCAGGAAGTACCGGGATGCTTCTTTTTTGTCGGTAATGGCGATAGCGCCTATCTGCACAACGAGCACTACGACTTTAACGATGCTGTTCTACCAGTTGCAGGTGGGATGTTTGTGGCGTTGGCAAAAGAGCTGTTGTCACGCACTTAATTCGCTGCAGGCCTCTCATTACGATTAAAAAAATAACGTTAAGAAAAAAGGATTAATACGATGCAAGGTGTTCTTTCATCTATTGAGCGTGTGGGTAACAAGCTCCCACACCCATTTATTCTCTTTGTCATTTTAGCAGGCACGGTTGTAATTCTCTCAACCCTGCTTTCTTCACTCGGCGTTTCTGCGGTTAACCCGCAAACCGATGCGGTGGTTCAGGTACGCAGTCTACTCTCGGCCGATGGCATTGAGTTCATGCTGACCAGCGTGGTCAGTAACTTCGTTAACTTCCCACCCCTCGGCCTCATTTTGGTGGTGATGTTCGGCATTGGTTTGGCCGACAAGGTGGGCTTGATGTCGACGCTGATGCAGGTGAGCGTGGCGAAAGCACCACCCGCGCTGCTTACTTTCTGCGTTTTTATGGCGGGTATTTGCGGCAGTATTGCCTCTGATGCCAACTACCTGATTCTGATCCCGCTAGCCGCCATGGTGTACTACTCGGTGGGCCGCCACCCAATCGCCGGTGCAGCCGCTGCCTACGCGGCGGCAGGCGCCGGGTTTGATGCCAGCCTATTCATTACCGTCGGAGATGCGCTGTTTGCTGGCATAACCACGGAAGCCGCACGTTTGGTAGACCCAGACGCCTACGTTTCACCTGTTGATAACTACTACTTCGTGGCCTGCTCAGTGTTTGTACTGGCAATTATTGGCACGTTAATTATCGATAAGATCGTAGAGCCGAGGCTGCAACGCACCTTACCGATAAGTAAAGACTTTAAAACTGACATCATAAAACCGACATTAACCGACGCAGAAAAGCGCGGCCTAAAGCGGGTAGGCGTTGCCACACTGATTTACCTAGCGCTGATCTTAATTGCCGTGGTTCCCGAAGCATCACCACTGCGTAATGAAGAAGGCGGCTTGATTCCGTCACCCTTTTTGCGCTCACTCGTGCCACTGATGTTTGGCTACTTTGTCACTATTGGCTTGGTCTATGGCATCACCACCGGCAAGATCACCAGCAGTCGCGATGTACCACAACGCATGGCGGAGTCTGCCAGTGACCTGGCACCGACTCTAGTACTGTTCTTTGCCATTTCGCAGTTTATTGCTTATTTCCGCTGGTCAGAACTGGGGCAGTTTATTGCTATCGAAGGCTCTAACATTCTACAAAGCACCGGGTTTACCGGGCTGCCGCTGGTAGGCGCGTTTATTGCGATGAGCGCAGTACTGAATGTCTTTATGACCAGTGGCTCCGCTCAGTGGGCGTTAATGGCTCCGGTATTCGTACCGATGCTGATGATGATCGACTTCGACCCAGCCTTTGTGTTGGCAATGTTCCGCATAGGCGATTCCAGCACTAACATTATCTCCCCTATGAGCCCGTATTTTTCGGTAGCACTGGTGTATATGCAGCGTTATAAGCCAGATATGGGACTAGGCACGTTGATAGCCACCATGCTGCCGTTAGCCATAGGCTTTTTACTCGCCTGGTCAACGTTTTTGATGTTCTGGCTAGCGATGGGCTGGCCAATTGGTCCAGGCGTGTACATGATGGCTAACTGATACATCAGCACATCACTGCATCTACATCAGTACATCACTGCATTGCCATCATTAACTTCCATAAATAGTCGGCAGCGGGCGAAAGCCTTCTGCCGACTCTACGCACCAAATTGCCCTGGCTGCTAGCCGCCATAGGGTGATCAATGGGAATCGCTTTCAGCAAACCCGCATTTATTTCACTGCGTGCAGCAGCAGCCGTCATAAACGACACGCCAATCCCGGCACAAGCCATTCTTCGAGACACTGAATGCAGGTTGCAACGATAGGCAGGCGTAGCCAACTGCCCGGCAGCACCAAATAGCGCATTGACGAACTGCTGAGAGCCCGAGACATCCGGTAAAAAAATCAACTTGTGCTGTAATAACTCTGTGATCGACACGCTCTCTTGGCGAGCAAGCCGGTGGGACGGTGCTACCAGCGCACACAATGGCCCTCTTTCAAAGGAGTGCACCACTAACCGTGGGTCTGAAATGGGGCCGTAGGTAATCGCGATATCCACCTCGTCGCTGGCCACCATTTCATGGGGTTCTCGGGGGTAATAAATCCCTGTTTTAATCTCGATCAGCACATCGGGGTAGTGCTCGGAAACACGGCGCATCACATGGTTGATAAAACTACCTACAAAGCCATCACCTACCGAGACGACCACTTTCCCCGACTGTAAATTGCGTAACCGAGACAACGTATCTCCCAGCTCTGAATTCAACCGCCGCTGAGCAAGAAACCCTTCCACTACCAATTGGCCTGCCTCGGTCAACGTCACATGCCGCCCTTGACGCTCCAGCAAGGCCATGCCCAATTCCCGCTCTAACCTCCGTACCTGGCGGCTTACTACGGAAGGATTGGTATGCAGATGCTCCGCCGCCGCACGAATGCCTCCGCAGCTGCTTACCTCAAATAAGTACAATGCACGTTTATCCAGTAGGGTCATGATGATCTCGTGTGAATAACTTCGCGCCGATGAGCCCGTACATCAGCTTTTTCAAACCAACAGCAACAAAATGCCCCCTACCTAAGGCAGCTTGCACTCAGGCTTTTTATGTTACATAAATACTTTAATTTTATAGTGACAGGCCACGTGTGCCTATCCAAATCAGAACACACGCCCTAAAGTCAAAATCACCCAAACGCTCACATAAAGACATTCATACAAAAATAGAATGTAAATTATTCTGAACACGAGAGGAGTAGGTTGCGTTGCAAATCGCTGAGATAACACCCTCTGAAGTACCAATGGAGCTACTTCTTTTAGCGGACCCGTCCGAGGAGGCCATTAAAAGGTACCTATATCAATCAAGGTGCTTCGCAGCCCACGACAAAGGGGCGATAGTCGGCGCTTGTGTTATCAAGCCTATTTATAAGGGAGCACTGGAACTGATGAACATTGCCGTTTCACCAGCGGTTCAACAGCATGGTGTTGGCACCCAACTGCTTAGCTATGTTATCGACAAAGTGAAGGAATCAGGTGCACAGCGCCTAGAGGTGGGAACGGGTACATTCGGCTATCAACTGACCTTCTACCAACGCCAGGGCTTTAGGGTTGATTACATTGATAAAGACTTTTTCTTGAAGAACTATCCCGAGCCTATCACTGAAAATGGAATTCAGCACAAAGATATGCTTAGGCTAAGCCTGACATTTCAGCCCTCCTTATAAGATAGCGGTTAATGACTTAGCATATTATTTTTAGATGACTCTATAAAAAAGCAGTCATCCTTAAACCACCGTCAACAAAGCATTTAGATTAATCGTTATCAATCTAAATGCGCACGAATCCATTCAATAAAAGCGCGCAGTTTATAAACTTCAACCATATGCTCTGGGTACGCCATATAATAAGCATCTTGACTCTTAAGTGAGAACTGCCAAGGAATGACTAACTTCCCCTCATCAAGCTCTTCCTGAGCAAGAAACTTTGGTACTAGGGCGACACCACAGCCCGCGCGGGCCGCTCTTAACGCCATATAGAACGTATCAAATCTTGGGCCATGGTAGCTGTGCTCCGTATAGAGATCTTGTGCTTCAAACCAGTCATGCCACCCTTCGGGCCGAGTAGAAACCTGTAACAACACCATATCAGTTAAGTCTAATGGGTCGCGAACGGCTGTCTGCTCCATGGCGGTAGGCGCGCAGACAGGCACCACTTCTTCATCCAGCAACTTAATACATTCCGCCCGCGGCCATACGCCATGACCAAAAAAGAATGCCGCCTCTATACGCTCTTTTTGCATATCAAACGGTTCGGTACGGTTAGCAATATTGAGATTAATATTGGGATATTTAAAGCGGAATCCGTTGAGTCTAGGAATAAGCCACCGCGCCCCAAAGGTGGGCAAGGTGGCGATATTCAGCACATCTGCCTCTACGCCGTAAGACTGCATATAACGCGTGGACATCTCGACTTGGGCTAATATTTTACGCGCTTCGCCGAGATAGACCGCTCCCTCTGGCGTCAGGTGCAGGCGCTTTCTCACCCGCCTGAATAACGGATGTTGCAGGGTAACTTCCAGTTGTGACACTTGCTTGCTCACCGCACTTTGCGTCAGGCTCAGCTCATCCGCAGCCCGCGTAAAACTGAGATGCCTTGCCGCGGCCTCGAAACAGTTCAGGCTGGTCAAAGAAGGTAAGTTTCGACGACGCATAGCACTCCCACTTGGTGAAATTAAGGAATGATGTTTTTCACAAACATCGTTTGATGATCTGCCTCATGCTTGGCAATACTGCCCCTGTAACCAATTTACTCACAATTCAATATTTGGTGAAGCAATGATTCATTCCCTGATGGAAAAAATGGGTGTCGCAAAAGAGCTGTATCAAGGCGGCGATCTAGTTGTTACCACACCGATTGATGGTAGCGAAATTGGCCGTCTTACAACGGCTTCTAGCAGCGACGTTGAAACCGCTATCGCGAACGCAGAAAAAGCCTTTCAAGCTTGGAAAAGCGTGCCAGCTCCTCGTCGTGGTGAATTGGTTCGTCTGTTTGGCGATCAACTGCGCCAGCATAAGGAAGCACTTGGCGAGCTGGTTACCTGGGAGTGCGGCAAGATTCTTCAGGAAGGGCTTGGCGAAGTTCAGGAAATGATCGACATTTGTGACCTCGCCGTTGGTCAATCTCGCCAACTGTTTGGGCTGACCATCGCTTCCGAGCGCCCCGGTCATCATATGCGCGAAAGCTGGCACCCGCTAGGCCCGATTGGGCTAATTACGGCGTTTAACTTTCCCGTCGCCCCCTGGGCATGGAATTCAGCCTTAGCGCTGGTATGCGGCAATAGCTTGCTTTGGAAACCGTCCGAAAAAACACCGTTAACGGCACTGGCATGCCAAGCACTGTTGGAGCACGCCATTGAAGAGTTCGGTGATGAAGCTCCCGAGCACCTGAGCCAGGTGATTATTGGTGAGCGTGCCGCTGGCGAGCAGTTGGTCAACGACGCCCGCGTGGCGCTGATCAGCGCTACCGGCAGCACCCGCATGGGTCGCGAAGTAGGCCCACAAGTTGCTGCACGCTTTGGCCGTAGCATTCTTGAGCTGGGTGGCAACAACGCCATGATCTTAGCGCCCAGTGCCGACCTTGATATGGCAACCCGCGCCATCCTGTTCTCTGCGGTAGGTACGGCAGGGCAACGCTGTACGACACTGCGTCGCTTAGTGGTTCATGAATCCATTAAAGACGAAATCTTAGCGCGTCTGAAGAAGTCGTATAGCGCAATATCTATTGGCAACCCGCTTGAAGGTAACTTGGTTGGTCCGCTGATTGACCACCAAGCCTTTGATGCGATGCAAAGTGTACTGGCTAAAGCGCGTGAGCAAGGTGCGAAAGTGTTCGGTGGCAACCGTGTAGAGTTCGCCAACAGCGGTGAAGGCTACTACGTCGAGCCCGCCATTGTTGAAGTGACCGAGCAAAACGAGCTGGTCAAGCACGAAACTTTTGCGCCGATTCTTTATGTTCTCACTTACAAAGAGCTGGATGAGGCTATTGCTACCAATAATGACGTTCCCCAGGGGCTGTCATCGTGCATTTTCACCACCGATGTTCGCGAAGCCGAAACCTTCATTTCTGCGGTTGGTAGTGACTGCGGCATCGCCAACGTCAACATCGGCCCTAGCGGTGCTGAAATTGGTGGTGCGTTCGGTGGCGAGAAGGAAACCGGCGGCGGCCGCGAGTCTGGCTCCGACGTTTGGAAGAGCTATATGCGCCGCCAAACTAACACCGTGAACTACTCTCGTGAACTCCCACTAGCTCAAGGCATTAAATTCGACTAACCCTTCCCCTCTATAAGGGCCCTTCTCTACAGGGCCCTTACTAAAAGTAGCAGCACCTATGGTCGGCCTGCGCTTCTTTTCAGGAGGTACCATAAAGATGCAAACGACCCTCTCCGAGCGCTGCCTTTGGCTGCAAACGAGCGCAGAAGCCCCATTGCACTATCCTGCGTTAGCGAACCAGGAAGAGGCTGAGGTCTGTGTTGTTGGTGGCGGTATTACGGGTCTGTCCACCGCGTTACATTTGGCCGAGAAAGGCATCAAGGTAATGTTGCTGGAGGCGGGAGATATCCCCACGGGTGGTTCAGGCCGCAACGTAGGCCTGGTTAATGCCGGACTTTGGATTCCACCCGATGACATCGTGGCCGCGCTAGGTGAAGAAAAAGGTGAGCGCGTTAATACTATTTTGGGCGGCGCGCCAGCAAAAGTATTCGACATTATTGAGCGCTATGCCATTGAGTGCGATGCAACGCGTACAGGCACCCTGCACCTTGGTCATAACACCAAAGGCTGCCAAGAGCTTGCACGTCGCCACGAACAGTTACAAAACCGTGGCGCCCCAGTGACCCTATTGGAAGGCGAAGCATGCGAACGGATGACGGGAACCGCTCAGATACATGCAGCGCTGCTTGATAAGCGCGCGGGCACTATCAACCCGTGCGCCTATACACGAGGGCTCGCCCGCGTTACTGCAAACTTAGGCGCCACTCTCTACTGCCAAAGCCCAGTAACAGGCATCGAGCGACAGGAAGACCGCTGGCGGGTGTTAACTCAAAATGGCAGCGTAACCGCGAACAAAGTCGTCATGGCGACCAATGCGTATACCGAAGACGACTGGAACCACGTTCGACAACACTTCTTTACCGGCCATTATTATCAACTGGCGTCAGAGCCTCTAACTGGCGAAGCCGCCGATGCAATTCTTCCAGAAAAACAAGGCGCTTGGGACACCCGCACGGTGCTTAGCAGCATACGCCGAGATAAGGCAGGCCGCTTACTGTTGGGCAGCCTGGGGAAAGGTGAAGGCAAGCCGCTAGCTTACTTAACCCGCTGGGCCGATACCATTAAAAACCACTACTTCCCTGGGCTTGGCAACGTGCGTTGGGAATACACCTGGACCGGCAAGATCGCATTCACACCGGACCACACCTTACGTATTTTTGAGCCGGCCCCAGGAATACTGTCAGCCACGGGTTATAACGGACGCGGCATCACTACCGGCACGGTGGTTGGGCAAGGTTTTGCTCATTACATTGCCAACGAGGATGACAGCCTACTGCCGCTGCCGTTGTCACAGCCCAACCCCATCAAAGCCCGCCCACTGTGGAGCTGCGCCTATGAGAGTGGTTTCTCGCTGTATCATGCCGGTCAGTGTCTCCGAGTGCTGATCTAATCACGGTGTTATTACCTAACAAAACAAAACGGATACACATAAAAAGCGGCCACCCTTCCCGAAGGCGAAGGGTGGCCACTAGTGCTCTGCCTAACGTCAATGCATCAAGCGAAAACAAAACCTTCCGCTAAATGTTTCACCTGCATTTCTTCAGAAGTGGCGAAATAGATCATCACATCACCCTGGTCAACCGTCGGCTCTTCAAGTACATCTGACCAGTACGCAAAGCCATCAGCATCAGGAGCTCTATCAAAGGCGTTGGCATATAGCAGGGTCAGATAGTCATCATCACTGAAGCGACTTCCGTGATCATCGGTAAACTCTTCCGATTCGATGAAGAAATCAGCAATATCAAACATACTCACGCCGTTTTCACGCACACCAGACCAGTAGTTAAGCCCTGAAGCATCCGCCTCTCGATCAAACGCGACTTTATATAATGCATGAAGCACTGAGATCTCGGCCGTGTCCGTAACATCACCCAGTTCAACAGAAACTGTCGCTTTGCTTGATGCTCCCTGCGAGTCCTCAATCGAGTATTCAAAGGTATCGTTGACGCGGTCTAACGCTTGTGAGGGCACAAAAGCCCCTCTCTGGTCGTAGAGGAAATCACCATTTTCCTGAACGGTGAGAGTCGCACCAGATGACAAAACAAGCGCGGTATCAAAAAGAACTTTTTGACCATCAATATCAGTGATTGAGAAATCATCACCATCAATCTCCTGATCAATACCGTTGCCATTGTCTTCCAACAGGTTCCCACGCAGTAACCAACCAAACCGGCTCGAAAATTCATCGTCACGCGCAATAGGTGCGCTGTTTACCCCTCCATCATCGACATCCGGTTTAGGCTCTGGAGGCTCGGGGGTTTCCGGTAAGCGGAATCCAATGGCACCAGGGTCAACAATAACGCCGTTGGCGGCGCCATCAGAATCAAACTCACCGCCATCCTCAATGACAAAATCAAAACGTAATTTATTACCTTCATTTGTCAGACTACCGCCAAAGGCTGCACTAGCCAGATTTACCCAGTCTCCAGCCGCGTTCTGCTTCCAGTAACCATTGGCCTCAACATCATCGGCGACGAACAGAGAAAACACATTAGACCCACCAACGGTTTCTATATCCGCTTCAAAAGCGATTAAACCAAATGGCATATCAAGGTCATCTGGTCGGTCATTCGGTGCATCCAACTGTCGCACATTACGCAACGTTAGTAAGTCATCATCGCTCTCGGCGTTACGGCTGCCATTCGATGTCAGCGTGATAAACGCTTCGGGGGCATCTGCGGGATTAGAGACAGCCGTCGGCGTTAATAAAAACGGTGTAGAACTGACATTACTTTGCTCGGCGTCAGGAATGCCGTCGCCGTTGCCATCACCGATAGTGCTTCCATCCAGCGATGGTACGCGATTTTCATCTTCATTCGGAATGCCGTCATTATCGCTATCAGGATTAGCACTAATAGCAGACGTTGGCATCGATGTAATAGTTTCAGCGGTGCCCTGCTGATCGGTGTAGCTGGCGCGCACGCTGATGGCAGCGCCTACATCGGCTTGGGTCAGGGTGTAAGTAGTGCCCATCGCATCGGTGATCTCATTACCATCGCGCAGCCACTGGTAGGTTACCGTGCCCAGGCCGTCTTCATCGGCCAGGGTGTTAGAGGCGGTCAGTGTCTGATCTTCGACTGCATCGCCTGTGATTGTGACGTTGCCAGTGGGCGCATCGTTAACGTTGGCGACGCTCTCCGTGGCAGCAGACGTCACCGCTTCAGCGGTGCCCTGCTGATCGGTGTAGCTGGCGCGCACGCTAATGGCAGCGCCCACATCGGCTTGGGTCAGGGTGTAGGTTTCATCGGTAGCAGCGGCAATCTCGTTGCCATCGCGCAGCCATTGGTAGGTCACCGTGCCCAGGCCGTCTTCATCCGCCAGGGTGTTAGAGGCGGCCAGTGTCTGATCTTCTACCGCATCGCCGCTGATAGCCACGCCACCTGTCGGCGCATCGTTAACGTTGGCGACGCTCTCCGTGGTAGCAGACGTGACCGCTTCGGCGGTGCCCTGTTGATCGGTGTAGCTGGCGCGCACGCTAATGGCAGCGCCCACATCGGCTTGGGTCAGGGTGTAGGTTTCGCCGGTGGCGTCGGTGATCTCGTTACCATCGCGCAGCCACTGGTAGGTTACCGTACCCAGTCCGTCTTCATCGGCCAGGGTGTTAGAGGCGGTCAGTGTCTGATCTTCTACCGCATCGCCTGTGATCGTGACGTTGCCAGTGGGCGCATCGTTAACGTTGGCGACGCTCTCCGTGGCAGCAGACGTCACCGCTTCGGCGGTGCCCTGGTCATCGGTGTAGCTGACCTCAACGGTGATTGCCTTGCCCACTTCAGCCTGAGTCAGGGTATAGGTGCTGTTGGTGGCACCGGTGATGGCAGTGTCATCGGCCTTCCAAACGTAGCTGAAAGTGCCTAGCCCGTCCTCGTCGACTAGAGCGCTGGTGTCGGCTGTGAGCGTTTCATCTTCGATTGCATCGCCGCTGATTGCCACGCCACCCGTCGGTGCATCGTTGACGTTGACGACACTACTCGTTGCGGCAGATGTAACCGCTTCGGCGGTACCGTGCTGATCGGTATAGCTGGCGCGAACGCTAATGGCAGCGCCCACATCCGCTTGGGTCAGTGTGTAGGTTTCGCCGGTGGCGTCGGTGATCTCATTACCATCACTCAGCCACTGGTAGGTTACCGTACCCATGCCGTCTTCATCGGTCAGCGTATTAGAGGCGGTCAGTGTCTGATCTTCTACCGCATCGCCTGTGATCGTGACGTTGCCCGTCGGCGCATCGTTGACATTGGCCACGCTCTCCGTAGTAGCAGACGTGACCGCTTCGGCGGTGCCCTGTTGATCGGTGTAGCTGACTTCAACGGTGATTGCCTTGCCCACTTCAGCCTGAGTCAGGGTGTAGGTGCTGCTGGTGGCACCGGTGATGGCGGTGTCATCGGCCTTCCAAACGTAGCTGAAAGTGCCCAGACCATCCTCATCGACCAGGGCACTGGTGTCGGCCGTGAGTGTTTCATCTTCAGTCACGGTACCGGTAATGGTGACGTTGCCCGTCGGCGCATCATTAACGTTGGCGACGCTAATCGTTGCGGCAGATGTGACCGCTTCGGCGGTGCCCTGCTGATCGGTGTAGCTGGCGCGAACGCTAATGGCAGCGCCCACATCCGCTTGGATCAGAGAGTAGGTTTCGCCGGTGGCGTCGGTGATCTCATTACCATCACGCAGCCACTGGTAGGTTACCGTACCCAGTCCGTCTTCATCGGCCAGGGTGTTAGAGGCGGTCAGTGTCTGATCTTCTACCGCATCGCCGCTGATAGCCACGCCACCTGTCGGCGCATCGTTAACGTTGGCGACGCTCTCCGTGGTAGCAGACGTGACCGCTTCGGCGGTGCCCTGCTGATCGGTGTAGCTGACTTCAACGGTGATTGCCTTGCCCACTTCAGCCTGAGTCAGGGTGTAGGTGCTGCTGGTGGCACCGGTGATGGCGGTGTCATCGGCCTTCCAAACGTAGCTGAAAGTGCCCAGACCATCCTCATCGACCAGGGCACTGGTGTCGGCCGTGAGTGTTTCATCTTCAGTCACGGTACCGGTAATGGTGACGTTGCCCGTCGGCGCATCATTAACGTTGGCGACGCTAATCGTTGCGGCAGATGTGACCGCTTCGGCGGTGCCCTGCTGATCGGTGTAGCTGGCGCGAACGCTAATGGCAGCGCCCACATCCGCTTGGATCAGAGAGTAGGTTTCGCCGGTGGCGTCGGTGATCTCATTACCATCACGCAGCCACTGGTAGGTTACCGTACCCAGTCCGTCTTCATCGGCCAGGGTGTTAGAGGCGGTCAGTGTCTGATCTTCTACCGCAT
>Ga0208301_1000016_pt1 | contig 103083 bp, 95 predicted proteins | sample 25BtaG_FD_184100 | JGI IMG/M metagenome (GOLD analysis project Ga0208301, IMG submission 184100) | Marine viral communities from Cariaco Basin, Caribbean Sea - 25B_WHOI_OMZ_CsCl (SPAdes) (version 2) | ecosystem: Environmental > Aquatic > Marine > Oceanic | place: Caribbean Sea: Cariaco Basin...
ATCAACGCCGCGATCAATATCCGTCAGCAAGGTATTATCAAGCTACGGGCCGAAGGACTGTCGGCTCCTGCCAATGGAGGCTTGCGTAAATCCGGCCACGCGCCGGTTGCTGCCTAAGAAGTTGGAAGCCTCGCCCGATAGGGCGGGGAGCAGTCACATAACTCACTGTATCTGTCTTTAAGTGTTGCAACGCTGGAACGGTTGAGCTATCGTTTTTATAGGCTGGCGCTGAATGACGCTAGCCGCCACACACCATGAAGCCCTGCCGGTCACCCGGCGGGGTTTTTGCGTTCTGCGCAGGTGTCGGGAGTCGGGTAGTGCCGAGCTAGTGCTGGCAAGCTAGTGACCGTTAATAAATCAATGATGCCTGGGTTACACGTATGCGCACTCACTGAGCGCAGCCTATCGTCATAGACCAGAGCGGCTGACAGTGCAGCGCCGGAGGCGTAACCGGCACCATTCTCTTGCGTTGTCACCTGGCGCGCCTTGCCCCTGTGCTGGGGCTTTCTTACATCTAGTGACTGCCTATGCCTGTTATCACTCCCGCCCAAGCTGGCGGCGTCAACGTGTGCGCCTTTCTTGACGTGCTTGCCTTTGCTGAGATCGGCGCGGTAATGCTCAAGGATCCGCGAACAGATAACGGGTACCGAGTCATTGTCGGTTCATTGCCCAGTGAGTTGATCCTAATGGATGACTACAGTGACCACCCGCGCAAGCTGGTAAAGATTCGCAAGGGCCTTAGCTCAACAGCGGCAGGCCGTTATCAGCAGCTTAGCCGCTATTGGAACCATTACCGCGACCAACTGAGCCTGCCTGACTTCGGCCCTCTTAGCCAAGATCGTTGTGCGATTCAGCAGATACGCGAACAGAAGGCGCTGCCGCTGATTCAGCAAGGGCGCATTGCTGATGCCATCCACCGTTGCCGAAATATCTGGGCGTCTCTGCCAGGGGCGGGTTATGGCCAGCATGAATATTCACTAGAGCGTTTGCTGCTTGAGTTCAAGCGCTCCAAAGGGGTGCTGTGTGATGCAGATCAGACATGGTATGAGCGCGCGATGCTGAAGCGCCGAAGCGCTTAACACTCAACGGCTACTGAGGTGGCCAACATGCACTTAATCAAAGAGCCTGACGCAATGCCTAACCGAGACCCTAACAACTGGCAGGCACTGCTAAACGTAGTGCTGAGCCTGTGGCCTCAGATCTACGCGGCGGGTCTGGCAATGCTGATTGCTCTGGTGCGCGCCATCCACGCGGGAGGCCGACCCATGAAGAGTTTATTGGAAGCCGTGCTGTGCGGCTTTCTTACGCTAGCCCTGATGCCGCTGCTTAGCTACTTCGGGATGCCGCAAGACATGGCTATCGCGATTGGCGCGGCTATCGCGTTCCTGGGTGTTGAATGGGTGCGTGATCGCATCGACGCGCTTTACGAGAAGATCATTGGTAGGTGGTTGAAATGATCACCCGATTGCTGGGCGGGTTGACGCCTTGGCTCTTAGCCGCACTGATAGGCCTCTCGGTATTCCAGTACCAATATACGCAGAGCGTGACCGCTGACCGTGACCGAGCCGAAATGCAGGCAGTCCACGCGAATGAGCGCGCCGAGATACTACGCCGACACCAGCAGTGGCAGCGCCAGCAGATCGAAACCCTAAACGATGCACTAGCTGAGCGTGACCGTACGCTAACCACTATTGCCGACGACATGCGCGCCAGCACAGCGGCGCTCGAACGATTGGGAGAGACCGATGCTGAAGCGCGTGCGTGGCTCGATAGCGATCTGCCTACTGGTATCAATGACTGGGTGCGCCAGCTCCAACAGCCCAGCGCCGGTGATGCTGTGCGACTGCCCAACGGTACCCGCACACCTAACCAGTGAGCTACCCGCGCCAGCGCTGATCCTCAATAGTAATCGCGGCCTGTTGCTGCTGTTGGCTGAGTATGAGGCGTTAAGGCGGCGCGCTAACGCGGATCGCGTGGCCGTGGTTGAAATCATTAATGGTGGAGATAGAGGTTCTGCCGAGGAGTAGAAGTGTATTCCAGATATATGAGCCTTTATCTGAGGATGCGTAAGCGGGCTATTGCCCAAGGTATACCTGACTGGGCATTGCTTCATGCTGATCGGTGCGCTGACAAGGCGGCGTGGTGTCGTAAGAGAGCCGCTGGGAAGTTCTATCGAAAGCGATACGGGCGCGCCATGGATGAGCTATGGGCTGCTATCAATACGATGTATTCATTCCTCTATCGTGAGCAATACCAAAATAGAATACAGACGCCTAACTTTCAGGAGGTACTAGATGCCAAACAGAAAGCTGGAGAAAGGCGGCGCGCAAAGCGAAATAGCCAATCTGGTGGTGGCACTGAAAGAGCAGGCCGACGCCATCAACCGCTTGGCCGATAGTAACCAGCAGGTCATCGACTATCTGTTCTCCCAAGAGGCCGAAGACCTGGACAGCGGCGGCGTGCCTTCGACCTACCTAGACCCCGACGAGACTGATTGATGCCTGCCCGCACCCCAACACCTTGCCGCGACAAGCTATGTCGCCGCACCACACGACATGCCCATGGCTACTGCGATGAACATGCAGATCAGGCCAAAGCTTGGAGCCGTGGCCGTGCAGGTCGTGGTCGTGGTGGTCGCGCGTGGCGTCGGATGCGTGATGCAGTGGCAGAGCGTGACCGCTACCTGTGCCAAGAGTGCAAGCGGCAGGGCAGGGTGACGCCTTTTCAGTCAGTGGATCACATCAAGCCAGAGGCCGAGGGCGGGCTGACTGTGCCCTCTAACCTTGAGGCCCTATGCGCATCGTGCCACAAGGAAAAGACGCAGGCTGAGGCGCTCAGGGCGCGGCAGCGCGGCGGCTAGCAGGGGGAGGGGGTGGGTAAATCTCTACAGCCCTCACCAGCGGACACCGCACCCTCAAGTCGATTTTTTTACGCGAGAAATAAGGAAAATTTTCTGGAGCGGGTATGGCCAATAGCAATGCTCCGGTTCGGGCTTCGGGCGGTGGGCGAAAGCGCAAGGCGGATATGAAGCTGCAAAGCTCTATTTCGCGCATCGCCCCGCCGCCTGAGCTGATCGATGAAAACGCGGTCCGGCTCTGGAAAAGTCAAAGCAAGATCCTGATCGAGCGCGGCACGTTTGAGCCTGAGGATGCTCCACTGCTGCTGGCGTACTGCAACAGCTTCTCGTACATGATCACCGCCGATCTGAAAATAACGGACTGGGCAGCAGACGACGGCGGCATGGTCGTGGCCACCAGCGACGGCAGCATCAAGAAAAGTCCCTACGTCGCCGCCCGCAACGATGCCATCGCCCAACTCTCGCGCTTGGGTTCACTGTTGGGGCTCGACCCGCTGACCCGGCTGCGCATGATGGGCGCCGGTGACGGTGGAGATCAGCCCAGCGAGGACGACGACTTTAGCGAGTTCTGACACATGGCCGCATACCCTAACGTCAACGCGGCGCAGAAGTACGCGCGTGACGTGGTAGGCGGCCGGATACCGGCTTGCATTTACGTCAAGCAGGCCTGCGCCCGACACCTGAATGATGTGAAAGCCAGTAAGGCCAAGAGCTATCCCTACCGATTCGACCGTGATCTAGCCGAGCGCGTTTGCCGCTTCATCCAGAAAATGCCCCACACGAAGGACCGCTGGGCGCGGCAGAAACAGCGCCTAGTTCTTGAACCGTGGCAATTGTTTCTGTTCTCCATGATCTTCGGGTGGGTGCGTAAGAAGGACAAAACGCGCCGGTTTCGTGAAGCCTACGTTGAGGTGCCTCGCAAGAACGGCAAGTCAATCATCGCCGCCGCTTCGGGGATCTATTCATTCTGTGCCGATAACGAATACGGCGCAGAGGTGTATTGCGGCGCGACAAGTGAGAAGCAGGCGTGGGAAGTATTTAAACCAGCATTAGCAATGGCTAAGAAGCTGCCCGGACTACGTAAGAAGTTCGGTGTAGTGGTATGGGCTAAGAAGTTAGAGCGCACCGACGGCAGCAAGTTCGAGCCGGTGATCGGTGACCCGGGCGACGGCTCAAGCCCAAGCATGGCCATCATTGATGAGTACCACGAGCACCAAGATTCCAGCCTGTACGACACAATGATCTCGGGCATGGGTGCCCGTACCCAGCCACTGATACTGGCCATTACTACAGCGGGCTTCGATATAGCTGGGCCCTGCTATGCGCACCGTGAACGCTGCCTCGAAATGCTCGATGGCACCCAGCAGGACGACGAACTGTTTGCCCTAATTTACACCATCGACCCGGGCGATGACTGGACCAGCGAAGCAGCGCTATTAAAAGCCAACCCCAACGCTGACGTATCCGTAGGTCTGGACTGGCTAAAGAGCCAGATAGCGACAGCAGTAGCCAGGGCACGTACTGCCAACCGGATCAAAACCAAGCACCTGAATGTATGGGTCTCCTCGAAAGAGGGCTTTTACAACATGGAGTCCTGGCGCAAATGCGAGGACTCAAAGCTAAACGTCAACGACTTTAAAGGCGTCGATTGCTACTACGGCTTTGACCTAGCGAGAAAGCTTGACCTCACTGGCATGGTCCGCGTGTTCGTTAAACAGATCGACGGCAAGACGCATTACTACTGCATCGCGCCCACGTTCTGGGTGCCTGAGGACACGGTATTCAACAACGACGACCGACGCACGGCTGAACGGTATAAGGGCTGGGTCGAAGCTCGACAGCTTGAAAGCACCGACGGCGCAGAGATCGACTACCGCGAAGTGCTGGCGCAAGCGACCGAGGCTCACGAAGAAGCCCCGGCGCAGGAGTCAGGCATTGACCCACACGGCGCGGCGAACCTTTCGCACCAACTGGATGACGCGGGAATGAACCCGGTCACCCTCCAGCAAAGTTACACCCACATGTCAGACCCCATGAAAGAGCTCGAGGCGGCGATCCTAACCGGCCGCTTTCATCACGATGGACACCCCATCATGACTTGGTGCGTGGGCAACGTCGTGGGCAAATACCTACCTGGCAATGATGACGTGGTGCGCCCGATCAAGCAGGGCAGCCACAACAAAATAGATGGCGCTGTTGCTTTGATCATGGCGATTGGACGCGCGATGAATGCAGCTCAGGCAGACCACGAAGATCTCGATGGTTTCGTAGACAACCCGATAATGGTGGGAATCTGATGTCAAAAGAGAAACCCGGTCGGGTCAAGGCAGCCTTGCTAAATTGGTTGGGCGTCCCGATCAGCCTAACAACAGGCGAATTCTGGTCAGAATGGCAGGGTGAATCCTCAAGCGGAAAAAATGTAACCGTTAATAGCACCATGCAGCTATCCGCAGCGTGGGCTTGCGTGCGCCTCCTATCTGAAACCGTTTCCACGCTGCCCGTGCGTATCTATCGACGTAATGCCGACGGCAGCCGTGAGGCCGCGTCAGATCATCCGCTATACCGGATAATCACCAAGCGGCCAAACGCTGAAATGACCACGGCGCGCTACATGCTGATGATCGTTGCCAGCATTTGTCTATGGGGTAACGCGTTTGTAGAAAAGCGCCGTATCGGCAATCGAGTCGTGGCACTGATTCCGCTCCTGCCCCAGAACATGGTGGTGAAGCGTCTCGAAAGTGGAAAGCTACAGTACAAATACACCGAGAACGGAAAGCCCCGTGAGATTGCTGAAAAAGACATCATGCATATCCGTGGGTTTGGGTTGGATGGTGTATGCGGGATGCTGCCCGTAAAGACCGGGCGCGACATCTTTGGCGGCGCTATGTCTGCAGATGAAGCCGCCTACAAAGTGTTTGCTCAAGGCATGCAGGCGTCTGGCATTCTGAGTGCTGAAAGCACACTAAAGGAAGAGCAGCGCGAAGCGCTGAGAAAAAACCTTGAGCGATTCATGAGCTCAAAAAATGCCGGCAAGGTCATGGTGGCCGAAGCGGGCATGAAGTACCAAAGCATCACTATGAACCCTGAAGCGGCTCAGATGCTCGAAACCCGCTCTTTTGGTATTGAAGAAATATGCCGCTGGTTCCGGGTGCCGCCGTTTATGGTGGGCCACATGGACAAGCAAAGCTCCTGGGCGTCTAGCGTTGAGGGCATGAACCTCCAGTTTTTAACTAATACCCTACGGCCCATTTTGGAGAACATCGAGCAAGAATTTAACCGCTGCCTGTTGGACGATAGCGATGATTACTACTGCGAGTTCAGCGTAGAAGGCCTCCTGCGTGGGGATTTAGCAACCCGACGGGAATGGTACGCCAGCGCCTTGCAAAATGGCTGGATGAATCGCAACACCGTCGCCCGCTTGGAGAATCAACCCGAAATTCCAGGGGGCGAAAAATACACCGTTCAGTCAAACCTCATACCGCTTGATGAGCTTGGCCAGCAAGGTCAAAACGACAGTGAGCGCGCCCGCGCTGCTTTGCGTGACTGGCTAAAAGCCGCCGACGACGAAAAGCCCCCAGCATAACCTTCGGAGCTACCCCGATGACTCTCAAGAATCTTCCGGCCGCGCCGGAGGCTCGCCCGCGTGCGGGCATGTACTGCGATATTTCTCCTCGCGCCCTAGAGCGTTGGAATCCCGGTCTTTACGCACAGGACGACAGTAGCGACAACACCATCACAATTTACGACCCCATTGGCTATGACATATGGGGCGATGGCGTAACCGCCAAGCGGATTGGTGGGGCGCTGCGCTCTATTGGCTCGGGTGACGTGATCGTCAACATCAATAGCCCTGGTGGTGATGTCTTTGAGGGCCTCGCAATTTACAACCTCCTGCGCGAGCACAAGGGCCGCGTCACGGTGCGCGTGATGGGTATTGCCGCCAGTGCTGCCAGCTTTATCGCTATGGCGGGGGATGAGATTCAGATTGGCCGCGCCGCCTTCTTCATGATCCACAACGCATGGGTTATGGCGATGGGTAACCGCAACGATCTGCGTGAAATTGCGGACTGGCTCGAACCGTTCGACCAGACCATTGCAGACATCTACCAAGCCCGCACAGGGATTGAGGTTCAAAGCATCCAATCCTCAATGGATGACGAGACATGGATTGGTGGGACCGAAGCCGTTGATCTGGGATGGGCTGACAACCTACTACCCTCCGACACCGTTCAAGAAACGGCCAACGCCTATAAGGACAGCAAATTAGCTGCTCGAAAAATGGACGTTGCCATGGCTAAAGCGGGGGTGCCTAGAAGCGAACGCCGCGCACTCATGCAAGCCCTAAAATCTGACACGCCCAGCGCTGTCAATCACGGTACGCCCGGCGCTGCCGAAAACGAGGCCGATACGGCCGAAGCCTACGCCGCGTTTCAGCAAGCGGTAGCCAACCTTAAGCAGACACCGGAGACAAGTCATGTCTGATAAAACGAATGCGCAGCTGCTGGCGGATGCCACTAAGGCGCTTAATGACGTTCAGAACGAGCTGAACAAAAAGTCCGAAGACGCACTGGCAGAAGCCAAGCGAAGTGGCCAACTGTCTGCAGAGACAAAGGAAGCTGTTGATCGGCTCATGACCACGCAGAACGGTCTTCAGGAATCAATCAACACCCTCAAGGCGAGCCTGGGCGAGCTGGAACAAGAATACGCTCGGATGCCGATCAATCGCGCTGCTGCCACCGTGAAAACGGCCGGCTCACTGGTGGCCGAGTCTGACCTGCTGAAAGCGTTTGCTGCCAGCGTTGAGGGTGGCAAGCGTGTCAACGTCAGCATTCCGCGTGCCGCATTGACCAGCGCTGATGTAGGCGAGGGGATTGTGGAGCCTCAGCGCCTGCCAGGTGTTGACGTGATGCCAAAGCAGCGCCTGTTCATCCGTGACCTGATTGCACCAGGCCGCACCACCTCACCTGCAATCTTCTGGGTACAGCAAACTGGCTTTACTAATAACGCAGCGGCGGTAGGGGAGAACCCTGTAGGCGGCAAGCCCTACAGCGACATCGAGTTCGGAAGCAAGATCACCCCGGTTCAAACTATCGCGCACATGTTCAAAGCATCCAAGCAAATCATGGACGACATGGCGCAGTTGCAATCGATGGTCGACGCTGAGCTTCGCTACGGCCTCAAGTACGTGGAAGAGCAGGAGATTCTGTTCGGAGACGGTACCGGAAATAATCTGGAAGGCATCGTCCCACAGGCGTCTGCGTTCGCCGCTGCCTTTAGCGTTGAGAACCAAACCGGAATTGATGACCTGCGTTTAGCCATGCTGCAGGCGCAGCTAGCCCGCTTCCCCGCAAGCGGCCACGTGCTGCATTTCATCGACTGGGCGCGTATCGAACTAGCGAAAGATACGCTAGGCCGCTACATCCTCGCTAACCCTGCCGACCTAACTGGGCCCACCCTGTGGGGCTTGCCTGTAGTGGCCACGGAAGCCGCCGCGTTCCAGGGCAAATTCCTAACAGGTGCCTTCCAAGCTGGCGCGCAGATCTTCGACCGCGAAGATGCCAACGTGGTGATCTCCACCGAAAACGCCGACGACTTCGAGAAGAACATGATCTCGATTCGTTGCGAGGAGCGCTTGGCGCTGGCAGTCAAGCGCCCGGAAGCGTTCGTGTACGGCGACTTCACCCCGCCGCCCGCGACTCCCTAACCCATAGGGCGCAGGGACGCGCCCAGTAAAGAGGAATGATCAATGATGGTTACGCTCAATAAACCGATTTATCACGGCGGTAGCGTTCGCCTAGCAGGCACCAATATCGAGACAGGCGAGCAGCATGGCCGCACGCTTATCCGGAAAGGCTTTGCCAGTGCGCCTCAAGCAGAGAAAGGCAAAGAGCCTACCGCCGCGAAGAAGCAAGAACCCACGGCCAAAGCAGACAAGCCAGCCGCCAAAAAGTAACCAGCCCGCTCGGTGCCTAACATGTTGGATCTCGAAATAATCAAACAGCAGTGCCGCATCGAGCAGGACGAATCCGAAGAAGATGCGCTGCTAGAAACCTACTCAAATGCGGCACGACGTTACGTAGAAAACTATACGGACCGCCCGCTATTTGAGACGCAGGAAGCGGCAAACGCTAGCGAGAGTGATTATCCGCTTGTGTTGGACGATGACATTACGGTGGCAATGCTGATGATGATTAATCACTGGTACGTAAACCGAGAGGCGGTCATCGTTGGCTCTATTACAGCAACGTTACCGCTCGCGGTGGAATCGTTCTTGTGGCCATACCGGAGGCTAGGCGTATGAGATCCGGAAAACTCCGACACCGCTGCACCATCGAGCGGCCCAGCCAACAGCAGGATCCGAACACCGGCGCCATGATCCCCGGCTGGGAAGAAGTGGCCAAAGCCTGGATGGCGATAGAACCGCTCAGCGTACGAGGCTTCATCGCCGCCAATGCCACGCAGTCAGAAGTCACTGGGCAGTTGGTCATGCGGTACCGCCCCGGCTTGCACGTCGATAGCTCTATGCGGGTACGCAAGGGCAGCACGATCTACAACATTGAAGGCGTGTTGCCCGACAACCGCAGCGGACGGGAGTATCTAACACTGCCGTATTCAGAGGGCGTAAATGATGGATAGCCATATTCATAAGCCTGATGATGGCCGTGGTCAGCGCGATGTGTTTTTAAATGGAAAACTGCTAAAGCGGTGTATCTATGCTGACACAAAGCGCGGTATTGCCGATGTGCATGTGCTCGATGATCAAGGGCACCTCAAAATTCACAAGCGCGGCAAGCGGCCATTATCCAAGCGATTGCGCGGCAAGGTTGAGGTAGTGCCCTGTGGTTGACCCTGTAGCCGCTAACGTCGAAGGGTTAGACGAACTGCTGGCGCGAATGGACAACATCAGTTTCGACTTGCGCAAGAAGGGTGGTCGCTTCGCAATGCGTAAAGCCGCAAACCTGATTCGTGACAAGGCGCGGGAAAACGCGGCCAACGTCAACGACCCTAAAACGCCCGAGGAGATCGCCGCCAATATCGTGGTTCGCTTTGCGCCTAAAGAATTTAAGCGCAACGGCAACCTGGTGTTTCGTGTCGGCGTACTCGGCGGTGCTCGTGGCCACGCTGCCGCTAGCGGCGAGGTAAAAGGCAAGGGTAAGAACAACCCCGGTGGCGATACCTTCTACTGGCGGTTTTTAGAGTTCGGCACCATCAACGCACCGGCACAGCCCTTTGCCCGACGCGCGCTCTCTGAAAACATCCAAGCCGCCACTAGCGAATTTATCAACCAGTACAACAAAGCCCTCGACCGCGCCATTAAGCGCGGGGAGCGCTAACGGAGTAACCAATGCCCCCACTGTTTGCCGTATGCGCCGCTAACGCGGGGGTGACTGCGTTGCTGGGTGTTGGCACTACGCGCCTCTATTCATTTGGAGATGCACCCGAGAATGTCACCAAGCCCTACGCCGTTTATCAGGTCTTAAACGGCGTTCCGGAGAACTACCTGGGCGAGCCGCCCGACATCGACGGCTGGAATATCCAGATCGACATTTACGCCACCACCGGAAACAGCGCCGAGGCTGTGCAAACAGCGCTACGACGCGCACTTGAAAATGTGTGCCACGTCACACGATTAGGGCGAACCGGCACCGAGCCAAGCACCAAACTGAGAACCACCAGCCTAGACATAAGCTGGTACCACCCCACCTAACCGCCAGCGGCGGAGGAGAACCCTATGTCAGTGCTAACACAAGGCACGCACATCTTTTTTAAAGATCCCGCTGCAGAAGGCGGTCCGTCTATTGTGCGTGTACGAAAGGCCACCGCGTTCAACCCCGGTGCCAACCCAGCCGACCAGATCGAAGAAACCGACCTGGAAGAAATCAACTCCAAGCAGTACCGCCGAGGCCTACGCACGCCCGGGCAAGCCACCATGACCGTGAACGCCGACCCCGCCCAACCGTCTCACGTGCGATTGAGCGAGTTTGCAGAAGGCGATGAAGACACAGTGCTGGAATGGTTCGTAGGCTGGTCAGACGGCACCGACCTGCCCACGATTGAAAGCGGCGAGGTCGTACTGCCAACCACGCGCACATGGTACAAATTCAGCGCCTACGTGAGCGACTTCCCGTTTGATTTCCAGGGCAACACCTTGGTCGCCACACAAGTCACCATGCAGCGCTCTGGCGCTGGCAAATGGGTTAAGAAGGAGTCCGCATGAACCTAACGCTTGAAATGCTAGCCGCCCAGGGCGGCTTCGTATCCCACAAGCCCGTGACTAAGCCGATCAGGTGGACTAACGAAGGTAAAGAGTTTGCCGCCACGGTGCACGTATTGCCGCTTTCCTACAGCACAGCAAAAAGCGACATCGTATATACCCAGGTTCAGGGCGACCCGCTGGCAGCGCGCATTGCGCACTGCATTCGCAATGAAGATGGAACGCCATTGTTTACGATTGCCGACGTAACCGGCGAAGCCGACCCCGAGCGCGGCCCACTGAGCGCAGGCCTTACCAATGAACTGCTGCGCGTCATTAGCGAGGTCAGCAACCTGGGAAAGCGCAAGACGAGCTCACGGACGAAGAAGAGCTCTGGCATGAACTCGTCCTCAACGGCATCGGCGGGCGCACCATCGAAGAAGCCCAAGAGCGCCTCAGCTACCCAGAGTTCAAGCGTTGGCTAGCGTTTCGCCAAAAGCGGGGCACGCTTCACACCGGCATGCGCATCGAGCGAGCCGGTGCACTGATCGTTGCTCAGCAGGCCAACATGCACCGCAAACAAGGCACGCCCGCGTTTGAGCTAGCCGACTTCATGCCCCATGCCGATAGGCCGCCATTGACGCTTGAGGCGGCGATGGAGAGTTGGGGGTAACCCTGAAAAATCAAAATAGCCCTGGCATTCGCCGGGGCTTTTTTATGCGCGGCATCCACCGCCGCTGATACACAGAGCCTTCCGGGATGGGTCATGGGGCCAGCAGTAGGTGCTGACTCTGTGGACTGCTGACGCCCGGTGGACATGGCTCATCACCAGAAGGAACACTCTCATGAATTCGAGCGTTATACCGCTTCAATACAATGGCCATACTGTCAATTTCAATACCGATGCATGGATCAACGCTACTGATATAGCCAAGCGCTTTGGCAAGCGGCCTGCGAAATGGCTAGAGTTGCCATCAACGAAGCGCTACATGGCTGCACTGGCCAGGGCGCTCAAGAAAACCGATGTCCGAAAATCGGACTTCGGTCTTGTGGTGAGTAAAAAGGGCGGCTCATTTCAAGGTACATGGCTTCACCCAAAGCTTGCCGTAGCGTTCGCTCGATGGCTTGATGTCGACTTTGCAGTTTGGTGCGACCTTAGAATTGATGCGTTGCTGCGATCTGCTCCAAGCGATATTCAGCAGCTGTACCTAGCCGAACAGCGAGAGAGTCAAAGCAGCGCCTTGGCGAGCGATCATGCGCGCGGGCTAGCTCGTCGACGCTGGGAAAAGCCAGTGCTGCAGTCGGAGCGAGCGTATTGGAGAGAGCGCGTCCAACTGCCTTTATCTTTGGAGTAATGACTCACATGGAACTCAACAGCAAAGAAAGCGTAGTGGCATGGCTCATGGACGGCCACCCGGTCATGCAAGGCATGGTCAATATGGGAAAACTGCTGGCGATCGTCAGTCAGGTAATGGAGCAGGATGGCCATCGCGTCGATCATGACACGCTGACCGCCATCTTTATTGACCCTATCAACGATTACGAGCAAGCGACGGGCAACAGCGCAGGCGACCCCCAGAACCAGCGTATTCTCCCGACGATGGTTTACCTGTGTTACGCCGACTGGGAGGCTGCCATTACCCGGTTGCTGGGCGTTCCTTGCGTAGACATCCAGCCCGACTGGAAGGAGCATCATCAGAATACAGGCAGAGTGATGAAGGCGCTCAGTGCTATCGGCATGGAAGTGGTGCTGGCGGGCTCCAAAGCCTACGAAGAGCAGAACGGTCACTCCATGTTGGAAGTGTTCATGGCGTCTTGCGAAACGGGAGAAGGCTTCGATCAAAGCAGGGCACGATTGGCGGCAGAAAGAAGCGGACTGGGCTTGGTGAAAGGGTGAGGGTGTCACGCCCTCACCTGAACCCCTGTAAACCCAAACAGGCCCACCGCACCCCTTGGGAAGCGACCGCAACGCCGCCATAATGTACGAGCAGCTTGACGCCTGCGCCGAGTTGGGCCAACATTCCCTTGCCGCTGCAAAATCAGTGGCTCGGGTTTGGTCGCCCGATTTGTGAGAGGCGCAGCATCAGCGCTTAACAGCGCTTTTTTTATGCCTGTTATGGCGGGCTGCGTGGGGACACCTTCGGGTGTGCCGGTTTCCTCTTACACCGGTCGACCAACCCTGCGCAGTTCGCCTCCATCTTCTTGGTCGGAGTGGTGGCGGATTCTCAATCTAAGTAAGAGGATCTTCATCATGACAGCGATTACTACTACCCAGATTTCTAACAGCCCTGAGGACTTCATCAAGTCGGTTCAGGGCGCTTTGCGTACCACCTCTCTGAAAGTTGCCCACGCCTTTGGAAAGCAGCATGGTCACGTGCTTCGCAAGCTAGATGAGCTTGGTTGCAGTGAGGAGTTCGCGTCAGTCCATTTTTGGACTCACGAAGAAACCATCCAGGCAGGGGCCGTTAAGCGCCGCTCAAAAGTTGTCGAAATGGATAAAGACGGCTTCATGTTTTTGGTGATGGGCTTTACTGGCCAGAAGGCCGCGCAGATCAAAGAAGCCTACATCAACGCTTTCAACTGGATGGCAGAGAAACTCGGCCGAGCACCTACCAGCGTGGAAGACCGCAAGCCGCTGAACCGAGCCGTTCGCACCCTCGCTAATCTACGCAGCGCCCAAGGCGAAGCTGCCGACTATGCAGGCATGTGGAAGTTGGTGAATGGCTACCTGGGCGTGCCAACGATTGAGGACGCCAGCCAGGAACAGATCGACCGCGCCATGATGTTCGTACAAGACAGCATCGAGCGCGAAACCCATAAGATCATCGAAGGCGATTACCTCGCACGGCAAACATTGCCAGCGCCCCTAGCGGAAACCATCGACTACCCGTTAACGCGGAAGTGGCAAGATTGGCAAGAGCATCAACTGGTGGGTATGGATGCGGAGTATCACTCGGACATTCGTCGCTTGCTAAAGCAATTGGCCGAAGCCTCGCGCACCGGTGCCGCTATCAAAGTCGGCAGCATTGAAAACATCCGCGAGGAATTTAAAGCCCTCACGCACCTCTGCTCAATGAACGGCATTAACAAGCGTGGGGCGCAGGAAAAGCTGGCGCATTTAGAAAGCCTTGTGGCATCGCTCGCTAAAACCACAGGCTGTTTGCAGAACACGCTGTCGCGTAGCTAACAAAAAGGAACGGAGAAAGGCCCGCCACGCGGGCCGTTAAAGTCACTGGGCCATAGCTGTCCAGGCATAGCCCGTGGCTGAAACCTGATGATTAAGCTAACCTAGCTCTTTTGTAACCATAACAGGGGCAAGGTAATATGCTTAAGCTTCTCATGCAGATATTGGGCGCTTCTAAGCCGAAGCCGAACCCGAAGCCAAAAGTAAAGCCTACCAGTCGTGCAAAACCCGCTTCAGATCGTGCTGAGCAATCTGTTAGGCAAGAGCGGGCATTCAATGTGGGCGATCTAGAAAAGTTGGAAGGCAATGGGGACTTTTCTTTTCCGGTAGTGGGAGAGTCTAATTACCAAGAAAGCTTAGAGATTATCGCTGGCCCAAAAGAGGCAAAGGGTAAGTCATTTACTTGTGTTGCGGTTATCGAGCATGAGCCACAAAATCATTGGGATGCCAATGCATGCCCAGTTTTTATTAATGGTTATAGGGTTGGCCACTTAGCAAAGGCTGATGCTAAAGATTTGGTTAAAATCGGCGGAGAAGGCTGCTGCTATACTGCCGATGCAGTCGTTACAGGTGGCTATGAGACGGCCAGATATAGTGGCAATTTTGGTGTTTCGCTTGATTTCTTGCCTCGGCAATTCCCTGCCACCGCTATACAGAAAGAGATGTTTCGATTTTTTGGCCTGAAAGTACCGAAGAGTGCTACCCGTGGAGATGCTTGGGATAAAGAAGAAGAGCTAAAGCAGCACGATAAATATAAAGAATGGAATGATTTCCGCTTGATTGTTAGCTATCTACAATCTGAGGAAGGTAGAGAAGACTTCTGCATAAGAAAACCTTCCATGAAAGCACTTAGAGATGCATTCACAAGATTGGTCAATGAAGGCCATTCATCAGCATCCCTTGCCAGTAGCATGGATGAAGTCGTTGAATTGATGATCGATGACAACCCGAATCTGGAAAAGGTGTGATATGGACGGCTTAAGGAACAAATGGCGCTGGATGGTAACCCTAGCATGGATCGTAGCAGCAGCCTCTGTGATTGCTTCGGTATGGCTAGGCTTCCAGTTTGGCACTTATCAGGCTGTTGAGCTAAATAGCCAGTTTCAAAATGAAACGGTCACTAAACTTAACATGCCGGTAATCATGGGCTGCACAGTCCAGGCCATGGCCTCAATCTTGTTTGGCGTCATGTTTACAGTTCTAAACGAAATTTACGAAAGTACCATCGATATTTACATGCAAAACCAGCGCGCAATTAGAAGCGATAGATAAAAGACCTCAACGATAAAACCCGCCTCGCGCGGGTTTTTTTATGCCTGGAGAAAAGTATGTCAGTTAGATCCCTCGGCAGCCTAACGCTAGATATGGTGCTAAAGACTGGCAACTTTCTTGGCCCCATGGATAAGGCTCAGCGCGAGACGCAGAGAAAAATGCGTCAGATGGAGCGCGACGCAAAAACAGCAGGGGCAGGTATTGCCGCTGTCGCTGGCGCGGCAACGGCGGCGGCGGCGGGCATTTACGCGTATGCCAAATCCAACATGGACACTATCGACGCCAACGCCAAGCTGGCGCGCTCGCTGGGTGGCACTATTGATGGTCTGCGTGCCGTCAACATGGAAGCGTCTGATAGTGGCATTGATGGCATGGAAGCCTCGCTCAACCGCATGAACCGCCGCTTGGGCGCGGTAGAGATGAACGGCGGGCCAGCACTTAAAACCGTTGAGCGTCTTAATTTAAACCTGCAGGAAATGCAGGACATGGACGTTGATGAAAAACTTGCTTACATCGCTGACCGCATAAAAGAATCTGGCGTCTCTTCGCAGGAAGCCGCGCGCCATCTTCAACAGCTTGGCTTTGAACAGCGAAATGCCACTGAGCTATTCATGAAGGGCGGGGACGCTATTCGTAGCTCTCGGCAAGAGATAGAGGATTACGGGTTATCGGTATCTATGCTCGATGCCGCGAAGATAGAAGAGGCTAATGATGCGCTGGCGCGCATTGGCCTATCTGCCGAAGCCATGGGTAATGCCGTTGCTATCAAGTTAGCGCCTGCGCTCAACGACATGGCGGACTCTATTAATGACGTTACCAGGGCGTTTAACGCCGGTGACTATGATCTACAAATACAGCTTCTAAGCGCAGTAGCGGTTGGCGCTGCCAGCGCTGCCACTGCTTATGGCGTTTACCGAACGGCAGTTAATGCGGCAACGATTGCGCAGTGGGCGCTTAATACTGCGATCAGAGCAAACCCACTCGGATTGGCAATCACGGTAATTGGTGCAGCTGCTGGCGCCATGTTTAGCTTCAGGGATGAATTAGGTCTTACAAGGGATGAGGCACACAAAGCCTCTATCGATGTTGACGGCCTAACAGGTGCTTTTAGAGGCTTAACCAGAGCACAGCAAGAAAATCGCCGCATGAGTATTATTGGCGATCTTACTGAAATGCGCCTTGAAGCGGGCAAGCTTGGCACCGAGCTAGCATCTGTTAGTCAGAAAGTTAGGAATTCAGGCCAGCTGGATGAGTTCGGTGGGGCTCTTCCTGTCGCGACAGCAGAAGATGTGGCTCGTGGCCGTGAGCTTAGAGGTGAGCTTGGCAAGCTATTGGTGGATATTGACGCTGGTAGCGATGTGCTTAAAGAGTATGACGCCATTATGGCTGGCCTAGGTGAGGGCTCGGGTGAAACAGATCCACCTCCAGGAAGGACTGGTTCTGAAAATGAGCGCGCTGCTAACGCAATTGCAGACCAGGTTGCGGCCTTGCAATTACAAGCCGCCACGCTGGGAATGGCTGAAGATGAGCTAGTTCTTTATAAGCTCGCCCAAGATGGCGCAACCGACAGCCAGCTAGCCGCCGCCCGCGCTGCGTTAGATGCGGTTTCCGCCTACGAAGCCAGCGAACAATCAGCAGAAGATTATCAAAACTTATTGCTAGAGCTGCGTACCACCGAGGAGCAGTTAACAGACCAGATGTATGACCGGTTGGCCGTTCTGGATGCCGCCAACGTCTCAGCCGATGAGTATGCGGAGGTAGCCGCCAAAATTGCAGAGCAGTCCTTTGAGGATGCACCGGAATATAATGGTCTGGATTCGCTGATAGGTGGTGCCTTCGGTGAGCTCAACAAGATCGAGGACGCCGAGCAAGAATTACAGGAATGGTACGAACGGCAGTTAGAGGAGCTTGAACAAAACCGCCAAGACAAAGCCGACATGATGGAAACCTGGAATGAGAAAGAGCAGGCCATCATGGAAGATCACCAGGAAAAGCTGGCGCGTATTGAGCACGCACGTCAAATAGCCCAATTGGCAGCGGCAGAAAGCACCTTCGGCGATTTAGCGGGCCTAGCGTCTGCATTCGCAGGTGAGCAAAGCGGCATCTATCGCAACCTGTTTGCCGTCGAGAAAGCGTTTGCTATCGGTAAGGCGCTGATCAATGCGCCAAAATCCTACTCCGATGCTTATGCGGCGGTGGTGGGTATCCCTATCGTTGGTCCCGCGCTTGCTCCCGTTGCTGGCGCTACGGCTGCCGCTGCCCAGGTGGCGCAAGCCAGTGCAATAGGCAGCATTGGCATGGCCCACGATGGTATCGACTCTATCCCCGAAACGGGCACATGGCTGCTTGAAAAGGGCGAGCGCGTTACCACCGCTGAAACCAGCGCAAAACTCGACGCGGTGCTGGCGCGTGTCGAAAGCCAGATGAACCGACCAGGGGATGGTGGCCGCGGTAATGTTTCCGTCCACTTGCACGAGGACGCCAGCCGCGCTGGCCAGGTCAACGAGCGCACCGCGCCTGACGGCACTCGCATAATTGATGTGCTGGTGGCCAACATCATGGGCGATGGCAAAGCCCATAAAGCGTTAACAACCAAATACGGACTATCCACCAGGGCGACGAACTAATGGCTGAGATCGATTTCCCTGCCGGGTTGAAAACGCCGCTGCAGGCTGATTACGGGTTGGAGCATGTGAATGCCAACTTAGAGACTCAAATGGCAAGCGGGAAAACCCGCAGTCGCCAACGATTTACCAGCACCCCGACCCGCGTCAACGTGCAGTGGCTACTTCCCCCAGGGCAGGCACAGCTATTCGAAGCGTGGTACTGGGCGCCCTATAAGCCGGGAGATCCCAACAAGGGCGGCATCCAAGGCGGCACGCTGCCGTTTAACACGAAGTTGAAAACGCCGATCGGCCTGCGCATTTATGAGGACGTTAAATTCTTAGGCGGCTATAACGGCCCGGCGCTAGTGGGCGGTAGATTTTGGCGCTTCACTGCCACGCTAGAGATCGCCAAGCGCCCGGTGCTTCCGCCAGAGGCGCTTGAGTTCCCCGAGTTCATTCTCTACAGCGACGTGATCGATATTGTCGCCACGGTCAAGTGGCCGCCCCAAACCTAAACGCTTTCTCTTTCCAACTGCCTCGCCATCGTGCGGGGCTTTTTTATGGGTGACATTTATGGCCTACAACACTGGCAATGCTCCTGGCTCATCAGATCCGCGCGACCTTTCAGACAGCTCAGGCGACATCGACGAATGGGCGACGAGCACGTCAAAGCTAATGCATCCCGACCGCCTGGGAGTGCAACGTTTAACCTGGCACGGCATGGAGCAACGGCTGAATGACATTTTGATCGCCGGGGGCCGCATCTTTGATAGCGAAGAACAGGGGCGGGCAGCTGTTGAGAATAGTCAGTATTACTATGCAGCTAGTAGTGATGCGAACGTGAGCAAAACACTGTGGAAGCGGGTTTCCGCCACTCAAAGTCAAAAAATTGCCGATGATCCAGACGCAACACGTGTCGAAGAGGCGTTCACCGATATCAGCGTGTATTTCGACGACGAGATTGTCTACGACAGCATTGAGGGGACAATAGCGTTCCCGTCTGGCATTGCTATTAAAGCCATGGGTTCGCCGGGGCTTAAACTGTTTGAGGCGATCACGTTAGATGCGCCAAATGCAATTCCAGGTGGTGTAACCTCTGGTGCTGCTTATTATTATTATTTTGATTATGCCGAAGTGGAAAATTCACCGATCAAGTTCACATCTGGTGGTAGCTCGTCACAACCACTTCAAAATGGAAATTTGGGTAAAATTGGTACTTTGTATCAAGGAAATTGGAGTAACTCAGAATTTCCTTTTCGTGCGATCAACCAGCCGCGCAATTATAAAACGTTCCTGAAAAATGTGATACCAAACGGCAACAGCGACCCGCGTTCAGCAAGCGTTGAATTTTATGGCGATGCGCGTCCCGTTTCACTCGACAATTCGCAACTAGTTGATGCACCTTCCGCGCTTACAGCATTGGGTTTAGATCAGGCTGTTTATATTGATCCTAATGATCCACGGCAAGGTAACTTCCTGGTTTATCCTATTGATTGGAAGGAAGATCAAAAGCCAAACATAATTGTTGCGATGTTGGTGCATAAGGTTGGTGCAACATGGGATTTTGGCGTTTTTCCTGGCCCATTTTATTACTTAGCAGTGACTAACTCATCGGGTGTAACATTTAACGTTGAGTCTGATGGGATGGCAGTCCTTGAGGAAATTAATGCAGACACCCGCATTTACGGCGTCAGTTTTGTACCTACCACTGACCTCGCTGCTGGTGAATCGTACGCACAACTAACTGTCGGCATGCGTTCAGATTCTTCTATTGAATATTATTTCGGCGGATTTTGGACTAGCTTATCAGCTGGTGTGAAAAACTTTTTTCAACCCATCACACTAACTGAGACATTCTGGCCGCGGTGGGATCAAGTCGATAGCATTTACTTGCCTAAAGAGTCAGCAGTTTCAAAACCAGAATCCGGCTTGAAGGCAATCGTTGATGCTATGAACAATCCTGCGCACTCGCTGCGCCTTCATCTGATCGGCGACTCAATTACCTGGGGCTCCGGCGCTAGTGGATTGTCAGTGGCAACGCCAAGGTCTCAGAGCCTGGACGATCCAAGAAACAACCTGGTTTCACGTACGTGGGCCAATCTGCTGCGCGATTACCTTGGCGCATGGGGCTGTGGCGTTTTGCGCGCGCGCAATGACTTGGGCGAGGGGGCAAGCGTTGACTCTTATGAGTATTCAATGCCGCCAATAAACTCACAGACAAGATATATCCACCCAAAGACGCGGCGGGCTATTACCCCGATCAAAGATGAGCGCTATGTAGATCAGACACCCCACGGCTATGTTCTGGACATCCGACAATCGAACCCTATCATCCCAGGCTATAATTATAACGCAGAGGTCACGACCCGATTAGTTGGTGACAATATATCGTACACTTACGCACAGTTGAATGGCGACCCTTCTATAGACATCGCTGAAGTGCTGGTAGATGGCGTCGTCGTAGGCGAGTTTTCTTTCGTGGGTGATAGCGTCTTTTTTGGTGCTCGTTCGCCGGTTTTTGAGTTTCCGTTCGGCGAACATGAAGTTGTCCTTCGGCGTAAATCATCGGCGAACATTCAAATAAGGCTAGAGGCCATTAATGTCACAAAAAAAGTGGTAGTGGTAAACGATGGCATCATCGGCTCTAACACCACCAGATGGGTGCCTGGAGGCCCCCTGCTTGATGATTCAACAAGTCCTGGCGATGAAGTTGTGATGATTCAGCTGGGAACAAATAATCGGACGCAGAGTTCCAGCAACTCTCCCAAGATTTTTCGAGCGCAGTTGATCCAGATCGTTGATTATCTACTCGGGCTTGAGAAGAAAGTCGTTCTTTTGGCCTCGTGCGTAGCAACAGAGAGCAATGAGCAGGGCGTGGGACGAGTGCTTCACATGGACGAAATAGCGGCCATCATCAAATCGGTCGCCGAGGAACGTTCGCTCGATTATATCGACCAATACAGCACGACCCTTCAGCACTACCTTGATGGCGAAGATATTCTACCCGATGGTTTGCACCCCAACGATGAAGGTCATCGGATAATGTTTAACAATATCAAGTCGCGTCTGACCGAGATCAATCAATGACCATTCTCGCCACCGTCAACGCCAGCGCCCCCGCTGGCGTCGTTAAAATCCCCACGCTGGAGATCAGCAGGCCGGATGCCAGCGAGCCTTTGCGCACGTGCGCGGGCTATGAGGATCAAACCGCAACACTCGAAACCGGCGAAACAGTGACGTTTATCGCTAGCGGCATGGCGGTGGCGTTGCCGAAGCGAGGAGATAGCGGACAACAAAACCTCACCTTTGCCGTTGATAACGTCATGGGTATTGCTCAGCGATTTGTTGATGAGGGGTTAGAGTTGGGCCAGCCCATTGATGTTATCTACCGCGAATATCTCTCTAATGATATGACTGCACCGGCAGAGCCGCCGCTGCGCTTCAAGCTGGTGGATGGCGTCTTTGAGGGCGCGCATGTCGAGATCATTGCTAGCTACATGGCGGTGATCATGCAAGAGTTTATGAGCCGCCGCTACACAGCCACTTTTGCCCGTGGACTGAAGTACATCGGCCGGAGCTAATCCCATGATTGAGCATTACCTATCCTGTCGACACGAATTCGGTGGGCGTGGCCCTGATACATACGACTGCTGGGGGCAGGTTAGAGATGTGCGCGCTAACGTTTTTGGCTGGGAGTGGCTGCCCAGCTTTGGCGCGATCGAGGACGGCGACAAGCGTGGGCTGACAAAAGCGGTGCTGTCTGAGCGTGTGAAATTCCGTGAGGTTGCGCCTGTGCCCGGCGCTATCGCTACGGTGTGGAGGGGTCGGCTATGCACTCATGTAGCTGTCGTGGTCGAGATCGACAACCGCCTAGGTGTGCTCGAAACCAATCCCAGCACCGGCCCGCGCTGGCTATCTGTCGCCGACTTTGAGCGCAACTACATGAAGGTGATTTACTACCATGACCGTTAACGTATTCCCGTCTGTTCTGCCCGGCGAGCCGATTGAGCGGCACCATGTTAGCGGCATGAGCCTTTATGACTGGCTCGCTGAAAATGCGCCTGGATGTCTGGAGGGGCAAGGCGACGCACGCCCGATCAGTGCCAGTATTAATGGCCACGTCATCCCGCCGCAGGAATGGCCAGATGTGATGCTAACGCACGGCGTCGATGTTGATATACGCGTTCAGCCCCAGGGCGTCGAGACCGCGCTGATTGCCGCCGTTGTGGCGGGTGCCGTGGCTGCAGCGGCAGCGTTCCTGCTCAAGCCCAGCATTCCCAGCATTAACAGCAGAGAGTCCGCAAAAGGCTCGCGGTTGCTCGAAGTCAGCGGAACGGGTAATCAGCCCAAACTCGGTGATGTTATTCCCGATCAAGCTGGGCGATGCAAGAAATTCCCTGACCTTCTCACAGCGCCGGTGCGTCGGTTTGTCGATAACAAAACCCAGGCGCTATACCTGTTTTTCTCGCTCGGCGTGGGCGAGTACGAGCGTGACGATAACGATCTCGCCATCGGGGAGACGCCGGTTAACACCCTTGATGCTATCAGCTACCAGTTTTTTGAGCCGGGCGATGATGTTAGCGCCCATGTGGCGGCTGAGAATTGGTACAACGCGCCGGAAGTCGGCGCAACGTCAGGCGGCAGCGGCATACACCTACTGTCGACGCGAGACATTGAGTCAACGTGGGACGCCGCGCTATCGCTATCCGGTACCAAAATAAGTGGCGCCAACCAGCCTCAGGGCTGGGAAGTCGATCTTATTTTGCGTCTAGCCTTTGATCAGCCCGTAACCGTCACCAAGGAAGATCCGTTAGACGAAAACTCTGATAACGTTTACGAAGCTGACCTGAGCTGGCTGGTAGCAGGCAACGGGTTAGAGCTGCTTGTTGCAACTGGCCCTAATTCTGGCTTTCAGCGCCGCATTGCAGAATATGACTCTGGCGCAGGCACGTTCAAATTGCAGTATTACGACGGTGCTGCGTGGGTCAGTACAACTAATACCGAGCCAGGCTCTTACAACTGGCGCTTCGCCCGATGGCCGGATGGCAATGAGAGCTACCGCATTACTGCGGTCAATGACGGCTCTTTTGACCTGGTATTGCAACTGAGCGGATCAGATGTGGCTAGCTGGGCTGGGTTTCCGTCAGGCACATCTAACATACTGATTGACGTTGATTTGTCGTTTGCCGAGGGCATATGGTCGAATGCATTTCTTGCCTGCCCTCGTAGCGAAAAAACGTCGCGCATTGAGTGGGATGTGTTCGCGCCCCAGGGCCTGGGCTTTATCGATGATAACGGCGATGTTGAAGAACGCGGGCGCTGGATCGAGCTGGAGTACCGCGAGGCAGGAACTGAAGACCCATGGACGCTGGTTGCCAAAAATATCAAGGGGCGAACGCGCGACCAGTTAGGCTGGACGTTTAGTCACGACCTGCCATCTCCGATGACGCCAGAGGTGCGCCTGCGTCGCGTCGAAGCCGAAGAAAACGATGTTAAAGCGCTGGATAAATTAGAGTGGTACGGCCTGCGCTCGCAGCTGCCCCAGAACGATAGCTATCCCGGGGTTAGCACTCTCGCCATGGTCATCACTGGATCGCAGATGATTGCGGCGCAAACTGAAAATCAGGTCAATTTGATCGAGACCCGCAAGCTGCCCGTTTGGGACGGTAGCGAGTGGACAGCCCCGCAAGCGACACGAGATATAGCGCCCTACGCACGCTACATTGCGCACTCTAAAGGCTATACCGACGACGACATTGATATGTCGGAGTTGCTACGGCTGGACGCTATCTGGAAAGCGAGGGGTGATACGTTCGATTTTATTTTCAATAGCTCTACAACGATGAAAGATGCGCTCAATACTGTGCTGCGGGCAGGAATGGCAGAGCTGACTATTGATCATGGGCGGCTACGCCCTGTGCGGGAAGAGTTGCGAACTGTACCCGAGCATATGTACACGCTGCAAAACATGCCCGGAGAGCTGCGCCGAAAATTCACAGGGCCGCGCCCTGAAGACCCGGACGGCATCGACGTTGAATACACGGACGAAGAAAACTGGACAACCGAGGTAGTGGAATGTCGGCTGCCAGGGGATGCGGGCATCAGGCCGAAAAAAGTTCGGCTAGATGGCGTCGTAGATCGCGACAAAGCGTATCAGATCGGTATGCGGGAGCGTTGCCGTTTAGCATATCAACGTTGGGAGTATGAATGGTCGACGGAGTGCGACGGGCTCAACAGCAAGTACAAATCGTTTTGCGCGCTGGCGGATGATGTGCCCGGCTACGGCCGATCAGCAATACTCTTGGCGGTTGAGGTAGACGGCGCAAATACGCACCTACAGTCGTCAGAACCGTTCGACTGGGAAGATGGCGAGAGCTACGTGATTGCGTGGCGGCGACCCGATGGCACGTTAGCGGGTCCGTATCCAGCGCAGCGCGGCGATTCAGACGATCACGTCATTACGCAGCTGGGCGGCGATCCTGAACCGGTTATCTACAACAACATGGAGCCGCCGCATCTATTGTGGGGCACAACTGAGCGATGGAGCTATCGCGCCATCGTGGAGGACATGGAGCCTAATGGGTTTGAAAGCGTCACGCTACGAGCGCTCAATTACGATGAACGTGTATATGCGTACGATGATGCGGTAGCGCCGATCGCGTAAGCGCTTGCTTACAAAAACTATCGGCGATTTCCTACATTCAGGACCTGCCACATCAGTTACTGTGGAGATGTGACGCCTGAGGGATAGCCGCTTAGCATGTCATATGCGGTACACAGGGATGTGGGGCGTGGTTTAAAAAGGACGGTAGACCACGCCCCATTCGGCACTTTGATCGTTAGCCCGCCGCCACACGCCCTCTGTCATCAGATCCCGCCGCGTTATTAAATGTGCTGCTGTGCCTGGTGTTAGCACATCCATCCTATCGAAGCTCTTTCCATGCCACCGCCCGCTATAAAGGCGCCCCTGTTGGATGATGTGAAACTCAATTACACAGCGGGGCAGTGGCATTGAAGAAATACGCCTCCAGCCTTTCCGCTCCATCGCCTTGCGCCACAGCGTTGCGCGGTAACGTGCATCCATGACATTACATCGCTTCTGCTGGATTCCAGCGAATACGGATATGCTCGGCTGTCTCGTCAAGCGGCACCATCGTGACATTCTCAATGGTCCCAAGATCCGCCAGCAGCCGCGACCAATCCTCTACCGCATCGTCAGGCTGGCGCTGGATCTCGGTGCAACTCTCTGACTGAGCCGCGGGAGAATTGATCTTCCGCTTCACGCGCTCGACTAATGCCGCGTAGGTTTTCTCTGACATCATCGCCTCTCTATTGCTGTTTATACGTACAGTTGTTGAGTCGAGTATAGCCAGGCTAGGGGCGGGTCGTCTATCGGGATGCAATGGGAGGGTGGTCGCAATTTGGTCGCAGACTGCATGCGACCAATGTGCTGTATGTAAGCATGGTAAATCGGTAAGTGGCTGATTGTTCGGCAAAGCCTTGTGCAAGCGCGGCCTTTAATAATCGCCGAAGCGGATTCAAAATCCGCCGCCTTTACGGGTGTGCCAGTTCGAGTCTGGCCACCGGCACCATCTTTAGAATCAGGGGCTTAGGCCCCTTTTTCGTGTCTGTTTGCCTGGTTTTTTACTCCCCAGTTTTTTCGAGTGTCCACTTTTTGTCCACCGATATTTTTGGCGCGAACTTAATTGCGTCGGCTAAATGATCGGGCGAAAATCGTGCTGGCAAGAGGGTTACCCATCATATCCGCGAGCTCATTTAGCGTGAGATACCCAGTATCTTCGCAATGTCGCTCTTGCTGAAGTCCAAATCCTCCAGCATGTCTTCAATCACTTCACCGGGGTGCGGCAGGTGACGAGGCTGGCTGCGTGGTCGGCCATCTGCGGTGGTGACGGTTCATCGCCAGAGACAGGCCCGCAAAGCCTAGAACGCAACTTAGAAAACCAAGCAATATCGGAGCAAAAACAATATCGGGGTATGTTCCCTATTTTTGGGGAGAGCGGTTTTCGAATTTAACACAGAGCGGGAAGGCTTCTTTTGCCCATCTTGAACCTGCTCGTTACTCAATAATCGTCAGTCCACCCTTGCTGATCGTTACGCTGGCGTCTGCAATCTCGCGTTCTACTTTACTTGCTTCCCGCAAGCATTGCGCCCGGAAAAGCTCAGCTTTCCCGGGATTTTTCGCCTCCTCGTTCAGCCGATGGCGCAACCATAACAGAACGTCGAGCGGGCGCTCGGGTGCGCTGTTGTGATAGCAGGCATCACGCAGCTCCAGAGCCGCAGCGATGAAGTACCTCAGTTGGCTGATGGTCGTGTCCCTGAACACCAGCGGCACGCTTGCGACCGCCAATTGCGAACGAGCATTCTCAAAGCGTTGTGTGTTTGACTCCAGGGCGAAATCTGATCTCCTGAAGCGGTTGGCATCCATAGTTTGATCCTTGTTGCTGGAGAGAAAATTTCGGGCAGCTTCGGCCCCACACTACTTTTTGACCATGTTAATGTATATGAAAATCATTACCATTAACACTGTGGCAGCTCGCTTCGGCAACCGCTGTCGGCGCTCCGGCCAAAATGAGCGCTACGGCGTTATTGTTCACCTCAACAAAGGAGAGATTTCCATGGCGACGACGGTTCACAGCGTCAGAGCAGAACACCAGAGCGGCGATCTTGCACGTCATGATCAACTGGCGTGGAAGCTGGCCGAGCTGGCCTCCCAGGCCAAGTCACAACCGCTTGATGCGGCGTCTGTCGACATGGCGAAAAACCGCATCATTGACAATGCTGCCATTGCCCTCGGTGCCGCCAATGAGCGAGCCGTGGTGGTGGCTCGTGGCGAAGGGCGGTTGGTTGCTGGTGCTGGCAAGGCCACAATCTGGGGGCTGAAAGGGGGCTTCCATCCGTTGGCGGCGGCGTTTGCCAATGCCGTGTCGGTCCGCTTTCTGGACAATGATGACACGTATCTGGCGGCGGAATACTCCCATCCAGACGACAATATCTCGCCCGTTATTGCGGCGGCTCAGCAAGCGGGTGTGTCCGGCGAGGATCTACTTCGTGGCATCATCGTGGCATATGAGGTGCACGTTGCCCTTGTTGGTACCGGTAACGGCACCGGCATCTGTCTGCACAAGCACAAGGTCGATCACATGACCCATATTGCGGCGGGCACTGCGGCGGGCATTTCATCCATGCTGGGGCTGTCCACGGAGCAGGCGTATCACGCCATCAACTTCGCTGTGCACAACGCCATTTCCTCACGTCAGTCGCGTAAGGGGGATATCGGTGCTCAGAAAGAATTCGTACCGGGCTTTTCCGCTGAAATTGCACTCAAAGCCGTGCATCATGCGATGCACAATCTGAAAGGACCGAATCCGGTGTATGAGGGGGTGGACAGCATCATTCGGCGCTTCCTGGATGGCCGGGACAACCCCGAGGCGGTATACAGGGTTGAGCTGAACGATCCCGCCCAGGCACCGATGCGCAATATCCTCAAAACCTACCCCAAACAGCATGCTTTCGAATACCAGGGGCAGGCAATCATTGACCTGGCGCTGCAAATGCGTGAGCAACTGCCACGGGATGCCAGCGGCAACGTCGACATGGCGCAAATCGCAAACATCGTGCTTGAAACCAGCCACCATACCCATCATGTGATTGGTACAGACGCGAATGATCCACAGAAGATCGATCCCGATTCTCCGCGTGGCACGCTCGACCACAGCATAATGTTCGCGATTGCACGGTGTATCCAGACTGGAGAATTCCACAAGGACCGCGCCTACCAAATGACAGCGGATGAGAAGGTCGCTCTACGCAGCCTTATGGTGAAGATCGAGACCCGGTTTGATCAGCACTGGGAAGACCTCTATCACGATCAGGACCCCAATGTTCAGGCATACGGCGGCCGCATGACGATCACCACCAAAGGCGGCGAGACGATCACTGACGAAAAAAACCGTGCCAATGCCCACCCTGGGGGCGATACCCCATGGCAGCGCCCGGAATACATAGCCAAGCTTGAGGATTACACGGCAGGCCTTGTAAGCGATGCCGAGCGAAACCGGTTCCTGGCAAAGGTTGAACGACTGGAGCAGCTGTCAGGCGAGCAACTGATGGAGGTGAACCTGGTCGTCGATCAAGCCAGTCTGATTGTCCCGGAAACCGCCGGGATTCTGGATCCCCAATAGACCAGCCCCGCTTCTGGCCGGTTGCTATGGACCGAGATGTCGCCGGGCGCGCCCTTACCTGTCTTTAAAAATGGATGATGGCAAAAGCCATCATTCCAAGGGCAGTCAGCTAGGAATACACAATGGTGCCCTTAAAATCGAACTCTACCAGCGTTTTATCGCTTGCCGACTCGCAGCAATAACGGCCGGTAGCTCAGTACGAGCGCGATAGTTAGCCGATCAATCAGGTGACAGGACGATCCTGGCTTGCAGTCAACTTTTGTTCCTGTACTTGCCTATCTGACGCTGGAAGGCCGTCAGAACCTACGCCTAATATCATACCGCGATAAAAGGCTTTTATTCCCTTCTGTCCTGAGAGCAAGGTCAGTGCAAGTAGCCCGCTGAATCCCAGTGCTAAGCCGATTATGGGGCCAATGATGTAACAGAACAGCACAAGAAATGGCATGCCAACCAGGTAGTCGATGGATTTCACAATGATATGTCGCATGAGGCTTCTCTATTTTTTGAGCGTGCTCAGTTTTTTAATTGAGCGCGCTCAAAAAGTCAAGCAATTTTGCCCTGGCCGGCCTTCGAGATGAGACCTGGAATACGGTGGGGAAGGTCTTAATTGGTGGGTAAGATAACCGTGAGCTCGGCTCGGAAGTCGTTGATGGCAGCCTCTCGGCAAGGCTGATCGTGGCTAAGATGGCGGACAAGTGTCATGAGGTAGCTGTTTTCGATCAGGCGCATACGAGTGGCGTCATGCAACGTCGTTGCGCTTAAGATACAAGGCAGCAGTGAATCGTCGACGTTGCGTAAATAATCAAGGTCCCAGAGTGCCTCTTTTAGCAGGCTACGGCTCAAGGCGATATGATCGAAGTAATAGCGATAGAAGTGGGAGGCCAGCTCAACTAATGCTTCATGCTCGTTGCCGCCCTCCCAACTGGCGAGGAAGGTCTTGGCGATGTGGCTGATCTGCTCTTCCATGCCCTCCCGCAAGATATCAATCTTGTTGGGATAGTGGCTGAACACAGTGCCGTCGGCGACACTAGCACGACGAGCGATCTCACGAGTGGTAGTAGAGGAAAAGGAGCGTTCCGAGAACAGCGCCCAGGCAGCCTCACGAATACGCTTGCGGGTGACTTCCTTCTTGCTCATCCTCTCACTCTCCGAGATGTCCATTGGCTGACTGATGATACCTGCCCACGGCTTAGGCTCAAAGGCTGGTGCCTAAGGCAAAAAACCAGATTTGTTGGCGAGGGGTATCATCATGTCGTCGAAAGCAGGAGTCTCTCGGCTAGTGATCAATCGCTTGTCGTGCATGGACAAATAATGGCGACAGGTCAGACGTCAGCGCGATAATTGACGGGCACCCAATCAAACATCGTGCTGTCTTCGACCACGTACCCGATACCTGGGAATGCGATATGGCAACCAGCTACCATGTACTTCTCCGCTACCGCTTCGGCAAACGCCGCTTCGCGAGTGATGACAGCCTGGTCCGGGTCAACATCAAAGGCAATCGCCACGCCCGGCTCGTCGAATTGAATGACATCGCCGTGCGTGATATCACCCCAATAGACGAATTTTTCGCCTTTGCTTTCAAACCATAAGGCACTGTGACCAGGGGTATGGCCTGGACGGTGGGTTGAATTAATCACGCCTGGAATAGCGGGCATATCCGTGTCGTAGGTTTTAAGCGTGTCGCTGTCGATATAGGGCTTGGTTGACGAGACCGCCTGATCAAAGAACGGCTTGGCGTCGTCTGGGGCCTTGTCACGATTTTCGGCACTAAGCCAATACTCCGCATCCAGCTTCGGCACATGGACTATCGCGTTGGCAAACACCTTTTCACCGTTTAGAACGAGCCCGCCGACATGATCGGAATGAATGTGGGTAATTACCACATCATCGATCTGGTCGGGGTGATAACCCGATGCGATGATATTGTTTGTCAGTTTACCCAAGGCTGGGCCCATCAGGTCGCCGGTTCCTGCATCCAGAAGAATCAGCCGATCACCGAAATTTAGCAGATAGGCATTAACTGACAGATGGGTGGGGGTGCCTTGAAACGCATTGGCAAGTGCGGTGCGAGCCTGTTCGGGGGTGATATTCAGGTAAAGATCGGCGATCGGAAATAGGCCTGTACCATCCGAAAGGGCAGTGACTTCGACATCACCCACCATCAAGCGGTAATAGCCTGGTGCCTGCGTGCCAACTAACGGTGCGCTGGCAGCAGCGTGTAATGGAATAAAAACGCTGCTGGCAGCGGCACCAACGGCCAAAGCAGCCAGCGAACTTTTAAGCATATCTCGGCGTGACAGCATAAAAACACCCTCTCTCAATCAACAGGCCAGAATTCAACCGGCGGTTTGTAACGCGATGAGGAAAAGGTATATTCCCATTGGTCAGTAATCAAATCGATGCCAATCATGGATAATATTGATCATTTCAATTTACGCTCCTTCGACCTCAATCTTATGGTCGCGTTTGACGCAATGATGCAAGAGCTGAGTGTCACCAAATCTGCCGAGAAACTCCGTATTGGTCAGTCGGCAATGAGCCATAATTTATCAACACTACGGATGTTATTGCAGGACGACCTTTTCGTTCGTGTCGGGCAGAAAATGCAGCCAACGGCCAAAGCTCGAGCGCTGGCTGGACCGGTACGAGTAGCGTTAACGCAGGCGCAAAATGCGCTTCAGTCATCGGATAGTTTTGAGCCGCAAACGGCAGACCGGATTTTTCGGGTGGGTATTGCCGGTGAAATGGAGATGGTTCTGCTACCTGCCTTGGTGGATCGACTGCAATCAACGGCACCAGGGGTTCGACTGCTGAGTCGCGCGATTACGGTCGAAACAGTAGATATGATGATGGATTCGGGCGAAATTGATCTGGCCATTGGCTGTAAACAGTCTCGTCATCTAGGAGAAGTTCTGTTCGAATCCAATGTGGCATGCTGCTTTAATGCCGATCTGTGTCGATTAGTTCCGCCATTATCGCGTGATGATTACCTTGGCGCACGGCACGCTGTTCTTTCCCAGACGGCAAATGTCGCGGGCTGTGTTGGTGATGCCTTGGAAGCATTGGGAATAGAGCTCAATGTCATTTTAGCGGCGCCTGACTTTATGCCGCTGCTTGCTGCAGCACGCAATGCACCCGTTGTGGCAACAGTGCCTAAAAGGATTGCCGTGCAGTATGCACCGTTATTCGGGCTGGCATTTTGTGAAATGCCTATTCCGCTTAATTTCCCACCGGTAACTATGAATTGGGCAATATGGTCGGATAAGGATGTCGGACTGAGCTGGTTGCGAGACCAAATCAGGTTAGTGATTGACGATATCTCGCGGAGTTAATGGGAGCTTGCTCGCTTTTCAACTGTCAGACGTTTTATAGTGCAAGCGTCAACGTAGAACCAAACGGTATGTTCATGGTCCAGTTTGAGCTGCATAACCGTAATTTAGCCCCTGAACAGGTATCCCACTCACACGATTTTCACCAGTTAATTCTGGCAACGTGCGGCGTGACTGAGCTTGCGATGGAAGGGCAGAGCGAGCGCGTCACGGCACGCCGCGGCTGCTTAATCCCATCGTCTCGGCACCATGAGTACCAAGGCGATGGCGGTAACCGCACGCTGGTATTGGACATTCCTGTTAAGCACTTAGCAGTGTTAGAAAAAGGCAGTGAAATCGAGCGGCTATTCGACAAACCCCGTTTTTTTACCGTGCCTCCAGCGCTTAATCAGCTGACCCATGCCTTAACGAACCAGCTAGAGCAGTGCCCAGCGCTGCAAAATGAAATTGCCGTGCTGCTGCTTCGAGCGCTGTATATGTACCTTCAAGATGAGCCGAAGCAAGTTGCTGATCAGATTGGTGTTCGCTGTATCAGTGAACGGCTTGACCTGGAAAGGCTGGATGCATGGCTGGATCAGCACTTGGCGGACGATATCCGGGTTGAGCAATTAGCCGCATTATGTGCACTAAGCCCTGGGCATTTCCATGCCTGCTTTCGTGATCTAACCGGTGTGACGCCCTTAGCATATGTTCAGCGCAGACGGCTTGAACACGCCCGTACGCTGGTTCGGCACAGCGCACTAAGTCTGGGTCATATCGCTATGCTCGTCGGCTTTCGTGATCAAGGAAGCTTTTCTCGCGCCTATCGGCGTTACTTTGAGATCGCCCCCTCCTCAGACCGTTAGCTTGGCAAACAGTGATCATTGCTCGATGAGTTACAACACTTACGGGCAAATTTGCCAGAGTTTCGGGCAAGCACGCCGCTTATCATCATCGTAGTCTCAAAAGGAACCTCATTTTCCTTGGAGAGACACCATGAGCGTTACCTATCAAGACAGCAATGCCCGCATGAGCCAAGTCGCGATTCACAACGGCACCGTTTATCTCGCTGGCCAAGTGCCCAGTGACGCAACGGCTGACATGCGTGGCCAGACCGAGCAAGTGCTCGCGCGTATTGACCAACTGTTAGCCCAGGCAGGCACCTCGAAAGAGCAACTGGTTTCGGCGCAAATTTGGGTCACCAGCATGGCCGAGTTTGACCAGATGAATGCTGTTTGGGACGCCTGGGTAGTGCCTGGCCGCCCGCCCGTACGTGCAGCGGTTGAAGCCAAGCTTGCTAAGCCGGAATGGAAAGTAGAAATCATGGTTGTTGCTGCGCTGCCGGAGGCCTGATATGCGGGTTGTGTCTGCGGCGGAAGTGGAACGCTATCTAACCTGGAAAGGTTTGATTAAGCGGCTACATACCACCTTTGTGAACGGCGTTGAATCTCCGCCACGCCATCATCACGCGATGCATCGTCCCGACGGTGAAGCCACCATGCTGTTGATGCCTGCCTGGGAGCCAGCAGGCTATATCGGCGTCAAAATGGTCAACGTCTTTCCTCAGAACGCCCAGCACAATATTCCTGCTATTTCAGGGCTGTATTTGCTTAGTGAAGGCAAACACGGTCAACCACTGGCGTGCATTGATGGCAGTGAACTAACGCGTCGGCGTACAGCGGCTGCCTCTGCCTTGGCGGCACAAGCACTAGCCAACGAGACAGCGGAAACGCTACTGGTGGTGGGAACTGGCAAGTTGGCCCCTATGGTCATTGAAGCCCATGCCAGCATTCGACCAATCAAACGTGTGCTGGTATGGGGCAGAAATCCTGACAAGGCTTCTGCTATCGCCGAGGCCTATGCCGACCGATTTGACACCAGGGTGGTTAGTGATCTGCAAGACGCGGTTGTACAGGCTGATATTGTCAGCTGCGTCACGCTCTCCACAGAGCCTTTAATTAAAGGTGAGTGGTTAACACCGGGCACGCACGTTGATCTTATCGGCGCTTTCCGTCCCCAAATGCGCGAAACCGATGCTGAGTGCCTGCGTCGATCTGGCGTATTTGTGGACACCTACGCCGGGGCTAAGGGCGAAGCCGGCGATATTCTTCAGGCAATCGATGAAGGCGCGTTCCGTTTTGAAGATATCAAGGCAGAGCTTGCTGAGGTGCTTGCGGGTACCAAGCCAGGTCGGCGCTCTGCTGAGACCATCACGCTGTTTAAGTCAGTTGGTGCATCGCTTGAAGACTTAGCAGCGGCCATTGAAGTGTGGGAGGCCATTAACCAGTAGCTAGCAGCCAGTAACTAACAGTTAGTAACTAACAGAGAGTAACTAACAGAGAGCCGAGTAACTTACAGGGACGCGTCACATTTGCCGTCTACGGCATGGATAATAACGATAATAAAACAATCGCTTACGAGTGGAAACGTCAGTCATAACGCAAACCAGCTAATAACCAAAACGAGGTAAGTTATGAAACCTACACAATCTTTTTTATTCGCTGCTATGGCAGCTTTGCCACTGGCTATTGCCAGTGCCACTGCCCAAGCACAGTCCTATGAAATGGTCATCGCCACCCAGCTTCCAGAGGATATGAAGAATAACGAAATCTATCCTGCCCTGGTGCATTTCAAAAACCTTGTGGAAGCGCGTACCGATGGCGACCTTGAGGTCTCTATTTTTGGTGGCGGTCAGTTAGGTTCAGAAGTCGAAAATGGCTCAGAAGTGCAGGGCGGCCGTACCCTGCAATCGACCATTATGTCAGCGGGGGCGATGTCGTCGTTTTATGGCGACTACCAAGCGGTAACGGCTCCTTTCTTGTTTACCAGCTGGCGCCAAGCGTGGAGCTTCTTTGACAGCGAATGGTTTGCTGACTTCATGTCCGGCACTGTTGAAGACGCCAATATGCGCTACCTAGGAACGTTCGATGATGGCGGTGGCTTTGTAGCCTTCACTAACAACGTGCGCTTGATTGAGACCATGGAAGATCTCGAAGGGCTCAATATTCGTACTGAAGAGAACCCCGCTCACGTCGCTATTATGCGCTCACTGGGTGCTTCTGCCACGCCGCTACCTTGGGGCGAACTGATTACTGCCCTTGAAACGGGGTTGGCGGATGGCCAGTTTAACGCTCCCGTGCTGAATACCACGTTCAACTTTGATGCGGTAACCGACTACACCACCCTGACAGGGCATGTGTACAACAGCGCCCCTTGGGTCGTCAGTGAATCCTGGTATCAGTCGCTGCCGGAAACGCATCAGCAGGCATTAATCAGCTCTGCCCGCGAAGCGATTCAGCTAAGCCACGGCATGTCGGGTGCGCTTTCCACCGCCAGTTGGGTAGAGTCCTGCGAACGTTTCGAAGCTTGCTACCTGATGCCAGATGCCGAGCGGGAACGCATGGCAGAGGTTGCCCGACCCGCTTGGAAAGAGTGGATTGTTGATGACTTCGGTATGGATGAAGCCCGTGTGCAGGGGCTACTTGACGAAGTTGAGCGGGTTGGCCAGCAGCTTGCAGATGATGATCTGCGCATTTACGGCCAGTAAGACTTAGCGACGGACAAACGCTGGGGTAGCAAGGCTGCCCCAGCGTGAGGAATCACCATGAGCGTTTTACCCTCGTTACGCCGCCTAAGCGATCACATCAATCAGGCGGCGATTGTGTTATGCATTGGCTGTATTTTATCGATGCTGGGCATTTCTTTTACCGCCTTTCTCTACAAACTGTTTACCGGCAGCACGCTGAGCTGGACTTATTCGCTGGCACGGCTTTTTTTACCGTGGATAGGCTTTCTCTCCATGACCATTTCACTGCGCTATGGCGAGCATGTGGCGATGACGCTGCTAGTGCGTAGCCTGCCCAAAATCATGGTGAAAATAGCGGCGGTGATGTGTCTGGTAGTCCTCGGCTTATTTGCACTCATGCTTACTTGGTATGGCTGGGGCTACTTCTCCAACGCGACGCAAGTCTACATGGTGTCGGATCAAATCCGCATTCCTAGCAAAGTGACGGCCATTGTTGTTCCTATCAGCGGCCTGATTATGTTGCTGCATCTCGTTCACGGCTTTGCACTGCTTGAGCACTTTACAAGCGAGCATGAGGTGATCGATGACCTTCTTGAGAGCGCTGAAGGGGAGACTCGCCCATGATGCCTACCATTATTGTATTTGTGCTGTTGCTATTTATAGGAGCCCCCGTGGCGGTCGTCATGGCTATGTCCGGGCTGGCTGGTGGTTTCTCCCTGGGGGGAGAGCGCATGCTCGGCATCATTGCTGACCGCATGTTTTCAGGGGTTTCAGGGTTTCTGTTGATTGCGGTGCCTTATTTTATTTTTACCGCTGAGCTAATGAATCAGGGCGGGCTAACCCATAAGCTAATTGCGTTTAATAACTCGTTGTTTGGCCGTGTTCGTGGTGCACTTTCCCATGTCAATATTTCGGTATCGGTGTTTTTTGCCGGGTTAACCGGTGCCGCTGTCACTGACACTGTGGCAATCGGTAAAATCATGATTCCCGAAATGAAAAAGCAGGGCTACGACGCTGAGTACGCGGCTGCCGTTACGGCATGTTCATCGATTATTGGGCCGATTATTCCCCCCAGTGTGGTGATGGTGGTGTACGCCACGCTGTTGCGCGATATTTCGGTGATCGATCTTTTCGCAGGCGGCATTGTTCCTGGGCTGTTGATGGCGTTGGCGCTGCTAGGCGTGAGTTTTTTCCTCGCCTGGAAACGGGGTTATCCCAAACAGGCGCCCACGCCGTTTAAAGTCGCGCTGATGTCGTTTGTGGTTGCGCTGCCCGCCCTGGTGGTGCCGCTGATTATTTTGGGTGGCATTCTGTCGGGCTTAACCACCATCACTGAAGCCTCTGGGTTTGCGGCGGTGTATGCCATCGTGATTGGCGTTGTATTTTATCGGAATCTCACTTGGCGAAAAATTTGGGATGCGCTGGTCGTGACGGTACGTTTCTCTGGAGTGGTGTTTTTCTTGCTGGCTACCTCGGCGGTACTGGGCTGGTTTGTAACGCGCTCAGGGATTGCCAGGGATGCTGCCGGACTTATTACCACCTTCAGTGACGCTGCATTCCTGCAGTTAATGCTGGTGTGCTTACTACTGTTGGTGATTGGCACGGTAATGGACGTGTTGCCTGCACTCGTAGTGGTTGCGCCAGTGCTTGTGCCAGCCATGATTCAGCTGGGTTTTGACCCGCTGCATTTCGCCATATTGATGATTGTGGTGCTTAACGTTTCTAATGTGACGCCCCCAGTAGGGATGACATTAATGACGGCTGCCCGAATAGCCGAAGTGCCTTATGAGCGGGCCATTGTGGCATCACTACCGTTTTATGTAGCGTTCATTGGCGTTATTGTTTTGTTAGCGGCATTTCCAGCGCTTTCAACCTGGATTCCCTCACTACTTTAAAAGGCGGATGTGCAACACATGAAGTGCTTTTACCACCCTGACCAGGACTACCATGCACCGTCGACCTTTCTGCTGCGTGGACAGCCTGCGCCATCACCAGAAGGGCCGGTGCGTGCTGAACTGCTAAGTAATGGGCTGGCAGCAGCTGGTTTGAGCCTGACGGCACCTAGTGAAACTGACTCGCCGATGTTGCGTAAACGTCTTGAGCAGATTCATACGCCGCGCTATTTGCGCTTTTTGGAAACGATTTATGAGCGTTGGCAAGCACTGCCTAATGCGGCAGCGCTGGTGGCGCCGAACGTTCATCCCTGTGGTGGTGCTAACCACTACCCGAGCCATCCCGTTGGCCAGGCGGGCTGGCATTTGCACGATATGGCATGCCCAATCAGCGAAACAAGCTTTCAAGGAGCATTGGCTTCGGCTGCGACAGCCGTGGCTGCCACTGAGGACGTGATGAATGGCGCATCGCTCGCCCGCGCTTACGCCTTGTGTCGGCCACCGGGTCATCATGCAGGGCCGGATAATGCGGGTGGCTTCTGTTTATTGAATAACGCTGCCTTGGCTGCCAGCGTACTGCGTGAGAAATTTGCCAAAGTAGCGATCATTGACGTGGACCTGCACCATGGCAACGGTACTCAGGATATTTTCTACGCCCGCGGGGATGTTTGGACTGGCTCTGTACACGTCGATCCAAGTGTATTTTATCCCTTCTTTTGGGGTGGCGTTGACGAGATAGGGTGCGAAGAGGGTGAAGGTGCCAACGTCAACTTGCCTTTGCCCTTGGGCAGTGATGGTGAGACCTACCTTAATGCGGTGGCTATGCTGATTGAGCAGCTCAACCGTTACCAGCCAGAAGCGGTCGTGGTGTCTTTGGGGCTGGATGTTCACAAGGATGATCCACTTGCTGGGTTAAGCGTGGAAACCGAAGCCTTTGTTGCTTTGGGTGAGCGGTTGAGCGATTTGCCGTACCCCACCGTGGTGATTCAGGAAGGTGGCTATCCGACTGAACATCTTAGCGCTAACCTTGCCGCCTTTATGCGCGGTTATCAGAGAAGTTGAGAGAAGCTCAATGAGCAAGACAGGGTTTTACTGGCACGAGCGCTGCTTTTGGCACGACCAGGGGGCGATTGGTGTTTTCTCTGCTCCCGGTGAGTTTCTGCAGCCGCAGTCTGCTTCAGAAAGCCCCGAAAGCAAGCGACGACTGAAGAATATTCTTGAAGTCAGCGGCCTGATAGATGAATTGAGAGTAGTCAAACCACCCGTTGTCGCGCAGCAAGATCTGCTGCGCTTTCACACACCACGTTACCTGAAAATGCTGGCGGACGCCGATGCGAGTGGTGGTGGCAATGGTGGTGACTGCGCCCCCTTTACTCCTGGCAGCTGGGCCGCCGCAAGGCACTCCGCGGGGCTTGCCGTCGCAGCGGTAGAGGACGTGGCGCTTGGGCATGTTGATAACGCTTATGCGCTTTGTCGCCCGCCGGGGCATCACGCCGAGGCGGATCAGGGGCGAGGTTTCTGTTTGCTGGGTAATATCCCGGTAGCGGTGATGCGTGCCCGAGCGCTGGGACAAGTGAAACGGGTAGCGATACTTGATTGGGACGTGCACCACGGTAATAGCCAGCAGTCGGCGTTTTATGCTGAGCCTGAGGTGTTTACCGTTTCCGTTCACCAAGCCGCGAACTATCCGCTTGATAGCGGTAGTTTTGACGAGCAAGGCGAAGGCGAAGGGCTAGGGACAAACCTTAACCTGCCGCTGCCGCCGGGCTGTGGTTTGGGCGCTTATCGCTATGCGATGGCGTCGCTGGTGTTGCCAGCCCTGGAAGCTTTTAACCCAGACTTAATCGTGGTGGCCTGTGGCTATGATGCCTGTGCTAAAGATCCGCTAGGCAAGATGCTGCTCAACAGTGCCGCGTTTGCCGAAATGACCGCACAGCTAAAAGCACTTGCCGCCCGTTGCTGTCAGGGGAAGCTGGTCTTCGTCCATGAAGGTGGTTACTCAGAAGGCTATGTACCGTTATGTGGACATAGCGTTATTCAAACGCTGGCAGGTAGCACCATTAGTGTCCCCGACCCGCAAAACGATGAAATTGCTGCCTGGGGGTATCAAGCCTTACAACCGCACCAGCAAGCGCTAATCGACGACTGGCGCCAACAGTGGGAGCAAGTTACGCAATGACACCGCTTTATGATCGTGATGGCTGGATTTGGCAGGATGGTGAATGGCTGGCTTGGCGAGAGGCCAAGGTTCATGTATTTACCCATACGCTGCACTATGGAATGGGCTGCTTTGAAGGTGTGCGCGCCTATGAAGGAGTGCAGGGAGCAGCACTGTTTCGGGTCGCTGAGCATACCCGCCGCTTAGCAGAGAGCGCCCACTCCTTAGATATTCCGATCGCTTTTAGCGAAGAAACGCTGATCGAGGCTCAGCAGGCGTGCTTGCGTAAAAATCAGCTGACTAACGCTTATCTTAAGCCAACGGTGTTTCTTGGCGGGGAAGGCCTTGGCCTACGAGCCAAAGGGTTAAGCACCCATGTGATGATTGCTGCCTGGGACCTTGGGCCGTATCTGTCGCCGCAGGCAACCCGCTGTGGGTTACGTGCGCTGACATCTTCTTGGGCGCGCCACCACGTCAATATCAGCCTGTGCCGTGCCAAGACCAGCGGTCATTATGTGAATTCAATGCTGGCGCTGAATACCGCCGTGAAAGCAGGGTTTGATGAAACCATCATGCTCGATCCGGAAGGCTATGTAGCCGAAGCGTCCGCCGCTAATGTTTTCTTATTGCGCGATGGTGTACTGCATACGCCTGAAGTGACCTCCTGCTTGCAGGGTATCACCCGCGATAGCGTGATTCAGTTGGCCCGTGAGGCGCTAGGCATTGAAGTACGCGAGCGACGCATCACCCGCGATGAGCTGTATACCGCCGATGAAGCGTTTTTAACCGGTACTGCTGCGGAAATTCTTCCTCTGCGTGAACTGGATGGCCGCCGCATCGGGTTAAGGGCGGGCGCGCCAGCTGTCGACGCACCGATTGCTGACGACAGCGTGACCGCGCGCTTGCAGCGCCTGTATCGCCAAGCAGTGCGCGGCGAGCTGGCCGCGTTCAAGCACTGGTTAACGCCCGCTTAGGCTCATTGCCCGCTATTCGCTAATGTTTGAAGAGTGCCTGACAACCGTCAGGCATTCTCTTTAATGGCTTGCTCAAGAATCGCCAACTGCCCTGGCTCCAAAGCATCCGCGACGGCGGTAATGCGCAGGACATGACCAAGTGCCGGGTGAGTGGGGCGGGCGATTAATCTGCCTGCTTCCAGTAGCTCGCGGTTTACCCGCTCGGCCAGTTCGGCAGTTGGTAGGCGAATGCCGATAAAGTTGGTCGCGCTCGGCAGTACGTCGGCACCCAGTGCTTGGAAATGGGCCGTTAGCTGTTCTCGCCGTGCTTTTACTTCCGCAATATGGTGCTGGACTTCGGCTGGGTGATCGAGCACGACTTCTGCAGCGGCCTGGGTAAAGGTGGATACCGCGTAGTGAATGCGCACCTTCATCATTAAAGCGAGCACGTCAGGGTCAGCAATCGCATAGCCAATGCGTAAGCCCGCTAAGCCGTGGGCTTTTGACAGCGTGCGTAGGCGAATGACACCCGGCAGTGCCTTGGCGGCGAAGTCACTGTTGGCATCATCACGAAAATCGCCATATGCCTCATCCAGCAGCAGCCAGCAGGTGTCCGGCAGCGCGTCGCGCAGCTTGAGAATGGCACTGTCGCTATGCAGATGGCCGCTAGGGTTGTCGGGGTTGGCTAAATAAACTAGCTGAGCGTTTTCCTGGTGTGCTGCCGCCGCTAGCGCTTCTAAGTCAGGAGCAAGTAGCCCTGGGGCTTCAACATAGCTAGGCTCTACTAAGTGGCAACCCTGGCCTTTGGCAAAGTAACCAAAGGTTGGGTAAGTACCTGCCGTGCTAACCACGGTGTCGCCCGGTGTGCAGGTGGTGCGTAGCGCTAACGCGATTAGGCTATCGGCGCCGGCATCTACCAACAGATGATCGAGCGGTATGCCCTGCTGGGCGCTAAGCCGCTGGCGAACGCCGAGAGCTTCCGCATCGCCGTAACAATACACATGCTCGGCGACAGCATCGCCAAAATGTTCACGTAGCGCACGATGGGGCATGTCCAAGCCTTCATTAGATCCCAAGCGATGAGGGATCTCGCGACCAATGCGGCGCTCCAGAACTTTAATCCCAGGAAACGGATTAAGGGGACCTTCACCCGTAAGATGATGGGGGTAGGAGGGCATATCGATATCCTAATAGTGAAAATTTTTAGCTCAAAATTTTACCGCGATTAAGCAACTGATGTGGGTCAAACGCCTGCTTCAGTGTGTGCATTAATTCTATTTCCGCTTGAGAGCGGCAGGTGTTAAGCCAGGGGCGCTTTTCTAACCCAATACCATGCTCTGCTGAAACAGAGCCTCCCAGCGCTTTAAGTGGCTCATAAACCAGTGTTTCTACCGCGTGGCGCTCTTCTGGCGCATCGCTGCCAACGCTAACAGAAATGTGCAGGTTGCCGTCGCCAAGATGGCCAAACACCACTAGGCGTCCATCTGGCCAGCGTTGTACCAGCTGCTGCTCTAATGCATCGGTATAGCGCTGCATATCGGCAATGGGGAGGCTGACATCAAAGGTCAGGACGGGGGCCAGCCCCTTGACTAGCCCTTCAATATCTTCTCGTATTGCCCAGAGGCTATCGCGTTGCGTGCTTGATTGGGCAATCACCGCATCGACAATTAAGTCGTGTTCAAATGCCTGTTCAAGCGCTTCGCGGAACTGCTCTGCATGGTAAGTTTCAGCGTTGCCGAGCGCCTCGATAATCACATAAAAGGGGGGCTCTGGTGGAATCGGAGGAGTGTGCCTCGCCAGCGTTTCAGTGAGCAGGCGATAGTGGTTTTGCCACATTACCTCAAACGCCCCCAGGCCACCTCCAAGCGCTTTGCCCATATGGCTTAATAGCCCGGTTAACGCGTCAAATGAGTGGCAAGCCACCAGCGCCGTTTGCTCGCTAGGCGTAGGCGGCTGAAGCCGCAACACGGCGCGGGTAACAATCCCCAGGGTGCCTTCACTGCCAATAAATAGCTGCTTTAAATCAAACCCTGCATTATTTTTTAGCATGCGATTCATGGAACTGACGACACGCCCGTCGGCCATTACTGCTTCAAGCCCCAGTACTTGCTGGCGCATCATGCCGTAGCGAATTACCCTGACACCGCCAGCATTGGTGGCGATATTGCCGCCAATCGTACAGCTTCCACGAGCGCCTAAATCCAGCGGGAACTGCAAACCAACCTCGTTAGCGGCTTCTTGTACCCGCTGAAGGGGTGCTCCAGCTTGTACCGTGATCGTGCCGCCGACCTGATCAATCTCTTCGATAGCGGTCATGCGCTCCAGGGAAATGACCAACTCTTCTGGGCTCGCCTCGGCGCCATGCACTAAACCGGTTAAGCCGCCGTGGGTCACGACGGGCTGTTTAATCGCATGGCATGCCTGCATGACAGCCGCTAACTGTGCGGTGTCTGCCGGACGCACGATGGCACCTGCTTGGCAGGGCGCGCCGGTCATCCAGTCAACACGGCGACTAGTGACATCATCGCCCGTGAGCACATGGGCAGCACCAACAAGCGCGCGCAGCGCCTCCAGGGTTATCTGCATGGGTGTTCCTTGATAAAGAGGTTAACAATTCAGCGATTAGGCGGTAGCAGCCACGGGCGCTTGGCGACCAGGAATTGCCTCAAGCAGTGACTGGGTATAGGCCTCTTTCGGCTGAAGGAATATTTGCTCTGCGCTGCCTTGCTCAACAATGCGGCCATGCTGCATCACCACGATGCGATCGCAAATTTGCGCGGCGACGCGTAAATCGTGGGTAATAAACAGCAGTGAAAGCGCCAGCCGCTGCTTCAGCTCTTCAAGCAGTTCAAGTACCTGGGCTTGAATAGACACATCCAGTGCCGAGACCGCTTCATCTGCCACAATCAGTTCAGGGTTTAGCGCTAATGCACGGGCAATGCCAATGCGCTGACGCTGTCCGCCGGAAAACTCATGTGGGTAGCGCTCTACGGCGCTTGCGCCAAGGCCCACTAGCTCAAGTAGCTCACCTGCCTGCTTGAGCGCCACATCCTTGGGTGTGCCATTAGCCATCGGCCCTTGTGCAATTGCCATGCCGACCCGAGTGCGTGGATTAAGTGAGGCGTAGGGGTCCTGAAAAATCATCTGCACGCGGTGGCGTTCACGACGCAATGCGTCGCCTTTGAGCTGTGAAAGATTAACGCCATCCAGTAACAGCTCACCGCTGTCCGGGTGTTCAAGACGCACCACACAGCGGCCAAGAGTGGATTTTCCCGATCCCGATTCACCCACAATCCCCATAGTTTCGCCGCGTGCCAGAGTTAGCGAGATATCATCCAGTGCCCGGACTTCTCGGGCAGGCTTAAGCCAGCCTCCACGCGATCGAAAGACTTTATTAAGCTGTTTGATCTCTAGCAGCGGAGCCACCTGGCTATTCTCCCGGTGGGGCGGCACTGCATTGCTGGGAATGGCGGCAATCAGTGCTTTTGTATAAGCGTTCTGCGGATTTTCCAGCACCTCTTTGGCTGCGCCGATTTCGACAATTTGACCGTGGCGCATGACACAGACGCGGTTGGCGATTTCAGCCACGACGCCGAAGTCATGAGTGATAAACATCACCGCCATACCACGACGGCGCTGTAAATCACGAATAAGCTCAAGAATCTGTGCCTGGGTAGTCACATCCAGCGCGGTGGTGGGCTCGTCGGCGATCAACAGCACTGGCTCAAGGGCTAATGCCATGGCGATCATGACGCGCTGTCGCTGGCCACCAGATAGCTCAAAAGGGTAGGCACTGATGGCTTTTTCCGGCTGTGGGATACCCACTTCAATCAACAGCTCTAAGGCACGTTCCTGACGCTGCTTCGGGGTCAGTTGGCCGTGCGCCTCAAACACCTCGGCAATTTGGGCGCCCACCCGCATTAACGGATTAAGTGCGGTCATGGGTTCCTGAAAAATCATGCCGATTTTAAGACCGCGCAGGGCGCGATGCTGTTTCTCGGTTAGGGTGATGACGTCCTGGCCGAGAAAGTTGACCTCACCTTGAACGGGGCGCACGCCTTTAGGGAGCAAGCCCATCACGGTGTTGGCGGCCATTGATTTCCCCGAGCCGGATTCCCCAACCACGCACATGATTTCGCCGCGATTAACGTCGTAGCTAACGTTTTCCACCGCCAAGGCACGGTCGGCCCCTTTGGGGAGCGCCACGCTTAAGTCACGAATGCTAAGCACTGTTTCAGCTGATGGGTGCTGTTTTTTAGAATCGATAGTGACCGTCATGAAGGGCTCCTAGCGCTCGCGGGAAAGTTTGGGGTTAAGCGCATCGTCTAGCCCTTCACCGACTAAGTTCAACGCCAGAACGGTGAGTAGAATCGCCACACCAGGGAAGAAACTCAGCCACCACGCTTGGCGAATAACCGTACGTGCCGCGCCAATCATGTAGCCCCAGGACATCACATTGGGGTCACCCAAGCCTAAAAACGACAGCGCCGATTCCAGCAAAATAGCGGTGGCGACCATTAATGAAGCCAGCACAATAATCGGTGACAGCGTGTTAGGCAGAATCTGACGCAGGATAATGGTGCTGTTGGTTTGGCCGACTAAGCGAGCCGCTTCAACGTATTCCCGGTGCCGTAACGACATAAACTCTGCCCTTACCAAACGGGCGACAGGAGGCCAACTGACCAGCGCAATCGCCAGCACAATGGAGGTGATGCTGGGCTGCATAATCGCCACCAGCACAATCGCCAGGGCAAAGTTGGGAATGGTTTGAAAGAACTCGGTAAAGCGCATGAGTACGTCGTCAATCAGTCCCCCGTAGTATCCCGCAATCGCCCCCAGTGGCACGCCAATCAACAGGGCAACGCTAGTGGATACCAAACCAATCAGCAGCGATACCCAGGCGCCATGCATTAAGCCTGCGGCGACGTTGCGCCCCATGGTATCGGTGCCGAGCAGAAAGCCATCCTGGGAAAGCGGCGGCAAAAAGGGCCGCTGAACCATGCGCCAAGGAGACTCGGGAAATAGCAGCGGCGCCAGAATCGCCATGACGATAATGAGCAGCAGAATAATCAGCCCTACCAGGGCGCCGCGGTTTTGCGCAAAGCGTGCGAAAAAGCTCATGAGGCCCCCTTGATGCGCGGATCAGCCAAGCGGTAAACCAAGTCGGTAATAATATTGAAGACAATCACTAATGCCGCCGAGAAGAAGAAAATCCCCAGCAGCAGGTTGTAGTCACGCTGCTGTAGCGCTTCAAACATCAGCCGCCCAATACCCGGCCAGGCAAACACGGTTTCCGTCAAAATAGCGCCACCAACCATCTGCCCAGCCTGCAAGCCTGCTAGGGTGATGATTGGTAGTAAGGCATTGCGAAGAATGTGGCGGCGCTGAATAACGCTAGGTTTTAGCCCTTTCGCGCGGGCGGTTTTAACGAAGTCCTGCTGGGCTGCATCGAGCATCGAGGTGCGCGTCATGCGGGTATAAATCGCCATAAAAAATAGCGCCAGCGTGGTAGCAGGCAGTATTAAATGCGTGGCGACATCCAGCACAAGCGCAAAGCCTGTGAGGTCTGCGCCAACAGTGTAAAGACCGTAAGCAGGCAGCCAGCCGAGGTAGACGGAAAACACCACTACCGACATCAGCGCTACCCAAAACAGCGGTGTGGCATAAAACACCAAGGCCAGCGCCATTATCAGTGAGCCAGAGGGCTTTTTAACCCGCGCCGCCGCCATGGAACCTGCCACAATGCCGAGTGCCAGCGAGAGCACAAACGCCGTGCCGGTTAGTAGCAGCGTGGCGGGCAAACGATCCATAATCAGATCAAAGACGGGCACACCAAGCCGATAGGAGTAGCCAAAGTCGAGCATGGCAATGCCTGATACGTAGCGCCACAGTTGCACATACATTGGCTGATCAAGGCCAAACCGTTCGCGCAACTGATTGAGGAACTCCTGGTCAGCCGCGCCCGCCTCGCCGGCTAAAATCGCCGCAGGGTCACCAGGGGCCATCTGAATCAGCAGGAAGTTAAAAATAACGATTAAAAACAGCACAATCACGGCTTTAAACAGCCGCATCAGAATGAGACGCGCGTAAACCATAAGTTGTTTCCTGGCTAATACCTTCAAGACATAGCTAAAAAACCCAGGTAGCTCTCGCTACCTGGGTGGCTTGGATTTAGCGATCTAGCCAAGCATCTTTAAAGCCGTCGTTGACACCCACGCCGGAGGTGACGAGGTTCTGCACATCACAGCGGTACAGGGTTGGGAAGCCCAGTTCCATCAGCCAGCCAACAGGCACGTCTTCGTGCAGGATTTCCTGAACTTCACTGTAAAGCGCTTCGCGCTCTTCGTCGGGGAAAGCCGTGGCAGCCTCGTTGAACAGCTCGTCAACACGCTCGTTTTCGTAGCCTTCCACGTTATTCCAGGGCGAGCCTTTGGCAATATTGTCGGAAAGGTAGGTGCGTGAAATACCCAGTGCTGGGTCGCCGTACTGGTATAGGTAGGTAAAGGCGAGATCGTAATCCCAGTCGCCGAGGCGCTGGTTCCAGCCGCCCACGTCGGTGGCTTGGGTGCTTACGTTAATGCCCACTTCACGCAGGTTCTGTTGTACGGCTTCAGCCCAACGGGTCCACGTTTCACCGTAAGGAAGCGGCAGAATAGTGATCTCTTCACCGTCGTAACCCATTTCGGCCAACAGTTCACGGGCACGCTCTGGGTTGTGATCGTAGGGTTCTAAAGCGTCATCTTGGAAACGCGCGTTGGAGCCAAAAGCCGACAGCGGCACTTTGCCTAAGCCATTCCACAGCACGTCTTTGGCAAACTCACGATCCATGGCATACATCACCGCTTGGCGGAAGCGTTTGTCGGCGGTGGGGCCTTCTCGGTTGTTCATCCATAGCATGGCGAAGGGGCTGAAGTATTCGTGACCTTCTTCCGTCATACAGACGTTATCCATCGCAGATAAACGCGGGATATCAAAGTTCTCAACGGTACCGCTGGGTAGTACATCAATAGTGCCGTTCTCGAAGGCAACGGCACGGGAACCGCCATCGGGAATGATGTGCCAGTTGACGCCATCCAGATATGGAAGCCCATCTTCGTAGTAGTCATCGTTTTTAACCAGCTCGATCACGGTGCCGCGTTCCCAATTAGCAAACTTGAAAGGGCCTGTGCCAATCGGATGATCGTTGTGTTCGTTGTTGCGGAAGTCGGTGCCCGCATACAGGTGTTCAGGCACCATGGTGAAGGTGCCTGCTTCAAAGGAGATCAGGAATGGGCCGAAGGGGTCGGTTAAGGTAAATACCACCGTGTGGTCATCCGTTGCTTCGATGCTTTCCACATGTTGTAAAACGGCCCGCGCACTGGGGTTCAGTTCGCGGTGGAAAACATCGGCAGAAAATACCACGTCGTCAGCGGTGAAGGGTTCGCCGTCGTGCCAGGTAACATCTTCCCTTAGGTGGAAAGTATAGGTGCGGCCATCGTCGCTGATGTCCCATGATTCAGCCAACTGCGGCATGGGTTCCAGATCCGTGGTGTAGCGCAGCAACCCTTCATAGATATTGCCTGCCACGGTGCGCGTAGGCGCGTTTTGCACCATTCCCAGCACTAAGCCTGGCGGTTCTGGTTGAATAATAGTGTTAACCGTACCCCCTTGTTTCGGGTCGTCTGCCAGGGCGGCCGACGAAAAAGCGAGTGCTGCAGCGGAAATTGCCAAAGCCAAAGGTGTTCTCATTTTGTTTCTGCTCCTCGGTTACTAGGCTAAAGCCTGTCACGTAATGGATTTACGTTATTGTTAGGCGAGCGAGGCGTGATACAAAACAGCCCAGTTGTTGTTATGGATTTTGGTTATAGATCGTTATATGAGGCCTTTTTGAACATAGCATTGGTTTGTATAACTGTCGACAGTCGTCAATCGGCCGTCGACAGAATGTATTTTTGCGTCATACTAAAAGTACGTAATATCTAATAAGAGTAAACTCTATGGCCTCTTCACCAGTGGCTCCAGGCGGCTTTATTCAACAGCAAAACCTTGTTGAACAAGTGGCAGACTATTTGACGCAAGCGATTATCCAGCAACACTTTTTACCCGGTGAGCGGCTTTCAGAAGTGCAGCTTTCCCGGGATTTAGGCGTCAGCCGCGCGCCAGTTCGCGAGGCTGCCCGCTTATTGGAAAGTCGTGGGCTTTTAATCTCAAAGCCAAGACGCGGTTTTTTTGTTAGGGCGTTGAATGCCGTTGAATTAGAGGATGTTTTCGATCTGAGGCTATGCCTGGAACGCCATGCTATCCAACGCTTATCTGAGCGCTATAGCAGCGATGCAGAGCGCGCGCTAAAACAGCAGGTAGAGATTTTGTGCGCCGCGGCAGCCAGCAGTGATGGAACACGCCGCATTGAGGAGGATCTGCAGTTTCATCGCTTAATGATTCATCTTGCGGGCAATGAGCGGCTGCTGCGGGCATTTGATGGCTTAACCCACGAACTTCGTCTGTGTATTACGCTGATTACCAAAACCCACGAAGCCCCCGATACCATTGCCACCAGTCATTTTAAACTGCTAGATGCATTGGGAAGCGGCAGTTCCGAGGCTTGCCGTGAGGCCATTGATTACCACATAGGCGTTGCTAGGGATTTTGTGGTGAGCGGCGTGGGAGAGTAGCTGAAATAGTAACTGAGATAGTAACTGAGATAGCAACTGCGATAGTGACTAAGACAGTGACTAAGACAGTGACTAAGAGGGCGAATGAAACAGAACTAGGACGAAATGCAGTTGGGCCAGTAGCCGATCTAAATGTGCATTGCCAATAGATAAATCAATAGTTCACACCTGAACAGATGTCGCCTTGCTCAAGGTCTGGCAAGATAGCGTTTTCGGACGTTTGACGACCAAGGACACGGCATGGCGCATTTGCTACGCATCATTATGATTCACGGCCACTTGTCGGGGGTGGTTGAACTCAATGTGGATGGCCACACTAATATCTGCGGTACCAACGCGTCAGGCAAAACCACGCTTCAGCGGTTAGTGCCGGTGTTTTACGGCGAGCTGCCCAATAAGGTGGTGCCGAAAACCCGCATGAAGTTTGATGCCTTCTACTTGCCCACTCGTCAAAGCTATCTTGTCTACGAATACCGCCGCGAAGCAGGCAATGTTTGCCAAGTCGTGCTGACGCGCAAGCAAGAAGGTGGCGTGGAGTACCGTTTTGTCGGTGCCCCTTACCGGCCAGAAGACTATCTGATCGAAACTGAAAAAGGCCCCTTGGCGCTGGAGTACCCACAGTGGTCTAGCGGACTGCGCCGCAGCGGGATTGCTGTCTCTTCCAAGTTGGGGGCCACCTCCGAGTTTCGCTCGGTGATTCAAAACGATTTTACCCAGTTGCACGGTAATAGCCGCGATGGATTAAAGCTGCGCCAAATCGCGGCGCAGTTTAGCCTGGTTAACCCTGAACGACGTATCCGTCATATCGAAAAACTGGTCTCTGCTGTGCATGCAAAAGAGGGCAAGATGGATACCCTCAAAACCATGCTGGCGGCAATTTTCGAAGAGGATGGCGTCGAGCTGCCAGTTACCCGTATTCGCAGTGCCAAGGCGCGGGAGTGGATTGCCCAGATGCGCCAGTCCATGCGCCTGGAACCGCTGCAGGCTGCGCTGACTAAGCTTGGTGGCATCGACCGCGAATTGGCTCAGTTAGAGACCACGCTGTGGCAGTTGAAACCCCAGCTAAGCGCCGACTATCAGCAGGCAGAGAAGCGTATTGCGGACCTGGACGGTGAGTTAAACCGCCACCAGCGCGAATTCCAACAGCGTGAAAATGCCTACACCCAGCAGCGCGATGAGCTGAACGACCGCCACAGTGAAGTCGCGAGCGATTTGCAGCACACTCAGCGCCGCCTGAATGATCTGCAAACCCAGTTTGAGCACTACGCCGATGCCGATATGACCGGCCTGGAGCGAGACATCAACGCCTTGCCCCAGTGGCGTGAGCAGCGTGATCAGCTTCAGCAGCATCTGCAGGTCATGCAAGATGCGGTAAAAGAGAGCCAGGCGCGCTTAGATGGCCGGTTACGCGAGCTTTCTGAAGCACTTGCCCGCCAAACTCAAGAAAACCAGGAGTTGATAGATGCCCTGGTCGAGGAAAAAGCGCAGCGTCGCGAGCAGCAGTGGCAAGCCGAACAGCAGCATAACGAGCGCTATCAGCAAGCGCGCCAGCGGCTAGAGGGTGAGTATCAAGCGCAGTTAGAGCTGGGTGTTGAGCAGCTTGCCGAATTAAAAGCGCAGCTGGCAATGCCCACCCAAACTGCAGAAGAAGCCCAGGAAGCTGAGCTTGCCCAAGCGCGTTTAGACCAAACTCAGCAGGAACGCAGCGCTGCTGCCGCCACGTTGGAAGCACTGCGCCGCGAGCTTGAAAGCCACAAACGTGAACGCGATGCCGCCGAGCAGCAGTTGGTGCAGTGTCGTCAGCAGCGTGAGCGGGCCGAACAGCACTGCTATGCACTCTATCAACAGCGCGACCCCGAGCAGGGTAGCCTGCGCCACTTTTTGCGCTATCACCGCCCCGGTTGGGAGCAGCAGCTTGGTAAGATCATTGCGCCAGAACTGCTTGAACGCCGCGACCTCGCTCCGCAGCTTGCTGAAGGCGCCAGCGATGACCTATTCGGGCTAGCGCTGGACCTAAGCGCCATTGCACTGCCGGATTACGCTCAGGACGAAGCCAGTTTGCTGGCGGCGATTGAAGAGGCGGATAGCGCCAAAAAGCATGCCCAAGCCGAGTGTGCCGCTGCCGAAAAAGCCCTAAAGCAGCACAACGAACGGGTTCAGCAGGCCAGCGAGGCCCAAGATCAGACGCGTATGGGGTATCAGCGGGCCGAACAGGAAGTGGAGTATGCCCTTGAGGCTCGCCGTCAGCAGCAAGAGCGCCATACCAAGCGCCAGCAGGCACGCCGAGCCGAGCACCAAGCGGCGTTGACTCGCCAAGAGCAGACTCAGGCCGAACTGCGCGAAGAGAAACGCCAGGCGCTTGCCGAGCTTGCAGAGACGCATCAAGGTCAGTTACTGGAGTTAAAAGCCGACGCGCAAAGCCAGCTGGATAGTCTTGATGCGCAGCTACGCCAGTATAAACAGCAGCTCAACGACGCCAACGCCGAACACAAGCGCCAGTGCAGTGAGTTAGAAGCCGCCTTCAGCCAGGAGCTTGCCGAGCAGGGTGTGGACCCCGCGCAACTTCAGGAAACCAAGAAACGCTTAGAACAGCAGAGTGAACGTATTCGTAAAGTTGCTGCTCGCCAGGAAGAGCTCACCGAGTACCAACGTTTTATGCGTGTGGAGTGGAGCCAGCACAAGCCTCAGCTGGTGGCTCAGGAAGCCGAACTTGTTCAGCTTGATCAACAGTTGAAGCGCGAAAAAGCGCGCCTCAAAAATGACTTCCATAGCGCACGTGAAGCGCATCAAGCAGCGGTTAATGAACTAAAAATTCAGCGCGCAAATGCCCACGGCAGTGTAGAAGCCCTAAAGCCTTTACTGACCCAGTTGGAAAGTTTGGACATCGTTGCAGAGGGTGCACCCTTAGCGGAGGCCGTGGGTGATATGGAGGAGCGCATTGAGCGTGCGCGCCAAGCGTTAACCAGCCGCCATCAGCAGCTTGAGCAGCTGCGCCGGGGCTGCCTGGAGGTAGAAAGCCAACTGATTAAAGATGCCAGCAGCGGCTTTGCCGATGCACTGCAAAGTGAACGCGAGAAGCTGCCAAACGACAGCCCGCGACTAGTGTTGCCGCTGCTGCGCGACATGCTAAAACTATTGGAAGATCAACAGCAGCAGCTGATTCAGGAAGGGCGCAATTTAAGCGATGACCTGGATAAATTCTTTATTGTCTTCCGGGATTTAAATCGCCGTATTAGTGCGCAAAGCCGTCGGCTTTCCGACGAAGTGGCGGATGACCTGCGTTTAGAAGGCATCAGCAAAGCAGAAGTGCGCATTCAATCGACGATTGATGAACTGGGCTTCTGGGAGCCTTTAAAGCTGTTCGCCCAGTGCTACAAAGCGTGGCGGGAATCCGGCCAGATGCTGCCCAGCGACGATTATCTTAATGCGCTGGCCGATGTGGTCGATTTGCTGCGCAGCGACCAGCAGTACAGCTTCGAAAGCCTGCTGCGCCTTGAACTTCACCTAAACGAAGGTGGCACTGACCTGGTGATCAAAAACGACCGCCAGTTGTTAGAGTCTTCCAGCCATGGCATGGCTTACCTGATTTTATGTAAGTTTCTGCTGGCGTTTACTCGGTTGCTACGGGGGGATGCGCAAATTGCTATCCATTGGCCGATTGATGAAATCGGCACGCTGGCCTATCACAATGTCGAAAAGTTGTTCGACGCTTGTGATAGCAACCGTATCCACATTGTGGGGGCTTTTCCTAACCCGGAATCGGATGTGCTGCTGCTGTTTGCTAATCGCTACCTGATTGAGCGGGACCCTAACCAGCCCAACCAGCGCCTGCTAAAACGTATTGAGCCGCGCCTTAGCCCGCTTGCGCAGCGGATCAAGGAGCGTCAGCAAGAGGTGACCGCATGATCGAACACGGCCCGCTACTGGAACGCTTGCTGGCTGGCGAGTTTGTCTGCGCCGTCAGTGATGACAACGCCTTCCGCCACCTGGCAAATGAAGAGACCCGCGACGCGATTGATGACTACCTGCGCCCGCTCAACCGCAGGCTGGCGAGCAATGATGAAGGCAGTGTCTACTTTTTAGCTTGGCGACAGCTTAATGAAGCTGCTCGGGAGCAGCTATCGCGCCAGCTGAGTGACACGGTCAACAGCCTGTTGCCGCTGCTGGAATGGCTGCAGCTGGTTCAAGAGGCGCTAGGCCGCGACACCTTGGCGGCCCCAGGCGACGTGCTCAAACCTGCCGAGTTCAGCGCTAAGTGCGAAGACAACCAAAGCCTGCGTGAGCGTTTGGAACGGCTAGCCACAGACAGCTTCTTTGGTTCCCAGAGCGACCAGTTGGATGCCCAAGTAAAGCAGCTATTTAAACGCTTGAAAGAGCATGGCTACTTGCTTCAGCCCCACACTGAGCGTCAGGTGTTTGTGGTCACCGGTAAAATTGATTACCTAATCGAGGTGGTGCGCTTTATCCGCGATGAGGAGAACTTGCCCATCGATGCGGAGCGGGAAGAGGGTGCCCAGGAGGCGCTGCTGTGAGCGAACTGGAAAGCCGCCTGCTAAAAACTGGCGCTGAACGGCTGGCGCTATTGGGTAAGCATGCCGAACGACTAATGCAGGGCTACACTCGTGATGACGTGCCGTTAGATGGACTCAACGACAGTGCGCTGCGCAAGCTATTGGCCGCTCGGCTGTTATGGCGGCCCGACGAGCAGAGCGGCGTAAAGCTTGCTCCCAAGGTGCGCGAACTGATCGCTGAAATGCTCGCCGATGAAACCCGCCGCCATGTAAATGCCGATGTCGCCGAAACCCTTGAACTAGTGCGTTCGTTGGTGCACAGCTACCGGGAAGCCCGCAGCCGAGGTGAGCATTGGCGACAGGAGCAGCAGTTGCTGCGCCTGCGCCAGGAAGTTGACGATCTGAACGGCCGCTTTGCCGATGCCATTGATAGTCTCTGGCAGCGACTCAACAGCGATTTCGGCTTTGTTAGCCAGTTGAGCGATAAGATCCGCGAAAACGATCGCGCCCAGAAGCAGATTGTTAGGTTGTTGGATGGCCTGGCACTGATCGACTTCGACGAGCTGATTGCGTTAGTAGGCAGCGATGGCAGCCTGCGTAAACTACTGATCAGCCAGCTACAGCAGCGCTTAAGCCACCATTACACCAGCCTGCGGGAAGTGCAGCGGCGGTTAATTGAGCTAATGGCACGCTTTCGCAAACAGCAGGCACGCAGCCGCCTGATCAGCGGCATGGTCGCGTTTATGCGCGAACACCCAGGCTTTGTGCCGAGTAATTACGCCAAACGCAGTGATGTACCAGCGTTGTTCAACCACGCTGCGCCGTTACATGCCGCCGCTGCACCAGCGTTAGATCGCGCGCTAGAAAGCCGCGTGCTGGCCGAACTGCTGCATGAATTGCCAACCCCGCGCCATGCCACGCAAACTCTTGAGTCGGCAGTGCCTGCGCTCACGCCGGAAGATAGCCTTGCCGCTGCGCGCCAGCAGGCGCTTAAACAAGATGTCGAACGCTTTTATCTTGCGGTGTTAGATCAGCCCCCCGCCAAGCCAATCAGCGCCCTCGCTTATCTGTACGACAGTCAGCTCGACTGGCCGGATGAAATTTGGCTGTTTCAGGTGATCTCCGAATACCAGGGCTTGCCACGTAGCGAGCAGCAGGCGTTTCGCTTACACCAAGACGAGTCACCGGCTAGCTCATTTAATGATCTGCGCCTGATTCATGACGTTGCACTGGCGGTGGCGGTATGACGTTATCAGGCCGCGCCCGTGCCGGGCTTAACAGTGTTGTTCGAGAGCTTAACCGCCAGCCCGTGGTAGAAAAATCTCGCGGCAAGTGGGTCGAAGATGTAGTGGCATGGTGCCATCAGCAAGATATTGACCTAGGTATGCGGCTTTCCAGCCAAGCGCTGCGTTTTGATGCTAAGCTCATGGCGCAAATCAACAGCATGTTGGAGAGTGACCGTTTGGCACCGCTAGGGCGCTCATTAAGTGGTTTAAGCAGTGCCGCCCAAGCAGCTGAAGGCGTTGAAGAGGATAAAAGCCGCCGCGAAGGCCCTCGTGCAAAACGCGTGCTGATTAACTTGCCGCCGCAGCCCGCTGCATGGCTTGCGCCAGAGCCGCGCAGCATACGCGATGTTGATGTAAGCGGTTTGAAGCTGTCGGTGTTTGGTGCGCTCGTCCAAGTGGAAAACCTGGATAGCTTCTACGCGTTTTCGCCAGAGATAGCAGCACTGAGCGGCTACGCTAACCCGCTGGTCGTTTACCGTGGCGACAGCCACTACGGTGGCGGCTTTGTCACACTGAAAGAAGCATGGCGCAAAACCAATCGGCCCCATCTCTACGCCGGCGACTTCGATGCTAAGGGCGTGACCCTAGCCCTAGACAGCGGCGCCACGCATCTACTGCTACCCGACATCGAATGGCTCACCCAGCACGTCACGCCCCTGCACCAACCTGCTGAGCAACTGCCATTCCAACGTCGCCTACGCCAACTTAACGTTGCGTTGCCTAGCCACCATCCCCTACGCCCATACTTAGCCCTGCTGGAAAAACAGCGCGGGTTAAAACAGCAGTGGTTTGGCGGGGAGCTAGTGTGTATATCGCTCAGTTAAAAGCAGTTTTAGGGCTGTTGCTCAACTCCGCTATTTTAAGCTTTCCCTTAGTTGGCCGTTTACGGGGTTGCCGAATTTTGGTCGTCTGTCTGAGCACCGACGCTGGTTGGATCAGAGGATTATTGATTGGGTAGCCGAATTATCCGACGGTGACTTGGATGTCGTTCTCAGCTATCGCAATAGCAAGGGGATTCCTGCAAATAAACGATACTCGAGCCTGGTTCTTCATTTCTTTAACCATCAAACTCACCATCGTGGGCAAGTTTCTACTTTGCTATCTCAGGCGGGTGTGGATATCGGGGTTACTGACCTGTTGGTTCAGATTCCAGAGGAAACTCATGTATAACCAGGCTCGCCACGGCGGCCTACTGTATTGTCCATTACGTAGCCGCGTGTATTGAGCGGCGTTACAGCGTACGTTACTTCTTCTGCTTGATATCGCGATAGAAGTTTTCGTGTGAGCCTAAAGCCATCAGTTCAAGGACTAGAGCGCCATCATCAAAACTATAACCCAGAAGAGTCAGTTGCTTATTCATTTTGAACTTATGGACTCGCAGAAAGGCCAAATCCCCTTTCTTCTGCTCACCAATGTTGGGGTTGGCCATTAGGTCCTTAACGGCCAAATCAAGGTCTTTTTTCTGGTTGGGTTTGAGCCTCTTTACCGCTTTTTTGAATGTAGGGGTCTGTAATACACTGATGGCTTTAACCAAAGTCGTAGGCCTCTAGCTTTCCGGCGTCCTTCTCTGCCTGCGCGATGATGGCTTGCCTTACAAACTCGTAGGGTAAGTCAGGATTGTCTTCCATCATCTCGCCGATTTTTGCCCAGTGTTCTATTTGCTTGGGCGGGGTTCGATTAAGTGCTTTGGCGATAATAGTGGCTTTTTCAACAAGATTTTGATCTAAGCGAATGCTGCTCGTAGCCATTTGTATTTCCTACGTTGAGTTCTCTAGAGTGTAGCAATGTGCCACAATTGAGGCAAATTGTAATAGGTCGCTGCTGTCGGACTGCTTTTCCGCTTGCTCTGCAAAGCAGCCGCAACTTCAGGTGGTAGATAAGGAGGCATCGTTGCTAGTCAGGCATGATCAGGCCGGGGTGTTCCGGGTGACTTGTTTCCCATCTGCCACGACAATGCCGGTTTCTATTGTGCCGCTAAGGAAAGAGAGGTCGGTCAAATAATATAAATCTAATTGTTGCGCGGTGCGCAACGCGCTATGATGTGCTTATGATTAAATCATTCCGCCACAAGGGACTCAAGCGGTTCTACGCTAGTGGCAGCACCGCTGGTATACAGGCGGATCATGCCAAGAAATTGCGTATGCAGCTTGCCGCTCTGGACACGGCCGTGTCAGTAGAAGATATGGATATCCCTGGTTTTAGGCTCCACCCGTTGAAGGGGAGATACAAAGGGCGGTGGTCAATTTGGATCAACGGAAATTGGCGCATGACGTTCGAATTTCGAGATGGCAATGCGTACATTCTTGATTATGAGGATTATCACTAATGACGATGCATAATCCGCCGCATCCCGGCGAATTTATTCGGGAAGTGTACCTAGAACCTTTTGGTATCAGCTCCCGCCAGCTTGCTTCCAACTTGGGCGTTTCACCATCCACCTTGTCACGGTTGCTCAAAGGGGATAGTGGCATTAGCCCCGAAATGTCTTTGCGCTTGTCGAAGGTTCTCGGACGTACCCCGGAGAGCTGGCTATCAATGCAGGACATGTATGACCTATGGATGGCTCGCAGCACAATTAATTTGGACGACCTGCAGCCATTGGACTTTGAGGCCGCTTAACGATTGCTACTGTTGTCGTTGGCATCCTGTCGTAAAAAGCTGAGCAACCAAACTTATTGGAAATCTGTATGCCGCCAGACTAGGTCAGGTTTCTAAAGAGAAAGCACGGACGCGATATGAACCTACTCTTCCTCGGTACCTCCGCCGGTGTGCCCACTAAACAAAGAAATGTCTCCGGGATCGCCTTGCGTGAAAGCAAAGGGAAGGGCTGGTTCCTGGTTGATTGTGGTGAGGGCACCCAGCATCAGGTCTTGCGTACCAAGCTGTCGTTTCATTCGTTGAAAGCCATCTTGATTACCCATGTGCACGGCGATCACTGCTACGGGCTGCCGGGCATTCTGGCGAGTGCCGCCATGGGAGGCCGGAAAACGCCACTGACCATTGTTGCGCCCGCAGGTATCAAAACTTGGTTGGCGGCAACTTGTGAGGTGACGCAGCTATGCTTACCTTTTGCCTTGGAGTTTATCGACTCGGACGACCTGCCTAGCGTTGAGTTTGAGAACATCGCCGTTGAGACATTCAGCCTTTCGCATCGGGTGGCGTCTTATGCCTATGCATTTACGGAGCGCAAGGTTGATGCTGCCCTGGACGTGGCTAAGCTAACGCAAAAGGGGATTCCGAGAGGGCCGCTGTGGGGACAGTTGAAGCAGGGGGTTGATATTGAGTTTGCAGGTGAGTCGTTAAGCAGCCATGACTACTTAATCTTCAAGAACACGCCCAGGAAAGTGGTGGTCGCTGGCGATAATGACCAGCCTGATTTATTGAACGAGGCGTGTGCAGAGGCGCAGGTGCTGGTACATGAGGCCACCTATACCGAAGAGATGGCTGAGAAGGCTGGCGATGTGGGGCATAGCTACGCCAAGCTTGTTGCTGCTTTTGCCGAATCGATAAAGCTAGCTAATTTGGTGCTGACGCACTTCAGCCCTCGTTATCAGTTCAGCCCCCATGCGTCGCCGTCTATCGAGGACATCCGCCAAGAAGCTGAGGGCGCCTATTCCGGCTCGCTTTTCTTGGCGCGGGATTTTAGCGAATACAGCTTGGAAAAAACGGGCCGCTTTACTGAGGTGGTGGGCGAGTAGTTTTCCGCGCGTTTATCAGTAGCGATACCGAAGCTGGGCGATCAGCAGCGCTTCGTCAGTCACCTTGTAAATCATCCGGTGCTCTTCGTTGATGCGTCGAGACCAGTAACTCGCCAAGCCGTGTTTAAGGGGCTCTGGTTTACCAACGCCGCCAAAGGGTTCTCGCTGGGTTTCTTTGATTAGCTTATTGATGCGACTGAGCACTTTTTTGTCCGTTTTCTGCCAGTATAAATAATCTTCCCAGGCATGCTCAGCGAAGATGAGCTTCATTCCAAAAGCTCCTGCTCTTGGCCGCCACCTTGCTCTAGCTCGGCAATCGATTCAAGCAAACGTTGAGCGTTTTTGGGGGCGCGCAGCAGGTAGGCGGTCTCTTGCAGTGCCTCATAATCCTCTAAAGAGATCATGACCACAGACTGCGCTTTATTACGGGTAATGATCATGGGCGCGTGATCTTCGCAGACCTGTTGCATTGTTTTCGCTAGATTGGTTCTAGCTGCTGTGTAGCTAATGGCATCCATAGGTAATTCCTGTTCATGATGTTGTTCATGTACAGGATAGTGTACGTTTTTGGTTTTGGCAATCGACTGCGTTTTGAAGATGCCACTGATTTGACGTTGAAGCCGCTTAGTAGCACTGGCTTCCGGAGAAGCCAGTGCTTACTTCTTTATTTCAAAACAAAAGTTATTTCAAAAACGCTCGCAGCGTTTCGCTGGCTTGGTCGATAGAGACAACGCCATCTAAATGGCCGCGGTTGCCTTCCAGGGTTTCAAGCGTTACTTCGGTGCCGTCGGCTTCTATCAGCTCGGCAGTGCGACGCACGCCTTCGGGGGCGAAAACGAGATCGTTTTCGCTGTAGAGCATTAGCGTCGGGGCGTCGATGGCGGCCAGTCCTTCTTCTAACGAATCACCGTGGCCAGTCATAAAGAGCTGGTTGGCACGAACCAAATACAGCAGATGGTTGGCATCGGAAAGTTCGGCGCGGGCGGCGGCGACGTCATCTAGCGTTTGCTCAATGGCGTAGCGGGCGTTGATATCTTGAGCGGGGTCGCGCTCTTCATCGGCCCAATCGCGGTTGAAGGTTTCGTTGGCCCACTGCCAGTGATTGGCGTTAAGTGTGACGATCTTGAGCGCTTCTTTTAGGCCATCGGTGGGTGGCTCGCCATCGTAGTAGTCGCCTTCATTCCAGTTGGCATCTAAGCGGATGGGCGCTGCCCAAGCGCTAAGCGTTGCCAGCAACCAGGGGTCGGCAACGCCGCCACCGATAACGGGAATCAACCTATCCACTTTGTCAGGGTAAGCACTGGCCCATTCAAACGCTTGCAGCGACCCCATGGAGGCGCCCATGACTGCATGTAGCGACTCAATGCCCAGGCTCTCTAACAGCGCCCGCTGTACTTCGACAAAATCGCGAATCGTTACCACAGGAAAGTCCATTCCCCACGGTTTGCCGGTGTCTGGATTGATAGAGGCGGGGCCAGTGGTGGTGACATTGGGGTCGTGGGCGTTGAGGTTCACCAGCGTATCGGACGCAATAATGTAGTACTCGTCGGTATCCAGTGGCTTACCGGGCCCAATGATGGCATCCCAGTAGCCGGTTGGCTCGCCATCCGGGTCATAACGACCGGCTGCGTTGCTGGTGCCAGAAAAGAAATGGGTAATTAAAATGGCATTGTCACGGGCGTCGTTTAATTCACCGTAGGCTTCCCAGCCCACCGCAAGTTCGGGAATTGTTTCGCCGCCTTGGGTGGTGAAGTCTTGCATCTCGAAGGTTTGTTTTTCGACGACGCCATCCCAGGCTAGTAGTGGTGATGCTGCGAGTAATCCGAGGCTGGTAACTGTCACCACGGTCCATAAAGAGTGTCGTTGCGTGAGAACCATTCGCCTTCCTTAAATGAGGGGTTGTTATGATTGTTGTTGGCAATGCTGCGTTGCCACCCCCTAGTTTAGTCGGCTTTAGCGCATTTTAAATGGGTTTAGCCCGTTAGCTTGTTGCATCATCATGCGTTTGGCGAGCGGTACGCGTTCGGCTAAGTGCAGGCTGAGGTCGCCCAACTGGCGTAGCGGTTTTGCACCGGTAAACAAGTGATGGAAGCTATCGGTGGCGGCAATCATTGCTTGGTTGGCCAAGCGGCGCTGGCATTCGAAGCGGTGCAGGTTGATAGAGTCACCTGGGTCTCGGCCTTTGATGATCAGCTCTGCCAGGGTATCGGCATCGTGCAGACCAATATTCAGCCCTTGTCCGGCCAGCGGATGCACCACATGGGCGGCATCGCCGATCAATGCTAAGCGCTTGCCGATATAACGTTTGGCGTGCTGACGTCTAATTGGAAAGCTCGCCTTTGCGACCACTCGCGTTAGCTTGCCTAACCGCTTGGGGAAGGCTGTTTCAATGGTCGTTTTTAGGGCGTCGTTGGAGAGCTGTTCACGAGCTTTGGTGGCTTCGTCGCTGTCATACCACACCAGCGATGCACGGTGGCCTGGTAAGGGAAGCATGGCAACCGGGCCGGTTGGGGTGAAGTACTGCCAGCTAATATCCTGTTGGGGTAGCTCGGTTTCTACGTTAATAATCATCGCCCGCTGATGGTAGTCGTAGCTACTAACGGCAATGCCCGCAAGTTCTCGTAGCGTCGAATGCGCGCCATCTGCGCCAACAATCAAACGGGCACTTAAGGTTTTGCCGTTATCTAGCTCTAGCATGCGGCCGGTGCTGGCCGCCATGGTGCTGAGCGGTGCGCACTGGGTGTAGCAGGTCACGCTGGGAAGGTTCTCTAAACGTTGCCACAACGCATATTGCAGGGTGCGGTTTTCGATAAAAATGCCGAAGTCGTCCATACCGCTGTCTTGGGCAGAAAACAGCGAGTGGCCGGAGCCATCCTGGTTGGCGACATCAATATGACGAAATGGGCAGCAGCGCTCTTCGGGAAGCACGGTGCCGCTCGCTTTTACAAACGCCAATGAACGGGCATTGAGTGAGGAGATACGCAGGTCATAATCGCCGCTGAGCGGGGTGGGGGCGCTGCCGCGTTCTACCAGCCCAACCGACATGCCGGTATGGCCTAAACGAGCCGCTAGCGCGGCACCCACCATGCCACCGCCGACAATGATAATCTCGTGATCCCACTGCATGAGACACTCCTTACGTTGAATAACGAGGGCATATTGCATGACCCTTTATTGTCATACAGTATCGTTTACTTGTCGCAGTGTTGCATAGGGTGATCCATTGACGCAGGCCGTGGAAATGACAAATAGCATCGTGCAGGCGGGGGAGGCGCTGGCAGGGTTTATCGAGCGCCACCCCAAACTGTGGGTGATTACTGGTGCAGGAGTAAGCACCGATAGCGGCATTCCTGATTACCGCGATGCCGACGGGCAGTGGAAGCGACCGCCGCCGGTACAGCATGGCGATTTTATGGCCTCACTTGCCGTGCGCCAGCGTTATTGGGCGCGGGCATTGATCGGTTTCAAAGCTATGCGAGAAGCCCAAGTGAGCGGTGCGCATAAGGCGTTAGCGGCGCTTGAAAGCATGGGCTACGTGGAACTGCTGGTAACACAGAACGTGGATCGTCTGCATCAGCGGGCTGGTTCCAGCAAGGTCATTGATCTGCATGGGCGAGCAGACGTGGTGGCGTGCATGGCATGCGGTTATCAACTTATGCGCCACGCCATGCACAGTGAAATGGCCAGAATGAACCCAAGTTTTGCAGCGCTAGATGCCCACTATGCGCCCGACGGCGATGCGGATTTAGAAACTGATTTTTCGACATTTAGGGTGCTGGATTGCCCGCGCTGCCAAGGCATCTTAAAGCCCCAGGTTGTTTATTACGGTGATGTGGTGCCGCCAGCGCGGCGCTTGGCTGCCCAAGCGGGGCTACAAAACGCTGATGCCGTGCTGGCTGTGGGCACCTCGTTGATGGTGTATTCCGGCTACCGCTTGTGCCGCGATGCCCACGCCATGGGCTTACCGGTGGCCTCGCTGTCGCTGGGCGTCACGCGGGCTGATGCGCTATTAACCCATCAGTGGCGTGCGCCGTTAACGCCAGTGTTAGAGCACGCTGTTAGCTGTTTGCGGCAGCGTTTATTTGACTAAAGTGCTAGGGTACTAAGTAACGATTGTCACCAACAGCGGAGTCACCCGTGCTGTCATTTGAACACCAGTTTGCAACGCTTCCCGAGCCACTGTGGGTTGCCTGCCAGCCAACGCCAGTGAGCCAGCCCACACTGATTGTATTTAATCAGCGCCTGGCAGAAACGCTGGGGATTGAGTCAGAGCTGAAGAATAAGCCTGACGATGCCACCCTTGCCCAATGGTTTAGTGGTAACCAATTGCCACCGGGCGCAGAACCGCGGGCGCTGGGTTACGCTGGGCATCAGTTTGGTAATTTTGTACCGCAGTTGGGCGATGGCCGCGCACTGTTGCTGGGCGAGGTCGTCGATAAGACTGGGATACGGCGCGACGTGCAGTTCAAGGGCAGCGGCCGTACACCATTTTCCCGTAGCGGTGATGGTCGTTCTCCATTAGGCCCAGTGCTACGGGAGTATCTGGTCAGTGAGTTTATGGCTGCAATGGGCGTACCCACTACCCGTGCGTTAGCCGCGGTTTCGACCGGCGAGCGAGTCGTGCGCCAACTGCCTGAGCCAGGCGCAGTATTTACCCGCGTGGCAAGCAGTCATATTCGTGTGGGCACTTTTCAATTTGCGGCGGTACGCAGAGACGAAGCTGCCCTAAAAGCGTTGGCCGATCATGTGATTGAACGCCACTATCCCGAAGCCGCTAGTGCAGGCGATCCTTATTTAGCCTTGTTAGAAGTGGTAGTTGCTCGCCAAGCAGCGCTAGTGGCGCGGTGGATGAGCCTTGGGTTTATTCATGGCGTGATGAATACCGATAACTGCAGCATTGCTGGAGAGACCATTGATTACGGCCCCTGTGCCTTTATGGAGCAGTTTGACCCGAAAAAAGTCTACAGCTCGATTGATCAAGGCAAGCGCTATGCCTTTGATAACCAGCCTGCCATTGCTCAATGGAACCTAGCCCGCTTTGCCGAAACGCTGTTGCCGCTGATGCGCGAAGAGGGCGATATCGTCGTTGAGCAGGCCACTGATATCATCCGCCGCTTTGGGCCACTGTTTGATGCCGAGCAGCGCCGACTGCATGCGGATAAGCTCGGTCTTGCAGCAGACAGTGAGCAAGCGGTAACGCTAATGGCGGCGCTGGAAAGTCAGATGCACCAGGGGCAGATGGATATGACCGCTACCTTTGATGCGCTGACGCATTACGCCAGCACTGCAAGTGAAACGCACAAGGAAGCACTGCTGGCGCTGACGACTCAGCCCAATGAGTTGGCGGCATGGCTAGATAAGTGGCAAGCCGTACAGGTTGCCAGCCAAGACAGCGAGCGCTTAGCTGCTATGCGGCGTGCTAATCCGGTTGTTATTCCCCGTAATCACCGCATTCAGGAAGTTATTGATGCGGCTTATGAAGGCGATTTTGCGCCGTTTCACAGCTTACTTGCGGTGGTCACCCAGCCCTTTGATGAATCCGCAGAAGCACGCCGCCTTGCAGCCCCCGCAACGGAAAACGAGCAGGTACTAAGAACGTTTTGCGGTACGTAACCTCGGCTTTTCCTGTGGTATGCTGTGATTATTTACAGGTAAGGGCGGAGGTAAGGGCAACCTGTGCGCAAAATTATTCATTGCGACTGTGACTGCTTCTACGCAGCGGTTGAAATGCGCGACAACCCAGCGCTTAACGATGTGCCTATTGCGATAGGTGGCAGCGTTGAGCAGCGCGGGGTTGTCGCTACTTGTAACTATCCCGCCCGTGAATTTGGCATCCACTCGGCCATGCCCATGGCGCAGGCACTCAAACGCTGCCCACATTTGACCGTGATCCGCGGTGATATGGCCAAATACAAAGCGGTGGCGCGTCAAGTGTTTGCGATTTATCGCGATGTGACCGAACTGATTGAACCGCTCTCGCTAGATGAAGCCTTTTTAGACGTTACTGATGTTTCCCTGTGCAACGGCAGCGCCACCCGCATGGCCGAAGCGATTCGCCAACGGGTTAAGCAGGAAGTAGGCATTACCGTCTCGGCAGGCGTCGCGCCCAACAAGTTTCTTGCCAAAATTGCCAGCGACTGGCGTAAACCCGATGGCCTGTTTGTGATCACGCCGAACGATATCGATGGCTTTGTGCAGCAACTGCCGGTCAAGAAAATCCACGGGGTAGGGCCGCGCACGGCTGAAAAACTGGCGGGGTTGGGTATTCAAACCTGTGCAGATTTGCGGGTTCGTCCACTGACTGAGCTGGTCGAACAGTTTGGCCGCTTCGGTCATCGGCTGTTCGAGCTTAGCTTTGGGCGCGACGAGCGACCGGTGAAAACCCATCGTGAGCGGAAATCGATCAGCACCGAGCAAACCTACTCCCAGGACTTGCCTACCCTGGAAACCTGTCGCCAACAGTTACCGGATCTGCTCAACGACTTAGAGCAGCGCTATGCCAGACTAGACCCCGCGCCCGCCGTGCGCGGGTTAATGGTAAAGATAAAATTCAACGACTTTACCCAAACGACAGTGGAGCACGCCGACCCTGCACCTAACCAGGAGCAATTCGAGTCCCTGCTGACTATTGGTTGGGCGCGAGGGGAGAAGCCCGTTCGGCTACTAGGCGTGGGCTACCGCTTGGCAGAAGAAGCCACCGTTCAGCAACTCTCACTGTTTTAATTAGCCTGTTAATACTTATGTCGATTGACGCTCATCCAAAGGCGCGTTAAAACAGACGTATGATAGTTTGTATGCTTACTAGCTAGCGTGGCGTGCCCCACGTAGCATTTCTGTCTTCTTACCCTGCGAGCTAACCATGTCTGCCCATGCCACCCAACGCCCTCGTTTAGTGTTTGCCCATGCGAATGGCTTTCCTGGCTTAAGCTATCGCACGCTGCTGGAACCACTGGCGGAGTCGTTTGACCTCCATCCGCTGGATCGATTGGGGCATCACCCGGATTACCCGGTGAACCATAACTGGGGCAATTTAGTCGATGAACTGTTGAGCTACTTGCCGGTTACAGACGCACCGTTACTGGGCGTTGGTCACTCGCTAGGCGGTACGCTGATGGCCATGGCGGCAGATAAACAGCCAGAACGCTTCTGCGGCGTCATTATGCTTGACCCGCCGTTGATGCTGGGGCCGGATGCCTGGGTGATGAAAGCGGCGAAGCGATTTGGTTTTATGGATCGCATCACCCCTGCTGGTAAAACTCAGGGGCGGCGCAGTGTGTGGCCTAGCCGAGAAGCCATGGCTGACTCGCTGCGCCGCCGTGGGTTATTTCGCCGCTTTACCCCAGAGGCATTGAACGACTACATTGAAGCAGGCACGCGCTTACTGGATGACGGTAGCGCTGAGCTAACCTTTGACCCAGGTATTGAGGTAGAGATTTTTCGCCACCTACCGGATCACCTGTCGGGATTGCCACGGCGCGTCGGTGTGCCGATCCACTTGGTAGTAGGGCAGGAGTCGCACTTACTCACCCCTACACGGGTCAAGCGGCTTCAGCGTCGTGGGTTAGCTACTAGCGAAGTTCCCGGCACCCACATGTTCCCTATGGAGCATCCTGATGAGACACGGGCGGCTATATTGGCGGCCTGGCAGCGCTTTTCACAAGGAGCCAGTAAGCGCGCATAACGCGCATAAGGAGGCAGGATGTATCTTTCCGTACAGCTAAGCTATTACCCTCTGGCCGATGATTTTAAGCCAGTGGTGAAAGACGTGGTAAAACGTTTGGAAGCCACAGGATTAGAAGTTCACCCTAATCGCATGAGTACCCAAGTGTTCGGGGAATTCGATGCGGTGATGACCGCTTTAAGCGATGTGATGAAGTGGTCGTTCGAGACTCACGGCAAAGCGGTCTTTACAGCTAACTTCCTTGAAGGCGACCGACGCCCGCGGTAAGTAGAGAGCTGGCATGGCCGAAACAGCTGTAGGCGGGGGCGCTGTAAACCCATTCTTGGGCGCTATTTTTGCCATCTGACCACCAAGGATGGTGGGAATGCCGGAAAAGTCGGAAACTGTTTTCTGGCAATGGCAAAAGACCCCCGCTACTAGCTGTTATAGGCCTTTTGAATCAGGGTCCCTTAAATCAGCGACTCCAAACAGGATTCAATAATATCCAGCCCTTCGTTGAGCACGCTGTCTTCAATGGTGACGGGCATCAAAAAGCGAATCGTATTGCCGTACATGCCGCAGGAAAGTAGGATCAACCCTTCTTCACGGGCTTTCTTACACAGCGCTGCAGCCAGTTCTGGATTGGGCGTACGATCCGTTTTGTTCGAGATCAGTTCAAATGCCGCCATCGCGCCCATGTTGCGCACATTATCAATGCAGTCGAACTTGGTTTGCCACTCGCCAAAACGCGCCGCTAATTTTTCACCCAGCGCTCGGCTTTTCTCAAGAATGTTGTCTTCCTCGAATACTTCCATTACCGCCAGTGCCGCAGCGCAGGCAGTAGGGCTGCCGGTATAGGTGCCACCCAAAGAGTTAGGGCCTGAGGCGTCCATAACCTTATCGGTGCCGACAACCGCAGAGATTGGCATTCCGTCAGCCATACTTTTCGCCATGGTCATGATGTCCGGCTCAACGCCGCTGTGTTCAATGGCGAACATTTTGCCGGTTCGGCCAAAGCCTGACTGCACTTCGTCGATGATCATCAGCATGCCATGTTCATCGCAAATTTCGCGTATCTTCTCCAGGAAGCTTTTCGATGCAGGATAGAAACCGCCTTCGCCAAGCACCGGCTCCAAGACAATCGCGGCGGTATCTTTTGGGTTGGCGTCGGTTTTCAGGGTCATTTTCAGACCGCGGATAGCTTCGTCTTCGCTGACGCCGTGGTAGGGCACCGGATAAGGCGCGCGGAATACCGTGCCCGGCATCGGGCCAAAATCGCTTTGATAGGGAGCTACTTTGCCGTTCATGGCCATGGTGTAGAACGTTCGGCCGTGATAACCACCGTCAAAACAAATGACGTTAGAGCGGCCGGTGGCCGCGCGGGCAATTTTAACGGCATTTTCCAATGCTTCTGCGCCGGAGTTAGCCAGCATTACTTTGGCGTGGCCGCGAACCGGTACGAGGTGGCTAAGTCTTTCAGCAACTTTTACATAGCCTTCATAGGGCATCACGGTTTGGCAGGTGTGCATGAGCTTATCCAGCTGGGCTTTCACCGCAGCAACCACTTTAGGGTGACGATGCCCTACGTTCAAAACGCCAATCCCCCCCGCGAAATCGATAAAGCGGTTGCCGTCGGCGTCCCAGATCTCAGCATTCTCAGCGCGATCCGCAAAAGCAGTGGCGGGGCTGGCGGCACCCGCGGCGACATACTTCTGTTTCAGTTCGTTTAGCTCGGCGTTGCTCATGGCTCAACTCCTTTGGGTGTTGGATGTTGCCTGTGAGAAATGTGCAGTGTCACTTGCTTATGTGACAGGTTCGCTCTTCATTGCTTCAGATTGGTTATATAGACGATAAAGCGGAGGTAATGGGTAGTAGATGACAGGCAGCAGGTGGCAGACAGTCGTTAAAAGACGCTGATTAAAAGATAGTAGTTAATGGACAGTAGTTAAAAGATAATCGGTAATAGGCAGCAGGTAATCGGTTTGCATCAGTAGCTTGATGCTTCTAAGCCCGCGCACACCTCGTCTCGTAAGTCTAATAATCGCGAGGTTAGGTCGGGGCCTAAGGAATTAATAGCCGGCTTGGCGTAAAAAAAGCCCTGTTGGCGAGCAATGCCCGCCCGCGCTAGCCATAATGCTTCTTCGCGTGTTTCTACCCCTTCAGCAATAAGCGTTATGCTCAGCTCTTTCGCCAACAAAATGATGGAGTTGAGCAGCGCTTGGCGACGCGAATCATGGTCACAGTTCATGACCAACTCACGGTCGATTTTGAGCTTGTCCGGTGTTAGGTCAGTCAATAAATCCAGGTTGGCATAGCCATTACCAAAGTCATCAAGGGCTGTTTTAAAGCCCATCTCGCGATAGACTTCGATGATATCGCGCAGGTGCTGGCGGTCACGTACGCGTTCGGTTTCAGTGATTTCAAAAATTAGCCGCTCCATCGGCCATCCAACGCGTCGAGAAATATCAAGCGTTGCTTGAATGCAGGCTTCCGGTTCGTAAACAGCATTGGGTAAAAAGTTGATTGATAACGCCGTTGGCATATTCAAAGCGCTAGCCATCTCTATCGCTTTAACGCGACAAGCTTGATCAAATCGATACAGTAGGCCGTCAGTCACCTGAGAAATAACGCTCCCGGCAGACTCGCCATTAACTCCTCGGACAAGCGCCTCATGTGTCACCACACGAGCAAGTGACACGTCTACAATTGGTTGAAAAGCCATTGTAAAATTAAAAGGAAGGTCCCCCTCGCATCGTTTACAGCTACCGTCTACCCGTGCGCAGTGACCCATGAAATCCCCCTATAGCAGCGCGCCAAGTTACCCGCAGGCCAATTTACCAAGCCGCGCGCAAAGCATCGCCCAGTCGGGCGGGGATACAAGCGCGCATCGCGTAGCGATGCCAGTGTTGATATTGCCACCAACCCCTGATATTTTTCCAGTATGACAAAGCGTGCCTACAAAGAGCGGTTCTATCCCACCTCCGTCCAGGCTGAACTGCTGGCGCAGTCGTTCGGTTGTGCTCGCTTTGTTTGGAACAATACGCTGGCCTATCGCACCGAGGCGTATCAGCAGCGCGGTGAATCGGTCTCGCACTCATCGGCGGAAAAGCGCCTGGTGAGCTTAAAGGCGGAGTTTCCGTGGTTGCGGGATGTTTCCAGCGTAATCCTGCAGCAAGCGCTCCGCGACCAGAAAGCCGCCTTCGACAACTACTTCAATCCAAAGCTCAAAGCTCGGTACCCACGTTTCAAGAAAAAGGATGCCCGGCAGTCGATTCGGCTGACCAAGGCGGCGTTTCGCTACCGTGATGGCAAAATCACCATTGCCAAGGCAAAGACGCCTTTACCCATTCGGTGGAGTCGGCCATTACCCTCTGCACCCACTACCATAACGATCTCACGCGATCGTGCCGGGCGCTATTTCATCAGCTGCCTGTGTGACTTCATGCCAGAAACATTCCCGGTTACCCCAAAAACAGTAGGTATTGATCTCGGGCTAGCCGACCTGTTCATCACCAGCGAGGGCGTGAAATCCGGCAATCCGCGTCACCTGAAAAGCTACGAGTCGAAGCTGGCCTATTTGCAGCGCCGGTTGGCGAATAAGCAGAAAGGCTCCAACAACCGCAACAAGCACCGCCAGAAAGTGGCACGGTTACATGCCAAGATCGCCGACTGTCGTCGCGATGCCACCCATAAAGCGACCCGCGCACTCATTAACGAAAACCAAGTCTTGTGCGTCGAGTCACTCAACATCACCGGCATGGTTAAAAACCGCTCCTTGGCCAAAGCCATCAGTGATGCCGGCTGGGGTGAATTTGTCCGACAGCTTGAGTACAAAGCGGCCTGGGCGGGGCGCCAACTGGTGAAAGTGAGCCAGTGGTTCCCCAGCAGCAAGCTGTGTCATAGCTGCGGTCACAAAGTGGCCAAGCTGCCGCTGTCGCAACGCCACTGGTGCTGCCAAGGATGCGGCCATCCCATTGACCGCGACATCAACGCGGCCAGGAATATACGAACCGCCGGGCTGGCGGGGTTAGCCTGTGGAGCGGCCGGAGCGGGGACAGCGGTTTAGCCGCTGTCTAGTGAAGGCGTGTGGAAGCAGGAAGGTTCTGAGGGTGATCTTGGAACCCTCGCCCAAAGCGCGAAGCGCGGCGGGCGGGGAGAGTCAGATTAGCCATTGTCGATTAATTTAAAATTTTTAACTATCTAATCATAGACAAAAGATGTTTAGTCGCTTGCTAACTTTGTATATAGGTTTTGTATAGAAGCTTATGGGAAGGCTGAGACGAAAAAAGCGCCCAAGCGGGCGCTAAGATCAATCGCTAATGTAGATAGTAGATACGCAAAGTGGGGGAATAACGAGCGCTAAATAATGCCAGCTTGTTGCAGTGCGTGGCGCTGTTCGCTGGTAATGCCAAGCTCGTCAAGTACCTGCTGCGTGTGCTCACCCAGTGAGGGTGGGGGAGTCTGGGCGCTGATGGACTCGCCGTTGATACGTATAGGATTCGCGACTAAATCGACGTGACCGGCTTGGCTGTGGGGAAGCGTTTGCTTCAAGCCACGTGCTTTGACATGGGGATCGTCGAAGACGCGATCCAAGGTGTTGATTGGCCCACTAGGAACACCGGCGGCTTCAAAGGCAGCCAGCCATTCATCGGTTTTCTGCGTAAGTAATACGGCTTCCAGTAGCGGAGCCAATACAGTGCGGTGCTGCACCCGTGCTCCGTTGGTGGCGAATCTTGGGTCCAGCGGCAGTGCCGGCTGATCAATTACCTGGCAGAAGCGCTTAAACTGTTCGTCATTACCGACGGCAACAATCATATGGCCATCGGCAGTGGCAAACGCTTGGTAGGGAACGATATTGGGATGTGCATTCCCCAGCCGCTGAGGTATTTGGCCGGAGGTTAAGTAGTTAAGCGCTTGGTTCGCCAGTACGCCCACCTGCACGTCCATCAATGCCATATCAATATGGCATCCAACGTTGCTATCGCGGCGCTGATAAAGCGCTGCCAGCACGGCGTTGGCGGCATATAGGCCGGTAAAAATATCGGTAAAGGCAACGCCGATTTTGACGGGGCCACCACCGGGCTCATGATCAGGCTTGCCGGTTAAGCTCATAATGCCGCCCATTGCCTGAATCATAAAGTCGTAACCGGCGCGGTGTGCGTAAGGGCTTTCCTGGCCAAAGCCGGTGATTGAGCAGTAGATAAGCCGAGGATTCAGTGCTTTCAGGCTCTCATAGTCCAGGCCGTACTTTTTCAAACCGCCCACTTTGAAGTTTTCAAGCAACACATCGGAGGTGGCGACGAGCTGCTTAATCAATGCCTGGCCTTCCGGCGTGGCTATATCGACGGTGACCGAGCGCTTGCCTCGATTGGCGCACAGATAGTAAGCCGACTCTGAACTGCCAGAGAGCCATGGAGGGCCCCAGTGGCGAGTATCATCGCCGCTGATGGGGCGCTCTACCTTGATCACATCAGCCCCCATGTCTGCGAGCATTTGCCCGCACCACGGGCCAGCCAGTACGCGTGAAATGTCGAGTACTTTGATGCCTGCTAGTGGCTTGGCTGTTGTGCTCATTAGGTGCCTCACTTGTTGCTCGCCGTTTAGAAAAATGCCTGAATACCGGTCTGGGCACGGCCCAAGATTAAGGCGTGGACATCGTGAGTACCTTCGTAGGTGTTTACCGATTCCAAGTTCACCATATGACGAATAACGCCGTACTCATCGGAAACGCCGTTGCCGCCGTGCATGTCGCGAGACTGGCGAGCGATATCCAGCGCTTTACCACAGTTGTTGCGTTTGATGAGTGAGACCATTTCCGGTGCCCAATTACCGCTATCCATCAGGCGACCTACCTGTAGCGCTGCCTGTAAGCCCAGGGTGATCTCGGTTTGCATGTCTGCGAGTTTCTTCTGGATCAACTGATTTGCAGCCAGCGGGCGGCCAAACTGTTTGCGGTCTAAGGTGTATTGGCGTGCGGCATGCCAACAGAACTCAGCGGTGCCCATAACGCCCCAGGCAATGCCATAACGCGCTTTATTTAAGCAACCGAAAGGTCCTTTCAAACCGCTAACGTTAGGCAATAGGTTTTCTTCAGGGACAAAGGCATTGTCCAGTACGATTTCACCGGTGATGGAAGCGCGAAGTGACACTTTGCCTTCAATTTTGGGTGTGCTGAAGCCTTCGGTACCGCGCTCAACAATAAAGCCTTTGATTTGATTATCGTGGGCGGCGGACTTTGCCCAAACCACCGCAATATCGGCAATCGGGCTGTTGGTAATCCACATTTTGGCCCCGGTTAAGCGGTAGCCACCGTCAACTTTTTCTGCCCGAGTGATCATTGAACCAGGGTCTGAGCCATGGTCAGGTTCGGTTAAGCCAAAACAGCCGACCATTTCTCCGCTGGCGAGCTTAGGTAAATATTTATGCTTCTGCTCTTCAGAGCCATAGGCTTCAATCGGATACATCACCAGTGATGACTGCACGCTCATAGCTGAGCGGTAGCCTGAATCAACGCGCTCTACTTCACGGGCAATGAGTCCGTAGGCCACATGGTTCACGCCTGAGCCGCCATATTCAGGAGCGACGGTTGCACCCAGCAGGCCAAGCTCGCCCATCTCGCTCATGATCTCACGATCAAAGCGCTCTTCACGAAAAGCACTCAGCACACGTGGCTGCAGGTTTTCCTGGCAGTAGTCGTGAGCGGCATCACGAATTTGACGCTCTTCATCGGTGAGTTGGTGTTCGAGCAGCAGCGGGTCGTCCCAGTTGAAGCGGGTCATGGCGTGAACTCCTACATAGTCATTTTGATACGATCCAATGTATCGTCGTTTTGTTGAAATATCTACATTTTAAAATAAACAATTTAATTAATCCCACGTTCCTTGAGAACACGGGTAATGATCGGCACGGGCGTCATTAAGTGATCACGCATGAGGTTAGCTGCTTGTTCTGTATCACGAGCCAGGATGACGTCTACCAAGGCGGCATGCTCTTGTCTTTTGATTTCAAGTGCCTGGGGAGACATCACCGTTTCCTGCAGCCACAGGTGGCGGTAGCGTTCTACCTGATCAAACAGCGTGTCGCGCATCTGTAACAGGTGTGGCGAGTTGCAGCCGCTAGCAATAGCGGTATGAAATGCCTTATGGCGCAAATCCCAGCCATCGAGCAGCTCATCAGGGGAGCTTACTTCAGTCACTTTAGCTAGCCGATGAGCAGTGGCGAGGACATTGGCTTCCCAGTCGTCGTCACCGCGCTCAATGGCCAGGCGCAAAATCAGGCCTTCTAACTGAGCGCGTGCGTCGTAAATATCATTCAGCTCGGCCAGCGACATGGGGGCAACGCGATAGCCACGCTGGCTAATCGCAATCACCAAGCGGTCGGCAACTAGTTGGGAAAGCGCTTCGCGTAGTGGACCGGTACTGGCGCCGTAATACTCCTTGAGGCGGCTCATTAGCAGCTTCTCTTCAGGTGCATAACGGCCGCGAATAATGTCGTGCTTCAGGGCGCGATAGGCACTGATGGCTAGGTTCGGGCGCGGCGCATCGTGCTCCATGGTATCTCCTTAGGCCAACGTTGGACGTGGCGATCTGCATTAACTAATCACTATTATCAATAAATTTTAGACATTTGGCATAGGTAACGATATTTATACAGGGTTTATCAGCGCATAGCGTTGCATTAGCATCTCACGCTAATGCCGTGCTAACGTCATTGCACCGCGTTTGCTTGCCGTTTACGGTAACCAGAGGCAGGGACTTCACAGCGCCTTATCGTCAACCATACTTATAAGTCCAACAGGACGGAGGAACCGCTTATGCGAACTCTCAAATATACAGTGGCAGCATCCATGTTGGCTGTTGCACTGCCAGCCAGTGCGCAACAGCTTTCAATCGCGACCGGCGGTACCGGCGGGGTTTATTACCCGATCGGCGGCGGCTTTGCTGAGATGATTAATAACCATATTGAAGGCGCTCAGGCGACGGCTGAGGTTACCGGTGCCTCCGTCGAAAATATGGGGCTGATCATGCGCGGCGACGCCGATTTGGCGCTAGCGCTGGCTGATACGGTTTATCAGGCTTATAACGGCAGTGGCGATTTTGACGGTCGTCAGATTGAAAACACCCGTGCACTGGCCTCTGTTTACCCGAATGCAGTGCAGTTGGTAACGCTGGCTGAGTCGGATATCGAGACTATCGCTGACTTGGCCGGGAAGCGGGTGTCCGTTGGCGCACCAGGTAGTGGCACTGAGCTAAATGCGCGTGCCTTATTGGAAGCCAATGGCATTAGTTATGAAGATTTTACCCCTCAGAGGCTCAATTTTAACGAAACTGCAGATGCCATTCGTGATGGTGACATCGACGCCGGCTTTTGGAGCGTTGGCCCTCCCACCAGTTCTATTCTTAACCTTGCCGCTACCCGCGATATCCGCTTGATCGGCCTCTCGGATGAAGAAGTTGCCAACGCACAGGAGGCGGAAGCAGTATTCGCGCCCTACGAGCTGGCAGCGGGTATGTATGACGGTATGGACGAGTCTGTTCAGACTATCGGGGTTCCTAACGTTTTGGTGGTGAATGCTGATATGGACGAAGAGCTCGCCTACCAACTGACTCAACTGCTGTTTGAAAACACCGACGAGTTAATTGCTGTTCACCCTGCTGCCAACGACACCACCATTGAATTCACCATGAACTCTACGCCTGTGCCGTTGCACCCGGGGGCGATTCGCTACTTTGAAGAAGTAGGAGCGGATATTCCTGATCGTCTGCGCCCTTAACGATTAAAGGGTCTTGCCATAAGACATTGCCATAAGGATATTGCCATGCAGTGGCAACAACGACTGATGGCGCTACTTTTTGCATGTCTACCGCTCGCCGAAGTGGGGGCTTCCCCCGCTTCGGCGAATGCGTCTATGCGGTTAGCTGTAGTGACTGAACAAGGCGATGTTCTGGTGAATGAGCTGGTGCCTTCAGAAGGGCGCTGGTGTATCCAGTGGCGACACTCTGTTGAGCACTTTACGGTACTGGATTGTTATCGCAATGCGGCAGGCGTTATGCAACTTGAACGTAGCCATCAACCAGACTTTGCCGCCGGGCTTGGTCATATCTTTGGTCGTGGGGAGCAGGTCTCAGACGGTGAGGGCGGTTATTGGATTAACGCTATTAATGAGCCAGTAGCAAATAACCGTTATGCATTAAGAGTTGGTTCTTCTGCCGTCAATCACCAAGTGGTGTGGCCGAATGGTGAGCATTCACCGGTGAGTTTAAGTGAGTACGCAGCCGGGCAACGTGTGATTATCCAATTATTATCACCTAGCACTGCTCCGCGTGAATAAAAACGATAGTAGTTAACGCTTCCGAGGACGCTCATGAACGAATCCACTCCGCCGCCGGTCGTGATGCCCGGCGCGAATGCGATGCAGCCCCGCATGGTACTGTGGTGTATCACCGTGGTTGCGGTGGGGCTTTCACTCTTCCAGCTCTATTCTGCTGGTATCCAGCCCCTTGGGCTTTTCTATCAGCGCAGTATTCACTTAGCGTTGATTATGTTGCTGGCATTTTTGATGTTCCCTGTGTTTGGGCCAACGCGCAAACGCGGAGTACTGGGGTGGGGCATTGATCTAATTTTCTTTGCTGGGGCTTTAACCACCGGTGGCTATCTGGTGCTCTTTTTAGATGAGATTATCAATCGAGCCGGCTTCTGGAGTGACACCGATATTTTAGTGGCCTGTATTGCGACGGTTACCGTGTTGGAAGCAAGTCGGCGAGCCGTTGGGTTTGGCATGACGGTGATTGGCCTGCTTGCCATTATTTATGCATTTGCAGGGCCTAGGGGCGAACTGCCATGGCTAGGCGAATGGATGCCGGGAATTTTAGAGCATCGTGGCTATACCTTGGAACGCGTCGCAGGGCAGCTCTATTTAGGACAAGAAGGCATTTTTGGTTTGCCTTTGGGAGTTGCAGCGACCTACATCTTTATATTTGTGCTCTTTGGTGCCTTTTTGGAAAGCACTGGCGCTGGCAAGTTTTTTATTGATATGGCCTATGCGGCCACTGGTCGCCAGCGGGGTGGCCCCGCGAAAGCTGCCGTGCTGGCTTCAGCGGGTATGGGCTCTATTTCGGGTAGTGCGATTGCCAACGTGGTGACCACCGGGGCATTTACCATTCCGCTGATGAAAAAGCTGGGCTATCAGCCAAAGCAGGCGGGAGGAATAGAAGCAGCCGCTTCTACCGGTGGACAAATTATGCCGCCTTTAATGGGGGCTGGGGCGTTTTTAATTGCTGAATATACCAACACGCCGTATTTGGAAATCGTTAAAGTCAGCATTCTGCCGGCGATAATGTACTTTGCAACGGTGTATCTATTTGTCCATATCATTGCATTGAAGCAGGGGATGCAGGGATTGGCGAAAAGCGAGCTGCCGCAAATGCGCCAGGTCATGAAAGATGGCTGGCACTTTCTGCTTCCTCTCGCGGTGCTAGTGTGGCTGCTGGCGATGAGTATGTCGCCAATGCGCGTTGGCTATTACGCCGTGGTCACCATCATCGCTGTGGCGGTGCTGCGCTATGCGCTTTGGTACTTCTTTATTGCTCCCAAGCAAGGCCAGCCGGTCACCATGAGTCGCACCAAAGATGTGGTGTGGGCGGGGCTGGTTAAGCTGGCTCAGGGGCTGGAGTTGGGGGCGCGGAATGCCGTTGCGGTTTCTATGGCTTGTGCCGTGGCCGGGATTATTGTCGGCGTTGTGGGCCTGACAGGGCTAGGGTTGAAGTTTTCCTCAATGATGCTGGCTTTTTCTGGCGGCAACCTAGTGTTGGCGCTGGTGATGGTGTTGCTGGCAAGCTTGATTTTAGGGATGGGGCTGCCGGTTACCGCGAGCTATATTGTCTTGATTGTGCTGGTGGGTCCGGCGTTAACCGCTGAATTTGGGGTGCCGCTACTGATTGCTCACTTAGTGGTGTTCTGGTACTCCCAGGACTCTAACGTGACGCCGCCTATCGCCCTGGCCGGTTTTGCGGGGGCGGCAATTGCAGGCAGTAAACCCATGGAGACTGGCTTCCAAGCTTGGAAATTTGCTAAAGGTCTCTATTTAATTCCGCTATTTATGGTGTTTAATCCAGAAATCATTGTCGGTGGCCCCTTGCCAGTGGTGGTTTGGAATGCGCTGATTGCTATTCTGGCACTGTGTGCGTTTGCTGCCGCGCTTGAAGGTTATCTGTTTACCAGGATGTCTTGGTTACCGCGTTTGGCGATTGGCGGCGCTATCGTTGGCGTATTTTATCCCAGTCTACTAACTGAAATGGCTGGCGTGGTGGTGATGATTGCCGCGATGGGGGCCAATTGGTTGGCCAGTAGGCAGGCGCCTCAACCGATGAGTGGTTAATCGCAGCACTTAATTCTTAGCATTAAAAAAGCCCGGGGACCGCTAGGTCTCCGGGCTTTTGCTTTGTGCAGGTACGGCTTAGAAAATGGACTCTGCAGTACCAGACCCCTGCGAGCCGCTCGCTTCTTCCAGTTCACGACTAATGCGACGTTGCTGGTAGCCGGGAAGATGGTCACGGTGGAAAATCTCCGAAATGCCCCCTGACTGACCATCCGCCAAGCGATATCCGGTGGAGGGGTCTACCCGTGCGCTAACAACAGTATCCGGGCGTTCGGGGATCGCTGAGGGGGTGCCTTCAAGTGCATCGCCCATAAAGTCAACCCAGATAGGTAGTGCGGCGTTAGAGCCATATTCAGCGGTGGACTCGTTGCTATCTTTGCCTACCCATACGGTGGTGACTAAGTCGCTGTTAAAGCCTGCGAACCAAGCATCACGCTGGTTATTGGTGGTGCCCGTTTTGCCGACGATATCGTCGCGGTTCAGGCTAAGAGCACCACGACCGGTGCCAGACGTAATGACGTCACGCAGCATGTCGCGCAGAATATAGACAGCAGCAGGGTCAGCGACCCGAGTAGCTACAGGGTACTCTTTGCCGTCGATTTCAACTGTTTCCTGCCCCTCAGCGCAGCTAGGGCAGGCAACCTGAGGCGTTGCTTCATCGACAAGTTCCTCATCATCGTTACGCGTTACGCGTTCGATAAACCATGGCGCGACCTGAAAACCACCGTTGGCAAGAACGGAATACGCGTTGGTCATTTCCAAGGGCGTTAAACTGGCGCTGCCCAAGGCGAGAGACAGCCCGCGTGGTAGGCGGTCGGGGGAGAAGCCAAATCCTTCTAGATAGCGAATAGTATGATCCAATCCCGTTGCTTGAAGCACACGAATGGTGACCAAGTTACGCGAACGAGCAAGCGCTGTTCGCAAGCGCATCGGGCCTAGGAAATCACGGCTTGAATTGACTGGGCGCCATAATGAATTACTACCGTCATCTAGTACGACGGGGGAATCATTGACCACGCTTGCTGCATTCATGCCGCCATCTTCTAGGGCTGCAAGATAGATGAACGGTTTAAAGATGGAACCAGATTGACGTTGGGCCTGGATGGCACGGTTGAACTTACTGGCATTAAAATCAAACCCGCCTTGTAAGGCTAAAATAGCGCCAGTGCGCGGATCTTGTGCAACCAAGGAACCTTCGGCGTCGGGGCGCTGCGACAAGCGTAGCGATCCATCTTCGTTTTCAATCACGCGGACTAAGTCGCCGCGAACCGCAATTTGATCTGCGCTACTTGGTTCGGCACCACGACTGCGTGGGCTCAAATAGGGGCGTGCCCAGTTCAGGCCGCTCCAGGCAATCGTTTGCAGTTCGCCACCGCGCGTAAGTACCTGCATTTCACGGCCACTGCTCTCAACCACAATCGCCGGCTGAAGTAGGCCATAGTTGGGTGTGCGCTCTAATACTTGTAACCAGTTGCTGACGTCGCCATCGACACCCTCAACTTGTGTTTGGCTGCGCTCAGCTGCTTGGCGGGCCGTTTGACGAATTTCCGGTGATTCTGCAAGTTCCTCTTCGAGCCCTTGAGTGGCCGTTTGCTCTTGAGCTTCTACCAAGCTGGCTGCGATATCTTGCTGTTCTGAGCCGCGCCAGCCATGGCGAAGGTCGTAAGCCAACAGGCCATTTGCTAATGCTTGGTGCGCATAGGGCTGTATTTCGCTATCAATCGTGGTGTAAATCCGGTAGCCACCGGTATACGCCTTATCTCCAAATCGTTCGATGGCATATTGGCGAGCCATTTCTGAAACATACGCCGCGTCGACTTCGGTTTGGGTGTAGTGCCGACGAGCTGTTACCGGTTCCTGTACGGCCGCTAGGTAAGCCTCATTATCAATATGTCCTAGCTCGCGCATGCGGAATAGAATCCAGTTGCGGCGAATCAGCGAGCGTTCAGAATTAGCCAGTGGGTTAAAGGCTGAGGGGGCTTTAGGAAGTCCCGCGATCATTGCCGTTTGAGCCAGCGTTAATTCAGCCAATGGCTTGTCATAATACGTTTCTGATGCGGCTGCGATGCCATAGGCGCGATGACCGAGAAATATCTTATTAACGTAGAGCTCGAAGATTTCGTCTTTATCAAGAATCTGCTCCATTTGTAGGGCTAGCAGAATCTCGCGAATTTTACGCGTGAACGTCTGGTCAAGCGTCAGCATATAGTTACGCGCAACCTGCATGGTAATGGTCGAGCCGCCTGACTGAATGGAGCCGCCACTCTGAACCAGTTCAACCGCTGCCCTGGCGATACCCCGAGGATCAACGCCTGCATGATCAAAGTAACTGGCATCTTCCGCTGCGATCAGCGCGTTGATCATGTCCTGTGGGATATCAGCAAAGTCGACGGGCATGCGGCGCTCTTCGCCAAATTCACCAATGAGTTTGCCATCATTGGTGAAGATGCGAAGCGGTGTATGTAGCTCGAAATCTTGCAACTGACGGACATCAGGCAGGCCTGGGGAAAAATAGATAGCGGCACCCACCACTGCCAACACGGTAGCGCCAATGAGCGCAACGATTAGCGAAAAAAGTGACAGGATGAGGGTTCGAAAAAACATCATGAACAGAGTGCACCCGTGAAAAGTAGAATAGACACGGTAACTAAACGACCGTATCACGCAATTGGTTGCCATTATAGGAAGGCGAGGCAGCAGTCACCAGTGTTGATATGCCGTAATGTCATTCGCGTGTGACTTCACTAAAAATCATGTAACCTCAAAATTCGCACGATAGGCAGGCGGAGCCGAACTAAACATGCGATTACTCAAGCCTGGTAAAGGGTTGATTGGCGTCGATATCACATCGGCAACCGTCAAGCTGTTAGAGCTCAAACAGTATAACGATAACTACCAAGTAGACAGCTACGCTGTTCAACCGCTGCGCGAAGGTGCCGTTGTTGAGCGCCGCATCCGCGACATTAATGAAGTGGCGAATGTGCTTCGGCGTACCGTCGAGCGTGCAAAGCCCCTTACGCGTAAAGCAGCAGTGGCCGTTCCGGCGAGCGCTGCTATTACGAAAACGCTTATTTTTCCTGCTTCGTTAAGTGAAGAGGAAATCGAAGAGCGCATAACCGTCGAATCTGACCGCTATATTCCCTTTCCGTTCAGTGAGGTGGCGTTTGATTTTCAGTGCCTAGGTCCAGCCCCTTTCGATGAAGGCCAGCAAGAAGTTGTGTTAGTCGCGAGTCGTCAGCAAGACGTGACTCTGTTAACCGAAACGCTAGAGCGTGCGGGACTAGAGCCTGTCGCTGTCGATGTAGATACGTTCGCTCTAGAGCGCGTATTGGCCGAACTGCGCAGGCAATCAAGTGTGGAAAACGATCCAGCTGCTTGTGTAGGGCTATTCGATATCGGGGCCAATATGAGCGCTTTCCATGTCGTGCGGGGTGGGCACATTGTTTATAGCCGTGATACGGCGTTTGGTGGACGCCAGCTGACAGAGGCCATCCGCGACTATTACCACATGAACATCGCTGAGGCCGGAGTTGCTAAAAAGCGTGGCGGTCTTCCAGACGACTACCAAGAGAAAGTGCTCACTCCTTTTCTAGACACGCTGGTACAGCATGGGAGACGCTCGCTGCAGCTTTATTACACTGTCGATCGTCAGCATGAGGTACAACATACGGTACTCGCGGGTGGTTCAAGTGTCATTCCAGGCCTCGCTGAGCGTATTGCTAATGATAGTGGCATGTCGGTAAGTATTGCTAACCCATTTCAACGTTTGCGCATTAACAAACGGCTAAGTGAAGAAACGTTAAATAATGATGCCCCAGCGATGCTAACGGCGGGTGGGTTAGCGATGCGAGTTAGCCAATGAGCATTAATATTAATCTTTTACCCTGGCGCGAGGGGTGGCGAGCGAGACAGACGCGACAGTTTTATAGCGTTATGTTGTTTGTGTTGCTGCTGGGCGTGGCATCTGGTGTTGTAGTGTTGCACGTCTACCAGCAGCAGTTAGCTGCCCAGCAACAGCGTAATGCCCATATCGCTACTCGTATTGAGCAGCTAGGCAATGAAATCGCTGATGTACGACGCTACCAAGGTGATATTGAGCGTTTGGAAGAGCAGCTGACGCTGTTCCACATGCTTAATAACGAACGCATGAGTACAGTGAGGCTGTTTAACGATATTGCCGCTAGCGTCGCAGATGGGGTTGTCTATCAGCGCCTGTCACGTAGTGGACAGCGAGTTAGACTTTCAGCAATTGCCATCAATGAACGCCAGGTCTCTGAGCAACTACGCCAAATTGCAGCTATTCCAGGGTTGGACGTACCGCTATTTTCTGAAGTTGCTAGTGGCCAAGATGGCAGTCTGCGTGTTTTTCAGTTTGAGGTAAGACAACTGTCTCCTGAAGAAGCCGTTGCCATGGAGAAAGCGCCATGACGTCTATGCGTGACAGCATTAAAAATAGCTGGCTGCACTTGCGCAACGTTGAATGGCAGACGTTGGATGTTAAAGAGGCGGGCGGGTGGCCTTGGCTGCTTAAAGCCCTAATCGCATTACTTGTTTTTTTAGTTGCTCTACTGGGTATCAACTGGTGGCTAGTGAGTGGGGTTCGCGATTCGCTGGCAGCAGAGCAGCGTCAAGAGGAACGCTTGTTGGATGAGTATCGACGTAAGGCTTCTGAAGCAGCTTCTCTGTCGGATATTCGCAGCCAGTTGATTAGCCTTGAAGATCAAATGGTGCAAATGCAGGCGATGCTGCCTACCAGCGCAGAAATTCCTTCTTTACTAGATAGTATCAGTGACGCTGCTATCGAGAATCGGCTTACCATTGAAACGATCCGTTTGCGGCCTACGGTGATTAACACGCACTATATTGAGCACCCTTTGGATATACAGGTGCGCGGTGATTACCATGCTTTGGCACACTTTGTTGCGGATATCAGCGATTTGGCGCGGATTATTACCCAACATGATTTAACCCTAGTGCCTGCTGCTCAGGGTAGCAACATGTTACGGATGTCGCTGCTTGCACGCACCTATAGCAACAAGGCTGCGCCATGAAGCGTTTGGTAGTCCTGCTATGTATTGCTGGCCTGGCTGGCTGCAGCGACCCTCAGCTAGGGCAGTTAGATCAAACCCTTGCAGACATGCGTCGCGCTGCTGATGGGAAAGCGCCCGAGGTGATGGAGACGTTGCCAGCGTATCAGTCGCTTGATTATCGCTTTAGTGATACGCGCAGTCCCTTCTTGGCGCCGCAGGAGGTGCGCGAAAATGTATTAGCAGTGGCGCAGACAATGAGCGAGCTTGCTCCTGATCAGCCGCGCGCTAAAGAGCCTTTGGAGCGTTTCCAACTCCAGTCATTGCGCTTAGTGGGTACGCTGCGTATGGGGGAACAGCAGGTTGCATTGATCGAGTCTCCCGAGGGGGAGGTGATTAGCGTTCGAGAGGGCGATTATTTAGGCACTAACCACGGTCTTATTAACCAGATTGGCCCCCAGGGAATCACTATTGTTGAACGTGTTTTTAGCCCTCAGCAAGGGTGGCAACAGCGCCAGATAACGCTCACCCTTGAAGAATAGCTTGTTCACTCGCTATCAGATATGGATATCGCTTATGGCTGCTATATGTTGTCGAATGTTGCTGTTATTAATTGCGGTCGTGCCATCGGTCTGCATGGCATCGCTGCTTACTAATGTCGATGTGCGCCAAACCAATAATGGTGACGTAGAGCTAGTGCTGCAGTTCAGTGGCGGCGTTGCCCAGCTAAGCGGCTACCGACTAGATACACCTCCTCGTTTAGCGCTGGATTTGGCAGAGACACAAAGTGCGATTGCCCAACGCCGTATCGTCGTTAGCAGTGGTATTGTTGAACAAGTGACGGTGTTAGAAGGCAGTGGGCGGACGCGTCTCGTGGTTGATTCGAATGTGCCCCTTGATTATACGGCGCGGGCAGTTGGTGAGCAGTTAACAGTCACGCTGGCATCAGGTGGTTCTGTCTCCTCGACACCCCAAACGGCTAACGCTATCCAGACTTCCGAGTCTCTCCAGGGGCCGCGTGTTGAAAATCTTGATTTTCGGCGTGGAGACGATGGTGCCGGACGTCTAGAGGTTACATTTGATCGTGCCGATGTGGTGACTCAGGTGCGTGAAGGGCCGGTGCGTGAAGGGAGTGGGGGGAGCGTTATAGCGGAGCTGCGTAATGTGGTGCTGCCTAATGCGTTTAACCAGGTTTACGATGTCACCGATTTTGCGACGCCGGTTAGCCGTATTACCCCTTATCTAGGGGGCCGTGATGTGCGGCTGGAGCTGCACACTAACGGCCCTTTCGCGATGGTTTCATCACAAAATGGGCGTACGTTAACGATTGAAGTGCAGCCAGTAAGCCAAGTTACACAGCAACCAGAGCAGCAGGGAATATCTTTCACAGGAGAGCGGCTAAGCCTGAATTTTCAAGATATTGAAGTGCGAGCAGTGCTGACTACCCTGGCCGAGTTTACTGGCCTGAACCTAGTAGCCAGTGATAGCGTTTCCGGACGCATTACGCTTAACTTAAACGATGTTCCCTGGGATCAAGCGCTAGCGCTGATCTTACAAAGCCAAGGGCTGGCAAGCCGAGAGCAGGGTAATGTGATCGTTGTGGCGCCTGCCAGCGAGCTAGCGGCTCTTGAACGACAAGAGCTAGAAGCGCGCCACCAGCGCCAAACGCTTGCACCGTTAGTCACTGAGTTTGTTGAAATAAAATATGCCCGCGCCGAAGACCTAGCGCAACTGTTGCGTGGCGGCGACGGCTTTGGGCTGTTAACCGACCGAGGGCGAGTTAGTATTGATCAGCGTACTAACATGCTACTGGTACAAGATACGGCAGAGCAGGTGCGCGCTATTATCGCTACTTTGGATCGCTTGGATGTCGCCGTCCGTCAGGTGCAAATTGAGGCAAGAATTGTCATTGCCCGAGATACGGCGTCCCAGGAGCTGGGGATTAACTGGGGAGTGGCGAGCGCCCGAGGCTTTTCAGAAAACGATGATGGCACGTTTTCTCGGCGTAACATTAACCCTAACGGCATTAACCGTGCCCAGGGTGGACTTGCTGTAGATCTTGGCTCAACGGCGGCCGCCAGCACAGGGGTTAGTTTTGGTTATCTATCGGGAGATGTTCTACTAGACCTTGAGCTGCGCGCGTTGGAGAGTGAGGGCAAAAGCCAGACGATATCTCAACCCCGAGTGATCACAGCTAACCAACGAACAGCTATTATTCGGCAAGGTGAAGAGCGTGCTTTTCAGAGTGTCGATACAGAGGGAAATCCAGATACAGAGTTCAAGGAGGCCGAGCTTTCCTTGGAGGTAACGCCACAAATTACTCCGGATAACCGCATCATTATGGATTTGGTGATTAAAAACGATAGCTTCCGGGAAAGTGAATTTGGCGGTGAGCCGCCGATTGATACCAACCAGATAGAGACCCAGGTACTGGTCGATAATGGGCAAACGGTGGTATTAGGCGGTATTTTGACAACAGAGCAGTTGAGCCAAATAGCGAAAACACCGCTGCTAGGAGATATTCCTTGGCTGGGGCGGCTGTTCCGCTATACCGAAGAGAGCAATGAAAAGGTAGAGTTATTGGTCTTTATTACTCCACGACTACTTGATGATGGTTTGGCGGTTCGCTGATGCAAGAGTTACCCAATATTTTTTTAATTGGCCCCATGGGGGCTGGCAAGAGCACGATAGGCCGCTTACTCGCGGCTGAGTTGTCACGCTCGTTCTTTGATAGCGATCACGCCATACAAGACCGCTGTGGTGCGGATATCCCCTGGATTTTTGACGTTGAAGGTGAACCCGGCTTTCGTCAGCGCGAAAGCCAGATGATTGACGAGCTCACTCAGTTGTCCGGCGTGGTAGTGGCTACCGGCGGTGGCGCGGTGCTGCGCGAAGAGAATCGACGGGCTCTGCGGGAGCGTGGTGCCGTGGTTTATTTACTGACCACCGTTGACCAGCAACTGAAGCGCACTGCTAAAGATCGAAATCGACCACTATTACAGTGTGATAATCGTGAACAGGTGCTAAACGATATGTTCGCCACACGAGATCCGCTGTATCGAGCGACATCGGATATTACGGTGCGCACGGATCGGCGCAGCCCTCGTGCGGTGGTTAACGAAATTCTGCGTCGTGTCCATCGCATGGTAGACCCTCTGGAAATTGCGCGGGCTCAAAGTAAAAAGGTATCACAATGACTGAAATGACAAGTGCCCAGCGTACGCTAACCGTCGCATTGGAGGAGCGTAGCTACCCAATCCATATTGGTGTTGGGCTGCTAAAGCGCGCCAATGTGCTGGAGCCTTATCTGGCGGGTCAGCAGGTAATGGTAGTCACCAATGAGACTATCGCACCGCTTTATTTAGAAACGCTTTGCGCTGGCTTGCCTGGTCATTTAGACATTCGCACGGTAGTGCTGCCTGACGGGGAGCAGTATAAAACCATCGAGCAGGTAAGTCGGATTTGGGATGCGCTGTTAGAGGCGGGCTTTAATCGTCGCTGTACGCTGATTGCCTTAGGGGGCGGTGTGATTGGCGATATGGTCGGTTATGCGGCGGCAGCTTATCAACGTGGCGTTGCCTTTATTCAGGTGCCTACTACGTTATTATCCCAGGTAGACTCTTCGGTGGGTGGGAAGACCGGTGTTAATCACCCGCTGGGTAAAAACATGATAGGTGCGTTTTGGCAACCAAAAGCCGTCATCGTGGATATCGACACCTTGACCACACTGCCTAGCCGGGAGCTTTCCGCAGGCTTGGCAGAAGTGATCAAGTACGGGTTAATCCGTGATGAGCGCTTCCTAAGCTGGTTAGAAGAGAATATGCAGGCGCTACGGAGTGTTGAGCCTGCGGTGATTGCTGAGGCGATTGCTCAAAGTTGCCAGATTAAAGCCGACATTGTGGCGGATGATGAGACTGAACAGGGTGTTCGTGCGCTGCTGAACCTGGGGCATACGTTCGGCCATGCGATTGAAGCTCATCAAGGTTATGGCAATTGGTTGCATGGTGAAGCCGTGGGGGCAGGCATGGCGATGGCAGCAACGCTCTCGCATCAGCTTGGCTGGATTGATAGCAATGCACTCGCGCGTGCTAAAGCGGTTGTCGAAAGTGCTGGACTACCACTAGCCGCGCCTGCCGAAATGTCGGTAGAGGACTTTTTAGCCCGCATGAAGCTGGACAAGAAGAATATCGATGCGCGTCTACGTTTGGTGCTGCTCAATGCCCTGGGTGATGCCTGCGTCAGTGACGCCACGCCGCCTGATGTGCTGCGTGAGCTACTTCACCACTATCCGCGTGGCTAATCTAAATATCTAAACGTATGCCATATAGATAAACAATCGGCAGCCCGTATGGCTAAACAGTTTTAACAAACAAAGCTGCACGTAAAACCCACCATCGCGTGGGTTTTTTGTTGTCTGGCGTTAAGTGATGATCATTCTGTATGTAATCAGCATGCCTTATGCGCTATCGGCATGGGGTTTTTCGGCAAATTGAGACTAAAGTCTAATCATCAATTTTTATCGTTTAAATACCGTTTGGTTGGTTTGCAAGTGGTTGAAGTTAATATGTTTTTTTATTGTCTTCGAATGCAAGTGCACGATTTGGCAAGGTTTTTTAAGGGTTGGCGGGTTTTGAATGATTGCGCTACACGCAGGCAAATAGCTATGCTGAGTGACCTTTTCTTGATGCAGTGAAAGCGGGAAATGCCTTTTTTTGATGGGCTGTAGTGGATAAAAAAATAAGAAAAACCCGTAATCATAACATGAAAAAGCTGCTAAATAAATATACGTTGACTAGGGGCACGCCCATGAATAGAGGTCTTCACCAGCCTGGCGAGTTTCGCGATAACTGTGGCTTTGGCCTTATTGCCCATATGGAAGGGCAGGCCAGTCACGACTTGCTGAAAACTGCTATTGAATCACTTACCTGCATGACCCATCGCGGCGGTATTGCGGCCGACGGTAAAACCGGCGACGGTTGCGGCTTGCTGCTGAAAATGCCGGTGCAATTCATGCGCGCTGCCGCGAAGCAAGCGCTTGATAAGGAGCTTGGCGAGCGTTTTGCTGTAGGCGTTATCTTTTTGCCAGATGACGATGCACGTGCCGCTCATGCTAAAGAAACCCTTGAGCGCGAACTAAGCAGCCGTGGTTTAGAGGTATTGGGCTGGCGCGAAGTGCCCACTGATTCGAGCGTATGTGGTCCGATGGCGCTGGACTGTCTACCGCGAATTGAGCAGCTGTTTGTTCAGCCGGCTAGTAGCGGAGACTTAAGCAGTGATCGCTTCGACGTCGATCTGTTTATGGCGCGCCGTTATGCAGAGCAAGCGCTACGTAGCGATGAAGACTTTTATGTTGCTTCGCTCTCATCGGAAGTTGTTTCCTATAAAGGCTTGGTTATGCCGGAAGACTTGCCGGCATTCTATAAGGATTTAAATGACCCAAGCCTGGAAACCGCCATTTGCGTGTTCCACCAGCGTTTCTCTACAAACACTGCACCACGCTGGCCGTTGGCTCAGCCATTCCGTCTATTGGCGCATAATGGCGAGATCAATACGATTGAGGCCAACCGCGGCTGGGCAAACTCGCGTAAAGCCAATTTTGTTAATGAGCGCCTGCCTGATATTGCTGAGCTTGAGGAAATTGTTAATACCACCGGGTCAGACTCCTCAAGCATGGATAACATGCTGGAAGTGCTGTTGACTGGCGGTATGGAGCTACATCGTGCGGTGCGCATGATGGTGCCGCCTGCTTGGCAAAACGTTGAGACCATGGACGCCGAATTGCGCGCGTTCTATGAATACAACTCCATGCACATGGAACCTTGGGATGGCCCGGCCGGTGTGGTAATGACTGACGGTCGCCAAGCTGTTTGTATGCTGGATCGTAATGGCCTTCGCCCAGCACGCTGGGTGATTACCAAGAATGGCTACATTACGCTTGCGTCTGAGATTGGCACTTATGGTTATCGCCCTGAGGACGTTGTCGCTAAGGGGCGCGTTGGCCCAGGCCAGATGCTGGCGGTAGACACTCAGACCGGTGAAGTGCTGCACACCCAGGATATTGATAATCGCCTGAAGTCGGCTTACCCCTACAAGCGCTGGCTCAAGCAGGAAGCTAATTACCTCGAGTCAGCGCTGACTGAGCTTGCGCGTTTCCAGACAATGGACACTGACGCGCTTAATGTTCAGCAGAAAATGTTCCAGGTGAGCTTTGAAGAGCGTGATCAGGTGCTGCGCCCGCTGGCAGAAAGTGGCCAGGAGGCGGTTGGCTCGATGGGCGATGATACCCCTATGGCGGTGCTGTCTAGTCGCCCACGTCTATTAACGGATTTCTTCCGTCAAAAGTTTGCTCAGGTGACCAATCCGCCGATCGACCCTCTGCGTGAAGCGATTGTTATGTCGCTGGAGACCTGCTGTGGTGCGGAGCTGAACGTTTTTAAGGCAACGCCTGAGCATGCCCACCGTTTGATTTTGACAACGCCTGTACTATCGCCTCGTAAATTTACGGCGCTGGTCAGCCAGGATGACCCTGCCTTCGCTAGCCACACACTGTCGCTCGGCTACGACCCGGAGCACACGAGTCTGCAGCAGGCAGTGACTTTACTTTGCCGAGAAGCTGAAGCGCAGGTAAAAGCGGGCAAAGTGATTTTGGTGTTGACCGATGCTGACCTTCCAAAAGGGCAGTTGCCCATTCAGGCGGCGTTGGCTGTGGGGGCTGTTCACTCTCATCTTGGTCGTTTGGCGCTGCGGCCGAATGCCAACATTGTGGTGGAAACTGGCTATGCAAGGGATGCCCATCAAATGGCCGTGCTATTTGGTGTGGGCGCGACGGCAGTGTACCCGTGGCTCGCTTATCAGGTTATGGCCGATATGCATCGCACCGGTGAGCTAACAGGCAACCCTGCCGATGCTCGCGAGAATTACCGCAAAGGTCTGCAGAAAGGGTTGTTCAAAATTCTTTCGAAGATGGGTATCTCAACGTTAGCTTCCTACCGTGGCTCTATGCTGTTCGAAGCGGTGGGGCTATCCGACGAGATTATGGAGACCTGCTTTGTCGGCATGGCATCCCGGATTAAGGGCGCTGGCTTTGCTGAGCTGCAAATGCAGCAGGAGTTACTGGCCAAGGATGCCTGGATTGCCCGCAAAGGCATTTCTCAAGGCGGTATGCTGAAGTATGTGCATGGCTACGAATATCATGCCTACAACCCTGATGTCGTGAAGTCGCTTCAGGCGGCGGTGCAAGAGGGCAGCTACGCAAAGTGGAAAAAATTTGCTCAGTTGGTCAACGAGCGTCCGGTTGCCACGATTCGTGATTTGCTGAAGCTCAAACCTGCTGCAACGCCCATTCCATTAGAAGATGTTGAGCCGGTTGAGGCGTTGATTCCGCGCTTTGATAGTGCCGGGATGTCGCTAGGCGCGCTGTCTCCTGAAGCTCATGAGGCGTTGGCCCAAGCGATGAATGAGGCGGGCGGGCGCTCCAACTCTGGCGAGGGTGGTGAAGATCCTGCCCGCTACGGGACCATCCGTAGTTCGAAAATCAAGCAGATTGCTTCTGGCCGCTTCGGTGTTACTCCGGCCTATTTGGTCAATGCGGAAGTGCTGCAGATCAAAGTCGCCCAGGGTGCCAAGCCCGGTGAAGGTGGCCAGTTGCCAGGCGGTAAAGTGAATCAGTTGATTGCCCGGCTGCGCTACGCGGTGCCAGGTGTGACGCTGATTTCACCGCCTCCACACCACGACATTTACTCGATTGAAGATTTGGCGCAGCTGATTTTCGATCTCAAACAAGTCAATCCAGATGCCCAGGTTTCCGTGAAACTGGTCTCTGAACCAGGCATTGGCACCATTGCCACTGGTGTGGCGAAGGCCTATGCAGACCTGATCACTGTGTCTGGTTACGACGGCGGTACCGCGGCAAGCCCGTTGACCTCTATCAAGCACGCAGGCTCTCCTTGGGAGCTTGGGTTACCTGAAGTGCACCAAGCGCTGCGTATTAACGGCCTGCGCGATAAGATTCGCCTGCAGACTGATGGTGGTCTCAAAACGGGGCTTGATGTCGTTAAGGCGGCGATTTTGGGGGCTGAAAGCTTTGGCTTTGGTACTGCGCCGATGGTGGCATTGGGCTGTAAGTTCCTGCGTATATGCCACCTGAATAACTGCGCCACCGGCGTAGCAACGCAAGATGACTTCCTGCGTGGTGAGCACTTCCGCGGCACTGTCGATATGGTCAAAAACTACTTCCGCTTTATTGCTGAAGAAGTGCGTGAGCTGATGGCGATGTTAGGGGTGCGTCAGCTGACAGATCTGATTGGCCGCACCGATCTGCTTGAAATGTTGGAAGGCAACACGGCTGCTCAGCGTAAGTTGGATCTAGCGCCACTCCTTTCGAATGATTTTGTGCCTGCAGATGCACCTCAGTTCTGCAAGGTGAGTCGTAATGTGCCCCATGACCCGGGTGCTAAGAACCAGGAAGTGTTGGCAGCACTAAAAGAGGCCATTGAAAGCCAGTCTGGTGGTGAGTTTGACTTCACTATTACTAACTGTGACCGCAGCGTAGGTGCATTGAGCTCTGGCGTAATTGCCAAACGCTACGGTGAAGATGGCTTGGAATCCGCTCCGCTCACTGCGCGCTTTACCGGGGTGGCTGGACAAAGTTTCGGGGTGTGGAACGCCCGTGGCTTAAACCTCTATCTCGAGGGCGATGCCAACGACTACGTGGGCAAAGGCATGAACGGCGGCAGCATTGTGATTGTGCCGCCCAAGGTTAGTCAGTTTGAAAGCCATAAAACCGCCATTATCGGTAACACCTGTCTGTATGGTGCGACAGGCGGCGCGCTGTTTGCTGCAGGTACTGCGGGTGAGCGTTTTGCCGTGCGCAACTCTGGTGCGACTGCTGTGATTGAAGGGGCAGGTGACCACTGTTGTGAATACATGACTGGGGGGTTGGTCTGCGTATTGGGTGAAACGGGTGTTAACTTTGGCGCGGGCATGACCGGTGGTTTTGCTTACGTATTGGATGAAGACCGTACCTTTGTGGACAAGTACAACCACGAGCTGGTCGAAATTCACCGGGTCAATACCGAAGCGATGGAAGCGTATCGCCGTCATTTGCGTGAAATGATCGAAGCCTACGTTGCGGCGACAGGGTCCGCTAGAGGTGCGGCGATTCTGGAAGACTTCGGCGACTACGCGCGCCACTTCTGGCTAGTTAAGCCAAAAGCGGCAAGTTTGGGTAGTTTGCTGAATCAATCTCGGCGTCAGCCGGAATAACCCGCCAGAGTCTACGCTTCGAGGAGAGAAATCATGGCTAACCGTTTAAATAACGATTTCCAGTTTGTTGATGTGGGTCGCCAAGACCCACAGAAAAAAGCCGCACATACACGTTCCAAAGAGTTCGCTGAAATTTACGAGCCCTTTAAGCCCACCGATGCGGCGAGTCAGGCACACCGTTGCTTGCACTGTGGTAATCCGTATTGCGAGTGGAAGTGCCCGGTACATAACTACATTCCCAACTGGCTTCAGCTAGTGGTGGAAGGCAATATTATTGAAGCAGCCGAGCTTTCACATAAAACCAACTCATTGCCGGAAGTGTGTGGCCGCGTATGCCCGCAAGATCGTTTGTGTGAAGGCGACTGTACGCTGAACGATGGTTTTGGTGCGGTGACCATTGGGTCGGTAGAGAAGTACATCACCGACACCGCGTTTGCGATGGGTTGGCGCCCGGATATGTCTAAGGTGGAGTGGACCGATAAGAAGGTCGCCATCGTAGGTGCGGGGCCTGCGGGGCTTGGTTGCGCTGATATTCTGGCTCGTAACGGTGTCAAGCCCGTCGTTTTTGATAAATATCCCGAGATTGGCGGTCTGCTCACCTTTGGTATTCCAGAGTTCAAGCTTGAAAAGAACGTCATGGAGCGTCGGCGCGCTGTTTTTGAAGAGATGGGTGTCGAGTTTCGTCTGAATACCGAAATTGGTACCGACATCGAATTCGATACGCTGCTGCAGGAGTACGATGCTGTTTTCCTGGGGATGGGCACTTACAAATATATGGAAGGTGGCTTCCCTGGCGAAGATTTACCTGGCGTATATAAAGCGCTCGACTTCCTAATTGCCAACGTGAATCGTCGCTTAGGTTTTGAAAAAGATCCTAACGATTATATCTCGATGGAAGGTAAACGAGTGGTAGTGCTTGGCGGTGGCGATACGGCGATGGATTGTAATCGTACCTCTATTCGCCAGCGCGCCGACAGCGTGATTTGCGCTTATCGCCGTGATGAAGAAAACATGCCCGGTTCCCGTCGTGAAGTTGCTAATGCGCGAGAAGAGGGCGTTGAATTTCTGTTCAACCGTCAGCCGGTTGCGGTGGTGGGAGAAGAGCAGGTCGAAGGAGTTAAGGTCGTGCGTACCCGTTTGGGTGAGCCTGATGAAAATGGCCGTCGCCGTCCTGAAGTCGTGCCTGGGTCTGAAGAAATTATTGCCGCCGACGCAGTCGTGGTAGCGTTTGGTTTTCAAGCAAGCCCTGCACCGTGGTTCGATAGCGCCAACATTCAGGTCGATGAGCGTGATCGCGTAAAAGCGCCAGAGCATGGTCAGTACGCTTACCAAACCAGCAACGAGAAAATTTTTGCCGGTGGCGATATGGTGCGCGGCTCTGACCTGGTGGTCACCGCGATTTACGAAGGCCGCCAAGCTGCTGAGGGAATTTTGGATTACCTAGGCGTTTAGTTTTGATAGTGAGGGGCGTCTTCGCCCCTCTGCCACCTGCAGTTCAAATTGAGCCTTTAGGCGTACTCTGCTATTCTGTCATCCCATCCTGGTGTGGCTTTCTGTTACGCCTTTTGATCACGTTTCGACAGGTTTTCCATGACACGATATATCTTCGTGACCGGCGGCGTTGTGTCCTCTCTTGGCAAGGGCATCGCGTCGGCCTCGCTGGCGGCGATTCTAGAGGCCCGCGGCCTTAAGGTCACCATGCTCAAGCTCGACCCCTACATCAACGTGGATCCGGGCACCATGAGTCCTTTCCAGCACGGCGAGGTGTTCGTCACCGAAGATGGCGCCGAGACGGACTTGGACTTAGGGCACTATGAGCGTTTTATTCGCACCAAAATGACCCAAGGTAATAACTTCACGACGGGGCGCGTGTACGAGAATGTACTACGCAAAGAGCGCCGTGGTGATTACTTGGGCGGTACCGTTCAGGTCATCCCGCATATTACCGATGAAATCAAACAGCGCGTCTATGCTGGCGGTGAAGGCTTTGATGTGGCGCTGGTAGAAATCGGTGGCACGGTGGGTGATATTGAATCGCTGCCGTTCTTAGAGTCTATTCGTCAGATCCGTAGTGAGCTTGGCGCTAGCCGGGCGATTTACATGCACCTGACGCTGGTGCCGTATATCAAGACGGCAGGCGAGACCAAGACCAAACCGACTCAGCACAGTGTCAAAGAGCTACGCTCGATTGGTATCCAGCCGGATATTTTGATTTGCCGTAGCGAAGTAGAGCTAGAAGAGAGTGAGCGCCGTAAAATCGCCCTGTTCACTAACGTGGAAGAGCGTGCCGTTGTGCCGTTGCAGGATGCCGATACTATTTATCGGATTCCTCTGATGTTGCACGAGCACGGTCTGGACGACATTGTTTGCGATAAGCTGCGTCTTGAAGCAGAGCCTGCCGACCTTTCCGAATGGGTCAAAGTGCTGGATTCCAAATTGAATCCGCTGAAGTCGGTAAGCATTGCCATGGTCGGTAAATACATGGAGCTGCTGGACGCCTATAAGTCGCTTAACGAAGCGCTTATTCACGCAGGCATTCAAGGGCGTATTAAGGTCAATGTCGACTATATCGACTCCGAAGATATCGAGCGTCACGGTACCGAGCGGTTAGCTGGCAAAGATGCCATCCTGGTACCTGGTGGCTTTGGCGAGCGCGGTGTGGAAGGCAAAATTCTTACTGCTCAGTTCGCGCGTGAAAACAACATTCCCTATCTGGGTATTTGTTTAGGCATGCAGGTAGCCGTCATCGAATTTGCCCGCAACGTGGCTGGTTGGACAGACGCTAACTCAACAGAATTCACCCACGACACCAAGCACCCTGTGGTGGGCCTGATTACCGAGTGGATTAACGCTGAAGGTAAGATCGAGCTGCGTGACGCCGCGTCTGACTTAGGCGGCACTATGCGTCTAGGCGGTCAGGTCTGCCACTTGAAATCCGGCAGCAAAGCACGCGAAGCCTACGGTGCTGATGAGATTGTTGAGCGTCATCGCCACCGCTTTGAAGTCAATAACCAGTTTATTGATGAGTTAGAGCAGGCAGGTCTGGTCATTTCTGGCAAGAGCGTCGATCAGTCCTTGGTAGAAGTCGTCGAGCTGGCTGATCACCCTTGGTACGTGGCGTGTCAATTCCATCCGGAGTTTACCTCGACACCACGTGACGGGCACCCGCTGTTCTCTGGGTTTGTTAATGCTGCCTTAGAGCACAAAACGGCACGTACGCGCGCTCATACAACGACTCAGGAATAAGAGGGAGAGCGAATAACATGGCTTCGACTTCTCAATCATCCTTTCCAGAGCGTCATATTAACGTTGCCGGCCTAACCGCCGGCAATTCTTTGCCGCTAGTGTTATTAGGCGGCATGAATGTGCTGGAGTCGGCGACGCTGGCTGATGAGGTGGCACAGGCCTACGTTAATGTGACGCAAAAGCTCGGGATGCCTTATGTCTTTAAGGCAAGCTTTGATAAAGCAAACCGAAGTTCTATCCACTCCTATCGTGGGCCTGGGCTAGAAAAAGGTTTGCAGATTCTAGCGGATATTAAAGCGCGCTATGGCGTGCCCATCATTACCGACGTACATGAGCCCTGGCAGGCAGAGCCTGCGGCTGAAGTCGCTGACATTATTCAACTGCCAGCGTTTCTTGCCCGTCAGACCGATCTAGTGGTGGCGATGGCCAATACCGGCGCGGCGATTAATATCAAAAAACCACAGTTTCTAGCACCCCACGAAATGCGTCATATCCTTACCAAATTTCAGGAAGCTGGTAACGACCGTCTGATGCTATGCGAGCGTGGTACCAGCTTCGGCTACAACAACCTAGTGGTGGATATGCTGGGTGTTGGGGATATGAAACAGACCGGTTACCCGGTGTTCTTCGATGTCACCCACGCCTTACAGCGCCCTGGTGGCCGTGCGGACAGTGCCGATGGTCGTCGTGCTCAAGTGGCAGAGTTGGCTCGTGCGGGGGTGGCCGTTGGTTTGGCGGGGATCTTCCTAGAAGCTCACCCTGACCCAGATAACGCTAAGTGTGATGGACCCTGCGCACTGCCATTAGATCAATTAGAGCCATTTTTGACTCAGCTTTCGCAGTTAGACGCCTTGGTGAAAGGGTTTACGCCTTTGACCATTCGTTAACCGCGCCAGCAAATATGGTATACATTGGACCCACAATCATCCATTAGACTGACAACCAAAGGATACTGTTATGACCAAAATTGTTGAAATCAGCGCACTAGAAGTGCTTGATTCCCGCGGCAACCCGACCGTTCAGGCCATGGTTCGTCTGGAAAGTGGTGCCGTAGGTGAAGCATGTGCGCCAAGCGGTGCTTCTACAGGCTCCCGCGAAGCGCTCGAGCTGCGCGATGGCGACAAGACACGCTACCTTGGCAAAGGCGTTTTAAAAGCCGTTGAGGCCGTGAATGGCAAAATCAGTGGTGCGTTGTTAGGAATGGATGCGCGCGATCAGCGTGGGCTGGACGACGCAATGCTAGCCCTAGATGGCACTGAAAATAAGGCGAATCTGGGGGCGAATGCCATTCTAGCGGTGTCGCTGGCTGCTGCTAAAGCCGCTGCTAACGCTAAAGGTGTGCCGCTATATGCGCACATTGCCGAGCTTTATGGCCAGCCGGGTCAGTACAGCATGCCGGTGCCGATGATGAACATTCTTAACGGTGGTGAGCACGCCGATAATAACGTTGACATCCAGGAATTCATGGTACAGCCAGTAGGCGCGGCAAACTTCCGCGAAGGCCTGCGAATGGGTGCGGAAATTTTCCACGCGCTGAAAAAAGTACTGTCTGCTAAAGGCCTTTCTACGTCCGTGGGTGACGAAGGCGGCTTTGCCCCCAACCTAGCATCTAACGCAGATGCCCTAGCGGTCATTAAGCAAGCTGTTGCTGATGCCGGTTATGCACTGGGTAAAGACGTTACCTTGGCGCTAGACTGTGCCTCTTCCGAGTTCTATAAAGATGGCCAGTACAACCTTTCCGGCGAAGGCAAAAGCTACGATGCCGAAGGGTTTGCTGACTACCTGGCGGGCCTCTGTGCGGACTATCCGATCGTTTCCATCGAAGATGGTATGGATGAATCAGATTGGGCAGGCTGGAAGGCACTGACTGACAAGTTGGGCGATAAAGTACAGCTGGTTGGCGACGATCTGTTTGTTACCAATACCAAGATTCTTAAGCGTGGAATCGACGAGAAAATTGGTAATTCAATTCTAATCAAGTTCAACCAGATTGGTTCGCTATCTGAAACGCTGGATGCGATCAAAATGGCCCAAGACGCTGGTTTTACTGCGGTTATTTCACACCGTAGTGGCGAAACTGAAGATACTACGATTGCCGATTTGGCCGTGGGCACCTGTGCTGGCCAAATTAAAACGGGCTCTCTGTGCCGTTCCGACCGCGTCGCGAAATATAACCGCCTGCTTGTTATCGAAGCGGAATTGGGCGATGTGGCGTACCCCGGCTTGAAAGCCATTAAAGGACAGTAAGCGAAAATGGGTGCCGGCGTGTAAGAGATGTCTCAAGATTTTGTAAGAGATATCTTACAAATGCCGGTGCTAACTGCTCAAATGTCTTCTCTGTTTTTTGTTATGTTTTTGATTTTTATTGGTTTTTTTATAGCAGGCGAGCCGCAGTGGTTCGCCTGTTGCCGTTTTGGTCTGCTTGAGTTGTAACGGCTTTCTGCCACAATGCATTCAGGACAGGGGAGGCAAGGATGCTTCAGGCAGGATGCAACGGGATGCAGGTCAGATACGCTAGGTGACACAGTGATGTGGGCTCTGGCAAGGATTGTATCTGAGGAGTTTGACACAGGGAGTGGTCAGAGGAAGTGCTTGGAGCGGGCGGCCTACGGGCCGCCTTTTTTTTGTGGTGCGCCCAGCGCGCGGCACACAAAAAAACCAGCGCGAACGCTGGTCCGGAAATGTGCGGCTTATAGGATTAGCGCTCTAGCTTTTCCAGCTTACCTGTTTTGCCATCCCACTCTTCGGCATCGGGAAGCGGGTCTTTTTTCTCAGCAATATTCGGCCATACATCGGCTAGTTCGGCATTAATTTCTATAAACTGCTCTTGGCCATCCGGTAGCTCATCTTCTGAGAAGATAGCTTCTGCGGGGCACTCCGGTTCACACAGGGCGCAGTCAATACACTCGTCTGGGTGAATGACCAGGAAGTTGGGGCCTTCGTAGAAGCAGTCGACCGGACAGACTTCAACACAGTCGGTGTATTTGCACTGGATGCAGTTCTCGGTAACGACAAACGTCATCTTGCTATCCCTCTTGCGGGACCGGGAGCTTCCCGGTCGTGGTCAATAGTTAATGGTTATAAATCGGCCGTTTCTTATAATATAAAACAGTATGGGCGACATTCTAGTGGTGCCCTTACGCGGCGGCAAGCGCTCATGGCTTTCCTTTTCATACCATTACAGCAGCTCTCGCCACTGATATAGCAGTGCTAGCGCTTCGCGGGGTGTTAAATCATCTATATCGGCCTTGTCTAACGCTTCCACCACGGGGTGCGGAGCACTGGCGAACAAATCGTTTTGTTGCGGTGTTGCGGAAACGCCACTTGGGCGCTGTAACTCATCCACATCACGCTGCTCTAGGGCCATTAGCTTCTCACGGGCTCTACGGATCACATGGCTGGGAACACCTGCCAACTGGGCTACCTGTAAGCCATAGCTCTGGCTCGCAGGACCCGCTTCAATGCGGTGCATAAACACGATGCTGTCGCCGTGCTCGGTGGCGGTTAGGTGAATGTTTGCCACACCTTCGGCCTGTTCCGGTAGTGCGGTCATTTCAAAATAGTGCGTGGCAAACAGGGTGAGTGCCTTTGCGTCGGCTAGGTATTCAGCGCTTGCCCAGGCCAGTGAAAGGCCGTCAAAAGTGCTAGTGCCACGACCAATTTCGTCCATTAATACCAAGCTATGCTCAGTAGCATTGTGCAAAATATTAGCGGTTTCGGTCATTTCCACCATAAATGTAGAGCGACCACCCGCTAGATCATCTGACGAGCCTATGCGGGTAAAGATGCGATCTACAGGGCCTATTTCAGCGCTATCGGCGGGTACGAAGCTGCCGCTATGCGCTAACAGTGCGATGAGCGCGGTCTGACGCATATAAGTTGATTTACCGCCCATGTTGGGGCCGGTGATAATCAACATGTGCTGGTCGGGTGTTAGCGTGACATCGTTGGGTACAAACGGTGTATCGCTGACATGTTCGACCACGGGATGCCGTCCAGCGGTAATTCTAAGGCCAGTGGCATCTTGTAGCTGGGGCCTTACCCAATTGAGTGCCTCTGCACGCTCGGCAAAGGCGCAGAGCACGTCAAGTTCAGCCAGTGCCCGCGAGGTGCTTTGCAGGGCGTGAAGCACTGCGTTGAGTTCGCCCATCAGGCGCTCGTAGAGCCATTTCTCTCGCGTGAGGGCTCTGGATTTGGCCGAAAGTGCTTTGTCTTCAAACTCTTTAAGTTCTGGAATAATAAAGCGTTCAGCATTTTTTAGTGTTTGACGACGGATGTAGTCGGCGGGTGCCTGCTGAGCTTGAGAACGAGGTAGTTCAATAAAGTAGCCATGAACCCGGTTATAGCCGACTTTCAAATTGGCCAGGCCAGTGCGTTCGCGCTCGCGAAGCTCCAACTGTACTAAGTAATCACCGGCATTTTCAGCCATGCCGCGGTGTTCATCTAGCTCGGCGTCAAAGCCGTTCGCAATTACGCCGCCATCGCGAATGACTACCGGCGGGTTTTCAACCAGTGCGCGAGTTAAGGTATCGGCTATTTCTGGGTAGGGGCGAATGTGAGGTTTCAGGCCATCGATAGCGCTACCGCTATCGACTTCGCTTAGTAATTGCTCAAGTGCAGGTAGCGTTGCCAGGGCGTCGCGCAGGCGCGCCAAATCTCTGGGGCGCGCGCTATACAGGGCGACGCGGGCCAGGATGCGCTCGACATCGCCTACATCACTCAATGTATCGCGTAGCGGTAGGTAGGCTGCTTCAATAGAGAGCAACGCTACGCCCGCGTGACGTCCTTCCACAACATTACGTTGGCGCAGCGGTCGGTTAAGCCAGCGCTTTAGTAACCGTGAACCCATCGCGGTGGTGCAGGTGTCTAGCACGCTGGCCAGGGTGTTATCGCTGCTGCCGCCGAGGTTAATGTCAATTTCCAGATTACGTCGGCTGGCTGCGTCAATCACTACGGCATCATCGCGATTTTCGACACTAATGGCCGTTACGTGGGGCAGTCGAGAACGTTGAGTATCTCGGGCGTAATCAATCAGTACGCCTGCGGCGATGAGCGCGCTGGTTAAGTGCGCACATCCAAAGCCGCGTAAATCCTGGACTTCAAACTGATCGCATAGGCTGCGCGTGGCGCTGTCTAAGTCGAACAGCCACTCTCCTTGGCGTCGTAGGCTGCGCTTTTGTGACCATGCGTCGGGCAGGGTCAAGCTTTCGGGTACTAACAGTTCGGCAGGCGACAGGCGGGTCAGTTCTGCCAGCATCTCGGCTTCACTTTCTACTTCCAGGACATTGAAGCGCCCACTGGAGAGCTCCAGCCATGCAAGGCCCCAGCCGTCTTTGCCAGGCGCAACGGCGACCAGTACGTTATCTCGGCGAGCATCCAGTAAGGCTTCATCGTGAAGCGTGCCTGGGGTGACAATACGCACTACTTGTCGATCAACGGGGCCTTTACTGGTGGCAGGGTCGCCGACTTGCTCGCAAATAGCGACGGATTCACCGGCTGATACCAAACGGGCTAAATAGCCCTCAGCGCTATGGTAGGGCACACCTGCCATAGGAATCGGCTTGCCGCCTGACTGACCGCGCTGGGTAAGGGTGATATCCAACAACATTGCGGCGCGCTTGGCATCATCGAAAAATAACTCGTAAAAATCCCCCATTCGGTAAAACAGAAGTACCTCGGGGTGATCGCGTTTGATCTTAAGATACTGCGCCATCATTGGCGTATGAGCGGGGCTGGCCTGTGACATGGGTGTCCTGGTTGAGCGTTGCGCAAGCAGTTTCAGCTTGCGACATGTTCTTTGGCAGTTACTTTAAACGGCTTCTTTGCGCAATTTCTTTGAGCAATTTCTTTGAGAAAGTTAAACACGGTATTCTACGCTGAACTGAGGTCTCACATGAAGGAGTCACCATGGCACCTAGCGTTTCAAGCCTGAAGAATCTTGACCTATCACTGCTTGCTCAACGATTGGGAAGGCTGTGTCAGCAGCTTGGGATTGAAATTTCTACTGGAGAGTCTTGTACAGGCGGTGGTATCGCTAGCGCAATTACCTCTGTGGCAGGTAGCTCTGCGTATTTTACAGCGGGTTATGTAACCTACTCCAATGCGGCTAAAACGCGTATGTTGGATGTGCCCGAGGCGCTTATCAATGCCCATGGCGCGGTCAGCGAACAGGTAGTCAATGCAATGGTCAAAGGTGCTTGTTTAGCAAGTGGGGCTGATTTAGCGGTTGCCGTCAGCGGCGTGGCTGGCCCTGATGGTGGCAGCCAAGAGAAGCCTGTGGGTATCGTATGGCTTTCCTGGGGCAGTGCAGAAAGCCAACAGGCAGCGTGTTTCCACTTTCATGGTGACCGACAAGCGGTACGCGAGCAAGCCGTACGTGAAGCCTTGGCAGGCCTAGTTGCGCGCTTGATGGCTCAGGCCAACGACAGTGAAAAGAAATAACCATTAAATATGGCGCTGAGGATTTGTTTAGCCGCTAATCTTTGGCATACTACTGTCTAATTATACAGTTTGTGATGAGGAATTTCTGCATGGCTCAGGATGACAACCGCACCAAAGCGCTAAATGCTGCACTTAGCCAGATTGATCGCCAGTTTGGTAAGGGAACCGTTATGCGCCTTGGCGATGCACCGCGCGTGATAATGCCGTCTGTTTCCACCGGTTCATTGGGGCTTGATATTGCGCTTGGTATCGGCGGGCTGCCGTTTGGGCGCGTATGTGAAATTTATGGCCCCGAGTCATCAGGTAAAACGACGCTGACTCTGTCAGTCATTGCGCAGGCGCAAAAGCAGGGCAAAGTCTGTGCGTTCGTCGATGCAGAGCACGCTCTGGACCCAAGCTATGCAGAAAAGCTCGGAGTTAATCTCGACGACTTGCTGGTTTCCCAGCCCGATACTGGTGAGCAAGCGCTGGAGATTACCGACATGTTGGTAAGGTCCGGCGGGGTAGATGTGATCGTGATCGACTCAGTGGCTGCATTAACGCCGCGTGCTGAAATCGAAGGTGAAATGGGCGACTCCCACGTTGGTCTGCAAGCACGTTTAATGTCTCAGGCATTGCGTAAAATTACCGGTAATATCAAAAACGCTAATTGTTTAGTGATGTTTATCAACCAGATCCGCATGAAGATCGGTGTGATGTTTGGTTCGCCCGAAACCACGACCGGCGGTAACGCGCTTAAATTCTATTCCAGCGTGCGTCTGGATATCCGGCGTACAGGCTCCGTAAAATCGGGTGACGAAGTCACTGGTAACGAAACCCGAGTGAAGGTAGTTAAAAATAAAGTGGCGCCGCCATTCCGTCAGGCTGAGTTCCAAATCCTCTACGGTAAGGGGATCTACCATGCGGGTGAGGTTATTGACCTGGGCGTCCAGTGCAGCTTGGTAGACAAGGCGGGCGCGTGGTATAGCTACAAAGGCAAAAAAATTGGCCAGGGCAAAGCCAATGCAGCTCAGTATTTAGAAGAGCATCCTGAAACCATGGAAGAAATTGAAGCGCAAATCCGAGCGCAACTGCTTGCTCCGCCGGATGCAAAAAAAGAAGAAGCCCCTGAGGTAGATGTCGCCGCTGAGAGTGATGATGATTTGCTGTAAGTCTCTTTATGTTGCTGTTCTCTAAGCCGTTAATTAAACGACATGTTTTCTTTCAGCGGTGATTTGACGCAACGAGAAGTGGCGATTCAGTTGCTATCTCAGGGCGAATACTCTCGCGCTGAACTAGCGGGCAAGTTGCGGCGAAAACCTTTTAAACTTGATGAGATTGCTGCCGAGTAGTAGCCAGCTAAGCTTAACGATGAGCTTAGCCTATATTTTTAGTATGAAAAAAGGGGTGCCTAAAAAGGTGCCCCTTTTGCTTTCCTGAATGAGAAAAATGGTACTGCAAACTAGACTTTTGATCCGTTCATGTGCTTGACAGAAAAAAGCACGTCGCTTATTTTTTTAAATGTAACTTTTAATGTCATAAGGTTTCTAAGTGTAACTGCGACTGGTCGCCGTTACTGCTAAGTTTCTACGACTGCTACGCTTCTACGGCGAAACTTTGATTATTGTGGTTAGGGGATATTTATAGAATTATAAAGATGACTTGGCCGCAGAAATTGAGTGCAACACCTGAGCATTTCGCTAAGGTGTTGTCCCATGTCTTACCTCGAACTCAGCATTGAAGAACGTGCCAGCATCCAAGTGGGTCAAGCCCAAGGGATGAGCCTTC